>JACXTT010004502.1_pt1 | contig 20677 bp, 12 predicted proteins | sample 9270951 | NCBI WGS metagenome assembly JACXTT01 (sample SAMN15532306, study PRJNA645909) | rock metagenome | isolation source: weathered quartz diorite | place: Puerto Rico | collected 2017-06-21
CGTTGGTAAACGTGCCGTTGCCATTGTTGTGAAAAAGGGCGCCGGATGGGTAACCCGTGATGTAGAAATCGGGAAAGCCGTCGTTGTCATAATCCGCGGCGGCCACTCCCATTCCATAAAAGGGAATCCGATCGACGCCGGCTTTCCCGGTGACATCTTCAAATTTGCCGTTGCCGAGATTGCGATAGAGCGCGTTGCGTGGCGGCGTCTCGCTTCTGCCGTGCGGCGTCTCGCCCCCGGCCACGAGAAAGATATCGAGCAAGCCGTCATTATCGAAGTCCGCGAGCGCGACACCTCCGCCCATTGCCTCGATGAGAAAGCGATCCTTGGATTCCCCGCTGGTATGTTTCCATTGAATGCCCGCCGGGACGGTGATATCCGTAAAAATTGCCTGGCCCTGCATGGGTGCCGTCGGCCCGAATACCAGCAAGGCGCAGGCCAATAACACCGTCTGCAGCATCTTCAAGTTCCCATTTGCGGCGGAGGGTGCGGCTTCTTGGTCTTACTTCGCTCCACCGATATTTAGTATTTAGCTCAGTATCCGATTATTCCACGCGACCGGTACGACCCGCTCCGGATCGTACGAAGGCGCACGTATACGCCTGAGGACTGATGGCGAATATACGGTGGAGCAGCAGACGCAAGAGATCGGCTCCGGCGGGCTTAGGCGCGGAGGAAGCCAGGTCAGAAATTCGGAGGTCTTGGCAACGATAGGTCGATCGATCCAGTAATATAATCTGTTCCACCGGCCGTTTACCCAACTGGCCGGTTCTGAAACAGCGGCCACGATCGCGGACTGGGGCGGAATGGCGCGGGAGCGCCACGACTGAAGTACCGCAATGAAATGCAGACACGCAGCTTCCGAAATGGGCGATTGAGTGAGTTTGCGCTTCACGAAATTCAGCGCATGATCACGGAGGAGTACCCAGTGCCCGGTTCGCGCTTGCCTAAAGAGGTCGAACTCGCTGACCGCTTCCAGGTGAGCCGCATTGTGATCCGCGAAGCCATGAAGATACTGGAGGATCGAGGGGTTGTGGAGGTCCGCGCCGGGCGTGGCACGCTTACGGTTGCGCCTAATCCCAAGCGGGTGAAGACCTCATTGCTGCAGTTATTTTGCGACCAGCCCATGCTCACAATCCAGGAAATGGAGCAACTACTCGAATTATGCAAGGTCCTGGAAGAAACGTCGGCAGGTCTGGCGGCGGTTCGAGCCACTGCCGATGACCTAAACGAGATCGAAGCGGCCCTAGCAGAAATGAGAAACAGCGGAGCCGCTCTGGAGCAAGCCATGTTTGCGAATTTGCGATTTCACCGCAGTATCATGCGCGCATCGCACAATCCGTTTATTGAAATGGTACTCGATCCTCTGAGGGAAGGGTTTCTACAGTCGATCAAGATTACCAGCATCTTCAACACCGGATGGGAGGCTCATCGCAATATCTTTGTCGAGATCCAAGCGCACAACCCCCTTGGGGCCCGCCAGGCGGTTCGACGGCTCATGAATATGACGAGCAAACGGATTCGAACACCTTGAACGAGAACATGCAGCTCACGTACTTGCGCACCTTCAGCACGACTACTATATCCACGAGGTTCGCTAAGCTACAACCGGCCGCACGTAAACACGAGCAACAAGTTCATGAGTAAGCCCTTGAATAATTCCTTTGGCCTGCCCAACGGCAACCGTGGCGATCCGATTACTCAGGGCATCCTTGAGGTGCCCTTTAGCCATTCACAATCTCGGTGATCCGGACCGGGCGGCGTTCATCATCAGCAACACGCTCTCACTCGCAGAGAACTCACGTGAGTGAAGGGAAAGCGCAACTTCAAGGTCGGCACGAACCTGAACCCGTGGAGGTTCAGAGCGACGCCGGCCGCATATTTTGAGTCGTGAAGGAAGACTCACGATGCACAGCCCGTGCATCCTCCCAGACTGAGCCCGCTGCGTGCCAAACCGATGTGTGCAGAATTGGGCCAATCAGAATGCGCTATGACTGCGTATATCAAATCCTGGCGAGAGGTCGTCGATGTCAGGTGGGTTTTGCCCGTGACATGACGCCAGTGCCAGTAGCCGGCCCGTTATTTCCCAGCCTGCTCAGCGCCCAACGCCGACAAAAACACCTTTCGCAAATACTCTGTCTCTCGATCAGTCTGCTGGCTTTTGATGCTGCGGAATCTCTCGAGCGCCTTGGTCGCATCGTCATGTCGCCCGGCGTGTTGATACAGGTTGGCGAGCCGGTACCAACCCTGCGAAAATTCCGGGTCGACACGCGTCGCCAATTGCTCCAGATCCGCGATTGCAGCACCTTCATCGCCCATTTCTTGGTGCACTTTACTCTGCGCGAAATAGCAGAACGCGCAGCCCGGGATTCCGCGGTTCGCCTCCTCGAGATCATGCAGCATGACAGTGTACTCTTTGGAGTTCAGTCTGAGCAACGAGGCCGCGTGTAAGTAATAAAGGTAGGGAGGCGCGCCGGGTTGGCGGAGGGCCGCCGCCGTTTCCGCCGCACAGTTCTGATTTTCGCCGTTCATGTAGAACGCCAGTACCAGCAGCAGCCGCGCCGGACCAAAATTCGGCTCTTTGGTGAGAATCCTCCGGCAGGTGGCGACCGCACGGGGCGGATCATCGCCGAGAACCTGCGCCAAGCCGAGACCTAACTCGAGATAGGCTGAGTCGGGGTGGTACTTCGCCGCTGTCTTCAGTGTCTCCAGCGCCTTGGCATAGAACTGTCGCCGCAAATAGTACAGCCCTAGATCCAGCGCGTAATTCTCCTGCTTCGGCGCACCCCGGAAAGCAGCTAAAAAACTCTTTTCAGCTAGATCGGTTTGGCCCAGAGCGTCGTAGAGCTTTCCCCGAAGGTATTCACGGGACAGCTTTTGCTCTTGGGACAACTCTCCGGCGCCATCTAGCGTCGTCTGCGCTTCGGAGTATTTACGCAGCGCGAAATCCGCCAGCGCCAGGTTGTAGCGGGCCTCGAAGGTTTGCGGATAATCGTTGACAGCACGTGCGAAGACCGCGCGAGCCGGCTCGAAAAACTCGCGATCCGCCAGCTTCGCGCCCGTTTCGAGAAGCACTTGCAGCTCGACGTGCGGCCGCGCGAGCATCGCATCGAGCGCCCGCCGTGCCTGTTCGATCTGCCCGGCCGCGAGGGCGCGGTCGAGAACTGCCGCCAACGCGCGATCGGTCTGCTGTTGGGCAAACATGGAGAGGCTCATTCCGGCGATCAAGATTATCGTGGGCAGTCCGTAGGTCACGGCTTTGCGCATGAGCATAGATGCCCCGCCACGCTCATGTCAAATCGACACAAGAAGAGTTAGTGGTATAAATGCTGAATCATGCGTGGTAGCGGTTTCCTTCGTAGCTTTTTTTGGTCCTGGTTGGCGTCGTCTTCTTTCCGAAATGCGCGAACACCCCAACGAAACCGTGCGGCAGTCGGTTGCTTGCGTGCAAGTGATGAGGGCCGAGTCCGGCAGCCGGTACACATAGTCGGCTGATCGGCCGGTGCCGGTACGGAACTGGGGGGACGTGTGGGAGCCAAGGATACCGGTTCTATCAACGGCTCCGGTGGGACCGGAACACTTGGCGCGTATTACGAGAATCCAGAACAACGAGGCCGCGGATCGGTCGGTGGCGATTGACGATGTAACGCACATGTTAACATGGCAGGCAGCTACGACCTGCCCATCGGACGTGGCAGGACCCTGTTTGCGCAATTCGAATACCGTCGCAATGCGTTGCTGGGTGGTTGGCGGCCCACTAGTAACTTCTCCGGGTTAAACGGCGTGCCCATGTACGTGAGTAGTCCTCAACGGACTGACTTCACGGCCCAATCTCGTCGGCGACACCGCACTCAGCCAAAGCCGTCCTAAGACGCAGCTCGTGCATACCGATGCCCGATCCATGCAATTCGCCCTGAAGCTTACTTCTGGGGAGGCTAGGTCGCCGAGGCACTGTCGCTTAAATTGCGCATCTAACACTTTGGTCGGCTCCGGTGGCGCAAGCCCCCACGGACAATCGGAGGATCTGCGGTTTTCTTGTTCGCCTAGCGTCGCGCAGGTCCGCCGATATAGGTTTTCCAATAGCTGAAGCACCCTTCATAAGTCTCGCAAACCTGCTATGATAAACCCCGAAAAGTTACGATCTGGTGGCACCTTTCGCTGGTTTTGGGGCATTCCGGAGGACTGGTATGAGACGATTCTCGAGCGCGATTGGGACGTTGGTTATGACGGCCGGCGCCGCGCTCCGCATATTCGCCCAGACTCCCGCAGAGCCGGTGAACTTTGAGGCCGATGTACAGCCGATCCTTGCTACAAAGTGCACAGGCTGCCACGGCCCCGACACCCGGATCAAGGAAATGAATTTGAGCAGCCTGGACGGAGTGATGAAGGGCAGCGAATCCGGTCGTGTGATCGTTCCCGGCAAGCCGGAAGAGAGCCGGCTATATCAGATGGTCCGCGATGGCAAGATGCCACCCGGCAAAGCGCACCTCACCGAGCAGCAACTGGCCGCAATCCGCACATGGATCGAGTTGATGGCCACGGTCTCTGCCAAAGGCCCGGCCGCGCCTCCCGAGGAAGTTACCGAGCACGACGTGATACCCATGATGTATCTCCGCTGCACAGTATGCCACGGGCTAAGGCGGCAGGAAGGTGGACTTGACCTGCGCACCCGCGCCTCTATGGTGAAAGGCGGCAAGTCGGGCCCCGCGATGGTGCTTGGGCACCCCGAGCAGAGCCTGGTCCTCAAGCGCATCCAGTCGGGTGAGATGCCGCCGAAAAAAGAATTGATGGACGTCAGCATCAAATTGATCACCCCGGTGGAGACCGAAAAGCTGACCCAGTGGATCGCCAAGGGCGCGCCGGAGAGTAACATCCAGCCTGATGTGGCCGACGGAAAGCCAGATCCCTTGGTCTCGGATAAAGACCGCCAGTGGTGGTCGTTTCAGCCTCCCAGGGGGCCCGCCGTGCCTCAGGTAAAGCACGCCGCCAAAGTGCGCAATCCCATTGATGCTTTCGTGCTCGCCAAACTGGAGGAAAAGGGCCTGACCCTGTCTTCCGAAGCCGGCAAGCTCACCTTGATGCGCCGCGCCTACTTCGATCTCACCGGCCTGCCGCCCGATCCCGCAGAAGTGCAAGCATATCTCGTCGACAACGACCGACAGGCGTACGAGAAAATGATCGACCGGCTGCTGGCGTCGCCTCGTTATGGAGAGCGTTGGGGGCGGTACTGGCTGGACGTTGCCGGTTACGCGGATTCGGAAGGCGGCAAGCTCACCGACGATGTTCCGCGAACCTATGCGTGGCGCTATCGCGACTATGTCATCCGGTCTTTCAACGCCGACAAGCCTTACGACCGGTTTCTGGTCGAGCAGATCGCCGGCGATGAACTCTCCGATTACGAACATGCAACGTCTGTCACGCCGCAGATGCTCGACAACGTCATCGCCACCGGTTTCCTGCGCATGGGACCGGATTCGACGATCGAACGCAACATCAGCTTTGCGGATGACCGCTTGGAAGTGATCGCGGATGAGCTCGATGTCCTCGGCTCGGGAGTGATGGGCCTGACTATCAAGTGCGCCCGATGCCATAGTCACAAATACGACCCGATTCCTCAGCGCGATTATTACCGGCTGAAGGCTATCTTCAAAGGCGCATACGACGAACACGATTGGCTCAATCCGCATCCATCGGTATATGACGATCTGAAGGACTTTCGCGCACCCGCGTTGCGCTTTCTTCCCTACATCCCGCCCGGGGAAACTCCAGTGCAGATCCTGGAGGAGCGGCAGGCAGCGGAAGCGTTGAACCACAACCTGGATCTGGAGATCCGCACGCTGAAGAAAGCCCTCGAGGAAAAGGCCGCGCCTATTAAGAAAAAGATCGTCGAACAGCGCCTGGCGCCACTGCCCCTGGCGCTCCGCGAGGATCTCCAGAAGGTGCAGAACACGCCCCCTGAAGCCCGAACGGAAGTGCAGAAGTACCTCGCCGGGAAATTCGAGAAGCTCCTGAAAGTAGAACCGGAAGAGCTGAAAAATTTTGACACCGCTTATCGCAAGGAGGCCGAAGAGGCGGAATGGAAGATCAAGCGCATCGAGTACCAGAAGGCGCCGGACACGCGTATTCGCGCGCTCTGGGATCGCGGCGAGCCGTCGCCCACATACATCCAAAGGCGAGGAGATCCCAACAGCTTCGGTCGCCTCGTCGGGCCGGGCTTGCCCTCCTGCCTTACTGACGGCAAGACTCCGTTCATCGCCACGCCGCCATGGCCGGGCGCGGAGAAGACCGGCCGGCGCCTCGCTTTTGCCACTTGGCTCATCAAGCCCGATCATCCCCTGACATCGCGCGTCATGGTGAATCGCATCTGGAAGCATCATTTCGGCGCTGGCATCGTTAGGACTCTCGCAAACTTTGGAAAGGTCGGGGCTCTGCCCACGCATCCTGAACTGTTGGACTGGCTGGCGACCGAGTTCGTCCAACAGGGCTGGAGCATCAAATCCATGCACCGTTTAATGATGACGTCGAACACCTACCGTCAAAGCTCCGCACTTACGCCGGCCCTCGAAAAATCTGACCCCGACAACAAACTCCTGTCACGGATGCCCATGAAGCGCATGGAAGCCGAAGTCCTCTATGACACCATGCTGCTCATCTCCAACAAGCTTGATGAGTCGAGATTCGGCCAGCCGGAGCCGGTGGTGATTCGCGATGACGGCCTAGTGACACCTGTAGGCACCCAGAAGGGCTGGCATCGCGGCATTTACGTCGAGAACCGGCGCACCAAGTTGCCCACCGTGATGGAGTCCTTCGATCTCCCGGCCATGAGCCCGAATTGCGTTGACCGGAGCGTCTCCATGATTGCTCCCCAGGCACTACACATGATGAATGACGTCATGATTGCGAAGCTCGCAGAGGCCTTCGCCGACCGCGTCAGGAAAGAGGGCGGCGCCGATCTTGAGAAGCAGATCGAACGGGCGTATTGGATTGCCTTGAGCCGCCCGCCCAACGACGAAGAACGAAAGGTCAGCCTGGAAACCGCTAGGCGCATCCGGGACGCGGAAGGGGCCAAGGCCCCGGCCGGCTCCGCTTCGGGTGTCGCTGCCAAGCCTGCGCCGGGAAGGAGTGCTTCGAATATTGGCGTGGCAGACCCGGTATCGGCGGCGCTCGAGGAGTTCTGCCACACGCTGATGAACTCGGCGGCATTCGTTTACATCGATTAGGAGACCATGTGCTAGGAGATAGGTTCCATCCCGTGCGAAAAGCAGTGACGCGGCGGTCGTTTTTCGAGCGTGTCGCCGATGGCCTGCAGGGCGCCGCGTTGGTTTCTCTTCTGGGACGAGACCTCGGCGGCTCAACTGTCGATGGTGCGCAGGAGCCGCGGCAGGTTTATGATCTCAAGCCGCGCGCTTCCCACTTCCCGCCGAGAGCGAAGTCGGTCATCCAACTATTCATGAACGGGGGCCCCAGCCACGTGGATCTGTTCGATCCCAAGCCGATGCTGGATAAGCATCATGGCGACCCTTACTTCGAGAAGATAGCCAACGACGTGTCGTCTCCCAAGGCGGCCGGTGGCCTCATGCGTAGCCCATTCAAATTCCAGCAATACGGGCAGTCCGGCATGTGGGTATCGGAGCTGATGCCGCTCTTCGCGAAACAAGTCGACAACGTCACCATGATCCGCTCGATGAATACCATCCACCCGGAGCACGAGCCGGCGCTGTTCATGGCCCATTCGGGGCGAATCATGCAGGGACGGCCGGCCATCGGCGCGTGGGTCATTTACGGCCTGGGCACTGAAAATCAGAGTCTACCGGCTTACGTCGTGCTGGACGACCCGCTTGGATTGCCAATCAACGGCGTGCAGAGCTGGCAGCCGGGATTTCTGCCTCCCATTTACCAGGGCACCCGGCTGCGCACCAATGGTTCTCCAATTCTGAACCTGAAGCCGGAAACCGAGAAGCCCTCCGAAGTAGTGCGTCTGACGCGCGATCTGCTCGGCCGTCTCGATCAGATTCACAAGCGTAACCATCCCGGCGAGGTGCAATTGGACGCGCGCATTGCCAGCTACGAATTGGCAGCGCGCATGCAATTGGAAGCCAGTGATGCGCTGGATATTTCTAAAGAGACCGATGCTACCCGCGAAATGTACGGTATCGGCGACGATGTCACCGACTCTTATGGGAGGCGCTGCCTGATGGCACGCCGCCTGGCGGAGCGCGGGGTTCGCTACATCCAGATCTACGTCAACGGCAATCTCTGGGACCATCACACGAATCTGGAGAGCGGTATGCGAGCCTGCTGCCTGCGTACCGACAAGCCGATCGCCGGCCTGCTGGCGGACCTAAAGCAGCGTGGGCTGTTGAAAGACACGCTGGTGATATGGGGAGCTGAGTTTGGCCGCCTGCCGATCTCGCAGCTCGGCGGCACTTCAGACGGCCGCGATCACAACCCCCGCGGGTTCAGCATCTGGATGGCCGGCGCGGGACTGAAACCGGGAATGTCTTATGGCAACACTGATGAACTCGGCTACAAGTCCGTTGAGAACCCAGTAAGTGTCACCGACTGGCAGGCCACCGTCCTTCATTTGCTTGGTCTTGATTACCAGCGGCTCACTATCGACCAGAACGGCCTCCACGAAAAACTGACGTCCGTCTACGAAGCCCGGGTAGTGAAAGAAATCTTCGCCTGATTTGGCAGAGCTGCCAAACCTCGGCTCTCAATTCTCCGGGATCACCGGCAGCAGAACGTACGATGCGTATTGCCCGGCATGGTGAATGGCGTTCTCCGCCTTTACCCAGTTTGTCTCGTCGTAATTGTTGCCGCCGGTGTTCAGGTTGCGATCGAACCGGGGAAAGTTGCTGCTGGAGACTTCCACCCGGATGCGGTGCCCGGCGCCAAAGTAATTGCTTGTCGCTTCGAGGTCAACAGGAACTTCGTATACCTCGCCGGATTTCATCCATACCTTCCTGGCAAAGCCTTCTCGATACCGAGCCCGCAGGATGCCTTCCTGCACGTTGTAAGCTGCGCCGTCCGGATTTACATCTACCAGCTTCGCAGTGAAGTCGGTATCTTTCGCCGATGACGAAACGTAAAGCACGGCTCTCAGCGGACCCGTCACCTCGATCCCCTGTTTCAGGACCGGCGTGGTGTACACCAGAACATCGCGCCGGTTCTCAACACCCGACTGGTCATAGCTGCCATCCGCATGTGGGTCGCCCGTGCAACAGATGGGCCCCCCGCGCGAAGGTACTGGGTCGCCCGGATCATAAGTGTACTGGTCGGCCGGTTCCTTGTCCGGCGGCTTGATGCTTAGCGTCCCCGTGCCAGATTGGCCGTTGGCGTACCCGTCGCTGTGCAGGTAATACTTGGTGTATTGCGTCCGCGCCAGAGGCCACTCCTGCTCTCCTCGCCAGGTGTTCCTGCCCATGACGTAGAGTTGCACTTTCGGCATCTTCTCCATGCCGTTGTCGACGCCCTTCAGCCAGTGATCGAACCACCTCAGATATAGCGTGTAGTACTCGAACCGGGCATCGCCGACATCGCGGCCGCCGACCACTGTGTGTTCCTTCGTGCCCGTCTCTGACTGGCAGTGCTTGGTCGGCGAGATCACGGCGAACTGGTTGTCTCTTGCCCGCTCGCTCACTGCATTGGTGCGCAACTGGTTGAATTCCAGCAGCACCTCAGCCACTCCGAAGTCGTACCACGACCCAATATGCAGCGCGGGCACGTCGAACTTTTCGTTGCCTTTAAGGTAGCCAAACTGGTCCCACCAGGGATCGGTGAGTTCGCGAGAAACCATATCGTCCCAATCGCTCGAGGCGCCCCCTGCGCGAGCCACCATGCCCACCAACGGGAGGGTGCCCCAAACCTGGCGCAGTTTGCTGTCGGGGATGCGCGGAGCAGGCTTGCCGCGATGTTTGTTGCCTTCGTTCGAGAACCAGCCAAGGCCGCTGGCCAAATCCATGTTACCCGCTTTCCGGGCGCCGAAATAGTAATAGCGGTCACCCGCCGCGCCGATCGAGCTACCCGCGGCTTGGGGGATCATGGCCTTTAGATTCGGGTGGCGCAGCTGCGCCTGCAGGATCTGCACGTCTCCCACGTACGAGCAGCCGTAGGTTCCGATGTTACCGTTCGACCACGGCTGCTTCGACAACCAGTCCGTCGTGTCGTAGCCGTCCGTGACGTCGCCGGCGAATGGGGTGTATTCTCCTTCCGATGTGTACCGCCCGCGCGCATCCTGAACCGCCACGACATAACCGTGCCCGGCGAATTGCTGCGCGGCACTCTTGGGATCGCCATAGGGCGCCTTATTGTAGGGTGTACGAATCAGCACCACGGGCAGTTTGCCGTCTTCGCCGATCGGAAAGTATAGATCCGTCGACAACCGCACCCCGTCCCGCATCGGAATCTTGACGTTTTCCTCGCGCCGAACTTTAAATTTCGGTTCCGGCCAGGAATAGGAGCGCGTTGGCGCTCCACACACTGGCGACAGCAGAACCGCCCAGACTGCCAAGAACTCAATTCGCATGATTATCGCTCTGACAGCGGGCGGCCTCACGAACTACAAAGGGAGGCCTGTTCCGCACCATCAATATCCCTTGGCCGCCGGATCAGAAGAAGAACTTCAGCACAAACTCCATGGCGCGCGGATCGGTCTGGATGTTGGTGATGCGGCCGAAACTGCAGCCAGCCTGGTGTACCAAATCTGTCGAGCCGTCGGCATTGGGCGGCAGGCAGAAACTGGTGTTCGGTAATCCAAGGTTCTGGTGGTTGAGCGAATTGAACATCTCCCAGCGGAACTCGAAATACTTCTGCTCGGTGATGTGGAATTGCTTTGAAAGCGAGGTATCCAGGTTCCAGAAGCCTGGGGTGCGCAGCCCGGGTATGCGGGCGCCCGCGCTGCCGTACTGCCAAGCGCGAGGGTCGGTGGGATCGTAGTTGGCCCAAAACGTCTGGTCTCCGCCAAAGGGAGGCTGGAAGCCAGCCGGATTAATCCATTGGGCGATTCGCTGTTGCTTGGAGCGGCTTCCTGAAAAATTAGGGTCGCCGATGAGGTTGCAACGGCTGGTGAGCTGGTCACCGGGGCACGATACGGAGAGCGGCAACCCAGCCTGAGCGTTGAAGTTGCCGGTCAGGCGCCAACCGCCGAGCAGGGCATCCGCCACGCGGTTGTTGTTCAGAAAAGCCTTGCCTTTCCCCACCGGAAGCTCATAGCTACCAGCTATGTTGAACATCTGCGGGATGTCATCGAAGGCGATGCTGCGGTCCGCATTCTTGTTGTCCATGTTCTGGAACGAGCCTCCGTAGCCGCCGATGGCGCCCAGACGACCACCAATATTTCCTGTTTTGTTCCAATGCAGGGGATCGACAAGCATAGTCGCCATATTCGCTACTTCCGCATTGGTGATCTTCTTGGACCACGTGTAAACGGCGACGAAATCGAGTCCGTGCGAGAAGCGTCTCTGCACCCGTGCATTCAATGCGTGGTAGATGCTGGTGCCTTCAAACGCCGTGTTGTTTTGCACGGTTCCGTACGCTGGATAGTCTTCGAGCAGAATGCTGCGCTGCAATGTAGGACTCCCCCAGATCTGCTGGAGCTTGGCCGCGGTTTGGCCGGAGTACACATCGGTGATGGGGATGGTAGCGTTGATGGCATTGTGATACTTCAGCAGGTCCGCCGTATGCACGTAATTATACTGGCGGAAAGATTCTCCCACCAGGTGTGTGCCGTGGTTGCCCACATAACCCACGCTCAGCATCATCTGGCCTGGCAACTCGCGCTCCACCTCCAAATTCCACATCTGGACCATGGGATCGCGAACCGGCGGCGTGAAGAACTGGACCAAGAGGCCATAGAGCGGGTTCCTGCTTGCAGCGGGAAATCCGGCGGACATGGGCGGAGTGGTGAGGCTCGCTTTATCCGTAGAAGGGTCACTCAAGGGAAAGGCCACACACTGGTTGGAATGCGGCGCACATTGGTTGGGATAGAAGCTCCCTTGCCAATCGAATTCCTGGTTCCAGCCGGGAGCATTAGCGGCGGCCTGACCCGGGGAGTTGATGAGCGTGAAGGCGTTGCTGTAGAAGATGGCGTATCCGCCGCGGACCACGGTCTTGTGGTCGGAGAACGGAGACCAGGAAAAGTGCATGCGCGGGCCCCAACTGTTTGTCCGGGCAGGAGCAATATCGCCCTTCGGAAACTCCGGATCGCCCTCGAAGATGACCTTGCCTTTCAAGCCCGTATCCGGATTCGGACAACCGGTGCAGAAGTTGGTGGCGTTATCTGTTCGCACCCGGAAGAGGCCGTAGATGTCATAACGCAAGCCGAAATTCACGGTGAAGTTCTGGGTGATTCGGAAATCATCTTGCACATAAGCGCCCCAGTAACGGAACCGCTCGTAAGGCGTCCACATCACACCTGTGGAGGAATCGCGCCCGTTGCTCGAAACCGCCCCCAACATGAACTGGGCCAGACCATTGCCGCCCAACCCGGTGTTGGGGTCTTGCGTGAGGCCGCCAGTGAAGTTGAAGCCGGTGGGGAATCCGCTCTCATAGATGGAGTGCTCCAGCCGATAAACGAAACCCGTCTTGATCGTATGCTTGCCCAGGATTTTCGTCACGTTATCCAGGAGGGTATAAGCCTCGGCTCCGGTGTTCATGTTGACCCACGTGGTTGGACCGAACGTCATGTTTGAGCCGTTCGGACCGTTGATATTCCAGGTCGGTACCGGAAAGTAGGGGTCCGTGGGGAAGCGATCAGCCGCCAACTTCTGCTGAGTCGCGGTCTGATCCGTAATGGAATCCGGATAAGGATGGGACGGATGGGTGGTCATGAACTGCCGGCTGAAGCTGAGGCGAAATTCGTTGACGAGCGAAGGGCGGATCACATACGTATTGCCGAGCGCGATGATATTGCTGGTGAAATCCACCGGGAGTGTCGCGCCGAATCCCACCTGACTCCAGGGAAAAGTAGCGCCGGTCCACGGCACGCGATAATTGCGGTACGGTACCGGGCTGTAGAGCCATTCGGCGAAGAAGCGGCTTTTCTCGCTCGCGGCGTGATCGAATTTCAACGAAGTCTTCAGCGGATTCTGGCTGCTCCCCACCGCTCCCAGATAGTTATCGCAGATCAGAAACCCGTCTTTGCCCATGGGGCAGCCGCTCAAAGGATTGTTGTGGTTGGGAAGTGGAAACGAATTGATGAAGTACATGGCGGTGGGATCCATGCGGCTGGCGGGAATCTGCGTAGCTAGGCCGCCGCCGGGATTCAATAGCGGCTGGCGTTTGAACACGCCGTTGGTATCCGGTCCAACGGTGGTGTACGGATCGTATATGCCATATTGGGCGACATTGGGATCTTCGCTGAAATCTCCGTTACGCATGCGGGCGGTAGGGACAGTGAATGTCTGGTTTCCGAGCAGGTGGAGGATGGTCTTGTCGTAGGAGAAAAAGAAAAACGTCTTATCCTTACCGTTGTATATCTTGGGAATGGTGACCGGGCCGCCGAGAGTGGCGCCGAAATTGTTGAAGCGGAGCTGACGGTCTTTGATCAGATGTCCCGACTCATCGATCGAGGTGAAGGGATTGCGTGCGTTGGTCGCGTCATTGCGAAGGAATTCATACGCGTTGCCATGGAAGGAATTGGTGCCGGACTTCAGCACGACGCTGAAAACGCCGCCGCCAGTGCGGCTGTATTCGGCGCCCAGACCGCTGGTGATCCCCTGGAATTCCTGAACAGCGTCGGGAGTGGGATTGATCACCACGTTCTCTGAAAAGTTGGACAAGTTGAGATTGCCATCGAGGTACCAACCGTTGGCGCCACCCTGGCCGCCGTTGACCGCGACATTCGAACCGAGAGCATTGGACGGATCCGGGAAGGTCCCGAACTGGCTGTTAAATCCGAAGTTGCTGCCGGGAGGTCCAGCGACGCTATTGACGCCGGGAATAAGAAAGACCAACTGCTGGAGGTCGCGGCCCTGAAGCGGAATTTCCTGGATGGACTTCGTTTCGATGGTGGTGCTGAAATTGGCGGCGCCGGATTCGACGAGCGGAGCCTCGGCCTTGACTTCCACGGTCTGGCGGGTAGCGTCGACCCGCATCTGGGTGTCGAGGCGTGTCGTCTTACCTGCCGGCACCTCGATGTCCGTCATGTCGAGGGTCGAGAACCCGGGGAAGGAGAAACGGGCGCGATACTTGCCGGGCACGAGGTCGCTGGCGCGGTAATAGCCCGAGTCATTGGTGGTGGCGCGCTGCACGACATTGGTGTCTACCGATGTAATCTCAACCTGGACGGCGGCCATGATCGCGCCCTGCGCATCGGTGACGATGCCCTCGAGGACACCACGATTAATCTGCGCGTGGAGCGTAGATGCTCCAGCCAGGAGCAGAATCAAAGATAGCGGATATACAATGAGCCGAAGGCTCACACAAACTCGCAGCATCTCTCCCCCCCTCGTGAAAGCAGCGTCCGGTACAGGCACGCTGGCTTGCTGGCTGGCTTCCAAGTATTGAAGCCTATTTCGATCTGTTGATTTTATATCAGGAGGCCCTCTTGTCAAGGGGGTGCGGCGTTAATATTTTCGGCGGCACGGCTTGCAGAAGTGCACGGCGGCGGATTGTGGATAATGGTCATACTAGGCAGCAAACCGTGTTTCTATTCCTCCTCGCATGGGTCTTGTTCGCCGCCGCGCGGCCGCAAGCGCCGGCAACGCGCGATCCCACCGAGAAAGGACTCGCCCTGGCGAGAGCGGGCGATCTGGATGCGGCTGAAAAGGAAATACGGCAATCACTGGAGCTGACACCGAATGATCCACAAGCGCTGGGAGCGTTGGGAAGTATTCTGGCGATGCGCGAGCGCTTCGACGAATCCAGCCGCTACTTGGCAAAGGCGCTGGTGTTTGCGCCGGGCGATGCCGCCACGCGGCGCAATCTCGCCAGGAACCAGTGGAAGCTGGGACAGTTCCCAGAAGCCCGCGAGAATCTCGAACGCGTGCTGAAAGCGAACCCCGGGGAGCCTCAAACAACCTTTCTTTTGGGAATGGTGGCGGAAAGCGAGCACGACCATGCACGGGCAGCGAAATTGCTGGCGTCAGTACCGGCCTTAGTGCGGGCGCAGCCGCTTGCCATAACGGGTCTAGCCAGCGCGTACTACCATATCGGGGACAGAGACAAAGCGCGGGCCACGCTGGACTGGATGCCTGAGGATGCGGCAAATCCGCAGGCGACATATGTCGCGGCCCGAGTCGCTTTGGAAGGCGGGGACTATGAAATTGCAGAACGGCTGCTTTCTTCGATTCGCGCAACGTATCCCGACCGAGCAGGGCTGGGATTCAACCTCGCGCTGGCCCAATATCATCAAGACCGTTTTGCTGCCGGTGCACGAACATTAACTGAACTGCTGGCCAGCGGTTATGTCAGCGGTTCCACATTCAATTTGCTCGGCTGGTGCCTGGAGAAGCAAGGCAAGCGCAACGAGGCCATAGAGGCGCTGCGCAAGGCGATCGAACAGGAACCCTCCAATGAGAGGCACTACCTGGATCTGGCCGGCATTCTGGCAACCAGCACCAGACGGCTGGCCGCGGCGCTGGCGATCGCCGGGCAGGCCGTGCAGAGGTTCCCATCATCTTACAGCGTATGGCTCTCGAAGGGATCGATTGAGACCAAGCTGCAACAGTATCAGGATGCCGTTCATTCCTATCAGATGGCGGTGCAGCTCAAATCCGATTCGGCGGAGCCGCGGCGTGCTCTGGCCATGGCGCAATGGTCTAACGGCGAGCTGGCCGCGGCGGCTCAGTCTTTCGAGCAACTCCTCGTGCGCTTTCCACAGGATGCGAGGAATTATGAAGCTTACGGGACGATGCTCGTGGACAGCGCGGACGCTCCCGATATGACACGCCGCGGAACAGAGCTGCTGCAGCGGGCCATTAAGCTCGACCCGTTTCTCGCGGAGGCGCACTACTACCTTGGGAACGCGGCACTCGCACAGGGGAATGCGGAAAGTGCGCTGAGACATTTCGAAGCGGCGGTGAAGCTGGAGCCGCGCAGCAGCAAGATGCATTTCGCTCTTTGGCGGGTGCTCAAGCGGGCGGGGCGCTCAGCGGACGGCGAACGGGAATTAGAGGCCTACACACAACTGAAGAGAGAAGAAGAAGAACTGGAACAGCGCTGAATAGGCCACGGGGCATGTGCGTGGTTGGAGCTAGCCACGGCGCCAGACGTTGCGACATCATCTGCGCGTACTTCTTCGCGATGGCGCCGATGGACCCGAGGCGGCTCTTGCGAATCTGGTGTATCGTGCCTGTGACGCTTGCCGCCGTGACCGCATCACTGTTTGGCCCGAACACGGGCGCAACCTCGAAGGCTACGCATTTCGCCTCCTTCCGGGCGTTGCTGAAGGACTCGAGTTGCGTTGCCAGCACGCGCAGGGACGTGATGCGCGGCGTTACTCTGTACAAAGGCGTCGGTTTCACGGTGGCTGGAGTTCCTGCCAGCGGCAGGAACTCCAGCAGGTTCTTGCCAACAGCCGAACTGTGCGCCGGCCAGTGATTCCCACGTCGGACGAGAAGTGCGCCGCCCCAACGACACCGCGCAATGCACGCCTTAACAGCATTTCTCACCCTCTTCACAGCGGCGCATTGCAATACTTTGCGGCAAAGACTCCAAGGTATTGAGGCCGACCTCAACGTGCTGTCCACTCAATCCCTTGTCAAGAGCAACAGAGTTAATGTTTTTGGGAGCTCGACTCGGCGATCGCGCCCAGCCGCGAGGACATCAACTGGCTGTATTTTCTTACCAGGAGGCCGATCGGTGCGATACGGTCTTTCGGGATTTGCTGTGCAGTGCCGGTCACACTGGCCGCCGCGATCACCTCGCCGAGCGGCCCGAAAACCGGAGCTGCCACGCACGCCACACCGATTTCGCCTTCTTCCATCTCCCACGTATAACCCAGCCGGCGGAACGACCGGAGCTGGTTCTCCAGCACCCTCCGGGACGTGATGGTTCGCGGCGTCATTTTGTGAAAGGTGATCTGTTTCAGAGCCCGCCTCAGTTCGGGTTCCGGGAGAAACGCCAACAGCGCCTTTCCCACCGCGGAACCGTACGCCGGCCAGCGCATCCCCACGTATGACGAGAACTGTACAAACCCGTCGGTGGCCACGCGATCGACGTAGATGGATTCGCCGTCGCGCCTCACCGCCAGGTGCGCAGTGAGCTTGGATTCACGAACTAGTTCCTCCAGCAGCCCATGGCAGCGGCTCAGGAAGTTCATGCGGCCCAGGACGCGCCGCGCGACGCCCAGCATCTTCAGGCTGAGCTGGTACCGCGAATCCGCGGCATCGCGATCCAGATAGCCCAACGACCGGAGCGTGTACACGATGTTCGCAGCCGAACTCAGCGGCAATCCCACAGCCCGGTGAATGTCTGAAATGCTCATGCCGGAATCCTGCTTGGACAATAGTTCGATGACTTCCAGGGCGCGCGTGATGGCGGGTACCAAGTACTGCCGGGCCATGCTCCATATGTTGACACAATCGGGGCACGGCGACTATGATTTTGAAACCCGTTTCAATACGTGGGTAGCCGCGGGCCGCCCTGCACCAACATGGCTGAACTTTCTTTCGAACGCCTACGCGACTGGGCCTGCTCCTGGCCTGCAATCTCATCTGGTCGAGCCAATTCGTTCTCGTCAAGATCGTTCAGGAGCATATGGAACCGGTCAATGGGACCAGCATAAGGGTAGCCAGGGTCATGGGAAAGAACGTTGCGGCGAGGGCGACATCCTCCAATTCATCCTGATCGGGGTATTCGGACAGGTAGTCGCGCAGCTGTTCATCACTTGGGGTGTGCGATTTTCGCTCGCCTCCAAATGCGGCCCTGTTGATGCTTGCACTTCCGGTTTCCACTGCCGTGATGGCTTATTTTTTCGTCGGCGAGCGAATGTCGGCCATTCGCTGGGTGAGCTTCGCGCTGGCTATCGCCGGCGTCATCGAATGCTCTGGTGTGGATTGGAAGGAACTCGACCTGACCAGCTCCAAGTTCTTTTTGGGCAATGTCATGATTTTCCTGAGCGTGAACGGCAGCGCGTTCTACAACGTCTACTGCAAAAAACTGCTGGAGCGCTATTCGCCATGCGCGTCCTGTTCTACAGCTATTACGCCGTGTTTGCGTTTCTGCTCCCCATCACCCTTTACTCCGAGCCGGGAAGCCGCGCTTCACCCTCAAGGTCTGGGTCGGCTTGGCTTTACTCGCTGCTTTTCAATATTTCCTCTCGATGGTACTGTTCCTGACCGTGCTGACCCGCCTGGATGCCAGGGTACTGCCGAGCACCAGGACACCACCGAGAATCATGGGCGCCATCAGATGCTCTCCCAATACGATTGCGGCGATAATCAGCCTTGGTGCGTCGCGAAGGGGCGCTGCGCGGCGCCATGCCCCGGTGCTTGCGGCCGAGCGCGACGGCGATGATTTTGTGGCGCGCTTTGGCGGGTTCGGACCCATCAGCCCGGTGCGCGCGGAGAAGACCGTAGCGCTCAGCGGCCAATCGCCCGTCATCAAAATTCAGTACAAAATCACTAACCTCGGCCCGGCGCCGCTTGATTTTATTTGGGCCACACACCCCGCTCTGGCACCCACTGCGCAGACGATCTTGACGATTCCGGCGCGGACCGGCATCGTGGGGCTCTCCTCCGTTCCGAACTTGGGTACACCCGGCCAGCGTTACTCGTGGCCCCAAATTGAGACGCCCGTCGGCGTAACTGATATGAGCCGCGCACGCTCCGCGGATGCCAATGTGTTCTGCGGCCATTACGCTACCGACCGCGAGGCCGACTGGTTTGCTGTTTGAAGACGGCGAGACCGGCGACGGTTTCCTCCTCAGCTTCCCGGTCGAGACGTGCCCGTATCTATGCTCTGGTTGGTCTACGGCGGGTGGCGCGGATACCATCACGTCATTGTCGAGCCCTGGACCAGCTCCCCTGTGCACCTAACGGAAGCGTTGCGTGGCGGAACCAGTCGGAAATTTGAACCCGGCGCCAAGTTCTCTGCCGAGGTGCGCGCCGTCATTTGCACGAAGGGAGAATCCTGCGAGCAGGCACTGCGCCGGGCACAAAACGCATGAACCTAGGCTAAAAAAGATCGGGCAGCGCTTCAGTTCCCCCAATCAGGAAACGCTGCGAGCGCATCCATGTAGTTGTGGATCTTGTCTGTATGCGCGTCTTCCTGCCAGCCGCCGCGCCCAGAGTGCAATGCGTTCTCACGCGGACAACCATCACCGTTGATTGCATACAGCACGTAGTTGAGATCTTGATACGCCAGGCCCTTGTATTCCGCTGAGCCCGTCGCAGCCGAATACATAGCCACCACGGCGCCGAACGTCGAAGCGATGCCTCCCCACGGCTCCTTGTCGTAATCCTGCTCGCCGCTCATCAATGCTCCGCTGCGGAATACCGTGAAGTGTCGTATGCAGAAGTCGATCAGCAACTTCGCGTGCTCCTGCCAGTCATCATCCACAGCTTTCTTTTTTTCGATCAGGTACCGCGCCACGTTGAGCGGCGCCCACGAAGTGCGGTTGTCCAGCTCCTGGTGGTCCTCGAAAAACTGGCACCACATCGAGCCGTCCTTCCCGACGCTGGGAATCTGAACATTTAAGACCCAGTCCAGCACCGTCTCCCGGGCGCTGGTGAACTCGTTGTGACCGGCCTCGATCAGCTTATCGAACAGCCGCACGATATACACCATGTTGCCCGATATGGGGCCCCGCCCTTCGCCGGTGCGATAGTCTACGCGGAACGGCCACGGCGAGCGCGACTCATCGGCGGGCTGCATGTTCGCCACTAGCATGCGCGCGTTCTGCAACGCCTGCTTCAGATATTTGTCGTCTCTGGTTGCCTCCCACAGCAGGAAGAGCGCGTACCCGGCGATGCCACCCTTGTCCGGCTCGATTTCGTACGGACGGTCACCCTGCGAACCGCAATCGGCTGGCTGCGGGAATTTTTCGCGCCAGCCCGTCGAGCGCGTGAAGCGCGGCCACTTGCCCGTGTCCGGCGTGAGGCTCTCCTTCACCAGGTAATCGCCCATGGCGCGCGCGAACTGCAGTATTTTTGGATTCTCCTTCTTGGTCCAGGCGTTATACTTCAGATAGGAAATGATACCCATTCCATTTTGCGTGGCGGGGATGAAGTCCGGATGGCGGACGATCGGTTTGTAATCGCCATCCATGAACGTTACATAGACAAAACGTGGATAGCCGTGCTCGACCGGACAGTTCAGATACCATTTCATCTCGCGGTTGAGCGCGTCCTCCCAGGAAGTCCAAGGCAGCAGCGTGCCATGGGCGTCGTACACCGCTTTGTGGTTGCCGATGGTCTGGGCGGAGCATATAGCAGCGTAGAGGCTCAAAACAGAGAGTGGGATTTTCAGAGTGATTACTCCTTGGCGTTACCAGTGAGCTTGCCGACCAGCGTAAAAACTGCCTCATCAGGGAATTCGATGCGCGCCACGCTATTCTTGGGAATGATGGTACCCGACTTCACGCAGTTCAGCACGCGCGTTGTCAGGTAAAGTTCCCAGGCGCCTGGCGAACGGTCCGAACCGGATAGCTGGAGCTCCAGCTGGTTAGGTCCCCCCTGTTTCACTCCAACGAGAATCACTGTATCCCGGGCACCGTCGTAGAACGATGAAATGA
>JACXTT010004503.1_pt1 | contig 20675 bp, 21 predicted proteins | sample 9270951 | NCBI WGS metagenome assembly JACXTT01 (sample SAMN15532306, study PRJNA645909) | rock metagenome | isolation source: weathered quartz diorite | place: Puerto Rico | collected 2017-06-21
CGGCGGACGGCTACACGATCCTGATCGCCACCACCAGCACGCATTCGATCGGCCCGCACATCAACGCGCGCCTGCCATACAACACCGAAACCGATTTCACGCCCATCGGCGAGGTCGCGACCGCCACCAATCTGCTGGTGGTGCCCAACAGCCTGCCGGCCAACAACGTCAAGGAACTGATCGACTACGCGAAGAAGCATCCGGGCGAGTTGAACTATGCTTCCAGCGGCAACGGCACGGTGGTGCACCTGACCGCCGAGGCGTTCAAGGCACAGGCCGGCGTGTTCATCACGCACATTCCGTACCGCGGCACGGCGCTGGCGGTGCCCGACCTGATCTCCGGCAAGGTGCAGGTATTGTTCGACAGCATCGTCTCCGGCCTGCCGCACGTGAAGGACGGCAAGCTCAAGGCGCTGGCCGTGACCAGCCTGAAGCGCTCGCCGCTGGCGCCGCAGATCCCCACGGCCAGCGAATCGGGGCTGCCGGGCTTCGAGTCCGACACCTGGTTCGGCATCTACGGCCCGAAGGGGCTGCCGGCCGACATCGTGGCGCGCCTGAATGCCGAGTTCAACAAGGCCATTCAGTCGCAGGACGTAAAGGACCGCCTCGCCAAGCTGGGCGCCGAACCGGTTGGCGGCACGCCGGCCCAGTTCGCCGCGATGGTGAAGAAGGACAGCGCGCGCTGGGGCAAGCTGATCAAGGACCGCAAGATCACAGCGGAATAACGCGGAGTAGCGCGCCCGGCCCCGGCCGGACGCCAACGATATCCAACAGACAAGCCATGCAGAACTTCAACTGGAACAACCCTTATCCGTCCGTGCGCATCCCGCTCTTTGCGCGCAACGTGGTCTCGACCTCGCATCCGCTCGCCGCGCAGGCCGGGCTGCGCATGCTGCTCAAGGGCGGCAACGCGGTCGATGCCGCCATCGCGGCCGCCGCGGCGATCACCATCGTCGAACCGGTCTCCTGCGGCCTGGGCAGCGATGCGTTCGCGATCCTGTGGGACGGCAAGGAACTCCACGGCCTGAACTCGTCGGGCGTGGCCCCGGCCGCGTGGAATCCCGACTATTTCAAGAACAAGTACGGCGCCGACGGCAACGGCCTCGCCAAGCGCCCGATCCGCGGCTGGGACGCCGTGACGGTGCCTGGCGTGATTGCCGGTTGGGCCGCGCTGCACGAGCGCTTTGGCAAGCTGCCGTTCGCCGACCTGATGGAACCGGCGATCGAGATCGCCGAGCGCGGCTACGCAGTGCCGCCGGTCGTCGCCCACAAGTGGGCCGCCGCCGTGCCCGACCTGAAGGACCAGCCCGGCTTCGCGGAAACGTTCATGCCGCACGGCCGCGCTCCGCAGGTGGGCGAGAAGTTCGTCATGAAGGCGGCCGCCGAAACGCTGCGCCAGATCGGCGCCAGCAACGGGCGCGCCTACTACGAAGGCGAGATCGCCGAGAAGATCGCCGCGTTCAGCAAGGAGTGCGGCGGCGCCATGACGCTCGATGATCTGCGCAACTACCGCCCGGACTGGGTCAAGCCCATCAGCCAGTCGTATCGCGGCTACGAGATGCACGAGATCCCGCCCAACGGCCAGGGCATCGCCGCGCTGATGGCGCTGGGCATCCTCGACCAGTTCGATGTTGGCGCGCTGCCCGTGGATTCGGTCGATTCGCAGCACCTGCAGATCGAGGCGATGAAGCTCGCCTTCGCCGACCTGTACCGCTACGTGGCCGACCCGCGCAGCATGGAGGTCACGCCCGAGCAGATGCTCGACCCCGCCTACCTGAAGTCGCGCGCCAAGCTGATCGACATGCAGCGCGCCACGCACTTCAACTTCGGCATGCCCAAGGTCGGCGGCACCATCTATCTGACGGCGGCGGACGAAAACGGCATGATGATCTCGTTCATCCAGTCCAACTACATGGGCTTTGGCTCCGGCGTGGTCGTGCCGGGCACCGGCATCAGCCTGCAGAACCGCGGCGTCGGCTTCTCGATGGATCCGAAGTCGGCCAACGTGGTCGCGGGCGGCAAGCGGCCGTTCCACACCATCATCCCGGCATTCCTCACCAAGGACGGCCAGCCGGTGATGAGCTTCGGCGTGATGGGCGGCGACATGCAGCCGCAGGGCCACCTGCAGACCGTGGTACGCATGCTGGACTACAACCAGCAGCCGCAGGCCGCGTGCTGCGCGCCGCGCTGGAAGGTCAACCGCGACTTCACGCTGGATGTGGAAGGCACGATGAACCCTGACACCGTGGCGGGCCTGAAGGCGCGTGGCCACCAGTTGAAGTCGGTGGACGACCCCTACATGGACTTCGGCTCCGGGCAGTTCATCTGGCGCCTGTCTGACGACGCCGAGCACGGCTACGTCGCCGCGAGCGACAGCCGCCGGGACGGGCAGGCGGTCGGCTTCTGAGAGCGAAGCGCGTACCGCGCATGCGCAGGGGGCGTTATGGGCATCCATGACGCCCCTTTTTTCATCGGCGAGCAGCAACTGTTCTGCCGCGCACCCGCGCAACTGTGCATGGCGCCCACCGGCGACTTCCATGCACCATGTGGGATCCCGTGACCTCCCCTGCCCGACATGACCACCTACGCCTTCCGCATCGTCAACGTCTTCGCCGAGTCCACGTTCGGCGGCAATCCGCTGTGCGTGTTCGAGGACGCACGCGGCATGGACGACGCCACCATGCAGGCGCTCGCGCTGCAGTTCAATCTGTCCGAGACGACGTTCATCCTGCCGTCGGAGCGCGCCAACGCCCGGGTCCGCATCTTCACGCCCGGCTATGAGATGCGCTTTGCCGGCCATCCCACGGTCGGCACGGCCCACGTGGTGCGCGAGCTGGCCGGCACCGGCGACGCGCTGTCGCTGGAATTCGCCGCCGGCGTGGTGCCGGTGACGGCGCAGGGCGACGTCTGGACCTTCACTGCCCCGCACACGGGCGCGCCGAAAACCGCACCGGCCGGGCTGCCGGACGCGCAGATGGCATCGCTGCTGGGACTGGAAGAGGCAGACCTGCTCGGCTCGCCGATGTGGGTCGATACCGGCGCCGACCAACTACTGGTGGCGCTGCGCTCGCCCGACGCGGTGCGCCGCGCGCGGCCCGACAGCGCCCGCCTGGACCTGTGGCCGCAAAGCAGCCTGGGCCGCAAGACGGCCTATGTGTTCGCCTTCGATCCCGCACGGCCCGGCAGCGTGCTGTCGCGCTACTTCTTCTCCAAGCAGGGCGGCGGCGTGGCCGAGGATCCGGGCACGGGGTCGGCCTGCGCCAATCTCGGCGGCTGGTTGCTGGCCAACGGCCACGCGCTGCCGGCGTCGTTCGAGATCGACCAGGGCGAAGCCGTCGACCGCCCGTGCCGGCTGCTGCTGTCCGTGACCGCCGACGGCGCGATCCGCGTGGGCGGGCGGGCGATCGAGATCGGGCGCGGCACCGTCACGGTGTAAGCGCCTCACACGCGGCGCCCGCCTCGGGTACATTGGCGGCTGCCCCTTCGCAACCGCCCCGATCATGACGCAACGCGCCATCACCACACTGGCCGGGCTGGCGGCCCACTACGCCGAGCCGGCCGCAAGCTCTCTTGCCAAGGAAGTCGACTACCTGCATCCGCACTACCGCGCCTTCGTGGAGGCCTCGCCGTTCTGCCTGCTGTCCACCGTCGGCCAGGACGGCGCCGATTGCTCGCCGCGCGGCGATGCGCCGGGCTTCGTACAGGTGTTGGACGAGCGCACGCTGCTGCTGCCGGACCGGCGCGGCAACAACCGCATCGACAGTCTGCGCAATATCGTCGCCGATCCGCGCGTGGGGCTGCTGTTCATGATTCCGGGCATCCACGAAACGCTGCGGGTCAGCGGCAAGGCGCGGATATCAACCGACCCGGCGCTGATTTCGCGCTGCGAGGTGGACGGCAAGCTGCCGGCGACGGTACTGGTGATCGCCGTGCAAGCCGTGTACTTCCAGTGCGCCCGCGCGCTGGTGCGCTCGCGGTTGTGGGCGGCGGACGCCCAGTTGCCGCGCGGCGCGCTGCCGAGCAACGGCACGATCCTGGCCGAACTCAGCGCCAACGCGATCGACGGCGCGGCCTACGACCGCGAGCAGCCCGAGCGGATGCGCAAGACGCTTTATTGATCCCCGTCGCGCGGTAGCCATTCCGCCGCGTGCGTGCCCAGTGGCACCGAGGGCAGATCCCAGCGCGCCGGCGTCTCCGACAGTTGCGCCGCGTGGCGCACGACGGTCAGCTCGCCAAACCCGGACGGCTGGGTCTGCAACAGATCGCCGATGTCCTCGAAGCGCTGGTCCGGTGCCTGCAGCCCGTCCGCCACGCGCCCCATGCCGCGCAGCCACTGCGCGACCTGCGCGAGCGACACGCGCACATGCCAGCTTCCGCCCTCGGCGGCGCGCCGGTGCAGCGCCGCCATCGCGCCGAACGCCAGCAGGTAGCCGGCTGCGTGATCGAGCACCTGCGCCGGCAGCGGTCGCGGCTCCCCGCCGCCCGCCGCCTGCCCTTCCGCGTGGTTGAAGCCGATGGCGGTCTGCACCAGCGAATCGAAGCCGCGCTTGCCCGCCCAGGGGCCGACGTGGCCGTAGGCCGTCAGCGAGACATAGACGATGCCAGGCCGCGCACGCGCCGCCGCCTGCGGCCCGGCGCCCAGCGCCTCCAGGCCGCCGGGCCGGTAGCCCTGCACGACCACGTCCGCGCCATGCAGCAGCTTGTGCAGCGTTCGTTTGTCGTCGGCGTCGCGCAAATCGAGCTGGCACGAGCGCTTGCCGCGCCCGGTGTCGATCACCAGCGGCGCGATGGCAGGCAGGTGCCCGGCCGTCACCAGCAGTACGTCCGCGCCATGCGCGGCCAGCGTGCGTCCGGCGACGGGGCCCGCGATGATGCGCGTGAAATCGAGCACGCGCACGCCGGACAACGGCCGCCCTGCCTCGGGCATCGGAGGCAGCGGCTGCGGCGGGCCGTCGCCGATACGCTCCAGCAGCACCGGCGGCAGACCGGAGAGCGCCTGACCCTGCGGGTGCGCGTCCCATTCGTCGAACGTGCGCATCGCCGCGACCACCAGCCCGGCCTCGGACGCGGCCGCCTCGAACGCCTGCGCCTCCCACTTGGCGAGCGCGGCCCGGACCGCGTCCTTGTCGTGCGCGCATCCGAGGATGCGCAGCACACCGTCACGGTGATGCGGGAAGTTGGTGTGCAGCCGGACCCAGCGCCCGTCGCCGCACGGATACAGGCCCGCGATCTTGTCCCACAGCTCGGGGGCCGGCCCGCCATCGACGCGCAGGTAGCGTTCGCTGCGGAATTCCGCCAGCGCATGGCGCATGTCCACGTCCACCTGCTGCCAGCGGCCGGTCCGCTGCGCCCACAGCGCGGCGGCGGCCAGCGCCGACACGCCAAGGCTCGCCGCGGCCGCCGTGCCCACGGCAAAGCTCGAAGGCAGCACCGGGTCCGCGCCGGTCAGGCGCAGATGACCCGACGCCTCGGGCGGCAGCCCGGCGGCCCGCCAGAGTTCGGCGGCGACGTCGGCCGGGGTTGGGGAAGGAGAAGACGGGGAAGAAGAAGCTGGCATGGGAGTCCGGGAACCGCTTGCGGGGGTTGCGGGAATTATGGGTATTGTTATGGGCATCGGCCATCCGACGTCGGGCAGAGGGCAAGCCTGGGCCGTCGCCGGCAGCGCCTCCCTCCCCCGCGAGCCTCTTATGCTACTCCGCCGTGCCGGTTTGTGCCGCCCCGGCCCGCCGGCACGGTAAAATCATGAAATCGGCATCTTTGCCAGCCGTCCCAATCCGGCCGCTTTGGCGGCGCCACCATGAGCCACGACAACAAACCGACCGACAGCACGCCCGCTTCCAACTTCCTGCGAAGCATCATCGACCAGGACCTCGCCGCCAGCACCTACGCCGGCCGCCAGGACAGCCAGGGCGAGCCGCTGCCGACTGTCATCACCCGCTTCCCGCCGGAGCCCAATGGCTACCTGCACATCGGCCACGCCAAGAGCATCTGCGTGAACTTCGGCCTTGCGCGCGACTACGGCGGCCGCTGCCACCTGCGTTTCGATGACACCAACCCGGTCAAGGAAGACACCGAGTATGTCAATTCCATCATCGACGCGGTGCACTGGCTCGGCTTTTCGTGGGACAGCCAGACCCCGGGCGGCACACCGCACCTGTACTACGCCAGCGACTACTTCGACCAGCTCTACGCGTTCGCCGAAACGCTGATCGAGCGCGGCGCCGCCTATATCGACAGCCAGAGCGCCGAGCAGATCGCCGCCAACCGCGGCAACTTCGCCGAGCCGGGCAAGCCGTCGCCGTACCGCGACCGCGGCGTCGAGGAAAACCTGCAGCTCTTCCGCGACATGCGCGCGGGCAAGTATCAGGACGGCGAGCACGTGCTGCGCGCCAAGATCGACATGACGGCGCCCAACATCGTGATGCGCGATCCGGTGATCTACCGCATTCGCCACGCGCATCACCATCGCACGGGCGACAAGTGGTGCATCTACCCGATGTACGACTTCACGCACTGCATCTCGGACGCGCTGGAGAACATCACGCATTCGCTGTGCACGCTGGAGTTCGAGAACAACCGGCCGTTGTACAACTGGGTGCTGGAGCACCTGCGCGACGCCGGCGTGTTCCGCAACCCGCTGCCGCACCAGTACGAATTCGCCCGCCTGAACCTGACCTACGCGATCACCAGCAAGCGCAGGCTCAAGCAACTGGTGGATGAAGCCCGCGTGGACGGCTGGGACGATCCCCGCATGCCGACGCTGGTCGGCATCCGCCGCCGCGGCTACACGCCCGAGTCGATCCAGCTCTTCTGCGACCGCGTGGGCGTGGCCAAGGCCGACAGCTGGATCGACATGAGCACGCTGGAAGGCGCCGTGCGCGATGACCTGGACGCGCGCGCCGCGCGCGGCGTGGCCGTGCTCGACCCGCTCAAGCTGATCCTCGACAACTACCCCGAGGGCCAGAGCGAGGAATGCTCGGCCCCGGTGCACCCCAAGCAGCCGGAACTCGGCAAGCGCGTGTTCCCAATCTCGCGCGAACTGTGGATCGAGCGCGAGGACTTCAACGAGACCCCGCCCAAGGGCTACTTCCGCCTGTTCCCAGGCAACAAGGTGCGCCTGAAGTACGGCTACGTGATCGAGTGCACGGGCGTGGACAAGGACGCCGACGGCAACGTCGTGGCCGTGCACGCCAACTACCTGCCGGAGACCAAGAGCGGCACGCCGGGCGCCGACAGCGTCAAGGTGAAGGGCGTGATCCACTGGGTCAGCGCCCCGCACGCCTACGAGGCCGAGGTCCGCCTGTACGACCGCCTGTTCCACGACCCGAACCCGGACGCCGGTGGCAAGAACTTCCTCGATGCGCTCAACCCGGACTCCAAGAAAACCATCACCGCCTACCTGGAGCCGGGCCTGCGCGACGCCGCCGTGGAAGCGCGCTTCCAGTTCGAGCGCCACGGCTACTTCGTCGCCGACCGTGTCGACTCGAAGCCGGGCAAGCCGGTCTTCAACCGCATCGTCGGTTTGAAAGACAGCTGGGGCAAGTGACGATGGCAACGCAAACGATCACCTTCCCGCTCGAAGGCGAATTCATCGCCCTGAACGACCTGCTGAAGCTGGCCGGCGTCTGCGACAGCGGCGGCGCCGGCAAGGCGCTGGTCGCCGCCGGCGAGGTCTCGGTGGACGGCAAGCCCGAGTCGCGCAAGACCGCCAAGATCCGCGTCGGCCAGGTGGTCGGCGTGGCGGGCGTGAAGATCCGCGTGGTGGCCGGCTGACGTACCGCGCCGGCCGGCCATCTCACGACACCAACGACAGGAGACCCCGATGCCGATCGCTTTCTGGTGCGTGTTGCTGGCAGGCATCCTTCCCCTCGCCACCGTGGCGATCGCCAAGGCCGGCGGGCGCGGCTACGACAACCACGACCCGCGCGCCTGGCTGGAAAAGCAGGGCGGCCGGGCGCGGCGCGCCGACATGGCGCACCGCAACCACTTCGAGGCGTTTCCGTTCTTCGCCGCGGCAGTGCTGACGGCAAGCTTCCTGCAGGCGCCGCAGGCGCGCATCAACGAGCTGGCCGTCGTCTTCATCGTCGCGCGCCTCGCCTACACGGCCTGCTACCTGGCTGACCGGGCCACGCTGCGCACGCTGTGCTGGACCGTGGGCTACCTGTCGGTGATCGGCCTCTTCCTGCTGCCGGTGTTCGTGCACTGATCCCGCCATGCGCAGCCTGCCGGCCGCGGCCCTTTTTGCGTTCTTGCTGACGGGCGCGGCCGGCGGCGCAGTGGCCGCGCCCACGGCCTATACCGTCGATCTGACGCATACGGCGGTCTATTTCTCCGCCAGCCACTTCGACCGCACCGCCGTGCGCGGGCGCTTTGGCAAGATTGATGGCCGTATCGTCTATGACCCGGACACAGGCGCCGGCGCGATCGACTTCACGGTCGATGCTGCCTCGGTCGACTCCGGCAACCGCACGCTCGACGGCGTGCTGCGCTCGCCGCAATTCCTGGACGCGGCGGCGTTTCCCGTGGTGCGTCTGCGCGCCAGCCGTTTCATCGTGGAGCAAGGCCGCCTGGCCGCCGTGGAGGGCGAACTGAGCCTGCACGGCGTCACGCAGCCGCTGCGGCTGGAGGCGGAGCGCTTCAGTTGCGGCCAGATCGTGCTGTTCGGCGTGCGCCGCGATGTCTGCGGCGGCGACTTCCGCGCCACGCTGCCGCGCAGCGCCTTCGGCATGACGCGCTTCCTGCCGGAGGTCGGCGACACCGTGGCGCTTCAGATTTCCGTCGAAGCCACGCCCGCCGGCGCTGCCGAAGGCACCCCCAGCCAGTGACATAAAAAGCACTTGCCAGACTTCGTCCAGGCTCCCTCGCCACCGCCCTGGAAGTTGCCGCCCCGCCTGATCCACCGGCTTTCATCAGCGACCGCCGCCGAATCACGTATCATGCGGCCTTTCGCGCGCCGTGCGGCATTGCCGGCGCCAGCCGACTTCCCGATTCCATGGCGCTCAAGTCCACCATCTTCAAGGCCGAGTTGTCCGTGTCCGACATGGACCGGCCCTATTACGGCAGCCACGCGCTGACCATCGCCCAGCATCCGTCCGAGAACGATGCCCGCATGATGGTGCGCGTGCTCGCCTTTGCCTGCGAGGCGTCCGAGACGCTCACCTTCACGCGCGGGCTGTCCGAGCCGGACGAGCCGGAGATCTGGGACAAGACCCTGACCGGCGAGATCTCGCACTGGATCGAACTTGGCCAACCCGACGAGGCGCGCCTGAAGCGCGCCGCCGCGCGCGCCGACCGCGTCACCGTCTACACCTACAGCGGCGCCAGCGCGCGCGAGTGGTGGAAAGGCATGGCCGGCAAGGCGGGCAAGTTGCGCAACGTGACCATCTACAATGTCCCGCAGGAGGCCGTGGAGGCGCTGGCCGGACTGGCCCGGCGCGCGATGCGGCTGTCCGTGACGATCCAGGATGGCGACATCTGGGTCAGCGATGACGACAGCAATGTCCAACTGACGCTTGACGTGCTGCAGCGCGCGGCAGGCTGAACCCCGGCCGGGTGTGCGCACGTCGCGCCCCGGCCTGAATCCGGCAACCCGACTTGCCCAACTGAAGAGGAAAACCGCGATGCAAACCACTCCCTCCGGCCTGCAGTTCGAAGACACCGTCGTCGGCTCGGGCGCCGAAGCCACCGCCGGCAAGCACGTGACCGTGCACTACACCGGCTGGTTGTACGAAAACGGCCAGGCCGGCCGCAAGTTCGATTCGAGCAAGGACCGCAACGATCCGTTCGTGTTCCCGCTCGGCGCCGGCCACGTGATCCGCGGCTGGGACGAAGGCGTGCAGGGCATGAAGGTCGGCGGCACGCGCCGCCTGGTGATCCCGGCCGACCTGGGCTACGGCGCCCGCGGCGCCGGCGGCGTGATCCCGCCGAACGCCACGCTGCTGTTCGAGGTGGAACTGCTGGCCGTCTGATCCGGCACGCACCAAAGAGAACGGGCGCCTGAGGCGCCCGTTTTTTTGTTTCAGAAGCCGATGGCCGCGTTGCCCACGTCCACCCGCACCTTGTCGCGGTCGAGCAGGCGCCCGGCATGGCGGGCGAATTCCTGCGCCCAGCCCGGGTTGCCGGCGAAGCGCGCCTCGCCCGAAAACTTGGCCACGTTGAGGATCTTGTCGATCACCAGCACCTTGCCGACCGGGCTGGACGCCTGGCAGTCCAGTTCCGCGTATTCGCGGTCAAACCAGCGCCAGGCGGCATCCTCGCCCACCGCTGCCAGCTCGGCGTCGCCGATGGTGTACTCGAATTCCTTGCCACTGCCGAAAACCACGGTAAGCGTGCGCGCCATGAGATGTTCCCCCGAGAGGCTCCCGTTGCAGGCCCCCACCGTTGGGGACCGTCATGGCCCTCATTGTAAGGACATGGGGGGGCTGCCCGCCACCATCCCGTGACCGGCGAGGGCGGCTTTTCAAACGCGGCTTGATCTGCCACACCGCCGCCCTGTCTCGGGTGGACCGTTGCCTGCCGCACACACCCCACCGCAAAACTGTGCGCCTTGCGGCTTCCGTCCGACTGATCGGTCGGCTTTGGATTATGCTTGCAGCATGCCTATTACACGACAGGATCTCGAATCGGACCGGCTGCGCACCTCGCTGTGCAGTACGCCGGTGGCCGCCTCGCTCCTGCCCGAAGATGCCCTCGAACAGTCGCTCAGTGATGCCCTCGCCCGTCGCCCGGCGGCCGACGGGCTGGACGGCGACGTCTGGCTGTTCGGCTACGGCTCCCTGATCTGGAACCCGATGGTGGTCCACACCGACCGCCAGCGCGCCACCGTGCATGGCTATCACCGGGGCTTCTACCTGTATTCCCGCATCAACCGCGGCACCTGGGAACATCCCGGCCTCGTTCTCGGACTCGATCGCGGCGGCTGCTGCCACGGCATGGTCTTTCGCGTCCCCAGCCACGTCATCGAGCAGGAATTCCGCGTGCTGTGGCGGCGCGAGATGCTGACCGGCGCCTACCATCCGCGCTGGCTGCGGGTGCGGATGGGCGATGATCCCGGCGCGCCCGAGCAGCGCGCGCTGGCGTTCGTGATGAACCGGCGGCACGAGGCCTATGCCGGACGCCTGCCCGATACGCAGGTCGTGAACTGCCTGCGCCACGCCTGCGGCCTGTACGGCCCGGCGCGCGAATACCTCCAGCAGACACTGCTGGGCCTGGCCACGAACGGTGTCGACGATCCCTACCTGGGCCGCCTGTGGCGCCAGCTTCAGGAAGGCGAGACCGCGCAAGCCGACGACGCGCCCGCGCACCGCGACGCGCGGGTCCTGCAGGAAATTGCCTGATCCAGGAGGCCTGTCATGACGCGCCCCGCCGCCCGCCCCCGCCGACAAGCACTGGCCGAGATGCTGGGACTGATGGGGCTGCTGATGGGCGGCGCGCTGCTGGCCGGACAGGGTGCGCCAAGCCTCGCGCGCCCGGCCGGCGCCAGCCGGGCGGCCTCGGACGTGCATCCACGGCCCTCGCCCTCCCACCGCCCCGCGCCGCACCCCGAGGGCGGTGTGGCGGCGCTCGATCGCAACCTGATCACGGCTGCCTCGATGGGCGACCTGGAGTTGGTGAACCGCCTGCTGGCGGCCGGCGCGTCGGCGCAGGCCGTGGACGAGCGCGGGCGCAGCGCGCTGCTGGCGGCGGTGCAGAATCGCCGCAGCGACGTCGCCCGGTCGTTGGTGCTGGCCGGCGCGGACGTCAACCGCAAGGACATCGACGTCAACAGCCCCTTCCTGCTGGCCGCCGCCACCAACCAGGCCGACTTCATCCGGCTGGCGCTGGCGCACGGCGCGGACGTGCGCAGCACGGACCGCTACGACGGCACCGCGCTGATCATCGCCAGCCAGCACGGCAATCCCGAGATCGTGAAGCTGCTGCTCAAGACCGGCATCCCGGTCGATCACGTCAACCAGCTCGGCTGGACGGCGCTGCTGGAGGCCGTCGTGCTGGGCGACGGCAGCGCGCGCTATGAAGAGGTGGTGCAGTTGCTGCTGGACGCCGGCGCGGACGCCAACCTGGCCGACCGCGAAGGGGTGACACCGAGCCGCCACGCGCGCGAGCGCGGGTACAAGACGATGGTGAAGATGCTGATGCGCGCGCGGGGGCACTGAGCCCCCGCCGTGCTACGCCGCGCCCGCTCAGGCGGTCGGCGCCTTGCGTTCGCTGCGCGCGTTCTCCGATTCCTGCAACTGGCGCCACATCACCTTGCCGGTGCCCGACTTGGGCAGCGCATCGACGAATTCCACCACGCGCGGATACTTGTAGGCCGCCATGTTCTCCTTGGCCCACTCGATGATGTCTTCGGGCGTGGTCTTGCCCTTCGCATGGGCGCGCAGCACCACCACGGCCTTGACGGTCTCGCCCCGGTATTCGTCACGTGTGCCGATGATGCAGGCCTCCTGCACGTCGGGATGCTTGTACAGCAGGCTCTCCACCTCGGCCGGCCAGACCTTGAAGCCCGACGCGTTGATCATGCGCTTGAGGCGATCCGTGAGGAAGTAGTACCCCTCCTCGTCCATGCGCCCGAGGTCGCCGGTACGGAAGTAGGTCTCGCCCTCGAATTCGATGAACGCCTCCTTGGTCGCATCCGGCTTGCCCCAGTAGCCCTTGAAGACCTGCGGGCCGCGCACGATGATCTCACCCACCTCGTTCGGCGGCAGTTCCTTCAGCGTGACCGGGTCGATGATGCGCGCGTCGGTATTGAACGTCGGCACGCCCAGGCACTGCAGCTTGGGCCGGTCGGACGGATTGCTGTGCGTGGGCGCCATGGTCTCGGACAGCCCGTAGCCTTCCAGATAGTTCAGCCCGAACTGCTGCTTCAGGCGCTCGGCCACCGCCTGCGGCATGGCCGCGCCGCCGCCACCGATGTAGCGCAGGCTCGACAGGTCGAACTGCTCCAGGTTGGGGCTGGCGAGGAAATCGATCACCATCGTCGGGATATTGGTCCAGTGCGTGACCTGGTAGCGCGAAACCAGCCGGCCCGCCACTTCGCGGTCCCAGCGCGGCAGCATCACGACGGTGGCGCCGTTATAGATCGGACTGTTCATGCCGTACTGCATGCCGGTGACGTGGAACAGCGGCAGCACCGACAAGATGACCGCTTCCGCGCCGGCGCCGGACCAGGTGGAGCCGCCGACGACGTTGTGCATCACCGAGCGATGCGTATGAATGCAGCCCTTCGGAAATCCCGTGGTGCCGGACGTGTACGGCATCACCGCCATGTCGTCCGGGCCGGCCGTGTGCGGCCCCGGCTGCAGGCCAGCGCCAAGCGCCTGCGCCCAGGGCGTCGCGCCCGCCGGCAGCGGATGCTGCGTGGTCAGCCAGGCGGCCGGCGCATCTTCCGGGTGCTCGTGGGTGGGTGGCAGCGCATCCGCGTATTGCGTGACCAGCAGGTGCTGCAGGCGCGCGGCCGGATCGAGCTCGGCATTGGCGGCATCCGCGCCAGGCGCGAGATCGGCGGTGCAGATCGCCACGCGCGCGCCGGCATCGGTGATGTAGTGCTTGAATTCCTCGGCCCGGTTCATCGGGTTGACCGGCACCACCACCGCATCGGCACGCAGGATCGCGTAGTAGCTGATGATGAACTGCGGGCAGTTCTGCATGTAGAGCAGCACGCGGTCGCCCTTCTTCACGCCCGCCTCCTGCTGCAGCCAGCCGGCCAGCACGGTGGCCTGCGCCTCCAGTTCGCGGAAGCTGACGGCGTTGCCGAAATAGCGAATCGCCGCCTTGTCGGCGTAGCGACGCGCAGACGCCTCCAGGTTGTACCAGAGCGAGGTCTCCGGCAGCACGATCCGAGTGGGCAAGCGCTTGGGCCAGAACTGGAAATGGGGGCGCGCGGGCTGGCTGGTCTGCATGAACGTGTCTCCTGCGGTCTCTGGGACCGGCTCTTGTCGATAGTCGTCAAGCAATATAACCGAACGACCGTTCTATTTTCAACCGGGAAGTATCCCGTATGCTGGGCCGCCCCGGTTGCTTCGGGTTGCATTCGGCGTCTTTGCCCTCACAATCTGTCATGACGGGCGCCGCCGCCCGCCCCGATGCGCCTCGTTTTCGCCGGGGCCGCCACCTGACCGAGACCAGCCATGAGCGATGTCACCCTGCAAAATTTCGAGGCCGATGTGATGCACGCCTCCCATCAGACCCCCGTGCTGGTGGATTTCTGGGCGCCGTGGTGCGGCCCTTGCCGCACGCTGGGGCCGATGCTGGAAAAGCTGGAAGCCGAGGCCGGCGGCCAATGGAAGCTGGTCAAGGTCAACGTCGACGAGAACCAGGAACTGGCCGCGCACTTTGGCGTGCGCAGCATCCCCCATGTGGTGGCGATTGCCGAGGGCAAGGCGGTCGACCAGTTCGTTGGCGTGCTGCCGGAATCCGGCCTGCGCGAGTTTCTCGCCCGGCTAACGCCGGCGCCGGCCGAACTGGCGCTGCGCGAGGCGCTCGCGCTGGCAGCCGAGGGCAACCATGACGGCGCGCGCGCGGCGTTCCTGGCCGCGCTGGAGGCCGATCCCGGCTTCGATGCCGCGCGCCTGGCATACATCGCCTTCCTGCTCGACGCCAACGCCGTGGACCAGGCTCGCGCCGAGTTCGAGCGCCTGTCGGCGCGCGCGCCGCAGGAAGACGCCCATACCGCGCTACAGATGCGGCTGGACGCCATGCACCAGGTCGATGGGCTGCCCGACGAGGACACGCTGACTGCCCGGATCGCCGCCGACCCGGCGGACTTGCCAGCACGGCTCGATCTGGCCCGGTTGTTGATCGCGCGTGGGCAGTACGAGCCCGCGCTGGAACAGTTGCTCGCCATCGTGCGCACGGACAGGAATTTCGAGGAGGATGTCGGCCGCAAGACCATGCTGTCGGTCTTCGACCTGATGGCCGACCAGCCGGAGGCCATCGCGCGCTGGCGGCGCCAGTTGAGCACTACGCTGCACTGAAGCTGCCGGCGGCCCTGTCGTCACCGTCGGCGCCCTGCGCGACCGGCATGGCCCGCGCGGTAAACTGGCGGGCCAGATTTCCACCCAGCCGTTCGCCATGACCGCTTCCGCCCCGCGCCTGATCGACTTCCAGGCCACCCGCCCCGCCCCCACGCACGACCGCCCGCGCCCAGACCGGCTGGTCGGCGGCAATCCGGACCGCACCACGTGGACGCACTACAGCGCCACGCGCGGCGATTTCGACTGTGGTATCTGGGCCTGCGAACCGGGCGCCTGGCGTATCGCCTTTCCGGCGGGCAAGGAAGAGTTTTTCCACGTGATCAGCGGCCGCATCCGGATCTCGGACGACGCCGGCAACGCCAGCGAGTTCGGGCCGGGCGACGCTTGCGTGATCCCGGCCGGGTTTTCCGGGCTGTTCGAGGTGCTGGAGTCCGTGCGCAAGCACTTCGTGGTGATCGACCGCGCGGCGGCCGGCTAAGAGACTGAACTGGCAGCCCGCGCGCCCGTCAGGCTTCCTGGCTGGCGCCCGCTTGCTCTTGCGGCGCCTCGATCAGCGAGAAGCCGTTTTCCCGCATGTGCTCGACCATCATGGTGTCCATCGTCCTGACGTGATGGTCGAACCAGCCGGACAGCTCGCCGACCAGCCGCCGGCCCAGCTCCAGCATATTCTCTTGCGCCACCTTGTCGCGCACCGCCACGGCCACGGCCAGCACCTGCTGGTGCTCGCCGGCATGGCAATGGCGGGGACCAAAGTTCATCGCCTCCATCCATTGCTCTTCCTGCGCGAAATGATGGCGCGTGTGGTCGATCCACTCGTCCATCGACGCGAGGAATTGCTCATCCGACGCGCGTGCGGTGGCGTCCAGCAATTGCACGAATTCGGCGTGGGTGGCGTCGGTGACCGGCTCGCCGAGGTGGAGTTCGGCGGGCAGGCCGGCGGAAGAAAGCTGGGCGGAAGCGGTCATGGCGGCGAGGTCTTGGCGACGGATGGCGAGAAGGATACCGAATTCGCGCCGCCCTGGCCTGATCTCGCGCAAACCCGGCAGCGGGCCGGTCCGGGGTATGCTGTGGACTGCTCCCGCCCCACGCGTATTTGCCTCAACGTCTCATGCCCCGACTGATTTTCCTCTGCGGTCACGCCGGCACCGGCAAGACCACCCTCGCGCATCGCCTGATCGGCCCGCTGATGCGGGCAACCGGCGAGCCGTTCTGCCTGCTCGACAAAGATACGCTCTACGGCCGCTACAGCGCCGCCGCCATGGCGGCGATCACCGGCGATCCTAACGACCGCGACAGCCCCGCTTATCTCGAACACCTGCGCGACCCGGAATACCAGGGCCTGCTCGATACGGCCCGCGAGAACCTGGCGCTCGGCATCAGCGTGCTGGTGATCGGTCCGCTGTCGCGCGAGGTTCGCGGCCATCTGCTGCGCGACCATGAATGGCTGCGCGTGTCCGACGACACGAAAGTAGAAGTGGTGTGGGTCCATCTGCCGGAAGACGAGGCGCACGCGCGCATCGTCCAGCGCGGCAACCCCAACGACGCCTACAAGCTCGCCCACTGGGACACCTACCGCACGCGCCGCTTCATGCCGGACCCGGCGGACTATCCCGAGCTGGTGTTTTTCGACAACCGCGCCCCCGGCCAGGCCGAGCTGGACGCGCTCCTGCGCACGCTCGCCGCCTGAACCGGCGCGCGGGAATCAGGCCTGCGCGATCGCGCGAATCACCGCGGACGCGGCCACGAAGCCGAACACGGCGGTCACGCCCACCGAGGAGCCGAACCCCGCGCACGCCAGTCCCTGCGGCCCCTGCCGGACGGCCGGCTGCGGGGCTTCGTCGATCTCGCAGGCCTGCTGCTCGGGCTCCGGGTAGCGCAGCGGCTCGTCGGAGTAGACCGCGTCGATGCCGAACTTCTTCTTCGGGTCGCGCGTGAAGCCCCAGTCCTTGCGCAGGTTGGCGCGCACCTTGGACAAGAGCGGATCTTGAATGGTCCGCGCGAGGTCGTCGATGCGCACGCGGGTCGGGTCAAGCTGTCCGCCGGCACCGCCGCAGGTGATCATCCGCACGTCGTTGCGGCGCGCCCAGCCGAGCATCGCCGTCTTCACCCGCACGGCGTCGATGGCGTCGATCACATAGTCGTAGCCCGCACCGAGCAGCGCGGCGGCGTTGTCGACCGTGACGAAGTCGTCCACCTGCGTCACACGGCAGCGCGGATTGATGGCCACGATGCGCTCGGCCATCGCCTCGACCTTGGCCTTGCCGTAGGCATCGCCCAGCGCGTGAATCTGGCGGTTGGTGTTGGACAGCGCGATGTGATCGAGGTCGATCAGCGTGATGCGCCCGACCGCGTTGCGGGCCAGCGCCTCCGCCGCCCAGCTGCCCACGCCGCCGATACCGATCACGCAGACGCTGGCCGCCTCCAGCCGCGCCAGGCCCGCGCCGCCGTACAGCCGCGCCACGCCGCCGAAGCGGCGGTGATAGTCGTCGTCGGCCGGGCTTTCGTGGGTCAGCGGCTCGGGCAGATCCGAGAGGTTCGTCGCGTGCGGCGACGACTCCAGGGCAGGTTGGGTCATGGCAGTCCAGGTCAGGCAGGAAAAAGCGGCTGGCGCGCCACGGAATCAGCGCATCAGCGACCGGTGGTACCGGCGCGCAACTATACAATAGGCATATAGTGGTTTGTCCGCCACACCGGCCCGCCACCGGACAGGCTTTATTACGGCGGGCTGCGCAGCAGCCGGGAGACGAATCTTATGCCTGTGCGCCGCAAGGTTGTCTTGTGGAGCCTCATCACGCCGCTGGCCCTGATCGCGGCGCTGCTTGCAGGGATCCTGACGTTCGACTGGAACCGCATCCGCCCCTGGCTGAACCAGACCGTCACGGAGGCCATCGGCCGCCCGTTCGCCATCCACGGCGACCTGGCCATCACCTGGCGCAGCGCCGAGGGCGAAACCGGCTGGCACACGCTGGTGCCGTGGCCACGGCTGTCGGCGCGGGACATCACGATCGGCAATCCCGACTGGGCCCGCGCGCCCAACCTGGCCACAGTGCAGGAACTGATCTTCGTGCTGCGCCCGGTGCCGCTGCTGACGCACCAGATCGCGGTGCCGACCATTGTGATCGACAGCCCGGCGGTCTGGCTGGAGCGGCTGGCGGACCAGCGCAACAACTGGACCTTCCAAACCGCTGGCCAGGCCGGATCCTCCGCGTGGACGCTCGACATCGGCGAGGTCGTGCTCGCGCGCGGCAACCTGTCGCTGTCGGACCAGGCGCAAAAGATCGAGCTGACGGCGACCGTCGACAGCATCGGCAATCGTCCGCCTGACGACGTAGCGCGCGGCGGCAAGGAGCCGACCACCGCGTCCGCCCCGACCGAACATGCCGGCCCATCGGCACCATCGGCACCATCGGCTTCATCCGCACCATCGGCTTCATCGACCGACAACCGCTACGGCGTCCGCTGGAAGGCCACCGGCCACTACAACCAGGCGACGATCAACGCCACCGGCAAGGCCGGCACGGTGTTGAGCCTCTCCGACGTCAACACGCCCTTCCCTGTGCAGGCCGACGTGCGCGTGGGCGCGACGCGCGCGGTCATCGAGGGCACGCTGACCAACCCGGCCCACCTGGGCGCGCTCGACGTTCACCTGACGCTGGCCGGTGACACCATGGCCGGGCTGTACGCGCTGACGGGCATCGTGCTGCCCTCCACGCCGCCCTACGAGACGCGCGGGCGGCTGACCGCCAAGGTGCGCGGCAAGGGATCGAAGCGCCAGGGCGAACAGGGCTGGATCTACCAGTACCAGCGCTTCACGGGGCGCGTGGGCGGCAGCGACCTGGCCGGCTCGCTCACCTTCGAGCAGGGCGAGCCCCGCCCGCGGCTGTCCGGCGAGTTGACGTCGAACCAGTTGCGGTTTGCCGATCTGGCGCCGGTCATCGGCGCCGGCAAGCCGGGCCAGGCCACGCAGGGCGGCCCGGTGCAGCCGGCTGACAAGGTGCTGCCGGTGGCACCCTTTCAGACCGAGCGCTGGGACAAGATCGACGCCGATGTGAAGTTCACCGGCAAGCACATCGTGCGCGACGAGAGCCTGCCGATCACCGACCTGGTGACGCACGTGAAGCTGCAGGACGGCGTGGTGCTGCTCGATCCGCTCAACTTCGGCGTAGCGGGCGGCAACCTCGTGTCCACCATCCGGCTGGACGGCAAGCGTGCGCCGATGGGTGCGGTCATCGACATGACGGCCCGGCACCTGCTGCTCAAGCACCTGTTTCCCTCCGTCGACCTGGCACGGGAAAGCGCTGGCGAGATCAACGGCAGCGTCAAGCTGTCGGCCACCGGCAATTCCGTGGCCACCCTGCTCGGATCCTCCAACGGCGAAGCGCGGTTGCTGGTGGAAAACGGCACGGTCAGCAAATTCCTGCTGGAGGCGATGGGCCTGAACGTCGGCAGCGTCGTCGTTGCCAAACTGTTCGGCGACAAGCCGGTGCAAATCCATTGCGGCGTCGCCGACTTCGCCTTTACCAACGGCCTGGCGCGTGCGCGGACGTTCATGCTCGACACGCAGGATGCCCTGATCCGCGCCGACGGCGCCATCGACCTGGGCAGCGAAAAGCTGGCGATGACGATTCACCCGGACTCCAAGGGCTTGCGCATCTTCTCGCTACGCGCGCCGCTGTACGTAGGCGGCACGCTGAAGAAGCCCGACGTGAGCCCGGACATCGGCGTGCTGGCGCTGCGAGCGGGCAGCGTGCTGGCCCTGGCGCTGGCGGCGCCGGTGGCGGCCGTGCTGCCGCTGATCGACATCACGCCCGCCACCGACGATGGCCAGTGCGCCCAACTGCTGGCGGACATGCGCCGGCGCGCCACCGCACCGCCGCCCGGCAAGACGTACCAGGGCGATCCGCAGGGCGCGCGCACGCGCCAGGAGATTGGCAAGGGGCCGGGCGCCAAATCGCCGGCGGCGGCGAGCACGGCGAAGCCGAGTTCCGCGCCCTCCTCGCCCCCGCGCCCCGCCAACGACGCGGCGTTGTACCAGGGAGGCTGAACCGCGCCGGCAACGATGTACGGCCCCTCGCGAAGCAAATTCGCAACACTTGCGGGAACATCGTCGGTTTCGCCCATTCAGTCGTTGTATCGTCAACGATTGCGGCGCATACTTAAGCGGCCATTTACAACAAGGTCGTCAACAGATGGCAGGTAGTGGATGACCCTCCCGGCTCGTCCCGGGCGGTCGTCCTGACTGGGTGCGACTGCGGCCGCACTGTTTTTCCGTCTGGTTTTTTCTCGCTTCCCGATTCACGCCCGTGCCCTGAACAGCACGGCTTCCATGCGCCCCCGACTCCCATGACGCTGCCCCATGCCGCCGTCCCGCCGATCAGCTGGCTGATCGCGCTGACGGTGTGCAACCACGTGGCGTTCAACGCCAGCCGCGTGGTCGTCTCGCTGTTCGCCATTTCCCTCAAGGCTTCCACCGTCACGCTCGGCATACTGATGTCGCTGTACGCGCTGCTGCCGATGTTCCTGGCGATCCGCGCCGGGCGGCGCATCGACGAGATCGGGCCGCGCAAGCCGATGACCGCTGGCTCGCTGATGGTGGTGGCGGGCACGCTGCTGCCGGCCGCGTGGCCGGACATCGGCGCGCTCTATGTGTCGTGCGCGCTGATCGGCGTCGGATTCATGCTGGTGCAGGTGGCGATGCAGTTGCTG
>JACXTT010004504.1_pt1 | contig 20675 bp, 17 predicted proteins | sample 9270951 | NCBI WGS metagenome assembly JACXTT01 (sample SAMN15532306, study PRJNA645909) | rock metagenome | isolation source: weathered quartz diorite | place: Puerto Rico | collected 2017-06-21
GGCCTGCTGCTGTTCTGGCTGCTGCCTTCAGCGCATTTTCCCGCCATGCTGGATTGGCGCCTGTATCGCGTGATGAACTGGAGCATCGCCCTCAACGGCCTGCTGTTCTGGGTCACCGTGCTGCGCGCGGCCGCGCCCGGCGCCTGTCCTGCCGCGGGGCAGCGTATCGCCATGATGCTGGCGGTGGTGCCCTTGCAGATTGCGGTGGGCGCCCTGATTTTTTTGGCGGGGCGCGACCTGTATCCCGTCTACAGCCTGTGCGGCCGCCTGTTCGGGCTGGATGCCATCGCCGACCAGCAACTGGGCGGGCTGCTGCTGTGGCTGCCCGGGGTGATGGTGCACATGGCGGGGGTGCTGCTGGTGGCAGGGCGCCTGCTCAGGGCGTCCCCCGCGCCTGCCTGACGGCTGCGTCCTTGGCCAGCTTTTCGCGCAGGCGACCGGCCTGGCGCGCATCCAGCGGCGCTGCCGCATTGCCCCAGCTGCGGCGGATGTAGCTGATGACGTCGGCGATGTCGCCATCGGACAATTTGTTGGCAAACGGCGGCATGCGTTCGGGCATGGGGCCGTGCACGATGGAGGGGCTGTTGCTGCCTTCCAGCACGATGCGCAGCAGGGACGCCGGGTTGGGCGCCAGCACCGTGGGATTGCCGGCCAGGGCAGGGCGCTTGGGCAAATCGCCCTGGCCCTTGTCGCCATGGCAGCGCTGGCAAAAGCCGGCATAGACGGCCGCGCCGGGCAACTCCTGGCGCGCCGATGTGTACACGACCGCGGGCGCGGACAAGGTTTTGCCGCTTCGGTCCGGCAAGGATTTCAGGTAGAGGGCAATCGCGCTCACGTCCTCGTCGCTCATGCCGCTGGTGCTTTGCCGCACCACGTCGACCATGGGGCCGTAGACGGTGGCGCCGGCGCCGTGGCCCGTCTTTAAAATCGCCACCAGCTCGGCCGCGCTTCGCCGCCCCATGCCGTGCACGGGATTGGCGCCCAGGTCGGGTGCGTACCAGTGGTCCACTTCGCTGCCGGCGAGGAAGTGGCCGTCGCCTTCATCGTAGCCTTTTTCCTGGTAGGCCAGTCCCCGTGGGGTGTGGCAGGCGCCGCAGTGGCCCAGGGTGGTGACCAGGTAGGCGCCCCGGTTCCACGCGGCGCTGCGGCCGGCGCGGGGGACGAAGGGGCCGCTGGGTACGAACACGGCATCCCAGATGGCCAGGCCCCAGCGCTGGTTGAAGGGAAAGGGCAGGCGGGTCGACGGCGGTTTGACGTGGACGGGCGCGACCTGGGTCTGCAGATAGCTGAACAGGTCGGCGATGTCGGCGTCGCTCATGCGGGCAAACGAGGCGTAGGGCATGGCGGGATAGAGCCGGCGGCCGTCGGCGCGGATGCCGCGCCGCATGGCGTCGCTGAACTGCTGCAGGGTATAGCGGCCGATGCCGTATTCGGGATCGGGGGTGATGTTGCTGCTGACGATGGCGCCCATCGGCGTGTTCAGGTGCAAGCCGCCGGCCAGCGGCGCGGCTTTCTCTCCCGCCGTGTGGCAGGCGGCGCAATCGCCCACGCGGGCGAGGTAGGCGCCGCGGGCGGGGTCGGCGGCCGCTGCGGACGCTGTCACCAGCAATGCGGCGATGAAGCAGAGCAGCCGGCGCATCATGTCCTCCCAGCGCAGGGCGCCACCAGCAGCGGCGCCAGGCTGGAAAACACGATGGCGCCAAAAAACAGGGTGCTGGCCATCATGCCCAGCAAAGCCAGAAAGGCGCGCGGGGTGGTGCCGCGGTCGACCGCGTGGTCTGGCCGATGGCCTTGCTGGCGTTCTTCGCGCCAGGTCGAAATGGCCAGCCAGCCGCCGCCGGCAGCCATCAGCAGGCATGCCAGGCCAATGCCGTCCAGCAGCAGCAACAACAGCGTCGGACGGCCGGCGGCGCACAGGCCGGTCACGAGGGGCTGGGACAGCATCATTTGCGCCACCCATGCGGCCGGCGCGGCCAGCACGGCTGCGAGCAGGCGCAGGCGAGGCAGCCACTTCATGAGCGCACCCCGAACAGGTAAGGCGTCAGATACAGCGAGCTGAACACGGCGAGCCAGACGGCATCGACGAAATGCCAGTACAGGGCGCCAGCGGACAGGGCGGTGTGGCGCTCGCGGTTTTGCAGGCCCAGCACGCTCCACAAGGCCAGCACCGCCAGCACGGCCAGGCCCACCAGCACGTGCAGCAGGTGAAATCCGGTGATGGTGAAGTAGAGCGAGCCATACACGTGCGAGCCGAGCCGGAAGGGCTTGTCGGACCACTCGTGCAGCTGCACCAGCGCGAACACGGCGCCGGCAATGACGCCGGCCGCGAGCCAGGCCGCGCCCGCGCGCGAACGGCCCCGGCGCACGCAGCGCTCGCCCAGCCACACCAGCACGCTGCTGCCCAACAGGATTGCCGTGTTGATCAGCGGGATGGTGAGCGTGGGCGCGCCGCCGGGCGGCCACGCCGTCTGGGTTTGCGATTGCAGATAAAAATAGGCGAACAGCAGATAGCCGAACAGGCTCGCTTCCGTGACGATCAGGGCGAGCATGCCCCACCAGCCGCTGGCCAGGCGGACCTGATCGCCCAGGGCGTCGCTGACGGGCAGGCTGTTCATGAGGTCGCTCCCACCACGGGCAGGGCCGTGCTGGACGTCGGCCACAGCCACAGAAGCAGGCTGAACGCGCTGGCTGCCGCCATCGCCAGCGCCGCCCACCACCATTCCAGCAGCAGGCTGGCCGACAGCAGGAACAGCGCCAGGCCCAGCCAGAACGGCGCCCAGCTGTCGCCTGGCATCTTGAGGATGGTGTCGGGCCGGGCCGACAGCATGCTGGTGCCCAGGGTTGCGCGGCCCTGGGTGAGCAGGTAGCCGCTGTCCAGCTGCGAGCGCTCGCTGGTCTCATTCAATTCAGCTTCCCACAAGGGATGGCGGGTGGCGATGATGGGCAGCACGGCGAAGTTGTACTCGGGCGGGGGAGAGGGCACCGACCATTCCAGGGAAGGCGCATTCCAGGGATTCGGCCCGGCGATCCGGCCGCGGCGCAGGCTGATGACGACGTTGACCAGGAACATCAACACGCCCGCCGCGAACAGGAAGGAGCCCAGGGTGGACACCAGATTCACCCCGTTCCACCCCATCTGCGCCTGGTAGGTGTAGATGCGGCGCGGCATACCGAGCAGACCGGCCACGTGCATGGGGAAAAAGCCGATATTAAAACCCGTAAACATGACCCAGAACGTCCATTTGCCCAGGCGCTCGCCCAGCATGCGGCCGGTGAATTTGGGGAACCAGTAATGCAGGCCGCCGATGACGGGGAACACGTTGATGCCCAGCAGGACGTAATGCAGATGGGCCACCACGAAATAGGTTTCATTGAGTTGCCAGTCGAGGGGCACGGCGGCCGTCATCACGCCCGACACGCCGCCGATGGTGAACAACAGCACAAAGCCGGCGAAATACAAAAAGGCCGCCTTGAACTGGGGCCGTCCCAGCCAGATGGTGGCGATCCAGGCAAACACGGCCACCGCGCTGGGGATGGAAATCACCATGCTGGCCGCGCCGAAAAACGACAACGCGAGAGTCGGCAAGCCGGTGGCGAACATATGGTGCACCCACACTTCAAAGCCCAGCAGCATGGTGGCCATGGTCGACAGGGCCACGGCCGAATAGCCGACCAGGGGCCGCCGGCAGAACGTGGGCAGGGCGTCGGACACGATGCCCATCGCGGGCAGCACGATGGCATAGACCCAGGGGTGGCCGAAAATCCAGAACAGGTGTTGCCACAGCAAGGGCTTGCCGCCCGCGGCGACGTCGAAAAAATGGCTGCCCAGACGGCGGTCCATCCACAGCAAGAAGAACGCCAGGCTGACGGCGGGAATCACCATCACGTTGGCAACCGAGGCCGTCAGGGTGCCCCAGACCAGGATGGGCACGCGGCTGATGGTCATGCCGGGCGCACGCAGGCGCAGCAGGGTGACGATGAAATTGATGGCGCCCACCGTGGTCGACACGCCCAGCAGCACCATGCCCAGGGCGTAGGTGTCGATATTGGGGCCCGGATTGTAGACCCGGCTGGTGAGCGGCACGTAGTTGAACCAGCCGGCGTTGGGTCCCTCGCCGATGGGAAAACTGGCGTACAGCAGCACGCCCGCGAACAGATAACTCCAGTAGGAAAAGGCGTTCAGGCGGGGAAAAGCCATGTCGCGCGAGCCGATCAGCAGCGGCCACAAGAAATTTGAAAAGCCCGACAGGATGGGCAGGGCGTACAGGAAGATCATGGTGACGCCGTGCATGGTGAACAGCTGGGCATATTGTTCGGGCGAGACCAGGTGCAATTCGGGCCCGGCCAGTTGCAGGCGCATCAGGAGCGCCTCGATGCCCCCCGCCAGCAAAAACAAAAACGCGGTGACGATGTAGCGCAGGCCGATGCGCTTGTGGTCGACCGTGCTGAACCAGCCGCACCAGCCTGATGCGCCGGCCCATTCGCGGGCCAGCACTTGCTCGGCGCTGGAGCCGGGCGGCGCGCTGCCGAGAACCGCTGCTTGCAGGGTCAGATCGTTCATTGCAGGGTCGCCAGAAAAGCGCCCATATCGCTGGCCTCGGTGTCGTCGAGGGCCATGCTGGGCATGCGGTTGCCGGGCTTGACGGCCTGGGCGCGTGTGATCCAGGTCATCCGGTTTTGCGGGGTATTGGCGAGGGCGCCGGCGGCGATGTTGCGCCGGCTCAGCAGGTGGGTCAGGTCGGGCCCGTGCTCGCCCATCGCCTCGCTGCCCCGCACCGTGTGGCAGCCGCCGCAGCGCGCAACAAACAGCTTGCTCCCTGCGCTGGCGGCCACGGCGGCAGGTTCGGCCTGGGCCGCCTTCCAGGCAGCGAAGCGCGCCGGCGTTTCCGCCACCACCTCGAACGCCATGTGCGCGTGCTGGGCGCCGCAATACTGGGTGCACTGGCCCGCGTAGACGCCGGGCCGGTCGGCCTGCAGCCATTGCTCGTTGTGCAGGCCGGGAATGGCCTGGGTCTTGCCGGCCAGCTGGGGCACCCAGAAGGCGTGGATGACGTCGGCGCTTTCCAGGTGCAGGCGCACGGGCACGCCGACGGGGATGTGCAATTCGTTGGCGGTCACGATGGGGCTGGCACCGGGATAATCGACCCGCCACCACCAGTCGTAGGCGGTGACGGTCACCTCGATGGCCTCGCCGCCCGGTCGCGTTGCCACGTGATTGAGCACGACCAGGGCGTACACCGTCATGGCGAGCAGGATGGCGGCGGAAATGGTGGTGCCGATGCCGACCCACTTCAAGCCGCTGGGACCGCTCTTCACCAGCGCCGTGCCCTTGCCGCCGCGCCGCAGGGCGATCCACAACAGTCCGGCCACGATGCAGCAGGTGGCAACGGCGATGCCTGTAAAAATCCAGCCCAGCAGCATGGTCGGTCCCGCTGCCGGGCCGTGCGCGTGCAGAAAATAATTGAGCGGCGCGCCCGCGTTGGTCACGGCGGTCAACGGCTGGCGGTGTCAGGGCCGGCGGCAGGTACGGCGGCAGGCGCGGCAGAGGCAGCGTGCGGCCATGCGAAGCGGGCGACGGGAAGCTGTTTCAGGGGCGCATGGAGGGGATGGCTCGACAAGCCGCCGGCGACCGGTAGTATGGTTTGCATGAAGCACCTGAAAACGATGGGTGAGTCGAACGATATGTCATGACATGATGCAAGTATCATAAGCCTGCACCCTTGCAGTTTCGGTGCGCCACTTCGCATTGCGCGAAGAAGTGGGCACATTAACAAAAGTTAATGTCAATACGCATGCGCCCTGGTGTCGCCAGGGCGCGGCTGACAGCCCTGTGCAAGGTGTGTGCGGATGCTTGCCGCCGCTGCGCCGACGGCTGTGCCCGGATGGCCCGGTAGCAAACCACGCCGGCGATTCCAGCCGCGTGGGGCCGCCACCCGGTACAATGCGCGTTTCCTTCATTCTTTTCGGCCTGCCGCCAGCGTCCACGCCCCCGTGTGATCGTCCCGGCGCGCAGGCGCAACGACCATTATGGCAGTCATCTCCCTCTCGTCGGCGCAGCTCGCGTTCGGCCACGTCGCCCTGCTCGATCACGCGGAATTTTCCCTTGAAACGGGCGAACGGGTCGGCCTGATCGGCCGCAACGGCACCGGCAAATCCTCCCTGCTGAAAACCATTTCCGGCAAGTTCAAGCTGGACGACGGTTTGTTGGTCATGCAGCAGAACATCAAGATCGCCTACGTCGAGCAGGAGCCCACCTTCGATCCCGACAGCACCGTGTTCGAGGCGGTGGCCGCCGGCATGGGCGAGCAGGCCCAGTGGCTGGCCCAGTACGAGGCGCTGACGGGCCAGTTCGGCCAGGGCGACGATGAAGCGCTGATGGAGCAAATGCACGATCTGCAGGTCAAGCTCGATGCGACCGATGGCTGGAGCATGCAGAACAAGGTCGACACGACCCTGGATCGCCTGAGCCTGGCCGGCGGGGCGAAAATGGGCACCCTGTCGGGCGGGATGCAAAAGCGCGTGGCCCTGGCCGTCGCGCTGGTGTCGGCGCCCGACGTGCTGCTGCTCGACGAGCCCACCAATCACCTGGATTTCCGCTCCATCATGTGGCTGGAAGGGCTGTTGCGCGACTTCAAGGGTTCGGTGCTGTTCATTACCCACGACCGCAGTTTTCTGGACAACGTCGCCACCCGCATCATCGAGCTGGACCGCGGCAAGCTGCTGTCCTATCCCGGCAATTTCTCCGCTTACCAGACCCGCAAGGCCGAGCAGCTGGAAATCGAGGAAGTGGAAGCGGCCAAGTTCGACAAGTTCTTGGCGCAGGAAGAAGTGTGGATCCGCAAGGGCGTCAAGGCGCGCCGCGTGCGCGACGAAGGCCGCGTGCGCCGCCTCGAAGCGCTGCGCCTGCAACGGGCCGCGCGCCGCGAGCAGCAGGGGCAGGTCAAACTGGAAGTGACTTCGGGCGACCGCTCCGGCAAGATCGTGGCCGACCTGGAAAACGTCTCGAAGCGCTACGGCGACAAGGTTATCGTCGACGGTTTTTCCGGCACTATCCTGCGCGGCGACAAGGTGGGCCTGATTGGCGCGAATGGCGCCGGCAAGACCACCCTGCTGAAAATGATCCTGGGTGAAGAGACCCCGGACAGCGGTAAGGCGAAACTGGGTACCAAGTTGCAGGTGGCCTACTTCGACCAGATGCGCGCCCAGCTCAACGAAGAAGCGAACCTGATGGAAACCATCGCGCCGGGCAGCGACTGGGTGGAAATCAACGGTGCGAAAAAGCACGTGATGAGCTATCTGAACGACTTCCTGTTCGCGCCCGAGCGCGCCCGTTCGCCCGTCAAATCCCTGTCCGGCGGCGAGCGCAACCGCCTGCTGCTGGCGAGATTGTTCGCCAAGCCCGCCAACTGCCTGGTGCTGGACGAACCCACCAACGACCTCGACATCGACACCCTCGAATTGCTGGAAGAACTGCTGGAAGATTACACGGGCACCGTCTTCCTGGTCAGCCACGACCGCACCTTCCTCGACAACGTCGTCACCCAAGTCATTGTGGCCGAAGGCGACGGCCTGTGGCGCGAGTACGTGGGCGGCTACAGCGACTGGGAGCGGGTGAAATCCCAGGCGCCCGCGCCCGCCGCCAAGCCGGTGGTGAAAGCCGCGCCTGCCGCCGCGCCGAAAGAGTCATCCAAAAAAGTCAAGCTGAGCTACAAGGAGCAGCGCGAGCTGGAAGAGCTGCCCCTGCTGATCGCCAGCCTGGAAGACGAGCAGTCGGCCATCACGCTGCAATTGAACGCGCCCGATTTTTACAAGACCAACCCCGCCGACGCCCGCCGCATCAACGAACGCTTCGCGCAGATCGACGAGCAGCTGATGGCAGCGCTGGAGAAGTGGGAGTTGATCGAGGCGAAGTCGAAGGGCGAATAATCGTTAAAACATGTAGCACCGGGGACTGGCACTGGCTGCCTGTCCCCGCCTTTGAGACGCGCCGTCAGCAAAAAACAGGGACAGGCAGCAAGTGCCAGTCCCTTTACTAAACCGTCCATGACCCGCCCCATCCTGGCCCGTTGCCTCCCCTTCGCCATCTACCTGGCCTTCATCGCCCTCGCCGAACTGGCCGCCTGGCTGGGCATGCCGGCGGCAAGCCTGCGCTGGCTCTATCCCCTTAAAATTGCCAGCGTCAGCGCGGCCCTGGCGTATTTCTGGCGCGACTACACCGAGCTGCGCGACTGGAAACTCAAGCCGGCCCATGCCGCAGCGGCCATCGTCAGCGGCATCCTGGTGCTGATCCTGTGGCTCAATCTGGGGGCCGGCTGGATGACCATCGGCAGCGCGGCCGGCTACAACCCGATGACTGACGGCCGCATCGACTGGCTGCTGGTCGCCCTGCGCATCGCCGGGGCGGCGCTGGTGGTGCCCGTGATGGAAGAGCTGTTCTGGCGCGCGTTCGTGCTGCGCTGGCTGGACCATCCCGCGTTTGCCAAAGTCGATCCGGGGGGCGTGTCCATCAAGGCGATTGCCATCAGTTCGCTGCTGTTCGGGGTCGAGCACAATCTGTGGTTTGCCGGCGTGGTGGCGGGCCTGGCCTACGCGCTGCTGTACCGCTGGCACCGCCAGCTAGCCTCCCCGATTCTGGCCCACGGCGTCACCAATGGCTTGCTGGGCGCCTATGTCGTCGCCACCGGCAGCTGGCAGTACTGGTAGGCTTTGCGCACTCGCAAGCCGCACGATAGCTGCGGGTCACCCGGTGGCGGCGCGGGGGCGATACAATAACGCTTTTGCAACGTTGTCGAGCACGCCGACCGCTGGTCGGCTGCGTATTGACGACCTCGATTAAAGCGAACACACATGAACATCCTCGTCACCGGCGGCATGGGCTATATCGGTTCCCATACTTGCGTTGAATTGCTGCAGGCCGGCCACAGCGTCGTCATCCTCGATAACCTCAGCAACAGCAACGCCGCCGTGCAGCAGCGCATCGAGCGCATCACGGGACAGACCACCCGGTTCATCAACGCCGACATCCGCGACCGTGCCGCGATGGAGGGGGCGTTCCGGGACCACCAGATCGACGCCGTGATCCACTTTGCAGGTTTGAAAGCGGTTGGCGAATCCGTCGAGCAGCCGCTGCGCTATTACGACAACAACGTCACCGGCTCCATCGTGCTGTTCGAAACCATGCAGCAATTCGGCGTCGAAACCCTGGTGTTCAGTTCCTCGGCCACCGTGTATGGCGACCCTGCGTCCGTGCCCATCAAGGAAGATTTTCCCCTGTCGGCCACCAATGCCTACGGCCGCAGCAAGCTGATGATCGAAGAAATGCTGCGCGACCTGGCGCGGGCCCAGCCATCCTGGCGCATCGCCCTGCTGCGCTACTTCAATCCCGTCGGCGCCCACGCCAGCGGCTTGATCGGCGAAACCCCGAACGGCATTCCCAACAACCTGGTGCCCTACATCGCCCAGGTCGCCAACGGCCAGCGCGAGCAGTTGTCCGTCTATGGCAACGACTACCCGACCCCGGACGGCACCGGCATGCGCGATTACATCCACGTGGTCGACCTGGCGATCGGACATGTCAAGACATTAAGCAAGCTGGCGACAGGCCCCGGCGTTGTTACGTACAATTTGGGCACCGGTCATGGCGTGAGCGTGCTGGAGATGGTGCATGCCTTCGAACAGGCATGCGGCAAGCCCATCCCCTACCGCATCGTGCCGCGCCGCCCCGGCGATATCGCCAAGTGTTATGCCGACCCCAGCCGCGCCCGTGAGGAATTGGGCTGGACGGCCGAACGCGATATCGCCCAGATGTGCGCCGATTCCTGGCGCTACCAGACAACCATGCAGTAAGCGGTCGGCTGCGCCGCCGCTCGGACATAAGGACAACCATGAAGGCCATGATTTTGGCGGCAGGCAAGGGGACGCGCGTGCGGCCCCTGACGTACGATTTACCGAAACCCATGATTCCCCTGCTGGGCAAGCCCGTGATGGCTTACCTGGTCGAACACCTGGCCAAGTATGGCGTGACTGAAATCATGGTCAATGTCAGCTACCTGCACGACAAGATCGAAGAGTATTTCGGCGAAGGCGACCAGTTCGGGGTCCAGATCGGCTATTCCTTCGAGGGCTACACCAAGGACGATGGCGAAGTGGTGCCCATGCCGATCGGCTCGGCCGGCGGCATGAAAAAAATCCAGGAGTTCGGTGGCTTTTTCGACCAGACCACCATCGTCCTGTGCGGCGACGCCTTGATCGACCTGGACATCAAATCAGCCCTGTTCGAACACAAGAGAAAGGGCGCGCTGGCCTCCGTCGTCACCCGGGAAGTGCCCTGGGATAAGGTGTCCAGCTACGGCGTGGTGGTGGCCGATGCCGACGGGCGCATCACGGAATTCCAGGAAAAGCCCGAGCAGGCTGTCGCCAAGTCCAACTTCATCAGCACCGGCATTTATATTTTCGAGCCGGAGGTGATCGACCTGATCCCGTCGGGCGTGCCCTTCGACATTGGCTCCGAACTGTTTCCCCTGATGGCCGAGCGCGGCCTGCCTTTCTATGCCCAGCGCCGCCCCTTCAACTGGCTCGATATCGGCAGCGTGTCCGATTACTGGGAAGTGCTGCAGAACGTGCTGATGGGAGAAGTGGCCCACATGGACGTGCCCGGCACCCGGGTGGAAGAGGGCCTGTGGGTGGGCTTGAATACCAGCATCGACTGGGAAGGCACGGTCATCGAAGGCCCCGTCTATATCGGCTCCGGCTGCAAGATCGAAGCAGGCGCCCACATCGTCGGTCCCACCTGGATCGGGCATGGCAGCCACATCTGCAAAGACGCGGAAGTGGTGCGCAGCGTGTTGTTTGAGTATACTCGGGTGTTATCCGAGGTCAGTTTGTTTGAGACTATCGTGTTCAAGGAATACAGTGTCGACCGGCATGGCGACATGAAACACGTGTCAGAATATTCGTCCGAAGAGTGGGTCAATGCCCGCGACCGCCGCAACCGGCGGCGCACCGAGGGTAGTGACGGGTCAAAACAAGTCAACAAGAAAGAGCATTCATGAAAATTTATCCCGTCATCCTCTCCGGCGGCGCCGGCACCCGGCTGTGGCCCCTGTCGCGCGCGGTGATGCCCAAGCAGCTGCTGCCGCTGGTGTCGGACAAGACCATGCTGCAGGAAACCGCCCTGCGCGTGGCCGACTGGCCGGAGCTGATGGCCCCGGTGGTGGTGTGCGGTAACGAGCACCGCTTCCTGGTGGCCGAGCAAATGCGCGAAGCGGGCGTACAGCCGCTCGGCATCCTGCTCGAGCCTGTCGGCCGCAACACGGCGCCGGCCGTCGCTGCCGCCGCCCACTTCCTGATGGCGATCGATCCCGAAGCCGTCATGCTGGTGCTGCCTGCCGACCACGTCATCACCGACCGCGCCGCCTTTGCCAAGGCCGTGCAGCAGGCCGCCAGCCAGGTGGGCCAGGGCGCGCTGGCCACCTTCGGCATCGTGCCGACCGGTCCGGAAACGGGCTATGGCTACATCCACCGCGGCGCCGCCGCCGGCAGCGAAGGCCAGGGCTTTGCCGTCGACCGTTTCGTCGAAAAGCCGGACCGCGCCACCGCCGAGTCCTTCCTGGCCGATGGCGGCTATTACTGGAACAGCGGCATGTTCCTGTTCAAGGCCGGCACCTATCTGCAGGAACTGACTGAATTCAAACCCCAGATCGCCGCCGCCGCCGAGAGCGCCGTGCGCCTGGGTTACCGCGACCTCGATTTCTGCCGCCTGGACGAAGCCGCGTTTGCCGCCTGCCCATCCGACTCGATCGACTACGCCGTCATGGAACGCACCCGCCACGCGGTGGTGGTGCCGGCCGACATCGGCTGGAGCGACGTCGGCTCCTGGTCGGCCCTGTGGGAAGTGCAGCCGCAAAACGCGGACGGCAACGCCACCCGCGGCGACGTCTACATGGATGGCGTCTCCAACTCCCTGATCCGCGCCGAAAGCCGCATCGTGGCCGCCATCGGCGTGCAGGACATCATCATCGTCGAGACCAACGACGCCGTGCTGGTGGTCCACAAGGATGCCGTGCAAAAGGTCAAGCAGGTGGTCGACCACCTCAAGACCAAGGAGCGCACCGAGCACCTGCACCACACCAAGGTCTACCGTCCCTGGGGCCACTACGAAGGCATCGACATGGGCGAACGCTTCCAGGTCAAGCGCATCACCGTCAAGCCGGGTGAAAAGCTGTCCCTGCAAATGCACCACCACCGCGCCGAGCACTGGGTCGTCGTCAGCGGCACCGCCCGCGTCACCTGCGGCGACACGGTCAAGCTGCTGTCGGAAAACGAGTCGACCTATATCCCGATCGGCATGAATCACCGCCTGGAAAATCCGGGCAAGCTGCCGCTGCATATCATCGAGGTGCAGTCGGGGAGTTATCTCGGCGAGGACGACATCGTGCGCTTCGAGGATATCTACCAGCGGGCGTAATTAAGCCGCGACAGGCCGGGCCGCGACAGGTGGCGAACGCCAGTCCCCCATAAGCCGTCGAGATGTTTGCAGCATGTGGGACTGGCACTCGCTGCCTGTCCCATTTCTTAGCGGTAGCAAGGCAAAGCCACCTTCCATAGCAGGTGGCTTTTTTTCGTCCCTGGAAACGGGACGTGGCCGGGCGCGCTTTTTCGGTTGCTCGTCACCCAAGCGACTTTGTCTGCGCCTCCTGTTTGCATCCAGCTGTGCCGGAAACGACACAGCCATTTTATTCATTTCACGTGTCCGGCCTGACCCTGGCGCGGCGGAAACCGAAGCTGCCCCAGGCGGGCTAGCTCATCGGCAGTATTTATTCGGCGAGAATCTAAATCACAAAATAAAATCGTATTGTCAAAGGCTGGCGGTTTGGTGCATAGTGAAACTGCTGTTGTTCAACAGACACAATGTTGGTACAACGTTCACGTTTCGCTGAGAGTTGAATCCATGTCCGCACACGTTCTCGTCGTCGAAGCCGAGCCCGCTATCCAGGAATTGATCCGCTTGAACCTGGGGCAGGGCGGCCACCGTGTCTGCTGCGTGAGCGACGCCGAGGCGGCGCTGGCGACCCTGGAAGGCGCGGCCGCGGCCTGCTTGCCGGATTTGGTCTTGCTGGAATGGGATCTGCCCGGCCAATCCGGCCTGTCCCTGATCCGCCGCTTGCGGGCGCATGCACGGGGCCGCGAGCTGCCCATCATCATGGTCAGTGCCCGCGACAGCGAACACGACAAGGTGCTGGCGCTGGAGGCGGGCGCCGACGATTACATCACCAAACCTTTCGGTGCCCGCGAAATGCTGGCCCGCATCCATGCCCTGCTGCGCCGCCGCGCCCCGCAAACCTGCGCCGACACGCTGCAACTGGCGGGTCTGCGGCTCGATCCCCACACCCGGCGGGTCACGGCGGGCGCGCGCCAGCTGGACCTGGGCCGGGTCGAATTCCGCTTGCTCAGTTTCCTGATGCTGCATCCGGAGCGGGTCCACAGCCGCGCCCAGCTGCTCGACCAGGTCTGGGGCAGCGACGTCTTTCTCGACGAGCGCACGGTCGACACCCACGTCGGCCGCCTGCGCAGCGCCCTGCAGCCCAGCGGCCACCAGGAGCACATCGAAACCGTGCGCGGCAGCGGCTACCGCTTTGTCTGGGATGCCCGTATGGCGCCCCGCTGGCAAAGCGTGGCCTGAACGACTGCCGCCGACACCGGCGAACTGCCCGCCGCGCGCATTGCCTCGCCCTTGCCCCATCTGCAGCAGCTCGTGCTGAAAACTGCCGGTGGAGGAGCATGGCCTGGCGCGACCAGCCTGCATTTGCTTGCGCCGCCATCGCATCCTGGCCGAGCAAACGGGCTGCCGATTATGCGCGATCGTGCATAATTGAGGGCGTAAAAAAAGCCGCCAGGTCGCCCTGGCGGCTTTCCGGGCCATGCAAGCGCATGGCCCCTTCATTGCGCAAGCAATTACCAGCCGATATCCTGCAGCAAAGGCTTGGTCAGATCCTTCGGCGCCACCAGGATGGTGCCCAGGTCCGCGTTGATGTTTGGTTCCATCAGCAGGTTAGGCGTTGCGGTGACATCCCAGTGCGAGACCGAAGAACCCGGTGCCAGCGTGGCAGGCGTGTACAGCAGCGGACGGCCCGAGGAGTCGGCGCCGGCGATGCGGGTCGGATCCGTGGTCAGGGCGCCGGTGGCCGATGCAGGGGCCGAACGGCTGCCGCCGGTCACTGCCGTCTGCAACTTCAAGCCATCGGCCAGGCTCAGGGCGAGCACGGGAATGGTGATCGAAGGATCGGCACCGCCTGGCAGCAGCGCGCCGTCGACGTTGTTGTACAGCACCGCGAAGGTCGCACCGGCATCCTGCAGATTCTTCACCTTGATGGCGAAGGTGCAGCCACCGCGCTGGACCAGGGCCGCATTGCCGCGCACAGCGTTGGCGTTGGTTGCAGTCAAAGGTTCGCAGGCAGGTCCGAGCGTGTTGGGCTGGGGCGACAGCGCTGCGATCTTGCCGATCGAACCGCTATCAGGCACAACGCCGCCGAATGGGGCCGTGTTGAAGTCCATATTGCCCGACAGGGTGGCGTTGGACGCCGTCACTTTCAGCACCGGGGTGGCCTTGAGCATGCCCTGGCCGGCGGCGACGTTTGGACCGACCCATGCCAGTTTCAGCGGGTTGATGGCCGATGCCTTGCGCTCGGCGGAGGTCATGTCGAGCCAGAATTTCTTGGCCGTGTTGTCGTACATGTGCTCTTCCCAGATGCTGGGCAGACCGCCATTGGTGACGTAGGCAGTGCCGGCAGCGTTGATGCGCTGACCGGTGCTGGTGTTGACCGAGACCACCGAGAAGCCGAGACCATGGCCCAGTTCGTGCAACAGCGTTTCCACGAAGTTGACGTTGCTGCCGGCCTTGCCGTCGTAGCCCAGGTAGAAGGAAGTGCCGGTCAGGCAACCCGGCTTGCCCAGATCAATGTTGAACTGCGTTTTGATATCGACGTTGCCATAGCCCGTGCCGTCGTCCGGACCGGCTGCTTCGGCGATGTTGTAGCCGGCCAACTTGTTGGCCAGGGCTGCTGGATACCAGGTGTTGGGCTTCAGGCCGGGAATGTTGTTCCAGATGTTCCAGGCGCCAGCGCTGCCCAGCACGGCGGAGGCGTCGGAGCAGGTCAGCGATTCCCAGGCGGCGTTGACGGTGATCGTCACTGGGCTGTCCAGGTTCTTTTCCCAGATGTCGGCCACGTAACGGTAGACGTTGTAGCGCTGCTGGCCCAGGGTGGTGCCAGGGTTGCCGCCGACCGCGGCAACCGGGGTCGCATCGTTGAAGCCGATGCCCGGCTTGTCACGGCTGGTAATGGTGATGGTGGCGGCGGACGCGGCGAAGCAGGTCAGAGCGCATGCGGCGGCGACGAGCGTGCGGGTCAGATGAACGGTTTTATTGGTGCGCATGAATTACTCCAGGACAGGCTTGAGGGTGGCGTGCGTTTGGGTCAGGGTGCCGCTGGCGAGTGCAGCCTGGGCTTCCTCAGCGTTGTCGAAGCACTGCTGCTCGACCTTGCCGTCGGCGCTACGAACGGCCACCGACTGGCTCATGGACTCGTCGGTCATACGGGCGCCGCGGCCGCCGCTGCGGACGTGGACACGGCCTTCCAGCTGCTTTTTCGAGAAACGGAACATGTGGCCTTTTTCCGCTTTGATCTTTTCAAGGGCGGCGGCTTCTTCCGGCGTGGCGGCACGCATCTGGCCGGTGGCGGCATCGCGCGTGACAACGGCATTGGCTTCCTGGGCGGAGGCTTGCAGGGGCAGCACTGCCGCACCCGTCAGGGCGAGGCAGGCGCCCGTCATTTTCAACAAATTCTTCGACATGTGGATCTCCTGGGTTCGGACCGGCGCCTTGTGGGCGCCGTGTTTCACTGCTAAAAAATCAATCGCGGATGCGGCTCAAGCCTGCTTGGCTTTGCGGCGGCGGGCGGCAACCATGCCGGCCAGGCCGAGGCCCACCATCATGATGCTGGTCGGCTCGGGCAGGCGGATGGCCAGGCTGTCGATACCGATGGCGTTCGAGGTATCGGCGGCGCCGACGTAGCGGATGCCGAAGCGGCCGGTGCTGCCGATCACATTGGTGCCGCCGATGTCGAACACGAACTGGGTCCAGCCGGCGGTGGGCACCAGGGTCGGGCTCATCAGGGTAAAGGCGCTGGCGGCGCTGCTGCTGCCGCTGCTGAAACCAAACTGGACGGTGTCAAAAAAGCCATCGGCCAGGTCGCCGCGCAGGAACACCGACACGATGCCCTTGGTGGTGGTGCTGAACAGGGGCGTGATGAACCACTCGTCGAGCATGCCGCCGGGAGCAGCGCCGTCATAGTTGGCGCCCAGATAGCCGCCGGAGCCGCCCTGGCCCACGCCGCCCCACAAATCGCCCTGGTAGAAGCCGTTGTTGCCGGCCGGGCTGCTGTCGTTGCGCAGCACATAGCCCTTGGCGGTCAGGTCGCCGACGATATTGCCGGTGGCGCTGGGATTGAAATTTTCAACTATCAAGGCGCCGGCCTGGGCGGTGAACGAGGCTGCTGCAAGCGCCAGGGCGCAAAGGGTTTTCTTCATCATGACTGTACCGCTCCGTTATTTTGTTGATATTGGATCCCCATCCGTTACGTTTGAACAATGACCTTTTTGCAAATGTCACTAATTCGTAACGGGATGCCAATGAATATAGCAAGCGCTGCAAGTAGTGTGAAAATTATTTCAACGTGGAAAATTTCTTTTTTGTCGGAAATGTGTAAATTTTCGCCGGTTTTGTCTCTGAAACGGTTGAGATAGGAGCTGGAAATTTGCTGTCGCTTTTTCACACTGGGGTCACAAAATGATGCTGGCGTACAGACAATTTATTTGCTAAGCGAACATATTATGTGATCAATCTAACTATGTTTTACGCCATTTATTGATGCAAAGAAATGAACATTTCTTATTTAAAAGAAGATCTGTCCGTGTGGCGGCAGGCTGCCCTGCCAAGCGTCCCTGGACCACATTTCGATGTCAGATCGAAAGAGATGTTGTGGCGGCGCGAAGCTGCGTGGTAGCCTTGCAGCCTGCACAGACGCGCCCGTTTGAACGTCGCTGGCGTCATCGCATCGTCATACAGTCATCAAGGAGTTGGTCGGATGTTTGGAGTGTTCACAACCCGGCGTGCGCGTCGCAAGAATGCCGGATTTACCCTGCTTGAATTGCTGGTGGTGATCGTCATCATCGGCTTGCTGGCCGCCTACGTCGGCCCCAAGTATTTTTCCCAGCTGGGCAAATCGGAAGTGACCATCGCCAAGGCCCAGATCGAAGCGTTTGAAAAGTCGCTCGACACCTTCCGGCTCGACGTGGGCCGTTATCCCAGCACGGAAGAGGGCCTGGCTGCCCTGTTGACGGTGCCCGCCACGGCCGGTCCCAAGTGGAACGGCCCGTATCTGAAGAAGGCCGTGCCGCTCGATCCCTGGGGCCATCCCTTCCAGTACCGCGCGCCCGGTCCCAAGGGCGAATTCGAGATCCTCTCGCTGGGCCGCGACGGCCAGCCGGGCGGCAGCGGCGAAGACGCCGACATCACCAACTGATCGGCCGCCGCCATGCAGTTCGAGGTGCGCGCACTGGGCGCCAACGCCGCCGCGTCAACGCTGTCGATCGATGCGCTCGACGAAGCCGACGCACGCCGCCAGGTGGAAGCGCGCGGCCTGTTCGTGGCCGCCGTGCGGCGCGGCCGCCAGTCCCGCGGCAGCGGCGGCAAGCTCTCGCTGGTCCTGTTCAGCCAGGAGCTGCTGGCGCTGTTGTCGGCCGGCCTCGGCGTGGTCGAGGCGCTGGAAGCCTTGCTGGAAAAGGAAGCCAATCCTGCCCTGGCCGGCGTGCTGCAGCGATTGCTGGCCGGCCTGCGCGAAGGCAAGCGCTTTTCCAGCGTACTGGCCGAGCAGGGCGGGCGCTTTCCGCCCCTGTACATCGGCATCGTCAAGGCGGCCGAGGGCACCAGCGATCTGCCCCGTTCCCTGGCGCGCTACATCGATTACCAGCAGCGCATCGACGCGGTGCGCGCCAAGGTGGCCAGCGCCGCCATCTATCCCACCATCCTGCTGTGCGTGGGCGGCGGCGTGAGCATGTTCCTGATTACCTATGTGGTGCCCCGCTTCGCCGAGGTCTACCAGGGCGCCGGCCGCACCTTGCCCTTCATGTCACGCCTGCTGCTGTCCTGGGGCCAGTTCGCCGCCAACCACACTGCCGTGCTGCTGGGTTGCCTGGCCGGCCTGGCCCTGCTGGTGGCGGCCGGCGTGCGCCGCGTGCTGGCCCAGGGCGGCATGAAAGGCCTGCTGGCCTCCCTGCCAGGCCTGCGCGAACGGGTGCGCATCTTCGAGCTGTCGCGCCTTTACCTGACCCTGGGCATGCTCAGCGAAGGGGGCATCCCCATCGTGCAGGCGATCGACACGGTGCAGAGCATGGTCACGCCCAGCGTGCGCACGGCCCTGCAGCAGGCGCGGCTCGCCATTGAATCGGGCCTGCCCCTGTCGAGCGCGTTTGAAGCGAACGGTCTCACCACCCCTATCTCCTTGCGCATGCTCAGAGTCGGCGAGCGCACCGGCGACATGGGCCCCATGCTGACCCAGTCGGCCGCCTTTTATGATGGCGAAATCAGCCGCTGGATCGACCGGTTTACCCGTACCTTCGAACCCCTGCTGATGGCCGCCATCGGCCTGATCGTGGGTGCCATCGTGGTGCTGCTCTACATGCCGATCTTCGACCTGGCGGGGGACATGTCGTGAACGCGCCCGCCAACATGCTCGTCCTGGAACCGGCCCTGCTGGCCCGCGCGCGCGCGGCGGCCTTGGCCAATGGCCGCAGCCTGGTCGACGAACTGGAAAGCGCCACCGGCGCCGAGGCGCGCCAGATCGTGCGCGCCCTGGCCGCGCCTTTCGGCATGGCGGTGGCGGAGACGGCCGACATGCTGGCCTTCTCGCCCGCTTTCGATCTGCTGCCGCTGGCGCAGGCATTGGCGCGCCGCTGCGTGCTGTTGCGCAGCGCTTCGCGCGAATTGATCGGCATCGTCGCCGACCCCTTCGACCTGGACCTGCAGACCTGGCTGGCCGCGCGCGCCGGCGCGGGGCCGAAGACGCCGCTGCAGACGCGGCTCGCGCTGGGCGCCGACATCCAGGCCTACCTGGGCCGCCACGAAGAATCGGCACGCGCCGTCGATACGCTCTCGCCCGGCGTGGCCGACGCCAAGCGCGACGGGGCGGGCAAGACCAGCGCGGTGCTGTCTTTCGCTTCCGTCAGCGAAGCGGCCAGTCCGGCCGTGCGCCTCGTGAACTCGACCCTGTACGACGCCTTGAAAGCCGGGGCCTCCGACATCCACCTGGAAAGCACGGCGCTGGGCCTGGCCGTCAAATACCGCATCGACGGCGTGCTCGATCACGCCACGTCGGTGGCCGGCATCGAGACGGCCGAACAGGTCATATCGCGCCTCAAAGTGCTGGCGGAGCTGGACATCTCGGAGCGCCGCATTCCCCAGGACGGCAGCTTCCGGGTCGAATCGAACCAGCGCGAAATCGACCTGCGCGTCTCCATCATGCCCAGCATTCACGGCGAGGACGCCGTCATCCGTATCCTCGACAAGCGCGCCATGATCGAGGCCTACGGTGCGCTGACCCTGGAAGCGCTGGGTTTCGATGCGCCCTCGCTGGCGACCTTGCGCCAGCTGGCGCAGGAAGCCTACGGCATGCTGCTGGTGACGGGACCGACCGGATCGGGAAAAACCACGACCTTGTATGCGGCCCTCACGGAAATCAACAATGGCCGCGAAAAAATCATCACCATCGAAGACCCGGTGGAGTACCAGCTGCCCGGCATCCTGCAAATCCCCGTCAACGAAAAAAAGGGCCTGACCTTTGCCAAAGGCCTGCGCTCGATCCTGCGCCACGACCCCGATAAAATCATGGTGGGCGAAATCCGCGACCGCGAGACGGCGGAAATCGCCGTGCAGTCCGCGCTGACGGGCCACCTGGTCCTCACCACTGTTCACGCCAACAATGTGTTCGACGTGTTCGGCCGTTTTACCCATATGGGCATCGACCCCTATGCCTTCGTGTCGGCCCTGAACGGCATCTGGGCCCAGCGCCTTGTGCGCACCAATTGCCCTCACTGCGCCGTGGCCTATCGCCCGGACGACGCCGAACTCGCCAGCGTCAACCTGGCGCGCGAGGACGTCCACGAGTACCACTTCAAGGCCGGCAAGGGCTGCGGCGACTGCCGCGGCACCGGCTACAAGGGACGTCGCTCGATCGCGGAGATTCTGACCTTGAATGACGAAATCCGCGAACTGATTGTCGACAAGCGCCCGATCCGCCAGATCAAGGCCGCCGCTCACGCCAACGGCACCCGCAGCCTGCGCCTGGCGGCGCTGGACCTGGTGCAGCGTGGCCTCACCACCATTGCGGAGATCAAGCGGGTGACCCTGCATGCCTAGTTTTTTCAGCGCCTCCAGCCTGTGCCTGGGCGTGGCCGCCGATGCCATCGCCCTGGTGGCGTCGCGCCGGGGCGGACGCGAACAAAGCCTGCTGGCCCAGCTGCCGCTCGATACGGCGCTGGCCTATCCGGCTGCACTGGCGGCCGGCCTCAAGAATCTGTTCGAAGGCGCCGCCCAGGTGCGCGCCCGTTCGCCGCTCGCCGTG
>JACXTT010004505.1_pt1 | contig 20672 bp, 20 predicted proteins | sample 9270951 | NCBI WGS metagenome assembly JACXTT01 (sample SAMN15532306, study PRJNA645909) | rock metagenome | isolation source: weathered quartz diorite | place: Puerto Rico | collected 2017-06-21
GTTCGCTGCTGGGCGAGCCGGGCGAGCAGGCGGGAGTCAGACATGGGAGGACCTTTCCTCGAGAGGGGTAGTGCGGCGCCGGCCGTAGCCGACGAGGCCGGTGCCTACGGCGACCAGCAGTGCAGCGAGAAGGAGCATGAACGGCGTGACGACCGTGCCGGTGTTGGGAAGCGGACCACTGCCGTGGCCACCGTGGCCACCGTGGCCGTGACCCGTGCCGCCACCGCCGGTCGGCGGGCGGACGTTGGTCGTCGCCTGGGTCAGCGTCACGGTGAAGTCGAGGTCGAGCTCGCGTGACTGCGACGCGTTAGTCGACGCCGGGTCGAACGTGATCCGGACGTTGATCTTGTGCATGGCACCGGCGGCCACCGGCACCTGGTGGATCAGCAGGTGCGTCCCGGGCGTCTTCACGTCGGTGAACGCGCCCCCGTCGACACTCGCGCCCACGGTCAGGTCACCGGTGTCGATGAGCGTCTGCACCGGACCGGTGAGCATCGTCAGGTCCAGTACGGCGGCATCGGCGCTCTGGTCGCGGACGTAGAAGCTCGCGACCTGTGAGTCGCCGGGCACCCAGCGGAAGGCGGGATCGAAGAGCGGAGCGGGCAGGCTGCTCGCCCAGTGCACTCCGTCCGGGCTGAGCCCGAGCTCACCGCTGGCCGATGCCGGACCGGCAAGGCCGAGGAGTGCCGCCGTGACGGCGAACAGCAGCGTGAGTACTCGCGTCACGTCGTCACCTCCTCGAGCTCAGTAGTGTCCGCGGCCTGCAGCTTGGCGCGGCGCCGGTCGCGGGTCTCCCCGATGAACGACACCAGGGCATAGGCGAGGAGAAGGATGACGGCACCGCCGACCACCACCTGCCGGATGCTCACCCCGATCCAGATGCTCGGCAGCCCGACGTACGGCACGCTGTACCACCGGACACCGCGGATCTGGGCGGCAGTGACAGGCAGGTGGTCCGCCGAGTCGTTGGCATCGCCGCGGGTGATGAAGGTCCGGGTCCCGTCGAGCGCGTACCCGATCGACTGCACCCGGTGGGTCACCACGGCAGGTTGCCCCGAGGTGATCTGGTACGTCACGACATCACCGATCTTGATCTGATCGACCGGGATCTGCCGGTCGACGACCACCGTGCCCGGCGGCATCCCCGGGCGCATCGAGCCGGTCAGGATCGTGTAGGCCGTCGCCCCCGAGATCTTGGGCAGGACGACGGTCAACCCGAGGACGGCAACGACAAGCCCCATGACCAGCAGGGCAACCACCCTGCTGGTCATGGTGCGCACAGTGCGCAGGCTCATCGCTCACCCATCCCTGAGAACTCGTTGCTTACGGGCTGTGCGTCTGGGTCGCGGTGATGTTGATCGCGTTCAGGTTGATCGAACCGTTCTCCGAGTTGTTCGTCGCGGCCGGGCCGTTGAACGTGACCGAGACCGTGGCGCGCACGGTGTGCGTGCCCGGGTCGAGGATCGGCGTGTAGCCGACACCGTCGACCAGGAACGTGGCGCTCGGGGTCAGCTCCGAAGCAAGCGTGGTCGCGTCAGCGGTGAAGGCGGCCGTGTCGATCGCCAGGGTGGCGCCGATGTGGTCGCCGACCAGCGTCAGCGGCAGGTCGCAGACCTTGCTGATGGTGTCGCCCGGGACGAGCTTCGTGGTGCCCGCGACGTACGCGGCGCCACCGTCGATCTGCCAGTCGTGCGTGCCGGGGTTGGCGGTGCAGTTCGGCGCACCCAGGGTGAGGCTTCCCGAGTTGATGGCTTCCGTGCCCACGTCCTGGCTCGACGTCCAGAACGCGTAGGAACCCGCGCCCCCGAGAAGGAGGCTGCCCGCAGCTGCTGCTGCGAGTGCGCCCTTGGCTGATTTCTTCATGAGGTTTCCTTAGGGAGAGATTCGAAACGATATGACCGAAATGGACAACGAGGTCCACGGCTCATCGTTAGTGCGATCCCTCTCAAACGGACCGAAAGTCCCTTGTTCTTGGGCCAAAAGTCCCAAAACGGTCCAGACCGCGCAGTGCACTTATCGGACACTTATGCCATTCGGGGCTCCACGGTCTCGTAAAAGCGATATCAACGTGGGTTTGCCCGGCGAGCGCCACGGGCTCTCAGCCCCCCGAACATGCGCGCCACCGCAGGCGTGAAGCACGCGGCGACAAGGGCCATCCACCAGATCAGCGACAGGGACGGCGAAACTGTCACTGAGTAGCGACGGTGGCCCCCACCCGCAGCGGGCCTGCTCGAGCGCACCGAGCCCATCTGGCCGTCCCGCAGCACGATCGCGGTCCCGCCCGCCGCGCTGACCCGGACCGGGAGGATGCCGGTCGCGACGTAGGTCGCCCGGGCCCCGTGTCCGGCCGGCACGAACGCGATCTGGTCTGCCCGGGTCAGCGGCCGGTAGATGACCAGGGCCGCGACGAGCACCAGCGATCCGCCGACGACCAGCACCGGCAACCGCAGCTCGCGATCGCGTACCCGGCTGGCCGTCGTGGTCACGGCGACGGCGCCGAACAGCAGCACCGGGGCGGCCAGGACGAGCCACCCGACGTAGCGCCAGCGCATCACGACCTTGCCGACGATGTTGGCCCGCGTCAGGCGCCAGGGATCGGGGGCGGTGATCTTGCCCTGGGTCGACAGGGTCCCGTCCGGGTTCACCACGCGGATCAGGTGCGTGTACATGGTCCCCGACGAACCGGGCGGGGTGAAGGTGATCAGGTCGCCGCGTCGCAGGTCCTGGTAGCGCACCGGCGCCACCCAGAGCAGGCTGCCGACCGGGGCGGTGGTCCCCATCGACGGCGTCTCGACGCGGACCCAGCGACCTCCGTGGACGCGCCATCCGATCAGCACCACGGTGGTCGCGATCAGGAAGCCGACACCGAGCCAGACCAGGAACGCGCGCCCGTGGCCACCGGGCTTCCGATGGGTTCTCATCCGATCACCGTCGAGGCAGAGGTGGGCCAGGTGAAGGTGCGCAGCCACGCTCCCCCGGTCGTCTGGATGCGGTGCCCGAAAGGAACCCACAGGCGCAGGCCGCTGATGTAGGCGTTCCAGGTCGCGTCGCGCGAGACCGTGATCGTCGACGTCTGGCTCGTGCTCGGAGCCGGTGCGGTCACCGTGTGCCAGGTGCCGTCGGCGAAGGTCGACAGCTTCGTCCCCGCCGACACGACCGTGCCCGTGGGGCTCGTGGTCGCCCATCCGATGTCCACCATCGAGCACGGCGCAGTGGCGCCGATGACCGGGAGCGTGCCGGCGTACGTGGTGGTGCCGGTGTCGTCGAGCATCCAGAGGTGCTGGATGCTCGAGAGCGCGAGCACCGCGGTCGAGTAGGCGCTGCCCGAGGCCGATCCGAACAAGCTCGTCCGCGTCGCCGAGCTCACGCTGGTACCTGTCGCGAAGGCTCCCGCGAGAGACCCTGCCAGCGTGGTTGCCGGCGGGCTCGCGACACCGGTGAAGTCACCCCAGCCCAGGTGCCAGTAGGCGTTGCCGCCGGTCAGCGCCGTGAGTCCGGCAGCACTCACGCCGGCGGCGTTGTCGACGTACAGGGTCGGGGTTGAGACGATCACCGAGGCCACGCTCAGCACGACGAAGTGCCAGTTGCCGTCGTTGTACGCCGCCGCGGACACCCCGCTGCTCGATGTCCCCAGGGTGCCGGTCACCCGGAACCGGACCTTGCCGGAGGTGTCCATCCAGACCAGCGGACTTCCGGCAGCGGACGTACCGTCGACCGGGCTCGCGTCCAGACTCATCAGCGGTCCGCCGGCGGCGTAGCCGTTCGCGACCTTGAACCAGACGCCGAGCGCGTAGCTGCCGCCGAGCAGCGACGCGGTGTTGGTCGCCACGACGTCGGAGGCGTACGCGCCCGTGCCGAGGGTCACCGCGGCCGACCCGCTCCACGGGTCCGGCTGGCCGAAGCTGGTGGCGAAGCGCGGCAGCATCGGGTCGGTCGCGGTCTTGCTGTTGGCGAGCTGGACCGTCCCGCAGGAGGCGGCGCGGAAGTCCGAGACGAGCTGCGCAGCTGCCAGGGTGCCGTCGTTGCTGATCGTGTCCGCCAAGGACAGCCCGCCCGCCGTCACCGCGGCCGTCGCCGCGACGGAGCCCGGACAGCTGACCGAACCGGAGCCGCGTGCGGTGATCGAGCAGGACGTCGATGCGTAGGAGTGCGTGAACGCCAGGGTGCTGCTGAGCGCGTTGTTGGTCTGGTTGCTGACCGAGCCGGCACTCCACCCGCTGAACGTCCCGGCAGTGCCGGTCAGCAGCACCGCGAGGCCGATCGCGGCCGCGGTGCAGGCTGCTCGACGTGCCGAGACGGCGCCGGGACGCATCGGCTCAGACGTTCAGGGTCCAGGTCAGCGCCTGACTGGCGGTGATCCCCTGGTCCAGGACCGATGCCGCGCCGGAGAGCGCCACCGTGAAGCGGCACGTGAACGAGGAACCGGCGGCCAGGGTGGCCGTGTGGGTCAGGGTCGCGGGGATGCTCCCCGGAGCGCCCGCCGCGTAGACGAGGTCGGTCCAGGCCGAGCCGGCCGAGTAGCTGGCACCGTTGGAGCAGCTGATCGCCACGGTGAGCTCACCGTTCGTGCACACGTTCGCTGCCGGCGGTGTGCCGCTGCCCGCGGTCGGCGACTGCGAGCAGGAGCCGGTCCCGAGCACGAAGGTGGACGCGGCTGCCGACCCGACGTTGGTGAAGACCACGTCGACCGTCTGGCTGCCTCCGGGCGCCAGCGGGCTCGAGGTGCCGCCGTACTTGTTGATCGTGGAGCAGGTGAAGCTGTTGCCGGCGCCGCTGCTCGACAGGCACGTCTGCGGGCCCGGGCCGACCTCGCGCAGGATCACGGCCGAGGCGGTGGCGACGGTGTTCGTGTCGTTGTTGATGATCGCGCTCGTCCACGACGACAGCGTCCCGTTGACGCCGAGGCTGAGCACGATCGCGGCGACCATGCTGCTGCCGACGGCCAGCACGGTTGCCCGTGCCGGTCGCCGGCGGCTGCTGTGTTTGGACGTCATCTCATGTCATCTCAGACCGCGTCGAGGGTCCAGGTGATCGGCTGCGCCACCTGCGATCCCGCGTCCGCCGGCGGTGACGCGGCGTCGAGCGCGGTGGTGAACCGGCACGTGACGGCGGTCGCCGAGGCTGCATCGAGGGCAGGAGCCGAGGTCCAGGACTTGGTCACCAGCGAACCGGGGGCAGCCGACTGGCCGAGCGCGGCGATCGCGGCCCCGGCGTTGTAGGTCGCGCCGGTCGAGCAGGACACGGTTACGGTCAGGTCGCCCTCGCTGCACAGGTCGACACCGTTGCTGCCGTTGGTCGGCGCACAGGTCCCGGGTGCGTAGGAGAAGGTGTTGCCGGCCGCGGTGCCCGGGTTGGTGAAGGTCACGTCCACCGTGCTCGAGTCACCGGGCGACATCGTCGTGTTCCCGCCGTACTTGTTGATCGTCGAGCAGGCCGCGTCGGTGTTGTTCGCAGTCGTGGTCGTGTCGCAGGTGTTGGTGCCGTCGGTCTCGACCAGCGCCAGGTAGTTGGCGGTCGCGCCCGCGGTGTTGCTGTTGTTGGTGATCAGCGCGGAGGTCCAGCTGGACAGCGTGCCGTTGACGCCGAGGACGACGACAACGGCAGCGAACAGGCCGCTCCCCCAGAGCGCGGCCGTCCGCTGCCGTCGGCCGGTTGATCCTGCAGGGCTCGTCGGAGTTTCGTCAGTCATGGTGGTACTCCCTCCGGCGTCCTGGGATGGACCCCGTCAGCACCCTGATCGGCACCGGCCGCGGAGTACCTGAGACGAAACGGTCAGGATTTCTCGCGGAGGCCTCAGGAGTCCGCGCGCACCGCAGCCATGATCAGGTCGTCGAGCGACGACGACGGGTCGACGACGGCACCGCGATCACGGGCGAGGCCGTCGATCTGGAACCAGATCGACCGGGCCAGCTGGCCTGCCAGCACGTCAGCCGCCGGCGACTGCTCCGGCCGCGAGAGCCAGGAGCGGACGGCGCCGAAGACCTGCCCGACGATCCCGAAGACCAGCGGATCGAGCAGGTCCTCGTCGTCGGGGGTCAGCTCGATCTCCAGCAGCTCGGCACCGGTGCGCACGAGGGTGGCGATGCCGTCCCCGATCTGGGCCGCGGCCCGGGTCAGGTCGCTCTCGCCGCGATCGTCGGGAGTCTCCATCGCGCCGATCCGGTGCAGCGCCGGGTGCGCCGCCGCCCAGTCGACGTACGCGTGCACGATCCGGAAGATCAGCTGCTCGATCGTGCCGCTCAGCGCGAACTCGGGGACGAGGCGCTCCATCAACCGGTCAAGGATGCGGTTCTGCACGGCGCGGTCCAGATCGGCCCGATCGGCGAAGTGCCGGTAGACGACGGCGCGACCCAACCCGGCCTGCTCGGCGATCTGGCGCACGTGGATCTCGGCGCCGATCGGTTCGCGTTCGATGACGACGATGGCGGCATCGAGGATCTGCAGCTGACGCTCGGCACGGTGCGCAGCCCAGCGTTCACCCCGACCGTCGCTCGCACCCCGTGGTGCGGAGAGAGGGGGCTTGCCGGTCACACCCGAGAGAATAGGCGTCGCCGCCCGTGCGCCGTCCCGCCGACACGTGCGGCGCGGGCGACCCGCACCATCTCGTCGACCTCGAGCAGCTTGACCCGCCGTCGCCCGATCGCGGCGCCGCGGCGACGCTCGTCGGCGTCGATCGCCTGCCAGCCGGTGCGGTCCACCACGTCGGGGACGGCAGCCGCGATCCAGGCGTCGAGGTCCGCGCGAGTCCCCTGCGCTGTCAGGGCACCGGCGTCGAGGTCGTCGAGCAGCGAGCTCACCGTCTCCTCGGAGCAGGACTTGTTGGTGCCGATGAAGCCGTTCGGACCGCGCTTGATCCAGCCCGCGACGTAGGTGCCGGGCCGCACCCGGCCTGCGGTGTTCGGCACTGTCCCGGTGACGTCGTCGAAGGGCAGCCCCGGCACCTCGGTGCCGCGGTAACCCACCGAGCGCAGCACCATGCCTGCCGGCACGACCTCGGGCTCGCCGCACGCCTGTGCCTCCAGGCGCCCGTCGATCTCGACGAGTCGGGTCCGGGTCACCTCGATGCCCTCGACGTGGTCGGTCCCGAGGATGCGCACGGGTGCCGTGCAGAAGCGGAGCACGATCCGGCGCCGCCCGGGCGTGGGCGTGCGCCCCGCGAGCTCGGCCAACAACCGGGTCTTCGCAGAGTCGGCGACGATCGGCTCACCGCCGGTGTCGACCACGACGTCGACGTCGCTCAAGCCGGCCAGACCGATGAGCTCGGGCATCGTGAAGGCAGCCTGGGCCGGGCCACGTCGGCCCAGCACGACCACCTCGTGCACCTTGCTGCCCCGCAACGTCGCCAGGGGCAGCGAGGCGATGTCGGTGGCCACCAGGGTCTCGGGGTCCGCAGTCAGGATACGCGCGACGTCGAGAGCGACGTTGCCGTTGCCGACGATGACGACGCGCTCGGTGCCGAGGTCCACCGGCGCGTCCTGGTGGTCCGGGTGGCCGTTGTACCAACCGACCACGTCGGTGGCCGAGATGCTGCCCACCAGGTCCTCGCCGTCGATCCCCAGCGCCCGGTCCGCCGAGGCCCCGACGGCGTAGATCACGCCGTCGTAGCGTTCGGCCAGCTCGTCGTGGCCGATGTCGGCGCCCACCTCGACGTTGAGCCGGTAGGTGAAGCCGGGTTGGCCCTCGATCGCCGCGAACAGGTCCGCGACCTTCTTGGTGTGCTGGTGGTCCGGTGCGACACCCGCGCGCGCCAGGCCGTACGGCGTGGGCAGCCGGTCGAACACGTCCACGGTCACCCCGGCGTGCTTCAGCAGCTCGTCGGCGGCGTAGAGCCCCGCCGGGCCAGCGCCGACGATGGCGACCCGGGCTTCGCGGGCCGGCCGACGCACCGACGGGATCAGCGCGAGCGGCGTCCGGTCTGCGTGCGGCTGCTCGGCGAAGTAGAGCTGGTTGAGCTCCACGAACGGCAGCTCGGCGTCCGTCAGCTTGGTGTGCGGCTTGATCGCGTCCACCGGGCAGGCCGTCGTACAGGCTCCGCAGTCGACGCAGGCCGCGGCGTCGACGTACAGCATCTCGGCCTCGGCGAAGCCGGGCTCACCGGGCGCCGGGTGGATGCAGTTCACCGGGCAGGCGATGACGCAGGAGGCATCGCTGCAGCAGGACTGCGTGACAACGTACGGCATGGCTCAGGCGGCCTTCCGGGCGCTAGGTTTCACCGGCTCGCTGCGGAAGCGGGCACCAGCTCCGTCGATCTTCAGCGCCTTCCAGACCCGTCGCGAGACCGGGTTCACCAGGTCCAGCTCGTCGGCCAGCGCGCGGACGTCGTAGAAGACGTCGCTCAGCATCGCGCGTGCCTCAGGGCTGTCCCAGAAGACCTCGTCGAGCACCTTCTTCGGTACGCCGACCGCCTTGGTCATCTCCTTGCCCGGCACCATGATCGCGTCGCCGAGCAGACGCATGATCACGGGGAGGACGACCGAGAGAACCGCCTTGCGGACCGGGCCGACCTTCGGGATGTTGCGCTTGAGGTACTCGTGCGCGAACGAGATGTGCCGGGCCTCCTCGGCGATGTGGATCTGCATGATCCGCTGGAGCAGCGGGTGCATCGCCTCGCCCTCGCGCAGGATCGCCTTCTGGAGGTGGTCGATCGGTTCCTCGCCGGCGAGCACCCCCATGAAGAAGACGATCGAGAGCGGACGAGCGGCGAGCGGCAGGAACGGAGCCAGGTAGCGGAAGTACCGCGGACCGCCGGGGACGTCGACACCGGTGCGGTTCACGAACTCCTGGAACATCTGGGTGTGGTGGGTCTCTTCGGTGGCCTCGTGCGTGACGTAGCGGAACTCGGCCGACCCGTTCTCCAGGCCCATCACGTACTCCATGAGCCCGCGGATCAGGATGTTCTCGAACTGCAGGCCGACCTTGGCGACGTTGGCCTGCCGCCAGATGCCCACCTCGATCTGGCGCTCGAGCGGCAGGGACCGGTACCACTCGCTGCGGCCGAGGGCGTCGGCCTTCGGCAGCACCCAGCGCGGGTCCTGGTGGTCGACGGCGTAGTCGGGGTTGTCCCAGTCGATGTCGGTCCACGGGTCGAAGTGCTGGTGCACGGAGCCCTCGGAGAGGGTGTGCAGCTTCTCTTCGTAGGTCTGGATCGCCGTCATGGGTGACTCCTCCGGGGACGTCGTTGTCGCGGTTCTGTACCTGCCAACGACGTTAGTGTGACACCGCGTCACATGTAAATGGGTACATGTGACTTCGTGTCACAGATATTTCTGTCCCCGCGAGGGATGTGGCTCAGATCACGCGTCGAGACCGGGCGGGCGGCGCTGCCAGTACGCCGCGACTTCGATCCTGCCCTCGTCGAACGTCGCGCCCAAGCCGGCCTGGTGAAAGGCCGCGAGGGCCTCGTCGAGCAGCTGGTCCCCCGGCGCGGCGTTCGCCGTGGTCGAGTGCCACAGGTTGACCTCGAGCATCCCTTCGTCGATCGCGTGCCAGACGTCGGGCGCCGTGAACCAGGCGATCCCGCGCACGGTCCGGCGGGTCAGCTCGTCACGGGCGGACCAGTGGTCCGGGCAGCCCTGCAGCACCGCGACTCCCCCGGCCGCGAGAACGGCGAACGCGCTCTGCAGCCGGTCGTGGTCGGTCCGCGCGGGCCAACCCGCCGCCTGCTGGCGCCAGGCGTCGACCACCTCGGCGATCCAGCCGGTGGCGGTCGCCTCGGCGTCGAGCGTCGGGTGGTCGTTCGCGATCGCCTCGACGACCAGCGCGAACCTCTCCTCCGGCGTACCGAGACCGGAGCGGACCACGTCCGCCACCCAGGCCCGGGTCCCGGCGAGCGCGGTCACCAGCCGCGTTCGGCCAGCCGGTGGGGCTGCGGGATGTCCTCGACGTTGATGCCGACCATGGCCTCGCCGAGTCCGCGGGAGACCTTGGCGACGACGTCGGGGTCGTCGTGGAAGGTGGTCGCCTTGACGATCGCCTCGGCACGTTCGGCCGGATTGCCGGACTTGAAGATGCCCGAGCCGACGAACACGCCCTCGGCTCCGAGCTGCATCATCATCGCGGCGTCCGCCGGGGTGGCGATGCCGCCCGCGGTGAACAGCACGACCGGGAGCTTGCCGTTCTCGGCGACCTCCTTGACCAGCTCGTACGGCGCCTGCAGCTCCTTGGCCGCGACGTACAGCTCGTCGTCGTGCAGGGCGCCGAGGCGGCGGATCTCACGGCGGATGGTGCGCATGTGCGTGACGGCGTTGGACACGTCTCCGGTGCCGGCCTCGCCCTTGGAACGGATCATCGCCGCACCCTCGGTGATCCGGCGCAGCGCCTCACCCAGGTTGGTGGCACCGCAGACGAACGGGACCGTGAAGGCCCACTTGTCGATGTGGTTGGCGTAGTCCGCGGGAGTCAGCACCTCGGACTCGTCGATGTAGTCGACCCCGAGGCTCTGCAGCACCTGGGCTTCGGCGAAGTGGCCGATCCGGGCCTTGGCCATCACCGGGATCGAGACGGCCTCGATGATCCCGTCGATCATGTCTGGGTCGCTCATCCGCGACACGCCACCCTGCGCGCGGATGTCGGCGGGCACCCGCTCGAGCGCCATCACGGCCACCGCACCGGCGTCCTCGGCGATCTTCGCCTGCTCGGCGTTGACGACGTCCATGATGACGCCGCCCTTGAGCATCTCGGCCATGCCGCGCTTCACCCGCGAGGTGCCGGTGCTGCCCACGGTGGACGGGTCGAGGTCGGTGGAGTTCTCGGTGTGGTCTGCTGCCATGAGGCCAGTTTACGTCCGCGCCGCCACCGCAATTCTTCGGGGCAGAGCGCCCGGGGCTCAGGCCTCGGCTTCGCGGCGGGCCGCGTCGATCGCCATCGCCTGCTCGCGCACCACGAGCACCCGCTGGATCACGGTGACGGTGTTCGCCAGGGCCATCAGCCCGAGCACGATCGGGATCGCGATCAGCCAGTTCTTGCCCCCGCCGCTGACGTTGATCAGGTCCGCGACACCGGTGGTGACCAGGGTGAAGACGAGCCGGTCGGCGCGTTCTGCGATGCCGACCTTCGCCTGCATCCCGAGCGATTCGGCACGTGCCCGGGCGTAGGAAGTCACCGACCCCATCGAGAGGCAGTAGATCGCCAGCGCCGCGTACCAGTTGTTGTCCCCGGGGCCGACGTAGTACATCGCCAGGCCACCGAAGATCGCCGCGTCACCGATCCGGTCAAGCGTCGAGTCCCAGAAGGCGCCGAACGTCGACATCTGGCCGCTGGCGCGCGCCATGTAGCCGTCCATGATGTCGCTGAACACGAAGGCCGTGATCACCAGGACGCCGGCGAGCAGCTTGCCCTGCGGGAAGAAGATGATCGCTCCCGCGCAGACGCCGATCGTGCCGACGAAGGTCACCGTGTTGGGGCTGATCCCCCACTTGAGGAACAGGTTGGCCAGGGGTGCCCAGACGTTGGTCCAGAACTGGCGGAATCTCTCGAGCATGGTGGCAGCAGGCTAGCGGAGCCCGCGGACCACGAGCTCACAGCAGGGCCGCGTCCTGCTCGACGTGCAGCAGCACGGGGCCCTCGGTCGCGAACATCCGGGCCATCGCCTCGGGCAGCTGGTGCCGGTCCGTGACCTTGATCCCGGTCGCCCCGCACAGGTCCGCGTACGCCGCCCAGTCCGGGTTGTGCAACGAGGTGTGCCAGACCGGGAAGTCGCCGGCCACCTGCTCCTTGGCAATCTTCCCGAGCCCGTGGTTGTCGAGCAGGACGTGCTTCACCGGGATGCCGAACTTGACCGCCGTCGTGAGCTCCATCGCGTACTGCCCGAAACCGCCGTCGCCGGTGACCGCCACCACGGGCCGCGTCGGGTCGGCCGTCCAGGCGCCCAGGGCTGCCGGGTAGCCGAAGCCGATCGAGCCGAGGTAGCCCGACATCAGGACCGGCTGGCCGGTGGACTCCAGGTAGCGGCCCAGGGAGTAGGCATGGTTGCCGACGTCGACGGTGACGACAGCGTCGGCGGGCAGTGCATCGGACAAAGCCGCGAAGACCGCAGCCGCCCCGACGCCGTGCCCGCGGTCGTCCGCGCACCGGCGGGCCTTCTCGGCACGCCACTGCTCCCAGCGGGCGGCGACGTCGGGCCGCTGGTCCTCGCCGGCAGCGTCCCCGGTCACGGCCAGCAGCGCCTCCAGCGCCAGCGCCGTGTCCGCGAGGAGCGGATGGGCCACCGCGTGGAAGCGCCCGATCGCGCCCGGCTCGTCGTCGATCTGGACGATCTCCTTGTACGGCGCGATGCCGGTGTGGTTCGAGAACGACGCCCCGACCACGACGAGCAGGTCGGACTCGTTCATCAGCCAGCTCGCGACCGGAGTGCCGCTGCGCCCGAGCACACCGGCACCCAGCGGGTGCACGTCGCTGACCAGGCCCTTGGCCTTGAAGGTCGTCAGGACCGGCGCGTTCAGGGACTCGGCCAGGGCGACCAGCTCGCGACGAGCAGGCCGGGCACCGTGACCGGCGACGATGACCGGCCGTCGGGCCTTCCGGATCGCGCCGGCGGCTGCGGCCAGCGCTGCCGGATCGGGAGCGACGCGTCGGTTCGTGGTGCGACCGGACGGGCCCGCCGCCGGCACGGCACTCGCCTGGACCTGCACCTCGTCGGGGAAGACCAGGTGCGCGACGCCGCGCCGATCGGTGGCGTGCTTGACCGCGAGCGACGCCAGCTCGGCAGGGTCGGTCCCGCTCGAGACGGTCGCGTTCCAGACCGAGACGTCGCGGAACACCGCCTGCAGGTCGAGATCCTGGAACGCACCACGACCGACGACCGACGAGGGCACCTGCCCGGAGAGCGCGACGACGGGAGAGCCGTCGAGCTTGGCGTCGTACAGGCCGGTGAGGAGGTTGGTCGAGCCCGGACCAGCGATCGCGAAGCAGGCGGCCGGGCGTCCGGTCAGCTTGCCGTACGCACTGGCCGCGAAGGCTGCGGCACCTTCGTGGCGGATGCCGATGTAGCGCAGCTCGCCCCGGGACTCGGCCTTGTGCATGGCTTCGGCCAGTCCGAGGTTGGAGTGCCCGACCATGCCGAAGACCGTGTCGACGCCGTGCGCGACCAGGGTCTCGATGACCACGTCGCCGACGGTGCGGACCTCGGCGGCGCGAGCAGGGATGCGCACGAAGACGCCGCCCTCCCGCTGCTCGACCTCGTACGCCGTGACCGCGTCGACGAAGCCCTCCGGCGGCTGACCCGTGATCGGGTCGTAGTCGTAGCCGTGCCACGGGCAGCGCAGCCAGCCGTTCTCGATGGAGCCCTCGCCGACCGGACCACCCTGGTGCGGGCAGTGGTTCTCCAGGGCCCCGAACCTGCCACCGCAGCGGGTCAGCGCAACCGGCCGACCGTCGAGGACCAGGCTGCAGACCCGGCCCTCCTCAGGGACGTCCGCAGGATCGACGGGGTACCAGGTGTTCTCGGTCATGAGCGCCAGCGTTGCAGCCCCGGCCCGGTCCGTCGATGCTCGCAGCGGCCCCGTCACGAATCCGTAAGCCGGCTGGGGCCCGGGCGCAGATGTCGGCCCCTAAGGTCGGAGGCATGCAGGATTCCGCCCTGACCCGGACCCGCCACTCGCTGCACGCGGTGGCCGAGCACATCCTGGCCGCGCACCAGTACGACGCGTGCGCACGGATCACCCTCGCCGTCGCCCCCGGCGGGTTCTCGACACGGTTCGAGCCGTCCCTGGCTGTCGTCGGCACGACCCTGGTCGGTTCCTTCGGCGTGATCGACCTGGACACGTTGACCGTGCGCGAAGCCTGCGCCCGTGCCGGTCTCGGGCTCGTCGATCTGGGCGCGGTCTACTCCGACGGCGCCGCGTACGGGCCGGACGAGGTCCTCTCCCTGGACGCGACGGCCGTCGAGGAGCTGGCCGCAGCCTGGGCCGCCGGCGACGCGGCGCTGCGGCTGGTCGCTCCCGACGAGACACCGATCCTGTGGCCCGAGCACTTCGACGTCGGCCTCGCGGTCGGTGAGGTCAACCTCGGGGTCTCCCCCGGCGACGCCTTCCTGGACGTGCCCTACGCGTACGTCGGTCCGTGGACGCCACCGCGTCCCGACGACTTCTTCAACGCCCCGTTCGGAGCCGCACGCGCGCTGAGCACCTTCTCCGGACCCGACGCGATCGCCGAGTTCTTCACCGAGGGTCTCGCCCGGGCGTCGTCCTAGGCGCTGTCGCCGACTGCCGCCGCGTGCCGCCCGACGGTGATCGCGGCAGCGAGGTCAGGGTGCTGCTGGCGGAACCGTCGTGGCGTGTAGCCGGTGACGACGGCATCGCCGAGAGCCCGGGCCGAGGCGCTGCGCGGGATCCGGAGCAGCGGGCCGAGCTCGCCGAAGTACTGGCCTGCGGTCACGACACTGACGCGGGTGTCCCGTCCGTCGGACCGCTCGCGGACGATCTCGATCCGGCCCTCCTCGACGATGTAGACGAGATCGCCGTAGTCGCCCTGGCGGAACAGCAGCTCGCCGCTGGACAGCGGGACGCGTTCTGGCTCGCAGTCGATGCTGCGGGCCGGGGGCACCAGCTCGATCACCGCATCGGCCAGGTCGCTGACCCGGTCGTCGTGCGTGGCGACGAGGAGGATCCTGCCGGGCGAGGCGAGCTCGCGCAGGAGCTGCAGGACCCCTTCGACCTGGACGTGGTCGAGGTGGGCCGTCGGTTCGTCGGCCAGCACGATCGGCGGGTCGTGGACCAGGGCCCGCGCGATCGCGACCCGCTGCTGCTGGCCACCGGACATGCTCGCCGGTCGGTGGTCCTTGCGGTCACTCAGCCCGACCCGGTCGAGCAGCTTGTTGGCGCGCATCGAGGCCTCGGTGCGACCGACCCCGGCGAGTGCCATCGGGGCCACGACGTTGCCGTGCGCACTCAGGCTCGGCAGCAGGTTGAACGCCTGGAAGACCACGCCGACCTCCTCGCGGCGGTAGCGCGCCAGGTCGGGACCGGTCAGTCCGACGATCTCCCGACCGCCGACCTTGATGCTTCCCGAGGTCGGCGTGAGCAGACCGGCGATGCACGAGAGCAACGTGGTCTTGCCGCAGCCGCTCGGCCCGAGCAGCACCACCAGCTGGCCGTCCTGCGCGGACAGCGACTTGTCCACCAGCGGACGTACGACGTTGCCACCGGAGTTGTACTCGACGTTGAGGCCGGTGATCTCGAGGCCGGTCACGATCCTGCTCCGAACGCGAGCGCAGGGTCGACGGTGATGGCTCGTCGTAACGCGATCAGGGAGGACAGCACCCCGACGACCACGGCGATGATCGGCAGCGACAGGTACGCCGACGTCGGCACCACGAGCGGCACCAGGTACAGCGGTTTGAACAACCACGCCGTGCTGGCCGCCAGCGCCGCGGCACCGAGCGTGACGAGCACCGCCTGGAGGGCGACGCTGAGGAACAGGTCCCGGCCGCTGGCGCCGACCGCCTTCAGGACCGCGAAGTCGCGCTGGCGCTGCAGCGTCGAGACGTACACGAGGGCCGCCACGATGATCACCGCGACCGCCCACATCAGGTACCGGGTGTTCTCGACCGAGGAGACCGAGTCGGCCATCGGGCCGAGGCTGTCCTTCTCGACCGCGGGGATCGACATCGCCTGCAGGTCGGCGGGAAGCCCGGTCGGATGACCCTGCACGGACATCGACGTGACCACGTGCTGGCCAGAGAAGAGCACCTTCTGCGCGGCGGCCAGCCCGACGTAGATGTCCGGGGTCCCGCCGAGCATCGTGTGCCCGCTGACCAGCCCGGTGACGGTGAACGTCGTACCGGCCAGGGTGAAGTGGTCGCCGATCCCGAGACGCAGCCGCTCGTCGACGACCGCATCGGTCTCGGTGCGTACGGCGGTGCCGCTGGCCGGCTGGATTTGTGCCGGACCGCCGGGGACCGAGCCCAGCATCATCACGCGCAGCTGACCCTTGCCGGCCCGGGTGACGGTCTGCAGCGAGATCACCATGCCGCTCGCCGATCGGACTCCGGGTAGCGCCGCGACCTGCTGGACGCGCGCCTCCGGAATCGCGTGCACCGAGGTGAACGGACCCGACGCGCCCGTCGGGACGATCCAGGTGTCGGCGCGGGTGCTGGTCACGGTCTGGGTGATCTCGGTGTGGAATCCGTTGGCCATCCCGGACATCAGCACCGCCAAGGCGAAGACGACACCGGCACCGACGACGGCGATGAGGAACTGCCGTGAGCGGAACCGTAGGTCGGCAAGCGTGATCGTGAGCACCGGGAACCCCCTAGTAGACCTGCGGCGACGCCGCCCATCCGCCCCGAGGCGACCCTCGAAGTCTGGCGTCCCCGACCCTGGCGTGCCAGTAGCGGCGCGGGTGAGATCTTGCACGGCCGTTGTGTGTATCAGCCGACACTTCGGGCGCTCTGGATGTGGCTGGGAAAGCTCAGCTCCATGCTTCGGCGAGCAGCCGCCGAGTCTCGGTGAGCAGCTGCGGCAACGGCTTGGTGCGGCCGATCACCGGCATGAAGTTCGCGTCCCCCGCCCAGCGCGGAACCACATGCTGGTGCAGGTGGGCGGCGATGCCGGCACCGGCGACCGACCCCTGGTTCATCCCGAGGTTGAACCCCTGGGCGCCGCTGACCGCACGGATCGTGCGCATCGCCGACTGGGTCAGCCCGGCCACCTCGACGGTCTCCTCGTCGGTCAGGTCGGTGTAGTCGGCGACGTGCCGGAACGGGCAGACCAGCAGGTGGCCGGAGTTGTACGGGTACAGGTTCAGCACGACGTACGCCAGCGTGCCGCGATGGACGATCAGTCCGGCCTCGTCGTCCGGGTTCGCCGGGATCCGGCAGAACGGGCAGACCTGCTCCGAGTCGTCGTCCGGCTTGTTCTCCCCGCGGATGTAGGCCATCCGGTGCGGCGTCCAGAGCCGTTCGAGGTGGTCGGGCTCGCCGAGGCCGTCCTGGTGCAGGTTGCCTTCCTCGGCCACGATCAGACCTGGACGCGATCGGCGACGGCCTGGCGGACCCGGGCGATCGCCTCGTCGATCGGGACGCCGTTGTCCTGACGCCCGTCGCGGTAGCGGAACGAGACAGCGCCGGCTTCGACGTCCTCGCCGCCGGCGATCATCATGAACGGCACCTTCTGCAGCTGCGCGTTGCGGATCTTCTTCTGCATCCGGTCATCCGAGTCGTCGACCTCGACCCGCAGGCCCTGGGCCTTCATCTTCGCCGCGACGTCGTACAGGTAGTCCGCGAACGTGTCGGCGACGGGGATCGCCTGCACCTGGACCGGCGCGAGCCACGGCGGGAACGCACCTGCGTAGTGCTCGACCAGCACGCCGAAGAAGCGCTCCAGCGACCCGAACTTGGCCGAGTGGATCATCACCGGCTGGTGCTTCTGGCCGTCGGCTCCGTTGTACTCCAGCTCGAAGCGCGCCGGCTGGTTGAAGTCGTACTGGATCGTCGACATCTGCCAGGTTCGGCCGATCGCGTCGCGGCACTGCACGGAGACCTTCGGACCGTAGAACGCGGCACCACCGGGATCGGGCACGAGGTCGAGACCCGACTCGACGCAGACGTCCTCCAGCACCTTGGTCGCGATGGCCCAGTCCTCGTCCGAGCCGACGAACTTGTCGGGCTTGGAGTCGTCGCGGGTCGAGAGCTCGAGGTAGAAGTCGTCGAGCCCGAAGTCCTTGAGGAGCCCGAGGACGAAATTGAGCAGATGCTTGATCTCCCCCGGGGCCTGCTCAGCGGTGACGTAGGAGTGCGAGTCGTCCTGGGTCAGCCCGCGCACCCGGGTCAGGCCGTGCACAACGCCCGACTTCTCGTAGCGGTAGACCGAGCCGAACTCGAACAGCCGCAGCGGCAGCTCGCGGTAGGAACGTCCGCGCGAGCGGTAGATCAGGTTGTGCATCGGGCAGTTCATCGGCTTGACCATGTAGTTCGAGCCCTCGAACTCCATCGGCGGGAACATCGTGTCCGCGTAGTACGGCAGGTGGCCCGAGGTGTAGAAGAGCTGGTCCTTGGTGATGTGCGGAGTGCCGACGTACTCGAAGCCCTCCTCGATGTGACGTTGGCGGACGTAGTCCTCCATCACACGCTTGATCACACCGCCCTTGGGGTGGAAGACAGCCAGACCCGAACCGATCTCGTCGGGGAAGCTGAACAGGTCCAGGTCGCGTCCGAGCTTGCGGTGGTCGCGACGCTCGGCCTCCTCGATCCGGTGCAGGTGTTCGTCGAGGGCTTCCTTGGTCTCCCAGGCGGTGCCGTAGATCCTCTGGAGCTGCTTGTTCTTCTCGTCACCGCGCCAGTACGCCGCCGCGCTGCGCATCAGCTTGAACGCGGGAATCCGCTTCGTGGTGGGCAGGTGCGGGCCTCGGCAGAGGTCCTTCCACGCGACCTCGCCGTTGCGATCGAGGTTGTCGTAGATGGTCAGCTCGCCGGCACCGACCTCGGCACCGGCACCTTCAGCGGCATCGGCTGCGTTGCCCTTGAGACCGATCAGCTCGAGCTTGTACGGCTCGTCCGCGAGCTCGACCCGGGCGTCGTCGTCGTTGGTCACGCGACGCGAGAACTTCTGGTTCTCCTTGACGATCTTGCGCATCCGCGACTCGATCTTCTCGAGGTCTTCGGGTACGAACGGGACCTCGACATCGAAGTCGTAGTAGAAGCCGTTCTCCACCGGCGGCCCGATGCCGAGCTTTGCCTCGGGGTAAAGCGCCTGCACCGCTTGCGCCATCACGTGCGCGGTCGAGTGCCGCAAGATGTCGCGCCCGTCCTTGCTGTCGATCAGGACGCCCTCGACCTCGTCGCCGGTGTTGAGCTCGTAGGCCAGGTCCTTGAGCACGCCACCGATCCGTGCGGCGATCACGTCAGGCTCGTCCTTGAACAGCTCCCAGGCCCGCGTGCCCGCAGGAACCTTCTGCTCAGCAGCGTTCACGGTGACGAGTACGTCGGACACAGGTGCTCCAGGGTTCGAGGGGCGGACGACCGGTTCGATCGTATCGACGCCTGCGCCCGTACTCCGACCCGGTTCCGGGCCCGTCAGCCGAACCCTTTACACGCCCGGCAAACCATGACCAAGATGAATCGCCCAGATTTCACGAGCAAGACCCAATTCTCCCTCCCAGATTGGAGTCGACCGTGTCTCGAGCTACGTCGATCGCACCCTCCCTGAAAGCAAAGGCGCGGCGAGTCCTCGCCGTCTCGGCGTCCATCTCCCTAATCGTGATCGGACTTGCGGCATCAGCCAACGCGACCGGAGGCGAGCACGGCGTCCTGCTCATCCACGGACCCGGAACGGGATTCACCCGCGGCGATTCGATCGTCTCCATCACGACCACGCCTGGTGGCACCGCGACGTTCACCCTCGAGGTGAAGAACACCGGGACCGACACCGCGCAGTACAACCTGACAATGAGCAACAACGTGTTCTGGTGTGCCAACACGTGCGACCTCCCGACGTTGACACTGACGACAGGGTCCGTCATCGGTACGCCACTGGCGCTGTCGGCGAACGGCTACTTCACGCCACCCATCGCCGCAGGCAAGACTGCGACGTTCACGCTCAAGGCCACGCTGCCGAAGTCGGCGGTCGGAGGGTCGGACTGGGTTCAGCAGTTGGCGCTCAACGACACCGCTCAACACGCCCTGGACAACGAGGCCATGGTCGAGAACGCAACAGCCACCAAGGCAACTGCCGGCGATGACCAGATCGTCACCGGGTCCGGCGGCCAGAAGCCCTTCATCAGCCCGGACACCTACACCTACACGACCGACCCGAGCCTCGCACCCGGGGGCAGGTCCACCTATTCGGTGAAGCTGGAGAACGACGGAGCCGTGCCGACCCAGATCGGGTACTACCTGTCCACGGATCCCGCCTGTGTCGCTGACTTCCCCGCCTCCGTCAAGGTCGGGACAGTGGACGTGACTGCGGCGGCTCTTGCCGGCACCTACAAGACACCTGTCCTCACCACGGGCAGGTCGACCACGCTCACGGTCACCATCGCGTACGGCGGAAATCCGAACTACTGCGGAGATACCGAAGGTTCCGGGTACTGGATCGGCATGTCCAGCACACCGAACGACCCGCCTCAGTACGGAGTTCTGCTCGTCAGCGGGATCGCACACTGACTCCAAGCAGAAGACCCAGCCACGAGCGTGGCTGGGTCTCTGTGCGGTGGGCGATACTGGGTTCGAACCAGTGACCTCTTCGGTGTGAACGAAGCGCGCTACCACTGCGCCAATCGCCCGGATGCTCGCACCTGAGTGCGCGGGAAACAGTAGCCCATCACAGCCCCAGCACTCACATCGGGCCCGCGTTTCCGCATCTCGATGTCTCGCCACCGACGCCGCTGAAGAATTGGCCGTTCGGTCAGGTCGACCGGTCTAGTCCAATGGGCACCCCTATTAGACCAGCAGCGTGTTTTTCGTAGACCACCTACGCTCAAACCGGACAAAAACACCCCTCGGGACTTGCCAAGGACGTGACCGCTGACACACCCTCATGGGGTCGCGCTGGGGGCATGCGGGAGGGCTTGCTCCATCAGACGTGGCCATCTGAAAGGCAACACCGATGCAGAAGCAAGTTACTGCTCCGGCCATCACCGAAGCGATGCGGATGGATTTCGTCGACACGGAGGGCATGTCCACTCCGCTCGAGGCGGAGTTCGAGTACAACCCGGCCGACCCGTTCGCACTCAGCATC
>JACXTT010004506.1_pt1 | contig 20670 bp, 19 predicted proteins | sample 9270951 | NCBI WGS metagenome assembly JACXTT01 (sample SAMN15532306, study PRJNA645909) | rock metagenome | isolation source: weathered quartz diorite | place: Puerto Rico | collected 2017-06-21
GCGGTCCCCAGAACATTTCTATGACATTATGTTTTGGGATGGTGGCTTTGCGTTCTGCGTCGATTCTGCTCGTAACTCACTGCATATGCGCCACTTATGTATTTCGCGACAGAAACTAGATAGTCGCGGATCTCGGCAGGCGTGGGCGGGATACCCGTCAAATCCAGGTGCGCGCGGCGCAACAGCGTGAGTTTGTCTGCTTCAGGAGAGAATCCCAGCCCCTTGGCCTCGAGCTTCGCCAGCAGGAACCGGTCGATCGGATTGCGCGCGATCGCGCCGTTTTTCACCGCCGGAACCGCAGGGCGCTTCGGAGGCTGGAACGACCAGAACTCGCGATCTTTGTCCGTCACTGCCGCCGTCATCGCAGGGGTCGAAGCTGTAGAAGGCGCGCCAGCCGCGATCCACGCGCGAATCTTCTCCGTTTCAGACGGTGTTGGCAATTCGACCGCCAGGTCCTTCGCCGGCTTTTCAGGAGGCATCTGGCCATCGGCGATGCGCTTGTACATCAGGCTCTCTTCGGGCTTGCCGGGAACGAGCGCGGGTCCCGATTTGCCGCCCTTCAAGCGGCTGGCGACGGTGCGTAAGTCGAGGCCGCCTTCTTTCTTGCCCGCGCCATGACACACGATGCAGCGCGCCTGCAGAATGCCGCGGATCTCGAATTCGGACACGCTCTCGGCAGCCGGCGCCTTCATCTTGTCGATCCAGGTCCGCAGGATATCGACCTCGTCACTGGTGAGTTTCACTTTGCCCGGCGGCATCTGCCCGGTGACCACTTTGTCGAGCAGGAAACTCTTCGCCGCATTGCCAGGGACGATGGAAGGTCCCGAGGCTCCGCCCTTCAACGCTGCTTCTTCGGTACGCAGGTCGAGCTTGGCTTGCGGCGCGGCGCCATGACACGGCACACACTTCGACCGCAGCAGCGGCGCAACCGTAGCGTCGAATGCGGCTGGCTGGCCAAACGCCAGGGCGCTCAGCAGAAAGAGTTGGAATTTGGGCAAGGCTGTCTCGAATTGTATAACGCTCGCCAGCGGCTGACGGTTATTCTTCCCCTGCGTTTTCCTTGGCGTCGCCGATCAGGGCCAGTTGCTGTTCTTTGAGTTGTTTCAACCGGTCGCGGAACTGCGCCGCCTTTTCGAACTCGAAATTGCGCGCCGCCTCCTTCATTCTTGTTTCCATCTCGCCAATCAGTTGCACTCGCTGTTCCGGCGTCAAGACCACTTCGGGATCTTCCTCTTCGAGCGGCACCGTCACGTAGTCGCTTTCGGCCACCGCCACCAGCATCGCGTCGATGGACTTTACGATCGTAGTCGGCGTGATGCCGTTCGCCTCGTTATAGGCTTCCTGCAGTGTGCGACGGCGATTTGTCTCGTCGATCGCCCGCTGCATGCTCATCGTGATCACGTCGGCGTACAAAATTGCGATGCCGTTCGAGTTGCGGGCGGCGCGGCCGATCGTTTGAATCAGCGACCCTGCCGAACGCAGAAACCCTTCTTTGTCGGCATCGAGAATCGCCACCAGCGAAACCTCCGGCAGGTCCAGGCCCTCGCGCAGCAGGTTCACGCCGATCAGCGCATCGTAGATCCCCTTGCGCAAATCCCGCAAAATCCGGATACGATCGAGCGTACTGACTTCCGAGTGCAGGTAGGCACACTTGATTCCCATCTCGGTGTAAAACTCGGCTAGATCCTCCGACATGCGCTTGGTGAGCGTCGTCACCAGCACGCGCTCATTACGTGCGATCCGCTTCCGGATTTCGCCGAGCAGGTCGTCCACCTGGCCTTTGATCGGCCGGATATCCACGATCGGGTCGAGCAAGCCCGTCGGGCGGATGATCTGTTCCACAATCACTCCGGAGGACTTGGTCAATTCATAAGGACCCGGCGTGGCGGAAACATAGATCACCTGATTGACGCGATTCTCGAACTCTTCGAACGTCAGCGGGCGGTTGTCGAGCGCGCTCGGCAGGCGGAAGCCATATTCCACGAGATTCGTTTTGCGCGACCTGTCGCCGTGGTACATGCCGCCGATCTGCGGCGTGGTGACGTGGCTTTCGTCGATGAACAGCAGCGCGTCCTGCGGCAAATAGTCGAGCAAGGTCGGAGGCGCCTCGCCGGGAAGCCGTCCCGAGAAGTGGCGCGAGTAGTTTTCGATGCCGTGGCAGTAGCCGATCTGCCGGATCATCTCGAGGTCGAAGTTGGTGCGCTGATGAATTCGTTGCGCTTCGATCAGCTTTCCTCGCTTCTCGAGCTCAGGCTGCCACCATGTCAGTTCGGCTTCGATGGTCGCCATCGCACTCATGCGCTGGTCGCCGCTCATTACGTAGTGCGTCTTCGGATAGATGGGCAACCGCAGATACGTCTGCCTGACCTGCCCCGTGAGAGGATCGATCTGGCTTAACGAATCGACCTCGTCGCCCCACAGTTCGATGCGATACGCGTAGTCGTCGTACGTCGGATAGACCTCGATCACGTCGCCAACCACGCGAAACGCTCCGCGCGTGAAGTTGCCGTCGTTGCGGGCGTATAGGATCTCGACCAGCTTCTGCAGAATCTGCTCACGCTTGATCTTCTGCCCTTTTTCGAGCATCAGCAGCATGCCGTAGTACGCTTCCGGCGAGCCCAGGCCGTAGATGCAACTGACGCTGGCGATGATGACGCAATCGCGGCGCTCGAACAGCGAACGCGTGGCCGACAATCGCAGTTTGTCGAGATCGTCGTTGATGGTCGCTTCCTTCTCGATGTAAACGTCCGAAGAAGGGATGTACGCCTCAGGCTGATAGTAATCGTAGTAAGAGACGAAATACTCGACCGCGTTCTGCGGAAAAAAGTTCTTGAACTCCTGGTACAACTGCGCCGCAAGCGTCTTGTTGTGGGCCATGATCAGAGCCGGCTTTTGCATCTTCTGGATGATCTTGGCCATCGTGAAGGTCTTGCCGGAACCGGTGACGCCAAGCAGCACCTGATGGCGTTCCCCATCGTAAAGTCCGCGTACGAGTTGCTCGATCGCAGCGGCCTGATCGCCGCGAGGTTCGTAGTCGATGCCGAGCTGATAAGAAGCCATTCAGGCTCTAGTGTAGCGACCCGGCGCTCACTTCTTGGCCGGCGGCGGCGCGTATTTTTTGTAGGCGGCCTCCATCTTGGTGTCGTACGAGTTGGCCGCGTAATCGTCGCCGTTGTAATGCAGCGCAAAGCTCGCCCAATTGTGCGCCGTGATGTACTTCACCAGGCTGTTGTCCTTGCAGAACGCCATGAACGCCTTCAGGTGCTGATACTCCGACTGGTACATCGCCTGCGCAAACGGCGTCACCGATCCCCAGCCGTTGTGATTGAAGCCCATCACCTGAAACAGTCCCCAGGAGGCGGACTTGAGCGCGGCCTCGACGTCCAGGTCCATCGCCTCGTAAATGCGGCTCCATTGATCCCATTTGTAGAAGGCGCGGCTGGCCGGATAGGTTTTCGAAAGCCAGGGATACTTCAAGTCGTATTTCTTGCCGGTGAACGAATGGAACTTGTGGCCTTCGAAGAGGATCTTCGGGCGGCCGCTCGCGTCGAACCCGCTGCGCCCGCCGGCTTCCACCTCCGCCACGGCGTGGATGGCTGCGGCTTCAATTCCCAATTCGGTTGCCGCCGTTTCATAGTCCTGCACGCTCAGCCGCGGCGCGGAAGGATTTGGCGCGGGCAGCGTATCGGTGACATCGCGCGTGAAGAAGTAAATCTGTTTCGTTTTCTGGTCGTCGAGCCATTTCTTGGCTGCCGCCATGTCCGCGGCGGAAGGCTTGATCAGGCCTGTTGCCGCAACGTCGCGATTGTCCACCACGCTAAAGGCGTAGGCAATCCGGTTGTTGTCGTACTTCACGAACGACTGGGTGGGACGCACGAGATCGCGGCGTTTCCTGCCCATTGTGGTCAGGTCGCTCAGTGTCGTGTAAAAGTCGTTTTCGTTGATCGATTGGTAGATCAGATCGTTCGACCCGCCGTTGGCGGCGAGATAAAAATCCACACACATGTTCAGAGCCATGTTGGACTGGTCCTCCTAATGCCAAGCTATTTCTTGCGGTAATCGCTGGGTTTTCGTAGCGTGGGAATCGCTCGCCGGACCCGCTGTCTCACGGCGGATGCAGTCGCGAGTCCCGCAACTTTTCTTTCGACTTCGCCAACACGGACGAAGTGGCCGTCCTGCCATTTGTAGACGAGACAGGCATGGCTGTCGTCCGCCGTGCTGCCGTTGCGATGATAGGCGTACAGAATGAAAAGCTCGGGTTCCGGTCCTCCCGAAGCGTTTTCGAAGAACACTGCTTTGACTTCTGTTGCGAATTGCCCCCGAATCAATCCCATGGGCGGCAACGTTTGCGGCCGTTGCGAATCGAGATAGACGATGCCTTGAAATTCTCCGGAGTCGTCGACATTCTCACCGCTTCGAAACAGCATCACGATATGCCGCCCCGGGGGGCCGAAGCTTCCTGCAACAACGGGATGCGCGAGTTCGGCGCCCTTGGGAAGGCGTTCCGTGGCGAACTGCTCGAGGTTCTGCGCGGACAGCGCCAGCGCGGAAGTCAGAAACAGTTTACTTACTGAGAATCGCGACCACCTCATCCTGACCTGCTTCCTTTGCTAGATCAAGCGCAGTCTTGCCGGCGCGGTTGCGGATCTTTCGGTCCGCGCCCTTTTCGAGCAGCATCGAAACCATCGATACCCTGCCCCACGATGCCGCGTGATGGAGCGGCGTCGCTCCCGATTCGTCGTCCAACCCATTGATTCGCGCCCCTTTCGAGATCAACAGCTCCGCGACGGCGCAGTTTCCTCCCAGCGCCGCGTCGTGCAGGGGAGTGCCCCCTGTTGAACTACGCGTATCCACACTGGCGTTTTGGCTCAACAAAAGCGTGGCCATCTCGACATTTCCCTTGATGGCCGCGGCATGCAGCGGGGTAAAGCCATCATGGCGGGAATTGACCATTTCGGGATCGCGGCGCAAGAGCATTTCCACCACGGCAATGTTGCCGCGCATAACGGCGTCCTGCATGGCGCGCGCGCCGGTGTTGCCTCCGCCGGACATCTTCGCGCCGCGTTGCATCAGCACGTCGGCGGCTTGGGCGTGGCGAAACCGGATGGCTTCATCGAGCGGCGTTGCGCCTGCGCCATCCGCCTCGTTGATGCCCGCGCCGGCGTCAAGCAACACCGCGATGACATCCGCATGGCCCTTGGTTGCAGCGTGGTGCAACGGCGTAACGCCGGTTTCTTTGTTATGGTCCTTCGCGTTCGCGCCGTGATCAATGAGGATCTTCGCCATTTGCGCGTAACCCCGCCATGCGGCTTCATCCAGAGGCGACGATCCGCTGGCGTCACGGGCATTGACATCGGCGCCCTTGTCGAGCAGCATCCCGGCGATCTTGGCGAACCCTCGTGACGCTGCAATGTGCAGAGCGGTGGCGCCGGCCCGGTAGGTCGCATTCACCTTCGCTCCCCGGTTGAGCAGGATCTGCACTACTTCGGGATGGTTGGTGGTGACAGCGTAGTGCAATGGCGTGGAGCCGGCTTCGACGTGGCGCGCATCGATGTCCGCGCCGCGATCGAGCAGAAAACTGACAACCGCAGGGTCGCCATTCCAAGCCGCGTCGTGCAGCAGCGTGCTGCCGAGAACATCGCGATGATTGACCGGCAGGCCCATCTCGAGCAACGCATGCAGTTTCGTCAAATCGCCGGCGCGCGCAGCCCTATGCAGATCGTCGATGGCGCCCGGTGGGGTTTGGGCGACGAACAGAACGAACAGCAGTTGGACCGCAAGCGTCAGCATATGGGTCTACTTCTTCGTGGGAGGCTTTCCCGCAAACAGGCCGTCCATCTCTTTGAACAGCCCCTCCCCTTCCAAGACGTCGTGCGTCTGGTCTGAGTGTCCGAAATCTTGGACTATTTTTCCGTTCGGATCGATGATGAATAAGTGCGGTGTGTCGAAGCTCGATTTTTGCGGGGTCGCATTGAAGTAGGACGCGGCTACTTGCCCCTGATCGAACACGATCGGTGACGTGACCTTGTTGTCCGTAATGTACTTGCCTACCGTAGCCTGATTTTCCGGCGGCGCGATGACGATCTTCAGCACTGCGATCTTCTGTCCGTACTTGAGCTTGGCCTTCTCGAGCACCTTGGTCAACGCAACACAGTGGGGGCAGTCGGTTTTCATGAAATCGAGCAGCAGCCACTTGCCCTTGTAATCCTGCAAGTCGTAACGCTTGAAATTCGAGTCCGGCAGCGCGAACCCGGGGGCTCGGCGGTTGGAATAATAGCCTTGCGCCGTTACCAGCGCCGTTGCGGCCAGAAACGCCGCGAGAAACTTCACCATATGAGCCCCACTGTATCATTTGCCGCTGGCGCCACAATGGTAGTTCTCACATACCGCTATGACCCGCCGAGGACTTTTGCACATTCCTGCCTTAGCGTTGACCGCGCAAGCCGCAGGCAGGCCATCAACCGCCCTGTCACTCAATGAAGACAATAGCCATTGGTTCTTCACGCGAGCCGGGCAGGCTTTTACGGCTGAGTCGGTCATGTCGTTTGTGGACCAGTACAGCAACACGCAGGTCCGCGAACTGATTCTGTCGGCGAACTCACAGCGAACCAGCTTTGCGTCCAAGGTTTGGGACCCCGTCTGGAAAGGGTACGATCCGGATGGCGGCGACGACCAACCGCTGTTCGCCTCGACTCCGAGGGAAGCCCGCAAATCCGCGCGTTCATGGGTGCACACGGCGTGGCAGTTGCATCAGCAAGGCCTCGATCCTTACGCGTTGTGGATCCGCCGGGCCCGAGAGAAAAAGCTGTCGCCGTGGATCAGCATGCGCATGAACGACCTGCACAACGTCGACGATCCGCACAGCTACATGCATTCGAACTTCTGGCGCGAACATCCTGAGTTTCGACGGCTCGAATGGCGAGTTCCCCCGCCGGGAATGCCCGCTGGCGACGGACGCGACCGGGCCTTTGATTTCCTGCACAAAGAGGTTCGCGACTATCATTTCAAGCTTGTCGAAGAGTATTGCGAACGCTATGATTTCGACGGCCTGGAACTCGACTGGATGCGGTTCGGCTTTCACTTCAAGCCCGGACAGGAACAGCCGCAAGGCGGCGAGGCGCTGACCGATTTCATGCGCCGCACGAGGGCGCTGCTGAACGGTTGGGAGAAGAAGCGCGGCCATGAGATCGCACTCGGCGCACGGGTTCCGTCGCGGCCGCAGACGGCGTGGGCGATGGGAATGGACGGCGCACGATGGGCATCCGAAGGTTTCGTGCAAATGCTCGTCGTCACGCCATTCTGGGCGTCGATCGAAACCGACATCCCCATCGAGCAATGGCGCCGCCTGGTTGGAGAACGGGTGATCCTTGCCGCAGGTTTGGAACTGCTGGTCCGCCCATATCACGACTATGGCAAGTTGCAGTACAACTCGCTCGAAACCGTACGCGGCGTCGCCGCGTCGCTGCTTTCGCGCGGCGCCGATCGGGTGTACCTGTTCAACTACATGGACTCGCAAACAGCGATGGAGGATGTGTCAAATTACCCGGCGCTGCTGCGCGAATGCGGCTCTCTTCAGACTCTCGCGGGCAAGCCCCGCAGGCACATTGTGACCTATTCCGACACTTGGGCGCCGGGTGAGCCGCAGGGCGCCCAACTGCCTAAAACCGTACGGCCGGGAGGCTGGGCCTCGTTTCGCCTGCACGTGGGTCCGGCGCTGCAGAATGCGCAGTTGCGGCTCGAAATTGAAGGTCCCGAACCTGTCCACGCGGAAGTCCATGTGAATGGCGCCGCGAGTTCTCTGCCTTACCTTGGCGAGGGTCCGCGAGATTCGCCAAAACCTGCGCCCGTGGGCAAAACCTGGCTCTGGCAAGCCGGAGCGTGCGAGGGTTGGGTGGTGCTGGATCTGCGGCTGCCCGGCGGCGGAAAAGTTCATTGGGTGGAGATTTCGGGCTAGACTGATTTCTTCACATGCAAATCGCGGATCGTATCGGCCGGCTCGGCGTCGAGGGCGCTTTCGAAGTACTGCAAAAGGCGCGCGCGCTCGAGGCAAAAGGCAAGCACATCATCCACCTCGAAATCGGCGAGCCCGACTTCCCCACGCCGCGCCACATCGTCGAGGCAGGCAAGCAGGCGCTCGAGGATGGATGGACGCACTACGGCCCCACGATGGGTTTGCCGGACCTCCGCGAGGCCATTGCGCACCGGCTCGCCGCCACGCACGGGTTGGCGAATGTCAGTCCCGCGCGCATCGGCGTGATGCCCGGGGCCAAACCGGCGCTGTTCTTCGCGATGATGGCCGTGCTCGAAAAAGGCGACGAAGTGATCTATCCCGACCCCGGGTTTCCGATTTACGCGTCGATGGTCCGGTTTCTCGAGGCTGTTCCGAAGCCGATCCCCCTGCTCGAAAGCCGCGGGTTTTCTTTCGATCTCGATCGCCTGCGCGATTCCATCACGGACAAAACGCGAATGCTCATCCTGAATTCGCCGCACAATCCGACTGGCGGCGTGATTCCCGAGGCAGACATCCGCGCGATCGCCGATATGGTGCGCGGCCGAAACATCGTGGTGATCTCCGATGAGATTTACGCCTCCATCGCATTCGGCGATGCTCCTTTCTCGATCGCAGCCGTTGAAGGGGTGGAATCGCAAACGGTCATTGTGGATGGATTTTCGAAGAGCCATGCCATGACGGGCTGGCGGCTCGGCTACGGGGTCTATCCCGAATCGATGGTGGACGCAATCAGCAAGCTGGTGGTGAACTCAAACTCCTGCACTGCCAGTTTCACCCAGAAGGCCGGGCTAGCGGCGCTGACCGGACCGCAGGACGAATGCGTAGCGATGGTAGCGGAGTTCCGGCGTAGGCGCGATGCCTTTTGTAGTGCAATTAACACAGTCAAAGGCTTCCAGTGTCAGGTACCTGCTGGCGCCTTCTATGCGTTTCCTAACATTCAGGCGACGGGCGCCGATGCCAAAGTACTCGCGGATCGGCTCTTGAATGAAGCGGGAGTGGCCTGCCTCAGTGGTACAGCTTTTGGGGCGTATGGCGCGGGATTCCTCCGCTTCAGCCTCGCCAACTCAGAGGAAAACCTGCTCGCCGCGGTGGATCGGATTCGCGGGCTTCCCGGTGCCTGATTCGCCTTCCCGCGTGCACACTAAGAATAATATTATCAGCGGGATAGACATTCCAAAAGGAGATTAGTACCGACCTTGAGGTATGGCATAGGAAGATTGGCGATTCTTCCCTTGCATCACAACCCCGGGGGTAGTATACTCGATAACGTATTAGACCCTTTAGAGGTCAAAATTGGAGGAACAGAACTGATGGTCAAAACGGCATTCGTACTGTTGGCTTTAGGGTGTTCCCTTTTTGCGACTGGTACTTCTTCTTGTTCGGGTGTTGCGAGTTCAGGATGTAATGATTGGTGGATGAGTTATTCTCTGGGCAATGTGAGCGATGGTTCTTTTAGTCGTTCTTCAGGCGTAAGTACTGTTTATACAGCATCTTACACAACCTTAACCGCCACCCAGGATCCATTTGCCGCCGCCAGCGCCGACTCTTCCTGGACTGTCTCTCAAATTTCCAACTCAGTTGTTTCGACCAACTCTTATTCGCCTTGGACCGATCCGTTCGCCACAGCTTCCTCCAATTCTTCGTGGACTCCCGGCACGACCTACACGAGCAATGTTGCGTCGTCGCTTCCCACGAATACGGGCGAATCTCTCAGTGCTGCTGTGTTTAGCTCTTCTTCCAGCTATGCGTATGTTGATTATATGAACTCGGTTTATGCGATCGCCTACGGCAACCGGACCAGCGCTCCGGTGGTTTCGACGGTAAGCCCACTCAGCATCAATGCCGAGGTATTGGCCCCCGAACCTGGTTCGATAGTCGGCATCGGTCTCGGCCTCGCGTTCATAGCGGTGCAGGCTCGCCGCCGGATGAACCGGCGCAAGCGTTAAGCATCCAGACATCTTGTGAACTGGCAACGAAAAAGCCCCGGGGCATCCGGGGCTTTCGTGTTTTTGGTTAACTCCCCAGAAAGAAACGGAACGACCTGGCGATGTAGGCCTTCAATTCCGGGCGCGGAACCACGGCGTCGAGAAAGCCGTGCTTCACCAGGAACTCGGCCCGCTGAAAACCTTCCGGCAGCTTTTGGCGGATTGTCTGCTCAATCACGCGAGGGCCCGCAAAGCCGATCAGCGCACCTGGTTCCGCAATGTTCAAATCGCCCAACATCGCGTACGATGCGGTGACGCCACCAGTCGTCGGGTCGGTCAAGACGCTGATATAGGGCAGCTTCGCCTGATCCAGGCGCATCAACGCGGCTGAGATCTTCGCCATTTGCATCAGGGACACAGCCCCTTCCTGCATTCGAGCGCCACCGGAAGCTGAGACGACCACCAGAGGCTGACGGAGGCGGATGCAGCGTTCAATCGACCGGGTGATCTTCTCGCCCACCACGGAACCCATGCTGCCTCCGACAAACTTCAGCTCCATCGAACTGACCTGCGCCTCGCGGCCCTCGATCTTACCTGAACCGCAAATGATCGCGTCCTTGAGGCCCGTAGCCTTCTGCATGCCGGCCAACCGGTCTTTATAGGACTTGGAGTCCTTGAAGTCGAGAGGGTTGGTCGACGAGAGGTCCCGGTCGTGTTCTTCGAAGACGCCGCCGTCAAACAACATTTCGAGTCGCGCCCGCGCATCGATCTTGAAATGGAAATTGCACTTGGGACAACACATCATCGTGTCTTCCAGGGTCTTGCGCCAGATGATCTGGCCGCAACCGTCGCATTTTTCCCAAAGACCCTCGGTCTTAACGGTTTTTTCGTTATCCGGAGTACCTTCAGCGCCCGTAGTGGGACGGGTGAACCAAGCCATGATCCCAGTCTAACCTGTTCGAAGACCCGTCTCTAAAGCTTCGTGAAACTACTACCGATCAATTCTACGAGTTTCCCCTCCAAGCCTTACGACCGAATAGACACATAAGACCAGACCGGCGTAAGTGTATTCGGGGAGAAATTGAATTCGAAGGAGTGAACTACACAATGAAACCCGGAAAAATCGGCATCCTGCTCTCGACGGCGACGCTGCTCGCGGGCTCCCTGTTTGCAAGCCCGGCGCCGCAGGATTCTGCTGCCGGTGACGCCTCGTCGGTTACCGTGCCCTCAGGCACGACGCTGACCGAAGGAGAAATAATCATCCTGCTGCAGGCGAAGGTGCCAGTCGAAGTTATCCAGAAGTTTGTCACGACGCGCGGCGTCGGCTTCGCCGCATCAAAGGAAACAGGCCGCAAGATCATCGCCGCCGGCGGTAACGTCGCCCTTGTCGGTACGATCAGCCTGAACCAGAAGGAAGCCGCCGCAGTCGCCTCGATGCAGGAAGACGCCAACAAGCGTAAGAAGTAACAACTCCAGTCAACAGAAACTGGAGGGTCGGAGGACAACAGGCGGGAACACGAGTCGCATCGTGTTTCCGCCTTCGCTTTTGGATCGCGCGCCCACTAAAACAGCGGCAGTTCGAGGATTCTGCTCACGACCGCCAACGGATCGTTACCGTCGACCATAACCCGATAGTCCGAGCGCGAGTAGAACGGGATCCGGTGCTCGAATAACTCGGCAAAGCGCTGCGGGTCGCGCGCCAAGGGCCGGTCAAACTGGTGCTGCAACCGCTCCCGGATCAGGTCAAATGAGCAATCGAGCCAGATGCTGACTCCGTTTTCCTGCAGCAACTGAAAGTTCCGCTCTTCGGCGAAGGCGCCGCCGCCAAGGGCCACCACCATGGGGCGGCCGGTTTGAATGGTGCGAACCCGTTTGCGAATGCATTCGTACTCGATCTCGCGGAACGCTGGCTCGCCGCCAGTATCGAAGATATCGACAATTGAGCGGCCCTCAGCCTTGACGATGTCTTCGTCGATATCCACAAATCCCCAGCCCAATTCGTCAGCCAGACGTTCCCCAATCGTCGACTTGCCGCTACCCATAAATCCAACCAGGTAGATACCCGGCGTTCGTTTCAGTTTGAGAATCATCCTAGACGCGTTTTCGATGTTTTTCGCTGTGTTTGGCGCGAGTTCCCCAGAAGCCTGCGCAGGGGCCGGACGGCCCACCAATGGACCAGAAACTCGATTTCGTTGCTCTGTCCGGCTCCGTTGCGCAGGCGAGTTCCTTAGAAGGGGATAATGGTAGCATGCCGCCGGTACTCTTGCCCCTGTTTCCGCTGCAGGCCGTGCTGTTTCCACGCACTCCGATGCCTCTCCATATTTTCGAAGAACGGTATCGGGAAATGATCGGCGAGATTCTCGATAGCAAAGAGGAATTCGGCATTGTTCTCGCGGGGCAGAAGGGCATCGCCAATCTCGGTTGTACCGCTGTTGTGGATCGCGTGGTGGAACGGTACGAAGATGGCCGCATTGATATAGCGACCTCCGGCAGGAGGCGTTTCGAGATCCAGAACCTCAACGACGAGCGCGCCTTTCTCCGCGCCAGGGTGGAGTTTTTCGACGATGACTTGGGGGAGCCCGAGCCAAGCGGTGAAGATCGCCGCAAGGTCTCGGACCTGTGGAAGGAACTCTCCGGTTTTACGGGAGTCGAACACGAACCCCGTTGGGACGATCCGCAACTGAGCTTTCAGATCGCGGACACCATTCCGGACCTGGAGTTCCGTCAGTCGCTGCTTGCCAGCCGCAGCGAGGCGAAACGCATCCAGCAGATCGCCGAGTACTTTCCGGCCTACCTGCAGCGGCAGCGGCACATCGAACACATCCAAAAAGTCGCCCCGCGCAATGGTCACGGGAAGCGACGAGTGGAGGAAGCGTAGTGCAGCGGCAGCATCTGATCTTCGACGCCGACGACACGTTGTGGGAAAACAACATCTATTTTGAGCGGGCGTTCGATGAGTTCGTGGACTTTCTGGGCCATTCGCACCTGACGCCGCCACAGATCCGCGATATTCTCGATGAGCTGGAGGCCGCCAACGCCAAGATCCACGGCTATGGCTCACACCGCTTCGGAAAGAACCTGCAGGAGGTGTACCAGCACCTCGCGGAACGCGAAATCCTCGCGGACGATCTGCGAATCGTGATGGGCTTCGCGGAACGGATCCTCGACGCGCCGATGGAGCTTTTGCCTGGAGTTGCCGAAACGATCGAACACCTGTCCACCCGCCACGAACTCACCATCTTCACCAAGGGGAACCCGGACGAACAACAGTTGAAAATCGACCGTTCCGGCCTTGCCCCGCACTTTGTGCATGCCGCCATCGTCAAGGAAAAGAACGCCGAAGCCTACGCGAACCTGGTGCGCGAACGCAACATGGAACCGGCATGCACATGGATGATCGGCAACTCACCCAAGTCGGACATCAACCCGTCGCTCGAGATCGGACTCAACGCGGTTTACGTACCGCACGAGCGCACCTGGATCCTCGAAAAGGCGGAGATCCGCCCCGGCGCCGGCCGTCTTCTGCAGGTGGAAAAGCTCGCCGATCTGCGTCTGCATTTCTAGGCGTCCCCACGCTATACTCGGTTCGTGCGGCGCGGCCCTGCAAGATTACTGCTGTTGGTGTTCACCTTCGGGCTGATCGCCCCGGTGTTATTGCTTGCGGGCCGGGATGGCGGCGAGCCCAAGGTCCCCGCCTGTTGCCGCAAAGATGGCAAGCACAAATGCTCGATGCGGTCCGTGGAGCCTTCCTCGCCGGCCCCTGGGGTCTCTGCGGGACGCGTCCAATGTCCGATGTACCGCGAAATGAAGTCGCCTCCGGCAACGGATGCGTATGGCCTTTCGATCGTGCTGGCCTTCTTCTCGTTCGATCTGCCTGCCGCTCGCGCTGATCAAGCCGCCTCGCCGGCCCCGGCCGCCACCTCCGTTCACGACTCGCACGAGCAGCGCGGCCCCCCTTCAACCTCGGCCGTCATTCTGTAGTTCAACTTTTTCAGTTCCACTCACACAGACAATCCAACCGAGGGGTTATGCGCTCTATTCCTATTGCCCGTGGGCTGCCGCTCTTATGCGGCGCCGTCTCATTCCTATTTGGGCAGGAAACAGTCCACCTTGCCAGCATCAACGGCCGTGTCGTCGACCCGACTGGCGCAGCCATCGATGGCGCCAGGATCACGGCTCGGCAGCTCGAAACCAACAATTCGGCCGAAACCGTTTCAGATCGCGAGGGCAGGTTTCGCGTGCCATATTTACGAATTGGCCCTTATGAAGTCACGGTCCGGCAATCCGGCTTTGCCGCCGCCGTCCGCAACGTCACCCTCACGGTTGGCGGCGCGTTTGACTTGCCGTTCACCCTCTCCGTAGGCGCCGCCGAAACCAGGATCCTGGTGTTTGGCGAAGGGCAGGCGCTCGAAGCCTCGCGGAGCCAGATCGCCGGAACGGTGACGCAGACAGAAGTCGCCAATCTGCCCCTGAATGGCCGCAATTTTCTCGATATCGCTTTGTTGATTCCGGGCGTCTCGCCCACCAACACCGGCAGCAACCAGTTGTTCGCCGAAACCTCCGCCGTGCCCGGCCAAGGCATCTCGATCGGCAGCCAGCGGAACTTTTCCAACAGCTTCATCGTGGACGGCCTATCCGCCAACGATGACGCCGCGGGTTTGAGTGGCGTCTTCTACGGCCTCGACACGGTGCAGGAATTCCAGGTCGTCACCTCGGGCGGGCAGGCCGAACTCGGACGCGCGCTCGGCGGTTTCGTGAACGTCGTTACCAAGAGTGGATCGAACGCCGTCCACGGCGATCTCTACGGCTACGTTCGCAATCAGCGCTGGAACGCCGCGAATCCACTCTCGAACACCACTCTGCCGATCACCCAAACGCAGTATGGCGCTTCTCTGGGGGGACCTGTAAAAAAGGACCGGACGTTCTACTTTGCGAACTTCGAACGCCGCGAACTCAACCAAAGCGGTCTGATCACCATCTCGCCCGCGAACGTGGCCGCCATCAACGCAAGGCTGGATGCGGTTGGGTTTTCCGGCCTCCGCATCTCCACCGGAATCTACCCGAACCCGGTGCATCTGACCAATCTGCTCGCCAAGGTGGATCACCAGTTCAGCTCACGGGATCAGTTCAGCGTGCGGTATAGCTTATATGGGTCCAACAGCCAAAACTCGCGCGGCGCCGGCGCGCTGAACCCCGCTTCCGCCTCCGCTGGCCTCGACAATACAGACCAGACCATTGCCATCAGCAACATTCTTACGGTGTCAGCAAAGACTGTCAACGAAACGCGCGGACAATTCACCCATAGCAACCTGCTCGCATTGCCGAGCGATCCTGCCGGGCCGTCGGTGAGTATTGCGGGTGTCGCCTCGTTCGGGCGGCTTTCGGGCTCCCCCACCGGGCGCCACAGCCAGATGGCGGAAATCGTAGACAACCTCTCCCATCAAGCTGGTTCGCACGCGATTCGCGCCGGCCCGAACTTCCTCTACAACGACGCCACCATCACGTTTCCGTGCACGATCAAGGGAAGCTATGCGTTTTCGTCGCTCGCGAACTTCATGTCCGGCGTGTACAACAACGGCGGCTACACTCAGACATTCGGCAACTCGATTGTCCCGCAAACAAACCCGAACTTCGGCATGTTCGTGCAGGACGAGTGGAAAGTGCGTCCCTCGCTGACGCTCAATGCAGGAGTCCGCTACGATCTGCAGTTCCTCGAGACGATCCGGACAGATCGCAACAACGTCTCGCCGCGCGCGGGCTTCGCATGGTCTCCGTTTGCATCGCGCAGCGCCATTGTCCGCGGAGGGGCAGGCTTGTTCTACGATCGCGTACCGTTGCGCGCGCTGGCGAATGCCCTGCTTTCAAGCGGCAACACCACCAACGTGACCGCAACGAGCCAAATCAGCGCCAGTTTATCGCCCACCCAAGCCGGTGCGCCTTTGTTTCCGCAGATCTTCACCGGCAGCCTTCCCGCCGGTGTGCTGGCGAACTTCACGACGATGCAGGCGGATCTGCAGAACGCCTATTCGACGCAATTCAATGTCGAAGTGGAACAGCGTCTGGGTGAAAACAATTCCTTCACCATCGGCTACCAGCGTTTGCGCGGCATACATCTGCTCGCCTCTATCAATCAGAACGTGCCCACTTGCGTTGCGGCGGGAACCAACAACGGCTGCCGCCTCAATCCGAATTTCGCCAACAACAGCCAGTACCGTTCCGCGGGCGACTCGGTTTACAACGGCTTGCATGTCACCTTTCAGCGCAAACTCGTTCGCTGGGCAGGTTACCGGGTCTCATACGCGTATTCGAAGTCCAGCAACGATGTCGGCGAATTCTTCTTTAGCGGCCCGATCGATCCTTACAATCTCTGGCGGGACTATAGCCGGTCCGACGACGATCAGCGCCACCGGTTCGTCTTCAACGGTACGCTCCGTTCCTCAACCGCCAAGGGGTCGAACGTGTGGCGGCGCTTGTCGAACGGCTTTTTGCTGAACGGCATGCTGCAGTATTATTCGGCGCTACCCCTCAACATCACCGCCGGGGCCACTACCGTGCAGGGTACGGCGGCGCGCCCCATCGTCAACGGCTCGTTCATCAACCGCAACTCCGGCGAAGGCGTGGACTTCTTTGGCGTCAACTTGCGCGCGAGCCGCGCATTCCACCTCACAGAGCGCTTCCGCCTCGAAGGCATCGCGGAGGCCTTTAACGCCCTCAACCATCGCAATAATCTGGCTAAGAATGGCGTATTTGGGGCAGGCGCTTATCCGTCGGCTCCGTCTGCAACGTTCGGCCAGGTCACCGCCGTACAGGATCCGCGTTCCATGCAGTTCGCACTCCGCATTCGTTTTTGAGAGGATTTCATTAGTTATGCTTTTGCCCATCCTGTTCGTCGCCGCTTCGAGCATTCGCCCGGATGCGGCGCCGGCGATCCAATTCCGTCAGCCGCAACTCGCTTCCGGCAACGGCATCGTCGCGATGACCTTTGGCGGAGGCGCGTCCATCTACTTCACCGCTTCGAAAGATCGTGGAGAGGCCTTTTCCGCACCAGTCAAGGTCGCGGAAACGGGAGCGCTCGCCTTGGGGCGTCACCGCGGACCCCGGGTCGTAATTCTCAAAGACGCCATCGTCATCACCGCCATTCACGGCGACAAAGTGGCCACGGGCACGCATGCCCACGGGCTGCCGGAAGCGGGCAACCTGTCGGCCTGGCGTTCGACAGACCAGGGCAAATCTTGGACGAAGGCAAGCGTGATCAACGATGTCCCCGGCGCGGCGCGCGAAGGTTTGCACGCCATCTCTGCGATGCCTGACGGCAAAGGCCTCTTCGCGGTTTGGCTCGACCTGCGCGAGAAAGGAACCAAACTCTACGGCGCCAAATCCACCGACGGAGGCAAGACGTGGTCGAAGAACGTCGCCGTCTACGAGTCACCGGAAGGCACAATCTGCCAGTGCTGCCATCCTTCGCTGTCGATCGACGCCAAGGGCAAAATCTGGGTGATGTGGAGGAACGTCGTGGATGGATCGCGCGATATGTACCTCGCCAGCTCCACTGACGGCGTCCACTTCGACGGCGAGGCCAAACAAGGCGAAGGCTCCTGGAAGATCAACGCGTGCCCGATGGACGGCGGCGGTTTCGCGATGGAGAACGGAAAGGCGATTTCCGCTTGGCGCCGTGGGGGCCTGATCTACCTCGCCAAACCTGGGGCGCCCGAGAAGGAAATCGGTCCCGGCAAGGACGTTGCTCTGGTGAATACCAGCGCCGGTCCGTATCTTGCCTGGACCCGCGACGGATCGATCGTCGCGAAAAGTCCAGGCGCCGGCGAACCAGTGGTGCTCGGCAAGGATGGCGGATTCGCGGCGCTGCTGGCAATCGGCGAACGCGCGGTGCTTGCTGCCTGGGAATCGCAGGGGGCAATCGAGACTCGCCTGCTGCAGTAGTTTGCCGGCGCTGCGTAGCGTTTGTTTCACGCAGGCGCCAGAGGATACTCTATTCAGAGTGCCCATGAACGCAGCCAATCGAAACCTCTTCACCGTTCTCGAAGAGACCGCCGCGAAGTACGGAGATCGAGCCGCGCTCTTTCAGCCAACTCCGGGCTCCAAAAAAGACTCGGGCCTCGACAAATACCAGTCCTACACATGGAACGCGTTCCGCGAAATCGCTCGGGAAATCGGAATGGGTCTGGCTGCTCTGGGAGTGCGCCGGGGCGACATAGTGGCGATCTATTCCGAGACGCGCGCTGAGTTCTACCTGGCGGACTTTGGCATCATGAGCATCGGCGCGATTTCCGCGGGCCTCTACACTGCCGTATCCATGCCCGAACAGGCCATCAACTTGCGAAACGCGAGGCCGGCCGCGATTCTGATGGAAAGCCCCAAGGTTCTGCGCGCTTTGAAAGCGGCGATGGGCGACCTGCAACTCGAAACGCATTGGATCCTGATGGGCGGCGAGGACGAGAGCGCCATCACACTGCAGGCCTTGCGCGAAAAAGGGAGCGCCGCCATGGCCGCGAATCCGCGGGCGTTCGCCGATCTCCATGCAGAAGTGAAACCATCGGACGCTGCCGTACTGTACTTGACGAGCGGCGCTACGGGCGCTCCCAAGATGGGCTTTGTGACGCACTTCGCCGCCGTCGCCAACGTTGATATGGGTCCCGGCGTATTGCCTGCCGGGCCGGACGATCGAGCGATCGCCTTTCTGCCTTCCGCGCACATCGCGCAGCGCGTAGCGATGGAGTTTCTGGCCGTGCGCATGGCGATCCCCATCTATTTTTCAGAGAGCCTCGCGCGGTTGCCTTTCGAGTTGAAGGCGGTCAAGCCAACTATTCTGCTCGCGCCCCCGCGGGTGTGGGAACGCATGTATTCGACCATCGCGACGGAGATTCGCAAGCGCGGCGAATTGAGCAGACGCGTCTTCTACGCTGCCGTCGGCGCCGGCGCGATGGCGTTTCGCCTGCGGCAGGAGGGCAAGACGGTCCCCGGTTGGCTGCAGGCTTCGCTACGGCTCTTCGACGGACTGGTTTATTCCAAGATCCGCGAACGCCTCGGCGGCGAGTTGCGCATTCCGATCTCCGGCGCCGCGCCACTGGGCAAAGACCTCGCGGATTTCTTCGGTTCCATCGGGCTCCCGATCATCGAAGGGTTCGGCCTCACTGAAGCTGGCGTGACGACGCTCAACCCCGTGGATCGGCCCAAGAGCGGAAGTATCGGCAAGATGCTACCCGGCATCGAGGCCAAACTCGCCGAAGACGGCGAAATGATGATCAAAAGCCCAACGCTGTTCGACGGATATTTCAACGACCCGGACTCAACTGAGTCGGTATTGCGTGACGGTTGGCTCTATACCGGCGATATCGCCAGAGTGGATGACGAAGGCTACTGGTACATCACGGGCCGCAAAAAAGAAATCATCGTCTCTTCGAATGGAAAGAAAATCTACCCATCGCGAGTGGAAGATTTGTTTAAGTCGGAACCGGTCATCAATCAGATGGTCTTGATTGGTGATAAGCTGCCTTATGTAACTGCAATTTTTACAATCCATATCGCGAGCGCCGAGATGCTCGACGGCATGGGTGGATTTCGAGGCAGGAGCATGGGCGAGGTTTCGCAGGCAGCGCCCGTGTACGCGCAGCTACAGAAGGCCGTGCAGAAAGCCAATAAGCAACTGCCGCCATTCGAACAGATACGCAGGTTTAAGGTGCTCGATAGGGAATTTACAATAGAAGCCGGTGAAGTGACTCCAACGATGAAAGTCCGGCGAAGCAAGGTGCTCGAGAATCACAGGGACTTAATCAGCGAACTCTACGCGGGAAAAGACATCGAATAATGCGAGTCGCCGCGGTCCAGTTCAAGGCCGTGAAGGGCGATTGGGAGGCTTCCGCCGCGAAGCTTTCCGCAATGATGCAAGATGCCGACGGAGCCAAGCTCGTCGTGTGTCCGGAAATGGCCCTCACCGGCTACGTGTTTCCGGATTTTGAATCGGCGCGTATCGTCGCGGAACCGGTTGGCGGCCGAACTTTCGAATTCATTGCGCGCGCGGCCCGCAGCTTCGATGCTTACTTTGTGATCGGCTACCCGGAACTGGCCCCGGACGGCCGGCTATTCAATTCCGCTCTGCTTGTCGGACCGGATGGCGCGCTCCTCGCAAACTACCGTAAGGCCTTGCTTTATGAGAGCGACAAAACCTGGGCTTCAGCGGGCGATACGGACTACCCGCTCATTGAGACGCCGATGGGCTTGTTGACCTGCGGCATCTGCATGGACCTCAACGACGATCGTTTTGTCGAATTCCTGTTTCAAGCGAACCCCGGCATCATCGCCTTTCCAACCAACTGGCTGGATCAGGGGTTCGATGTCCGCAAGTATTGGCGATGGCGCCTGGCCGGATTTCCGGGCTGGCTGGTCGCCGCAAATACCTACGGACCCGAGGACGGGCTCGAGTTCCGCGGCTACTCGGCGATTCTCGATCCGGACGGCAACACGGCGGCCATTGCCACTCGTTCCGGCGATCAGTTGATCGCCTGTCACACATCGCTGTACGTCACTGCTTGACGTCAGCCCAAACAGGCGAATCCAGATCCGCTGGATCGTCCGCCGCCTTCATGTGAGCCCGCAGCATGTTGCGCAACTCCGCAATGCGGTTCTGCAGCGCGGCTTCGCCCGCGAGATTCCGCATCTCCCATGGGTCGTTCGCCAAATCGAACAATTGCGTGGTTCGCCTGCCGTCAACGTTGTATT
>JACXTT010004507.1_pt1 | contig 20669 bp, 14 predicted proteins | sample 9270951 | NCBI WGS metagenome assembly JACXTT01 (sample SAMN15532306, study PRJNA645909) | rock metagenome | isolation source: weathered quartz diorite | place: Puerto Rico | collected 2017-06-21
AGGGTAGGTCTACACTACATTGCGTTTTCCGGAAACCGTCATTGCAAACGCGGGACTTGCTGTTCCTTCATGGCTCAAAACAGCTCAAATCGAGGGGCTCGTGACGAACTTGGGTTAAGTCTACTTCGTAAAGAACATATGCTGTTCCTCTATCGACCCGGGCCCTGCCCACTTATACCGTGCGGCTCCGACTTTCGCAGCCGTTCAAGGGCATCCTTGAGTCTACCCTTCACTATCTCGACCGCGTAAGACGCTGCTGGGAAGCAACAACGGGACCGCGGCGGTCTTCACGGAGAATTGGAGCTACAACGCGAAGGGGCAGATGGTCGCACGGCATCCGTCACCTCAACCCTATTTTGAGCGTTTCCGGACGGCGCGGCCACCGATGCTTTGTGTAACACCGTACCCGGACCCCTCACTGAGCCACGATTCTGGTGACGCGGCGAAGCTTTACCCTTGACGGCGGGACCGCTGCGGAAAGTCGAGCGGGAGGATCGCGGTTAAAGCTCGATGACGTTCAGGCCTGGGATCAACCGAAAGTGGCGCACGTTCCGGGTGCCGACTGCGTAACCGAAGTGCAGAGCGGTAGAGCCGATGAGCAGGTCTGGGAAAGGAATGACGCGTCCGGTCTGTTTCCCCTCGGCGTCGATCTTCGCCGCGGCCTGGGCCATCTCCATGGTGAACGGCTCCACCGGGATCGCGGCGAAAACGGTGTTGAGATACTCGCGCCGCTTCCGCGCCAGTTCCACTGTGTTGGCGCGATGGAGGCCGTGCTCCAGTTCGATCACGGTAATGGAAGAGAGCGCGATTTCAGTTTCTCCGTGCTCTTGTTCCAACGTGGCAAGCAGTTCACTAACTGGCTTGGCAACACGCTCGGCGGTGATCAGCACGCCAGAGTCGAGGATTAATCCCATGCAGGCGGATTCAACGGCTCGCGGTGGGCGTCGATGGCCGCTTGCACATCTTTGGCGAAGTCGGGATCGGGCGCGGGCGCATAGCCGAGTTTCTCCTCATGCGCCTTCGCCAAGGCTATGCACTCGCTGATCTTCCGGCCCGGCGCTTGCGGCGTTTTGATGACAGCAACAGGGCGATGGTCCTGCTCCACGATGATCTCGACGCCGGCCTTCACCTTGGCGAGCACGGCATGGATGTCGCGGGCGAGTTCGGCTTCTGTGATGCGGACCGTCATTCCGTCTTCCATCATACCGGTTATCCCTCCTCTTTGCCCTCTTCGGCCTCAGCGTCCGGGGCGGCAAACAGTTCAGGGGCGTCCTGGCTGTTGCCGTTTGCCGGGTGCGCGACACACGGAAGAGGGAAGTGCCGCTGGGCAGCTACGAGTTGATGCAACGCGCATCGCTGAGGAGGAATCGGTCTGGCAAAAGATGATGCACAATCTGGTACACGTCTATCGCGTTGATCCCCCTGCTACCTTGGAACCGAGGCCACCAACCTCATGTCTTCCACCGCATCACCCAACCCGGTACTCTCGTCTGTCCAGACCCAGGTTGTCGCCGCGCTCTTCCTCGCAAAAAGGGGTCGCACGGCATCCGTCACCTCAACCCTATTTTGAGCATTTCCGGACGGCGCGGCCACCGATGCTTTGGCGTACCACCGTACCCGGACCCCTCACTGAGCGACGATTCCGCTGACGGTCACGGTGAGTGGTGCGGGCTGAACCGAGCCGGAGAGCGTGACGGAAGCGAGCGCCAGGTCCGTGGAGATTGCTTTGCCCGCGGTGTCGGCGAACCGGAAAGCTTTTGAATGAATCCCGGGCTGAAACGCCACATTCGACGGCGCCTCCAGCGTATAAGTCCTCCCGCCGGCGTCGTTGGAAGTCACCCGGGCGCTGATGAACAGGTGCGCCGGGGTCCAGACGCCGATCATCAGGTAGGCGCCATCCGTCTTGCCCTCGTTTGCGGAAATCAACCGGTTCGGGTCGTTCAGGCGAATTGACAAGGAAACCGCGGGCAGCATTCGTACTACGACACCCGTGACCGCGGCGCCGGAGGTCACGGCAATGCCCGCCGGCGCGGCCGACCAGAGGCACGGATTCAGCAATCCCGGCTGGCTCTGGGCGCACACCAGGTAGGTTCCCGCCGCCAGCCCGGCGAACTGAAACCCGCCATCCAAGCCCGACTTGGTTATCAGCGGCGCCGCTCCGCTCGACGCCGTCACTTCGGCGCCCGCCACGGGTTTGTTGTCCGAGGTCAGCACACGCCCCTGGATGGAGCCGAGCGCCGGCAGAACCTGGCCCGCGCCCGGGACGGAAGCCAGTATCAATAGCGAAAGGGCCGGCACAAAAATTTCAGTTCGTCTCATAGGTCCAACCTCCTCATTGCACCGTCCAGATTCCGTTTTGCGTGAAGCCCGCCGGCCCGGAACCGCCCTGGAGAAGCAGGTACGTGTTTTTGCTCCCCTGGAACGCTGTCGTGAAAGCCATGTTCACTCCAAGGGTCAGCCCGTTTCCGCTGGATACGCCGGTTCCCGAAGAGATGGTGCACTGCGAGTTCGTGGCGGTTCCCCCCGAGCCGATTGTGAACGAACCGGCCTGCCCACTGCCGGAGTTGTTCACCAGCACCATTGTGTTGGGCGGAACGAAGATCATATAGCATGCCGACGCGCCGTTCAGGCTCGAGTTGATGAGCGCTCCAGCCTGGACCATGTCTCCCGCGCCGGCCGGATCCCAATACTGCGACCCGAACCGCTGGCTCATCCCCTGCCCCTTGTCCGGCGCAACCGACACTGAAGAAAGCACGCCAGGCACGGGAACGGTCCATGTGCCTTTAGTCACAAATCCGGTGTCGCCGCTTCCGCCGTCCAGCGCCCGGCCGTAGAGATTTCGCGCCCCGGTGAACGCCAGCTTGAACGTGACCCGAATGCTGACCGTGAGCATCGAGCCCTGCTTCACCGCAGCCGACGACCGGGCGTCAAACCAGCATTGGGAGTTCTCGATCGTCGAGCCGCCCGAGCCTAGCGACGTGGTTTGAGATCCCGAGCCGGAATCGTTCACCAGAGAAGCCGTGCCGGACAGCGGCGAGTAGAGCACGTAGCAGGCCGAGGCGCCGTTGACCGCGGAGTTGATCAGCATGCCCACCTGTGCCGCGGCGGAGCCGAAGCCCAGCGGATCGTAAAATTGAAAGCTGAACGTGGTCGCGCTGATCCCCGATCCGGCCGCGGGCGCCGCCGAGATCACCGAAAGCTGCGCCGGCTGGGGCACGGTCCACGACCCGCGGTTGACAAAGCCCGTGTCCCCGCCCAGGCCATCGCGGGCGTAGAGGTAGATCGTCTTCGCGCCGGCGAAGCTCATGCGGAACGTCAGGGAGAGCGTCACGGTCAATGTGCCGCCGGACAGCGTCCGAGAGGAACTGGCTGCGTCGAACCAGCATTGCGAATTTGCTAACGTGGCGCCGCCCGCGCCGAGCGCCGACGATGTCGAGCCGGAGCCCGAGTCGTTCACCAGGAAGGCCGTGTTCGAGGGAGGCCGGTAGATCACGTAGCAGGCGCTGGCGCCGTTCAACGTAGCGTTGAAAAGAATCCCAACTTCGGCATTGGCGTTGGTGAACCCCGCCGGGTCGGTGAAGGTGAACGTAAATGCCTGGCTGAATCCGCTGCCCGCGGATGGAGCCGCCGAGACGGCCGCCAACACGGGGCCGCCGGTTTTTTCGATTGCGACCGCACGTCCGCCGAAGTACACGTACTCCCGGTCGAGGGGCGGCGCTTGGCCGAAGAGCGCTGTGGCGGCCAGTAGCGGGACCGCGCAAAGCCTCAATTTCAGGTAGCGCATTCGTAAAATCCTTTCGACGTTGGGAGCCAACCATGGGTTCGACATCCGCGTAATCCCTCGGTACCACACAGATCCCTGCCCAGGCCGGCCGCTGCTCCCAACCGCTCGAGCAGCGACACTGATGCTGCTCCTCTAGGAACCAAAGCTACGCGGGAATCTCCTCAGGAAGGGGCCCCCGAACGCGCCCGAGCGCGTCCCTGGAGATGGCCCGAGGACTGCCCGATACCGTCACACTCTGACCTAGCTCTTTGTCTGCTTTCGTAAAATCAGTGCACGATTTGCCACCGCTGTTATCGTCGTGCTGACTTCCGTCTGGTCCAATAACACAAGCTCGACCTGTTGGATCAATGAACCTGAACGGGTTATTTCTGACGTAGCTGTAGAGATTCCAGCTCTGCGGATCTGAATCGTATTGATCAACGAACGGATCATCTGAATTCGTAAACCTTCCGTGCGCCCCGGACATATACCGCGCGATGCTGCTGCCGACGATCACCACGCGGAGCGCCATGCTGTTCAATCTCCGATGAACTTGAGGTACACGTGGACCTCGTCTTGACAGCGACGTGCCAGTCCCTCTATCGCCGAGACCAAGGACTTCTCCTCCGGCAACTCTGCCTTCGTCGAAACATCAGCCCACTCAGCCAAGAATCGATCCATCTGCATACGGTTGAAAACGGTATCTCCGTAAAAATCAATCGATGCCAGCATCGGGTGGGTAGGATCGTCGTGTTTGGGCAACAGTTTGCCTAAATAGTTCTTGGGATCTGCCATCGAAGCCAGTTCGGCACCCGACTCATCCTGAAGTGCGATTCCAAGTCCCATACGTTACCTTGTTGGTCTGCCGGGAAACGCTGTGACCAACTCGCCACTCTTGTTCGTGACCACTGTGTATACCGAAGTAGCTTGGCCAGTCGTCACGTCAGTCCCGATTGTTCGCCCAGCGTCCATGATACGAATGAAGTTGCCTCCCGCTTGAGGCGTCGGCGCAACCGCCTCGGCGGCCTTGACAAGTCCCGTCACAGCCGCAGAATCTCCAAAGAAGCTCTTGCCAGCCATTCCGCCTGTATGCCTCTGAATAACGTGCAGCAGGCCTTTCCACGTAACCTTGATTTCGCGAGGTGCTGCCGCCGCCTCGCCTCCGGGACCAATTAACGCACTCGCAATGCCGACCGTGAGGGTAGCTGCTTGACCCGTGAACTCCCGATTTGTTGCGGTGTTCCGAAGCAGATCTGGTCGCTGCGCGAACATCCAAGCGAAGTAGTCGTTGGCAAGGTTGCTGAGCGCAAAGCCAGCGTTGATCCCAAACGCGACCAAGGCGTTTCCGCGCTGTGCATTTACATTCACCTGTTGACCTTGAATGTTGCCATTGGCGTCAACTCCTGCCGCCGCACAACCGCCGCCTGTCCCGTCATCAGCTTGGCCATTGCTGGTATCAACGCACTTCTGCCCGGTCGGATCGGCGAATCGGAGTGGATTATTCCGACCATAGCTGTAAAGGCTCCAGCTCTGTGGATTGCCTTCGAATTGGTCTGCGAAAGGTGCATCCGGGCTCGTAAATCTTCCTTGGGCCACTCGACATGTAGCGAGCATTGAACCAATCCAACGCAGTCTCGCTATCTCTCAACTGCCCGGTGAACCGCTGAGTCAGACCATCCTGCTGGTTGTAGCACGTTATGCTCGTGCGCCCGCCCCAAGCCGTCGGGACTTCCTCGCCAAAAGGTAGGTAATCATGGCACGAAACGGTGTTGCCCGCTCCGTCGGTCACAAACCGGGTGCTGCCCAGGTGATCGGTCATCGGATAGAGCGTGGCGCTGCTGCCCGACGCGAGACCGTACTCGGCCGCAAGGCGCCCAAGAACGTCGTATACATAAACCGTGGTCCCGCTCGACGTGGTGCGCGTTACGCGCTGCCCGTCGCCGTCATAAGTGTACCCAACCGTAGTCCCACCTGGACTCTTCACTACGCTGATCAGACGGCTTTCCGCATCGTAGGTCCGCGAATAGACATCCACCCCCGTCTGGTTGCCCGCCGGGTCGTAGCCGGTGCCGATCCAGCGGTTGCGGTCGTCGAACGGGACACTCGAGCTATTGGCCGTCTGCGGCGTCTGGTTGGAAATCAGCATGCTGCTGCCGATGATCACAGCGCGGTTCCCTCTGGCGTCATAGGCATAATTCTGCGTCCATCCGCCCGGCTCGGATGCGCTCAGCAGGCGGTTGCTCAGGTCGTAGGAGAATGTCTGAGTCACTGGAGCCGCGCCCGGTCGCGTGATCGTCTGGCTCTGAATGTTGCCGTTGTTGCTCGTGCTGGCGTAGCCGTTGACCACGCTGTACAACGTGCTCCCGTTCTTCGAGGCCGCCGCTGATTCCACTTGCAATCGGCTGTTGTAGCCCATCGTCTGGACCACGCCTGCCGTGCCGGCCGAAACCTGCTGTAGGCCTCCATGCGCTGCATACGCTGCTCCCGACGCATACGTCGTATTCACCGAGTTCTTGCTTCCCGCCACCGACAGCGGCCGGCCCGCGCCGCTGTAGGTGGTGGATATCGAGCGGCCCGAAGGATAGCCCACCACCGTCGGCTCGTCGGCCAGATTGTAGGCATACGTAAACGGATAGGCCTGCCCGCTCGTCGTCTGCCGGCTCCCCGTCACGCGCCCCAGCGCGTCGTAGGAAGTGACGTTGTAGCTGGACGCGTTCGAATACACCGACGTCAGCCGCCCTCGCGACTGCGATACGCTCGCGTCGTCATAGGAGTACGTCACCCATGGCGTCGGGTTGGCGCTGGCATAGTCGCTGTAAGTCTTGCCCGTCATCCGGCTCAGGCTGTCGTACGAGTAAGTTACCGTAACAGGCCGCTCGTCGCTGCGTGTCTTGAGATTGCTATTGTCGAAGTAAGTGTAGGACGTGATACCGCTTTCCGGCTGGTTGGCGCTGCTCAGCCTTCCCAGCGAGTCGTACGAAAAGCACCGGTGGCTGTTGTTGGCTGCACCCTGCTGCAGCGGATCGTAGCCGTAGCATCGGGCGCTTCCTCCGGGCTGTCTCAAGCCGGTCACGTTGTCGAGTGCATCGTAGGTGTACGATGTCGTGCCGGCGTTCTCCGTTACCTGGACCAGCCTGCCCAATGCATCGACGGTATGGGTCCGGCTCCGCGAATCCTCGTCCGTCACTGTCGTATTTTCGGCGTCGTAGGTGGTTTGCACCGTTCCTGTCTGGGTTGAGTTTGCTCCCCACGGGCTTGGAAGTGCCGTCCCCCTGAAATGCTGCACGGTCGACACCCGGCCGTTCTTGTCCCTTTTCGTTAAGGTCCAGCCCATCGTCGGCAGATCCGCCTGTGTACTCGGGTCCTTCTCCTGGCTCGAAGTCGCCGCCCGGTATGGCGTCGACACCAGCTCGTACTGATTCCCGGAACTTGTTTTGTAGCGCCGTTGAACCTTGACACCGCCGCTTTCGTTCGTGACATTGAGAGTAGCGCCGCCATCATCCGTCTGACGGACCAGGCGCAGTCGTCCCAGGCTGTCGTAGTGCGAGATGGTCATCAGTTTGCCATCGTAAAGGGACATCAAATCCCGCCAAACTGTGACAGCAAGATTTGCGTCGTCGTACTGGGTAATCGTCGAGCGCAGCCCGGCTTCGGTCACCAGGGTTGGCCGTCCGAGGGCGTCGTATACAAACTGCGTCGAGGTTCCATTACTCACATCGGTTCGCGTCGTGACCAGGCCGGAGTAGGAGTCATAAGCGAACGAGGTGCTGCGCGCAACTCCGCTCCCGCAGGCTTCCGTTTTCTGCGTTACGTAGACTCCGGTCAGACCGCCGACTGAGGCGCCGTAAGCTAAGCAAGTGACGTTCAGGCTCGGGTCGGTGATTTTGGTCAGGTTCCCGGAACCGTCGTATTCGAGAGCCGTAATCACGTCTGCATTTTTGACGCTATCCCACCGAGCCTCCTGCAGGGGGTTTCCGTGAACATCGTACTGTGGGAAGCTGGTCCCCGACTTGAGAGCTCCGAAGCCGTCATAAATGGCCTTGGAAGCCGGCAGGGCGCGCAAGGCCGGAGACGCCGGGTTCCAATAAGCGTGCGGGTCGTCTGAGACGGACTCAGTTCCGGTGCCTGCCGTAGCTGTGGCGGCACCCGCCGTGATGGTGGTGACGGTGGACCTTCGTTTGAAGGTCGATGCCGGCAAAAAACCACTCGTTGCGTTCGAAGCCGAGTAATTGACCCAGTCATACTCGTCCACTTGCAGCATGTTGCCGTTTTTGTCGTACCGGAAGTCCCGAACAGCGGTCTTCACTGGACTGCCGGGAGCGCTCGCCACCGTTCTGTACTCGGTCCGGACGTAAGGATTGATCTGTCCTGGCGGACTGATTCCGGCGATGAAAGGCCGGTTGCCTGCCCAGCGCCTCTCAATCAGATCATTGTTAGGTTGCTGGATCTTGTAAATGAGCCCAGCCAGTGAGTCCCATGGTAACGCGGGGCTGTTGTAGCTGAAAGTTTGAGTACCGCCGTCAGGGCTCGTAACAATCGTCTGGCCGTTGAGGGGCAATATGTTGTAAGCCCAGTTCTCAGTTTGCTGAACGTTCTGCTGATCGTCCGTTGACCTCGACGTCACACTCTTGGTCAAGACGGGATTTGAGAGCAGGGCGAATGGATTGCCGTCTGATTTGGAATTATCCTGGTAGGTGTAAGCGATTGTCGTTCCCGACGGTGACGAGATGGATGCCAGTTCTCCATAGTAGTTGCCGGGCGGCTGAACATGATACGTCAGCGTGTACGTCAGGCTGCTACCCCCGCTTGCCGGGACCGTAATGCTGTCGACGTTCCGTGGAGGAACGCTTTTCAGTAAGCTGATGACCCTCATCGTTTGCGGGATATGTAATCGAGACAGGATCCGAACGGTAATGAATCGTCCAGACCGCCTGTGTGCCACCGAACCCCGATTGAGTGACGCGGTCCTGGTCACTCAGCGTGCTTTCGATCGTAATTGCTCGTCCGCTGACCCCGAGATCGTCGGAAATGTAGACAGTTGGAATTCCGTTTAGAACAACATTGGAAACGAAGATTCGATTGCCGTTCCTATCCGATATGCTGTCCGTTTGGTCGGCTCTCCCCGTTGCCGAACTACCGTCGGGAAATGAAATCGTCCACTGCTGATTCTGGAACGCAACCGGCGCTCCGTACTCGGCAAGAGTTACTTTGATGTAAGTTCCATCGATCGTGTAGTAGGTGAATGGCCCGACTTCTCGTGATAACCCGCACGTCCGGGATCCATCCGGAGCCGTCTCCGTGTACCCTTCTTGCTCGGCATGATCCTTCATCTGCAGATGATGCCGGCTTCCGTCTGGGAATTCGACGCTCAGACTGTAGACATAGGCAGGACAGAGTAGAGAAATGTAGGGCCGCTGCTGGAGCCAAAGTTTGTATTGGTATCCGAAACGCCATCCGCCCTGCGGGCTCTGACGGAGCCGTGTCGTCAGGAGTGGAGTTCCCGGTGGATGTAAAATAGAGTTCGGTGCGGCCGAAGTACTGAAGTCATAGTACACATCATTGAGCCGCGAACTGTACCGGAGCGACAGATCATGGCTCATGCCGGCCCGAGAGGGCGGTGTGGAGGTAATCGGCAAGCGCATGAAGACACTTCCGCTGACAACGTCGATCGTGTCTGATCCGGACGCCGTATACGTCACGCCCGGTTGCAAGCCCCGCACGGGAATATAGTCGGTTTGGGCGAAAACTGTAGTTGCGCAAGCTGCCCATGAGAGGATTCGCACAAAGATCGTCACGGTTTGGAGACAAAAGGCTCCCGTTCGCCCCACTTGAATCATGATCTCACCAGCTACCTCGGCGCAAAAATCCCATCATCCACTTTCGGCAGAACCGAAGTCGAAGTCATCACTACGGTGGCGACCGCCCTCCCATCCTCGGTGCGGACAATCCGGCCAGGGAAAGCCTGGGCGTCGACCACTTTCCAATCCGAAATCTCCGTGACTATTTGAGTCTCCTGCATGCCTCGCCTCAGAATGTAGTGAACGCTGGCTAGCAGGAACGTCGAGGAGTCGAAATAGAAAAACTTTTGCTGCACGGAGCGGTTTCTGCGATGCGGGACTGGACCTACAAGCTCGAGAATGTCGTAGTACGGCCCGTTGTATGCTGGGCTATTGCCAATCCTGAACCGGCGGCCGAGCACGCGCAAATACGATCCGGTGTTCGTCCCAACCAGGAAGCCCTGGGTCGTATCCGCAGCCAGACTCTCCATCAAGTCTTCATCGGTATCGCTCGGCTGCGCAACTCCGGCCCACGGGCGCGAGCCATCGAATCCCAAAGACTTGGGAGACGGCCCCATCTCGTCGTATCGAAACCGCCCGGGTAACTCCCACGCAAACTGAACTACTCTGTTTCCGCGGGCATCCGTCAGTTTCCCGGTGAAAACCGTCCGCTCTTTTTTCGGCTCATGGAGGCGATCGCCGAACGCGCGAACAATCTCCCGCGTCTCGGGAAACGGTGATATGTAATCCGCTCGGGCGTTCCCTGCCGGCAAAGCAGGCTGCGCAAGGCTTAAACGGCCTGGAAGGAATAACAAGACCGCGGCAAGGAGGAGCTTATTCCAGGTTCGGCGGATCATCGAGTCCAAATTCTACTGGCCAGTAGATTATTTGTCAATCGATTTTTTCTTTTGTCTCTTTTTTCCGTCTACGTCCCAAGGGGGACACAACGGAGCGATTTAATACCAGACCACTTTTGTGGAACCAGCCAATGAGTTGCCAAGTCTCCGGACCATCCGACCGTCGAACGTGTCGAACTGATTGTGAGCGGCTACTGGTGGCTGATGAGTTGAATGAAATGAATTTGCTTCTCGCTCAGTCAGAATAAGAGAAGCCCAACAAAGGAAGAATCGACAAATGCTGACATGGAAGAGGGCAGGCTGACTCGGAAAAAGTATAGGAATTCCGGAGACAGCCTGTCGCCTACCCCACCACTTCTTCCGCCGGCGCGCCCCTCTTCGCCCCGCGCCGCCGCAGCACCCACGCCCCGACGTCGTCAAACAGCGAGTACGCCACCGGCGTCACGATCAGCGTCAGCAGCAGTGACAGGCTCTGCCCGCCGATCACCACGATCGCGATCGACCGCCGCTCCTCCGCGCCCGGCCCAGTACCCAGCGCCAACGGCATCATCCCCGCCACCAGCGTCAGCGTCGTCATCAGGATCGGCCGCAGGCGGTCGCGGTTGGCCTGCATGATCGCCTCCATCCGCTCCATGCCCTCGCGGCGCAGGTTGTTGGTGTGGTCGATCTGCAAAATCGAATTCTTCTTCACCACTCCGAACAGCACCAGGATGCCGAGCGCCGAATAGAGGTTCAGCGTGTCCTTGAAAAACCACAGCGATAAAAATCCGAACGGCACCGCCAGCGGCAGCGAGAGCAGAATCGTCACCGGGTGCAGCAGGCTCTCGAACTGCGACGCAAGGATCATGTACATGAACGCGATCGACAGAATGAACGCCAGAACGAACTCGTAGAACGTCCGCTCCAACTCGCGGCCGCGGCCGATCACCGTGGTCGAATAGGCCGCCGGCAGATGCAGAGTCTCGGACAGCTTGAACATCTCCTCCAGGCGGTCGGCCAGCGCGTAGCCGGGCGCGATGTTGGCCCGGATGCCCACCTGCCGCTGGCGGTCCAGGCCCTCGATGCGGTACGCCGCCATGCTCTCCCTCAGCTTGACGACATTGTCCAGCCGCACCAGCCCGCTGCGCGCCGGAACGTACAACTTCGACACCGTATCGGCGTTGTTCCGGTCGACGCCGGCCAGCCGCACCTCGACATCGTAATCCTGCGCCAGCTTGTCGTCGTGATACCGCGACACCTCGTCGTCGCCGCCGACCATGATCCGCAGGGATTGCGAAATGTCCGCCGCCTCCACGCCCAGGTCGGCCGCGCGCTGCCGGTCGATCGTGACGCGCAGCTCCGGCTTGGTCAGGCGAAGCGTCGTGTCAACGTCGACGATTCCCGGGATCCTGGCCGCCTCCACGCGCATTTTCTCGCTGTATTCGTTCAGCGCCTCGAGGTCCGGCCCGCGAATGACGAAGTCGATGTCGACCGGCGCCGAGCCCTGGTTCAGCGTTTGGCTGTTGCGCACCTGAATCCGCAGATCGGGATATTTCTTCATCTCCGCCCGGAGGGCCTGCATCACGTCGCGCTGGGAGAAAATGCCCCTGAACGCGTCCAGCGGCTTGCCTTCCAGCAGCTTGTGCCACAGACGTGACGGGGACAGCACACGGTTTTCGATATCGGTGATGCGGATGAACAACTGCGCGCTGTTGACGGCACTCAGGTAGCTGGCTCCTATGGTGGAAAGCACATGTTCCACGCCAGGAAGCGCAAACAGGTCCTTCTCCACCCGCTCCACCACATGCTCCATGGACGAAAGGGTGGCGCCCTCCGGCGCGGTCATCGACATTTCGAATTCGCTCTCGTCGACGTTGGTCGGGATGTACTCCTGGCGTACCATTTTGTAGAGCGGAACGCAGGAGAGCATCACCACCGTGGCCGCCAGCGTAACGGTCATGCGGTGGTGCATGGCCCACCACAGGATTGCCGAGTACACTCGATCCAGCGCGCCATAGAATCCTTCCCGCGACTTCGCTTCTCCGGTAGCGTGCGGACCCGCCGACAGCATGCGCGAGCTCATCATCGGGGTCAGGCTGAAGCTCACCAGTAGCGAGACCAGGATCGCCGCCGCCGCCACCACGCCGAAGCTGAAAAGAAAACGGCCGGAGATGCTAGACATGAACGAAACCGGAAGAAAGATCACCACCAGCGAAAACGTGGTCGCCATCACCGCCAGCCCGATATCGCGCGTGGCCAGAATCCCCGCCACCCGAGGAGCTAGTTTCTTTTCCTCGATGAAGCGGAAGATATTCTCCAGCACCACGATCGCGTCGTCGATCACCACCCCCACCATCAGCACCAGCGCCAGCATCGTGATGTTGTTGAGCGTGAACCCCAGCGCGCGCATCACGCCAAACGTCGCGATGATCGACGAAGGAATCGCCACCGCCGCGATCACCGTCGCCCGCCAGTTGCGCATGAACAGCAGCACCACCAGCGAAGCCAGGATGCTGCCCAGAATCAGGTGAAGTTGCACTTCGTGAAACGCCGCCTCGATATAGCGCGACTGGTCCTGAACCACATCCAGACTGGTGCCCGCCGGAAGCAGTTGCCGGATTCGCGGCAGCTTGGATTTGACGTTGTTGATGACCTCGATCGTGTTGGCGCCGGACTGCCGCCGGAGCTGGATCGCCACCGCGGGCTTGCCGTCGTAGTGTGCGGCCAGCCGCTGCTCCTTGTGGCCGTCTTCGGCGTAACCCAGGTCCCGCACCCGCACCGGCGCGTTGCCGATCGTCGCCACCACCAGCTCATTGAACAGCCGCGGATCGGGGAAGCGCCCCAACGTGCGCAGCGTCAGCTCGCGCGGGCCTTCGTCGACGCGCCCGCCGGGGATGTCGGAATTCTGGTGCGCCACCGCGTCGCGCACGCGGATGATCGGAATCTTGTACGCGGCCAGCCGGTCGGCGTCCACCCAGACGTTGACCGCGCGTTTCTGCCCGCCGATGATCAGCACCTCGCCCACGCCGCCCACCGATTCGATGCTGTCCTTCACTTGGCGGTCGGCAAGTTCGTACAGCTCGCGCGGCGTGATGGTGCCGGAGATCACCAGGCTCATGATCGGTGAGGAATCCGTGTCCAGCTTCTTAATCAGCGGCGGCTTGGCGTCCCGAGGTAGTAGTGCCAGCACCGTCGCCACAGCGTCGCGAGTGTCCTGCGCGGCCACGTCGATCTCCCGCTTCAGGTTGAACGTGATGGTGACGATGGACTGGCTCTCGGTAGAAGTGGAGCGGATATTCTCGATGCCTTCCACCGTTGCTACGGCATCCTCGATCCGCCGCGTGACGGTGCTCTCGATTTCCTCGGGTGAGGCGCCCAGCAGCGTCGTCCGGACGCTGATAATCGGCAGATCCACGTTGGGAAAACGGTCGATGCCCAGCTTCGTATACGAAACGCCGCCAATCACCGTCAGCGCCATGATCAGCATCACGGCAAACACCGGACGATGAATGCAGATCTCGGCCAGCTTCTGCATCTAGCGCCCCGCCACCTGGACTTTCTGTCCCACCGCCAGGCGATCGCCCGGATCCACCACAACCTGGTCACCGGGCTTCAGGCCGGATGCGATCTCGATGGTTTCGTCGGAGAGCAGCCGCCCGCGCCGGATCAGCCGTTCCCCGATCGCGTCCCCTTCCACCACGAAGACCCGCTCGACGCCGGCGAAGCTCAGGATCGACTTCAGCGGCACCGCGTACCCCTGTGCATTGGGATTCACCGTGATCAAGCCCTGCACAAACGAGCCCGCGCGAAGGACTCCATCCTCGTTGGGGATCTCGCCTTCCACCACCAGCGAGCGGTTTTGCGCTTCGATCGACGGGCTCAGCCGGACCACGCGGCCGGGACGGCTGGATTCCGTGCCTTCGAGCCTCAGATCGATCCGCTGCCCGGCGTGCACCTTGGCGGCCAGACGCTCCGGAATCTCCAGCCGGATGCGCAAAGGATGCCACCGCACAAGCACCGTCACCGGCGCGTTGACGGCGAGATATTCTCCCAGGGTAGCGATCTTGCGCGTGATCGCGCCGCGGAACGGCGCGCGGATCACCGTATCGGTCAGGTGCTGGCGGGCCAGCGACAGCTCCGCGCGGCGCTGCACCAGTTCCGCGCGAGATCGATAGATCTCTTCAATGGAAGCCTGGTAGCGGGCTTCGGCCGCTTGCAAGGCCACTCCGGCGCGCTGGAAGTCGACGTTTGAAACCACGCCCTGCTCAAATAGCTTGACGCTATTTCCGTGCAGCAGCCGGGCCTCGCGCAGCGACGCGGCCGCCTGCCGCACGATCGAGGTGTTCACCGGGTCGACCGCGTCGTTGTCCTTCGGGCCCAGGCCGAGGCGCGCGCGGGTCTGTTCCACTTGCGCTTCCGCCTGCCGCACCTGAAACTCGTAGTCTTCTTTCTCGAGCTCGGCGATAACGTCTCCCGCTTCCAGGCGGGTGCCCAGGTCGACGTTGATTTTGGCAAGGCGTCCGGCGACCTTGACTCCGATGGTAGCCTGGTCCTCCGCCAGCAGTTCTCCTGTCGCCGCGATCACTTCCGGTATCGAACGCAGCACCGCCGTCTCGACGTGTACGCTGACCGGCTTTGCGCCGCTTTTCGCCGCGACTGTGGGATTGGAATAGGGGCCGCTACACGCGGCAAGCGACATAGCTAACCCGGCCAACCATACACGATTGGTCATATCTTTGTGTATGGCGATTATTCTCTCACAAGGTTACGCGCGCGGCCTGAAACACGCATCAAGCGCAGAGTTTCGCTGCAAGCGCGGTCTTGCCGGCGACGTCCGTCAGCCGGAAGTCGCGCCCCTGAAAATGGTAAGTCAGCTTCTCGTGGTCCAGACCCATTAGCGCCAGCATGCTCGCATGCAGGTCGTGCACGTGGACCGGATCGTCGACCGCCCGCAGCCCGATCTCGTCGGTGGAGCCGATCACCTTGCCGCCGCGGACGCCCCCGCCCGCCATCCACATCGTGAACCCGTACGGATTGTGATCGCGTCCGTGGCTGTCGCCGCCGCCGTTGGCGTTGCCGTCGGAAGTCGGCGTGCGGCCGAACTCGCCGCCCCAGATCACCAGCGTTGAATCCAGAAGTCCCCGCGCCTTCAGGTCCTCCAGCAATCCGGCGATCGGCTTGTCGACCTTGCCCGCCATCCCGACATGGTTCTTATCGCACTGGCTATGGCCGTCCCAATCGCCGCCGCCGGTGGTGCTGCCCGACCAGAGCTGCACGAAGCGCACGCCGCGCTCCACAAGCCGGCGCGCCATCAGGCATTTGCCGCCGAAACTCGCGGTCCGTTCCTCCTCCATTCCGTACAGCCGCCGCGTGGCTTCGGTTTCCTTCGACAGATCCGCCAGCTCCGGCGCGGCAATCTGCATTTTGAAAGCCAGCTCGTAAGACGCGATGCGGGCCGCAAGGTCGGCATCGTCAGCGCGCGCTTCCAGGTGCTTGCGGTTGTAAAAGCCGACCAGCTCGCGCAGATCCTCCTGCGCCGCCGCGTTCCGGTCCGAAGGAGGATGCACGTTGAGGATCGGCGCGCCGCCGCTGCGCAAAACCGTGCCCTGATATTTCCCCGGCAGAAAGCCCGAGCTATACGCCGGCGGACCGCACTTAATCCCGCCGTCCAGCATGACGACGAACGCAGGCAAGCTCTGGCTCTCGCTCCCGAGTCCGTAGACGACCCATGAGCCAACGCTCGGACGCCCAAGCCGCGGCCAGCCGTTATTCAGAAAATTCAACGCGGCTGTATGCGTGAACCCATCGTGGAAGCAGGAGCGGATGACCGCCAGCTTATCGGCGTGCCGGGCAAGATTAGGAAACAAATCGGAGATGTCCATGCCGGCCTGACCGTACTTCTGAAACGTGCGACGGGAGGCCAGCAGCGGCACTTCGCGGAACTTGGAGAACTGAAGCTGCACCTCGCCGAAGCTGGCCGGGACCGGCTGGCCGTCGAGTTTCTCGAGCGCCGGCTTGGGATCGAAAGTGTCCAGATGGCTGGGGCCTCCGTGCATGAACAGGAAGATTACGCTCTTCGCTGTAGCCCCAGCCCGCCGCTGCTGCGCCAGCATGTAGCCCGCCGCCAGCGAGCCGAAGCCCAGCCCGGACCGCGTCAGGAATTGCCGGCGTGACGAATCAATCGACATAAAGGAACTCGCTCGTGTTGAACCACGCCAGGCAAAGGCTCTCCAGAGTGTTACGCTTCAGAAAGGCGAGCGCGCGCTCCGTCTCCGCCGCCGCAGGCGCGCGGCCCAGCACGCGTTTCGACCCGGCCTCCACCCAAGCCTGAGGCGACTCGCCATTTTCCTTCCGCAGCAACGCAGCCAGCTTCGCCGCTAGCGCCACCGTGAATTCGCTGTTCATCAGAGCCAGCGCCTGCGGAGCCACGGTGGAGGAGTCGCGGCGCCCGCAGCTCGCGGTGGCGTCGGGCTGGTCGAAGGTCTCGAACATCGGCAGCCGGAAGGACCGCTTCACGTAGAGATAGACGCTGCGCCGGACGTGCTCAGCCGGATCGGGTGACACCGGCCATTGCGACCGCGCATTCCGTCGCGTTCCTCATCGGAGAGCGGCACCGCGACCGGCGGCCCACCCGCTTTCAGGTTCAGCGCTCCGGAGGCGGCCAGCACGGAGTCGCGGACGGCCTCGGCTTCCAGACGCCGGCGGTTCATCCGCCATAGCCAGCGGTTGTCCGGATCGGCTTTCGCGGCGGCCTCGCTTGGCTCACTCGACAATCGCCACGTGTTAGACAGCAGGATCAGGCGATGCATCGCCTTCACGCTCCACCCGCTGGACGCGAACTCGACGGCCAGCCAGTCCAGCAGCTCCGGGTGCGACGGCGCGTCGCCCTGCCGCCCGAAATCGTTCGGCGTCGCTACCAGCCCGCGGCCGAAATGTCCCTGCCAGATGCGGTTCACCATCACGCGCGCCGTCAGCGGATGATCCGGCGAGGCCAGCCACTCGGCCAGCGCCTTACGCCGGTTCGGCTCCTCGATGCGCGCGCCGGAATCCAGCGCGCCCGGCAGCCCCGGACCGACTTTTTCGCCCTTCTGCTTGAAATCGCCGCGGATCAGGACATGTGTGTCGGGGACAATCTCGCTATGGGCCAGCACGCTGGCTTTGGCGTACGGCACAGGCGCTTTGTAATAGGCCTCGCCGATCTCGCGCAGCAGCGTCTCGCGCTGGTCCTTTTCGGCTGCGGTCAGCTCGCGCTTGGCCCGCTTGCCGCCCTCCAGGCGCATCAGCTTTTCCTTGAGCTGCTCGGCCATTACCATCTTCGTCTGGTAACGCGTGTACTCATAGACGCCCATGCGGCTTACGATGGGAATCTCGCGATCTTCGCTGGCCGCGAACAGCGCGGCAAAACGGTAGTAATCCCGCTGGCTGATGGGGTCGAACTTGTGATCGTGGCAGCGCGCGCAGCCCATCGTGAGCCCAAGAAACGCCGAGCCCGTCGTCTCCACCGCCTCCGCCTGCCATTCGGAGCGGAACTGATCGCCGAAGAACGTGAATTCAACGGCCATGGGGCCCACGGTGTAGAGACCCGTGCCGAGGCGGCGGTTCAGGCTGGCCTGCTTTTCCTTAGGCAGGTCGTAGCTGCCGTTCAGGTCGAGATTGTCGGGCCAGATTTCATCGGCCGCGATCTGCTCTTTGATGAATTCGTCGTAGGGCTTGTCTTCGTTGAAGCAGCGGATGACGTAGTCGCGGTAACGCCAGGCGTTGGCATAGAGAATGTCGGTCTCGTACCCGCCCGTATCGGCATAGCGCACGACGTCGAGCCAGATGCGGCCCCAGCGCTCGCCGTAGCGCGGGGATGCGAGCAGGCGGTCGACCAGCTTCTCGTAGGCATCCGGCGATGCGTCGTTGACGAACCGGTCGACGTCCTCAGGCGCGGGCGGCAGCCCAAGAAGATCGAAATACAACCGCCGCACCAGGGTTTGCTTTGACGCCGGAGCGACTTGCTTGAGTCCATTTTGACGCAGCTTGGCAAGGACGAAAGCGTCGATCGGATTGCCTTCGCCGGGGACAGGCAGCCGCCGCGGCTTTCGAAACGACCACCATTCGGCTTCTTTCGCCGCGCCGGACCAGTTTGCGCCGGCCTGTATCCAGGATCGCAGCGTCTCAAGATCCGAATCGCTCAACCGCGGGCGGCCGGGCGGCATTTTGAGCTCGCCCTGATGCGCCGCCGCGCGGTAGAGCAGGCTTTCCTCGGCCTTGCCCGGTGCGATCGAGGGCCCGCGCTTGCCGCCCTGCAGCGCGGACTCCCGGCCACGCAGATCGAGCCCCGACATCCTTGCCGCGCCATGGCAGGACAGGCAGTGCGTCTCCAGAATTTCGACCGCAGTCTGCCCCGGGAGCTGGAGCGCGAGCGCAAAAGCACCCAACAAAACGCTTATCCAAACTCCGGGCGACATCGTGTTATCGCTCCGCGAAACAGTACAGCGCCGAGTTCGTGCGCAGATAAATCCGGTCGTCGACGATAGCTGGCGTGGCGTAGCATTCCTCTTCCATGTCGTTGACCGCCAGGATCTCCCACTGCGCGCCCGCCTTCAGGACCACCGCCTTGCCCTGCTGGCTGATCATGTAAACCTTACCCGCCGCGCCCACAGGCGATGAATAGTAGGTGTCCAGCGCGCCCGTGAGCCGCCCCTGCTTCAGAATCTCGCCGGACTTCGGATTCAGGCTGGAGACAATTCCGCCGTCCTTCACGATGTAGAGGACGCCATCAAAGAGCAGCGGCGTCGGGACATTTGGCAGGAACTTCTGCATGCTCCAAACGACGTTAGTGGTGGTCAGGTCCCCATGTCCGCCGTGCCGCACCGCGATCAGCCGGTTCCGCGACTCCCGCCGCGCCCGGTAGAACTCCCAGTCGCGCTCATCGACGAAGCCGTCGCTGTTGAGGTCGATCGTGTAAAAGCCCTTCTGGATGCGCGGCTCCGAAGCGAACTCGCTCTCGGTAAGTTTGCCGTCCTTGTTTGCATCGTACTTCGCCAGCGTCTCGGACCATCCCGGCGTCTCAGTGGCTTGCTCGGCTTCGCCTCCGTACTCCCACCAGTGCGCATAGATCATGTCGCCGTCGATCACCGGAGACGACTTCGGCTGCCAGGAAAGCCCGCGGATCCACCACAGCTTCCGCCCGGTCTCGGCCTCGTAGGACGTGAGCTGGTAGGCGCCCGGCACGATGAGTTCGGCCGGCCCTGCGGCGGGCTTGAGAATAGCCGGCGTGGTGTAGGATCGCGTCGCTTCGGGCCGCTCCACCTTCCACGCGCTCTTGCCGCTGTTCTTGTCCACCGCCAGCAGATACGAGTCCGTGTCCTGATCGCACAGCAGGATGACGTTTCTGCCATAAACGATGGGAGAGGAGCCGTGCCCGTTGACGTTGTTGAACGGCCCCAGCGGCAGCCGCCAGCGCTCCGTCCCCTGGACGGTGTAAGAGATCAGCCCGAAGTCGCCGAAGAAAACGTAGACATTTCCAGCGTCGATAACCGGCGTCGGCGAAGCCGGGGAGTTGGTGGGCTGATAGCGCTCCAGCCGAGGTCGCGGAGCTTCGCGGCGCCAAAGAATGCGGCCCGTCTTGCGGTCCAGGCAGATCGTGACCAGCCGGCCGCCCTGGTCGACGACCTTCTCCCGCCCGGCGTCGGAGCGCTTGCCGCCATCCGCCGCCGTAAGAAAAATGCGGTCGCCGGCGATGACTGGCGAGGAGTGCCCTGGCGGCAACTCGGTCTTCCATACCACGCTGGTTTTCGGTCCGAACTTCACCGGCAGGCGCGAAGCCGCTGCTACGCCGGAAGCATTGAGGCCGCGGAAACTAGGCCAGTCGGCCGGGAAAAGCGGAAGTGCGAAAAGGATCGCTCCGATCCAGGCGCGCGTCACCGTAACAGCATACACTCTTACCTATGAAACGCGCGTTCGGGACGTTTTGCTGCAATGCCAGTTGGAGTGGCCTTGGGCCCCAGGCAGCCAAGGTGCAGGCTTCAGCGTGGGCGTGCGGGGGCCCGTCACCAGGATCTGAAACCAGGCTTTTTGAGTTGCTGCATTTGTTGTTCGCAAAGGTGGGGCAGGATTCATCCTGCCCTGTCCATAGAATCAGTACCTTGTGGGTGGGTTTCTGGAGAGCCTGCCTTCTCGCGCTAGCGGCCTGCGCATCCGCCCAAACCATACTCCCCGGGACAGCCCCCCTGACCGCGCAAGGCGATCTGGCGGCGCAAATGGTAGAAGGCCTGCACCGCTATCTGGATCGCGAGACGGCCGCGC
>JACXTT010004508.1_pt1 | contig 20665 bp, 19 predicted proteins | sample 9270951 | NCBI WGS metagenome assembly JACXTT01 (sample SAMN15532306, study PRJNA645909) | rock metagenome | isolation source: weathered quartz diorite | place: Puerto Rico | collected 2017-06-21
ACGCGGATGGCCAAGGGCATGGCTCTACCCTTGAAAAAAAATGCCGCGCTTTAAGCTGACAATCGAATATGACGGATCGCCCTTTGCCGGCTGGCAACGGCAAAAAAACGGGCTTTCCGTGCAGGAAGCAATCGAGACCGCTCTTAAGGCCCTTTGCGGCAAACGCATCTTAGTGAGCGGCGCGGGACGAACGGATGCGGGCGTGCATGCGCTGGGGCAAGTTGCCCATGTGGATCTTGCCAAAGACTGGCCGCCCGGCGTACTGCGCGACGGTCTCAATGCCCATTTGCGCCCGCATCCGGTTTCTGTCTTGGCGGCCGAAAGTGTGCCCGAAAATTTCGATGCGCGATTTTCGGCGGTGAGGCGCCATTATCTCTACCGGATCGTCAACCGCCGCGCACCATTGACGGTCGAACGGGGCCGCGCCTGGCTTGTCGCACGAAAGCTCGATGTCCTGGCAATGCAGGAAGCAGCGCAACATCTTATCGGCCACCATGATTTTTCGACGTTTCGCTCTTCCGAATGCCAGGCTGCAAACCCGATGCGTACATTGGAGCGGCTCGGCGTTTTGCGAGCAGGCGACGAAATTCACATCAAGGCGAGCGCAAAATCGTTTCTGCACACCCAAATGCGTTCGATTGCGGGCTCGCTCGAACATGTGGGAAGCGGCAGTTGGAGCGTCGACGATTTTATTAGCGCGCGCGATGCCCGCGACCGGAGGCGTTGCGGCGTGATTGCCCCGCCCGGCGGCCTTTATCTCATAGGCGTGGACTACGAGTTGTTAAAGCGCGATTAGTTCGAGCCTGCGGTTCTGGAGCGTCGTTCCCTTCTGCCTTTGCGGGCTTCGCCGCGGCGGTAAGCGGTTGCGGAGGGGAAGGTATCCCCGTTGGCGCGGGTGTAGCACCCAGTTCAACGATCAGGATGCGGCGCCGATTGCCTCGGCCTTTTTCAAAAGCGCCTCGGCCATGCGGATGCTGGCGATGTCGATGAGCCTGCCATCGAGCGACACGGCGCCTTTTCCGGCCTTTGCCGCCTCGGCCATCGCGTTCACGATGCGGCGGGCTTTGGTCACTTCCGCGTCGGACGGCGTATAGACTTCATTCGCAAGCTCGATTTGCGACGGATGGATTGCCCATTTGCCCTCGTAGCCGAGCACGGCCGCGCGCTTTGCGGCGGCAATGTATCCGTCGGGATCGCCAAAATCGCCAAACGGGCCGTCGATCGGGCGCAGGCCATAGGCGCGGCAGGCAACCATCATGCGAGTCTGTGCCGCATGCCACTGGTCGGCCCAGTAATAGGCGCGATTGCCGGAAGAATCCTTGTCGGTCAGCACGCCGTAATCCTGGTTCACGCCGCCGATTACCGTGGTGCGCGCGCGCGTCGAGGCGGCGTAATCGGCCACGCCAAAAGACATCGCCTCAAGACGCTTGCTCGATTGCGCGATGGCCTCGACGTTGGCCATGCCGAGCGCGGTCTCGATCAGCACCTCAAAGCCGATCCGCTTCGTGCGTTTCTTGGCTGCTTCGATCTGTGTTACCAGCATGTCCACGGCATAGACGTCGGCCGGTACGCCGACTTTGGGAATGAGGATCATATCAAGGCGCGGGCAGGCCTCGACAATATCGACGACGTCCCGGTACATATAATGGGTGTCGAGACCATTGATGCGAACCATCAAGGTTTTCGTGCCCCAGTCGATCTCATTTAGCCCGGCGACGATGTTTTTGCGCGCCTGCTCCTTGTCGTCCGGCGCAACGGCATCCTCGACGTCGAGGAAAACAATGTCGGCCGCTCCCTTCGCTGCCTTTTCGAACATCGCGGGATTGGAACCCGGAACCGCCAGCTCCGAGCGGTGCAGACGCGGCGTTGCCTGTTCGATGATCGTGAAACTCATGCGCTTTTCCTTTCTTTCTTCGCTAACTCGATGCGGCCATTCCTAGCCGGTGGCGCCAAGGCCGCTCGCAATGCAATTGATCGACAACAACAGGTTTACCTTAAAGGCTTCCATCGCCTGTTCGGACTGTCCATCACGGAAGCGGCGCAAGAGTTCAACCTGGGCGCGATTGACCTGATTGATCGTCGGCAGCCGGTGCGCAAGGCGGGCGCGGTAGTTTGGGAACCTTTCGCCGATTTCGCGCTCCCTCGTCACGCGCAAGATCATGTCGCAGGTGAGCCTGTACTCTTGCTCGATCAACGAAAAGATGGCGTCGCGCTTCGCTGCGTCGGCAACAAGGCCCGCATATTCGCGGGCAATTTTCAGATCGGCGAGGCACAGGGTTTTCTCGACCTCGCCAAGGATCAGCCGGAAGAGACGCGACTCAGTGAACATGCGCCGCAAAAGCGCTTCGCCGCGCTCCTTGCGCACGTTGAGGAAGTTTGCAATGCCGCTCCCTACGCCGTACCAGCCGGTTACAACATGCCGGTTTTGCGCCCAGGCGAACACAAAGGGAATCGCGCGCAGGTCGCTGAGCGAACGCGCGCCAAACCTACGCGCTGGCCGCGACCCGATGTTGAGGAGCGAGATTTCTTCGAGTGGGCTTGCCGCCTGAAAATACTCCAAAAAATCCGGGTGCGAAATAAATTGCGCATAGGCTGCATACGCTGCTCCAGACAGCGCCTCCATCGCCTCATCGAATTCAGCTCTCGGGACGAGGGCCTGTTCGCGTTCGGACATAAGGGCGTGTTTAAGCACCGCGGCGCCAATGACTTCCATCTGGAATGCGGCCGTGCCGCGGTTCGCGTATTTGAACGAGACCACCTCACCTTGTTCGGTTACCCGAAAAGTCCCGCGGATCGAACCTGGTGGCTGCGCTGCAATCGCCTGCGCCGTGGGCGCGCCGCCGCGGCTGACCGAGCCGCCCCTTCCATGGAAAAAACCGACCGGAACGCCGCATTCGGCTCCTATCTTGGTCAGCCGGGTCTGCGCCTTCGCCAATTCCCAATTGGCGGAAAGAAATCCGCCATCCTTGTTCGAGTCCGAATAGCCGATCATGACTTCCTGGACGCCACCCTGCGCCTTGGCGCTGCGGCGGATCAGCGGCACGGACAAAAGCTCACGCATGATCGAAGGAGCGGCGCGCAGATCGGCGATCGTCTCAAACAGCGGCACGATCGGCAGAGAGCAAGCCTCGACTCCAGCAGAATCAATATAAAGTCCGGCCTCCTTGGCAAGCAGATAGGCGCCCAGAACGTCAGAGGCCGAGCGAGTTATGCTGAGTATGAAACTGCCAAAAGCCTCCCGGTCGCAATGGCCGCCTTTCACATTGGCGAGTTCGAACATGCCAAGCAGTTCCTGTGCCTCTGCCGGCAAGTCAAGAGGCGAACGCCGTGACGGCAGCGGGCGGGCAAGTTCGGCGATGATCCAGTTTTTCCATTCTGCAGAGCCTGCATCCGGCGGTGTCTCACTTTTGCGGCCGGTGCGTGCTTGCCAAAGCGCCTGCAATGTCTGCGTGAGGCGGGTGGTATTGTCGCGCAGATCTAGACGCACGGTGCGAAAGCGGAAGATTTTTACCGCCCACCGCAGCGGCCGCACGAGGTCCTTAGCGATATGCTCACCGCCGCCTTCGACCAAAGCATCCTCAAGGATCCGAAGATCGGAAATGAGTTCGTCGGCATTGGCATAACTGGCAGCGTCCGCGGCGTGCCCAGCCATCGTGCGTGCGATGGTAACCTGCAGCTTGCGCAGCATAGCGAAAAGGAACTGCCGGTAGGGTTCACCGGAATTACGCTTCGCGATTGTCTCGCCTTCAGGGCTCCTTGCGAGGGCGGCGTTTAATGCCGCCTGGAAGGCTTGCGAAGCCGGCATCGCCCATTGCGCGATCGACATTCTTTGGAGCAATATCGTGAGGTGCTGCTCGTAGTGGCGCAGGCTCGCCAGCGCGTTTTGCTTGACCGCGCGCCGCGTCACCTTGTTGGTGACGAAAGGATTGCCGTCCCGATCGCCGCCAATCCATGAGCCGAATTGAAAAAACGGTGTCAGCGCGAACTGTTCGCCCGGATAATGCTCGCTGAGGGCACGGTCGAGCTTCTTCAAAAGTTCGGGGACACCGTCGAACAATGTCTCGTGAAAGAAATGCAGGCCAAACGCAACTTCTTGATCTACGGTGGGCTTTTCGCGGCGGACTTCCCCCGTCATCCACAAAAGCGCGATCTCGTCGCGCAATTTATCGATAATGCTGGCGCGTTCGCGCTCTGTCCACCGCTGCTGTTCGAGCTCGACGAGGACGAGGTAAATGCGGCGGTGCTTTTCAAGCACAGTGACGCGCTTTGCTTCGGTTGGATGGGCCGTGACAACCGGCCGGACGCGCGTTGCGGCCAGCCGCTCGCGAATCTCCTTTGCATCAATGCCGAGCTTCGCCGCCTCCGCGATGACATTGGCGAAGGTGCTCTCGACCGCCGCTTCGCCGCGCACGCGCTCGGTCTGGCGGCGCAGCCGCATCGCCGTGTGCTGTTCGACAATCGCCAGGAGCTGGAACCAAATCCCATGCGCCTGGAAAACGCGGGAGAGCGATTCCGGGGCAAAATCTCCCGGTTCCGGCTTTCCGCGCAGTGCGGCCGCGACCTCTGGATGTTTGCGCTGAACGACATCTGCGAGCAATTCAAACAAGAGGTCCGCGGTTTCCTCGCCGTCGAGCATCGCCTGAATGCTTCCCGGCGCATTGCCGGTCTCAAACCCCGGCTGGCCGGGCCTGAACGCAATCATAAAAGCACCTCGCGGCAAGGAGTTGCCGAGCTTTTCGATCGGAGCAACTCAGCGCCGCTGCGGCGGGAAATGGGCATCTTCCGGCCCCAGAAGGTGGCTCGGCGCTCGACTTGGCCCGCGCACTTCCCTTGCCTACACCAAAACCTTCGCCATGGTCGAGCCAAGCTCGCTCGGGCTTGGTGCGACTGTGAGGCCATAGGATTTCATAATCTCGGCCTTTTCGGCGGCGCTGTCGCCGCTTGCCGAAATGATCGCACCGGCGTGACCCATCCGCCGGCCCTTTGGCGCGGTCAAACCCGCGACATAGCCGACCACGGGCTTGGTCATGTGACTTTTAATCCACGCCGCCGCCTCGGCTTCCTGCGGGCCGCCAATTTCGCCGATCATCATCACCGCGCTGGTTTCTGGATCGCGCTCGAAAAGCGCGAGATGGTCCAAAAATGAGCTGCCATTGATCGGATCGCCGCCGATTCCGACACTCGTCGAAACGCCGATGCCGAGAGCTTTCATCTGCGCGGCTGCTTCATATCCTAGCGTGCCGGAGCGCGAAACAATGCCAACGGCGCCTCGCGTATAGATATGCCCCGGCATGATTCCAAGCATCGCCTTTCCGGGGCTAATTACGCCGGCGCAGTTCGGTCCAACCATGAGTGTCCGATGGGCGCGCTGATAGCGCAATAGATAACGCTTTACCCGCATCATGTCCTGGGCGGGAATGCCGTCTGTAATCGAGCAGACAAGACTGATCCCCGCATCTGCCGCCTCCATGATCGCGTCGGCGCAAAAGGCCGGCGCGACGAACGTGATGCTGTGGGTTGCGTCGGTCTGCTTTACCGCTTCCTTCACGGTATTAAACACGGGCAGGCCAAGATGCTTTGTCCCGCCCTTGCCTGGGGTGACGCCGCCCACGACTTTGGTGCCATAGGCTATCATCTCCTTGGCATGGAACGTGCCTTTATCGCCCGTGAAGCCTTGGATTATAACCCGGCTTGTCTCATCGATTAGAATACTCATCGCGGTAAAACTTTCCCTTGAGTCATTCGCGGCAAAGGTCCAAGACCATTTCGCCTTTGGAATGAAGAATTAGGCCCGCGCAAAGGCGTCTGCGCCGTAGGCCCGCCAATGCGCTTATGACTTACCACCTCGCTCCGGAGCACTTCGCGCCGCATCGACCGCCGATTTGGCGGCATCGGCCAGCGTTTCGGCCGAAATGATCGGGAGTCCGCTTTTCGCTATGATCTCGCGCCCGGCTTCGACATTGGTGCCGGACAAGCGCACCACCAAGGGGACATCGACGTTGAGTTCCCGGCAGGCCTTGACCACGCCTTCCGCAACCCAATCGCAGCGGTTGATCCCGGCGAACACATTGACCAGAATGGCGCGCACATTTATGTCGCCCAAAACCAGCCGAAATGCCGCGGCCACACGTTCCGGCGAGGCGCCGCCGCCGACGTCGAGAAAATTCGCGGGATTTCCGCCGGCATATTTGATCATGTCCATTGTCGCCATGGCGAGCCCCGCGCCATTGACGATACAGCCGATATTGCCGTCAAGGCCAACATAATTGAGGTTGTGCTCCGCTGCCTGAACTTCGCGCGGATCTTCCTGCGAGTGGTCGCGCATGTCGGCGACCGTCCCGCGCCTGAAAAGCGCATTGTCGTCGAACGACATCTTGGCGTCGAGGGCGAGGACACGGTCGTCCTTGGTTACAACAAGCGGATTGATCTCCACCATGGTTGCGTCAAGATCGCGGAACGCGCGATAGCAGCCGAGAATAGTCGTAACTGCGCGGCTGACCTGTTTGAGACTGAGGCCAAGGCCAAAGGCGAGCTCGCGCGCCTCGAAGGACTGCAGCCCGACGGCAGGCTCAACGACGACCTGAAGGATTTCTTCAGGGTGCTCCTTGGCGATTTCCTCGATGTCCATGCCGCCGAAGCGCGAGGCGATGACCCGCACGCGCTCAACTTTCCGGTCGAGAACGTAGCCGAGGTAAATCTCGCGCTCGAACGGTTCGGCGACCTCGATATAGACGCGTTGGACGATTTTGCCTTCGGGCCCGGTCTGGTTGGTGACCAGGGTTTTGCCGAGCAGCTCGGTTGCTGCGGCACGCACTTCGTGATAGGTCTTGCAGAGCTTGACGCCGCCAGCCTTGCCGCGTCCGCCGGAGTGGATCTGCGCTTTCACCGCCCAATGCCAGCCTCCGAGCTCGGTCGCGCAATAGACCGCTTGGTCGGGGCTATAGGCGACGGCCCCTTGTGGAACTGCCACACCAAAATTCGCCAGAATCTCCTTGGCCTGATATTCGTGAACGTCCAACCGCCCCTCCTTCCAATCCAGTTTCAACCACTGGACATTCTTACCCGATGAGCGGAACGCTTATTGTCAAAATCTCATCTTAGCAACCCTCCCTGTGGCGTTGCAACGCAGCTCAACAGCGCACCCGCACCGTCATAGGAGAATCCGCTGGCGGGAAAACACCGCGTGTCACCCGCGCGTGCGTTGGAAATCTCGGCGTTTTCATATGCTTGGTTGGCGGCGATGCATTGATGAGGCAGAAAACGATTGAAAGCTCGGCTTTTCCGGTTATGTAACGCTACCGCTTGCTGCGCTGCGGGTAGCAGATCCTCGAAACTGGGCGGGCAAGCATATAAGAAAGGCGCCTCAAGACATGGAAATGGATCCTCGTCAGCTGCTCCGGGCCATGTTGGATGCTGCTATCGGCGCCGCATTGCCCTCAAAATGCCTGCCGGCGCATCTCCCGCCAAGGCCGCCCGGCCGCGTGATTGTCGTGGGTGCGGGCAAGGCGGGCGGCTCGATGGCCAAGGCCGTCGAAGACCATTGGGACGGACCGCTCGAAGGATTGGTGGTCACCCGCTATGGGCATGGAGCGCCTTGCAAACGCATCGAGCTCATTGAGGCGAGCCATCCGGTCCCGGATGCCGCCGGAGAAAAAGCGGCAAAACGTATTCTCGCCATGGTCGCGGGCCTCACGCCGGACGATCTCGTGCTTTGTCTCATTTCGGGCGGCGGATCGGCGCTCCTTGGATTGCCCGCGGAGGGCCTGAGGCTCGCCGACAAGCAAAGTGTCAACAAGGCCTTGTTGAAGAGCGGGGCGACGATTGCCGAAATGAATTGCGTGCGCCGGCATCTATCCGCGATCAAGGGCGGGCGGCTCGCGGCGGCGGCAGCCCCGGCGCGCGTCGTCACGCTCATGATATCGGATGTGCCCGGCGATGACCCGAGCGTGATCGCCTCGGGACCGACCGTGGCCGATCCGACAACTTTGGCGGATGCGCTGGCGATCCTGCAAAAATATGCGATCGAGATTCCCGATCATGTGCGCGGTCATCTCACCCTTCCAAAGGCGGAAACATTAAAACCCGGCGATCCGCGCCTTGCAACCGTTACCAATATCATGATCGCGACGCCGCAATTGGCGCTCGAGGCGGCGGCGATGGTTGCCCGCAAGGCAGGTATCGGCCCGCTTATTCTTGCCAACGCGATCGAAGGCGAGGCGCGTGACGTGGCTTATGTCCATGCGGCAATCGCCAAGCAAGTTCACGGATTTGCACAGCCGGCGGCCCCGCCTTGCGTTCTGATTTCCGGCGGCGAAACGTCGATCACCCTTCGGGGGACCGGGCGCGGCGGCCGCAACACCGAATTTCTCCTCGCGCTTGGGATCGCCTTGGATGGCCAGCCAAACATTTTTGCGCTCGCCGCGGATACCGACGGAATCGACGGCTCGGAAGACAACGCCGGCGCGTTGCTTTTGCCCGAGAGTCTTTCGCGTGCGGCAAATCTGGGTATTTCGGCTAAAGCTATGCTAGCCAATAACGACCCTTATAGCTTTTTCTCGGCGCTGGGAGATCTCGTGATCACCGGGCCGACTCTGACGAACGTCAATGATTTTCGCGCCATCCTGATCCTTGGGTAGCTCTGGTGCATTGCAGCCTAGGCGAGGGGTGGTTCCGAATTTGTTTCGGACCTCGCAAGCTGCAATCTGGATATCGGTGCGGAACGCGGTTGCGCTTGAGCCGTTGGTTTTGTTAGTAATGTATCAGGCAAACATATGGAGGAAACACCATGCCGGGCCGCCATTTTCTTTTCGTTCCGGGGCCGACCAACGTCCCTGACCGCATCACCCGCGCCATGGTGATCGCGATGGAAGACCACAGGTCTTCGAAATTTCCCGAACTCACGCTCCCATTGTTTCAGGATTTGAAGAAGGTCTTTAAGACCGCCGATGGGCAAGTCTTCATTTTCCCCTCGTCGGGAACCGGCGCGTGGGAGGCGTCGCTTTGCAACACGCTTTCGCCGGGCGACAAGGTACTGGCGTCACGGTTCGGTCAGTTTAGCCATTTGTGGATCGATTTGGCCCAGCGGGTCGGCCTCGACGTTCAGATCTTGGAGGAGGAATGGGGTACGGGGGTCCATCCCGAGAAAGTCGAAACTGTCTTGCGTGCCGACAAGAGCCACCAGATCAAGGCCGTGCTCGCGGTCCAGAACGAGACCGCGACGGGGGTGACGAGCGATATCGAAGTCGTGCGAAAGGCGATGGACGCCGCAAATCATCCTGCGATGCTCTATGTCGATGGCGTGAGCTCGATCGCGAGCATTGACTTCCGCATGGACGATTGGCGTGTCGATCTTGCCGTAGCCGGCTCCCAAAAAGGCTTGATGCTGCCGGCCGGTCTCGGCATCGTCTGCGCGAGCCCGCGCGCCCTCGCGGCCTATAAGAGCGCCGGCCTCAAGCGGGTTTATTTCGATTTCGGCGACATGATGAAGGCCAACGCTACGGGTTATTTCCCCTATACGCCGGCACTGCCGATGCTCTACGGCTTGAGGGAGTCGCTCAACATGCTCTTCGAAGAAAAGCTGCCGCGCGTATTCGAACGCCATCACGTGCTGGCAAGCGGCGTGCGCGCCGCGGTCAAGGCGTGGGGATTGCAGCCCTGCGCGAAGGAGCCCAAATGGTATTCGGATACGGTCACCGCGATCTGCGTGCCGCCGGGCTTTAATGGCGCCGATGTCATTGATGCTGCCTTCCGCCGCTACAATTTGTCGCTGGGCGCCGGCTTGTCACAGGTCGCAGGCAAAGTTTTCCGCATCGGCCATCTCGGCGACCTCAACGACCTCATGGTTCTCGGTGCAATTGCCGGGGCGGAAATGGCGATGCGCGATATCGGCATAGAGGTTCAGCTCGGTAGCGGCGTCGCCGCGGCGCAGACGCATTTCCGCTCGACCATCATGGCCAAGGAGAAAAAACCGACGGATCAGGAGCATTTCGCACAGCTCCATCCGGAGGGCGTCCTCAACGACTGAAGCTTCGGACCGCCTGGCGCGCATGTTTTCGGCATGCGCCCGGGTCCGGGGATCCAGTGCCTTTCCGCCCAGTCCGGCGGCTTCTCATGACAGGGGGAAGAACGCGCCGCTGGCAGGATGAATTGCCAGGCGGCGAAAGGTACGGGATGCGGCCCCCCGAAGAGAAAAGTTTACCGAAGGGTAGCGCACCCAAAAAAAACTTCGATTTGGGAAACCGGCAAAAAATCGGAAGACAAGAAAGAGTACGCCGTGCAACATTCGATCGTCTTTCTCGACCGTTCGACCTTAGAAGCCAAGCTGCGTGCGCCGAATTTTCCGCATAGCTACAAGGAATACGCAGTCACTGGGGTTGATGAAATTGTGGACCGGCTGTGGGGCACGACAATCGCTATCATCAACAAAGTGCCGATGCGCGAAGCCACGCTCGCAAGGCTCCCCGATCTTAAGCTGATTGCGGTAGCAGCCACGGGCACCGATGTTGTCGACAAGGCCGCCTGCAAGGCGCGCGGTATAGTTGTGTCGAACATAAGGAACTACGCCTTTAACACGGTGCCGGAGCATGTCTTTGCGCTGGCCTTTGCGCTGCGCCGCAATCTCGTCGCCTACCGGGACGATGTGCGTGCCGGACGCTGGCAGGCCTGCGATCAATTCTGCTTTTTCGATCATCCTATTCGCGATATGCGCGGTTCGACGATCGGCATTGTCGGCTATGGCGCGATCGGCAAGTCGGTGGGCCGGATCGCGGAAGCCTTTGGCATGAAGGTGCTGGCTTATGACATCATCGCGCAGCCGGGGCTCACCGATTTTGAAACCTTGCTGCGCGAGAGCGATATTGTCACTTTACATCTGCCGCTCACACCCGAAACGAAGAACATGGTTGGCGCGCGCGAATTGCGGATGATGAAAAACGATGCGCTCCTGATCAACACGGGCCGCGGCGGCCTCGTCGACGAGCAGGCTCTGGCCGACGCGCTCAACGGCAAGATCATGGGCGGCGCGGGCTTTGATGTGCTGACCGTCGAGCCGCCAAAGCAAGGAAATCTCCTGCTCGATCTGCGGCTGCCGAATTTTATCGTCACGCCGCATGTCGCCTGGGCGAGCCGCGAGGCCATGCAAATACTCGCCGATCAGCTCATCGATAACATCGACTCTTTTGTGGCAGGAAGGCCGCAAAACGTGGTCGAGGCTTGAGGGCAGCTTCGAAGAGGACGGACCATGCCATCAGACATCGAAATCGCCCAAAATGCAACGATGCGCCGGATCGCCGATGTGGCGCGGGACAAGCTCGGGATTTCAGACGAGCACCTTGAGCCGTTTGGCTATTACAAGGCCAAAATTGCGCTTGAATATATCGATAGCTTGGGAAACCGGCCGGACGGCAAGCTTATTCTCGTCACCGCGATCAGTCCGACGCCCGCGGGGGAAGGCAAGACCACAACGACGGTTGGGCTTGGCGACGCGCTGAACAGGATCGGCAAAAAGGCGTCTATCTGCTTGCGCGAGCCATCGCTCGGACCGGTGTTCGGCATGAAAGGCGGTGCCGCGGGGGGCGGCTATGCCCAGGTCGTGCCAATGGAGGACATCAATCTCCATTTTACGGGCGACTTTGGCGCAATCGGTCTCGCGCACAATCTTCTCTCCGCGATGATCGACAATCACGTTCACCATGGCAATGAGCTGGGTTTTGATGTGCGGCGCATCGCCTGGAAACGCGTGGTCGATATGAACGACCGGGCTCTCCGGCAAATTACGATTGCGCTGGGAGGAACGGCAAATGGATATCCCCGCGAAGACGGATTCGATATCGTCGTCGCATCCGAGATCATGGCGATTTTCTGCCTTGCGACTTCAATCAAGGATTTGAAGGACCGGCTCGCGCGGATTGTCGTTGGCTATACGAAAGACCAAAAGCCGATCCATGCGGGCGATTTGGAAGCGCATGGGGCGATGGCCGTGCTGTTGAAAAACGCGTTGAAGCCAAACCTCGCGCAAACGCTCGAAAACAATCCCGCATTCATTCATGGCGGGCCGTTCGCCAATATCGCGCATGGCTGCAATTCCGTGCTCGCAACCAAGACGGCGTTAAAACTTTCCGACTATGTGGTGACCGAGGCGGGCTTTGGCGCAGATCTTGGCGCGGAAAAATTCATCGATATCAAATGCCGCAAATCGGGGTTGCGTCCTCAGGCGGTGGTCATTGTCGCAACGATTCGGGCGCTCAAATACCACGGGGGCGCGGAACTCAAGGATCTCAACATCGAAAATCTCGATGCCTTGGCAAAGGGCGTGATCAATCTGGAGCGCCATGTCAACAACATCCGCAACCATTTTGGCCTGCCGGCGATCGTTGCGATCAACCATTTTACCTTTGACGCCGCCGCCGAGATCGAACTGTTGAAGACAAAAATGGCGCATCATGAGGCGCCAATCGTCGTGTGCCGCCATTGGGCCGAGGGCGGCAAAGGCGCCGAAGAACTCGCGCGGGTGGTCGTGGACACGGTCGACAAGGTGCCTGGCGATTTCCGCTTTGCCTATGAGGATTCGACGCCGCTTTGGGATAAGGCAAAGGCCATTGCCACAAAGCTCTATGGCGCAAGCGAGGTCACCGCGGACTCAAAAGTCCGCACGCAAATCAAGCGGCTGCAAGAGAGCGGCTACGGCCACTATCCGGTTTGCATCGCCAAAACGCAATATTCCTTTTCGACAGACGCCAAGCTGCGTGGCGCGCCGAGCAATCATGAAATCAACATCCGCGAAGTCCGGCTCGCCGCCGGCGCCGAATTCCTCGTGCTTGTGTGCGGCGACATCATGACCATGCCGGGCCTGCCCAAAGTGCCGGCGGCGACCAAGATCGATCTCGACGACAGCGGCAAGGTGACGGGGCTCTTTTAAATACGGCTCTGCCGGTGACCGCGTGCATCAGCCGGTTTTCGCCGCGCGCTTGTTGATTTGGGCGGGAGTGGCCCGAGCGATAGCGCCGGTTTCCTGTTGCTTTCCGAGCCAAGCGTTCAAACCATCTATATCGACATAGTCCCGGTCAAAACTCAGGCCGGCGATCTGGCGGCAAGGAGCATAAGGCTCGCCAAGGTCGCTAAGGACGCTGGTCGCAAGGCTAAAATCATCGCCGCGCAAATAATGACTCGGGCTTGCGATGACGTATACGCCCGCGGCCCGCGCCGCTTTGATGCCATTGGTCGAGTCCTCGATTGCCACACAAGAATCCGGGCCGCAACGGAGCGTTTCAAGCGCCAGAAAATAAACGTCTGGGGCAGGCTTCTTATTTGCTACCGCATCTCCAGCGGCAATCGCCGTGAACATTGCGGGGCCCGTTTCGCCTAAGATCGTGCGCAGAAGCGTAATGACGCTGTCCTCGAGCGATGTCGTCGCGATGGCAAGCCGCACGCCCCTTTTATGCGCCTCTGCGATCAAGCGGCAAATTCCAGGCCGCGCGCGAACGCCACCGGACTCGATCAGCGCCGCATAGCGCGCCGAAGCCTCCTCGTAAATCTCGGCGAAGTTAGACTGCGCCGTAGCGCGTCCCGGAGGTTTCCATTCGTCGATAAAATGCTGGAGACGCTCCTTGCCGCCAGTGATCTGAAGCAGCTTGCGATAGAGCTCCTCGTCCCAGTGCCAGTCGAGCCCGAAAGCGGCAAACGCCTCGTTGAACGATTGCCGGTGCGCCTCCTCGGTTTCGGCAAGCGTTCCATCGACATCGAATATCAGCGCTTTAAGCAGCATCGCGGCATCGTTTTGTGGCAGCTGCCACGCGAATTGCTTCAATATTTTTTGCATATTGTTCTGCGCCTCCTTTGAAAATTGCCGATCCTGCAACAAAAGTGTCCGCGCCTGCCGCCGCAACGAGCCCGGCGGTTTCAGGATTAATGCCGCCGTCGACCTCGATGCGGATCGGACGTGCGCCAATCATCGCTTTGAGTTCAATGATTTTATCGACTGTCGAAGGAATAAAGGACTGGCCGCCAAAGCCCGGGTTGACCGACATGACGAGAACAAGGTCGACTGAATCGAGGACGTGCTGGACATGGGACGCGGGCGTTGCAGGGTTGAGCACGGCGCCTGCCCTTTTGCCAAGCGCGCGGATCGCCTGCAAAGACCGGTGAAGATGCGGTCCGGCCTCGGCATGGACAAGGATCGAATCCGCCCCTGCCTCGGCAAAGGACTCGAGAAAGGGGTTGCAAGGCGATATCATCAGATGCACGTCAAACGGGATCTCTGTATGCGGACGCAAGGCGGCGACCATCCTAGGCCCAATCGTAATATTCGGCACGAAATGGCCGTCCATGACATCGATGTGGATCCAATCCGCGCCGGCGCGAGTGACCGCTTGGACTTCTTCGCCGAGCTTGGCGAAATCGGCCGAAAGTATCGAGGGCGCGACGACGAGAGGTGTCATGCGATCAGTCCATGAAGACGAAAGAGGCAATGCCCCGCCGTGGCCGCTCCCTCATGCGCGGTATCGTTCGGCTTGCGGCGAAATCTATTCCGCAGCCTTGCGGCGAAGCGCAAGGGCCGGATCGAGACTGCCCGACGCATAGCGCTTGGCCATCGCCGACATCGGCAAAACCTTGATTTTTTGCGCATTTCCAGCGGTGCCAAACTGCTCGAAGCGCTGCCTGCAAACCTCGCGCATGGCCTCCATGGCGGGTTTTAAAAACTTGCGCGGATCAAACTCGCCCGGCGTTTCCTGAGCGACGCGGCGCAGTTCCGCGGTGATTGCAATCCGGCAATCGGTATCGATGTTCACCTTGCGCACGCCATGTTTGATGCCGTTCACGATCTCCTCGACCGGGACACCCCAGGTTTGGCGCATCGCGCCGCCAAAGGCATTGAACCGGTCCTGCAGCTCCTGTGGGACGGATGAGGATCCATGCATCACGAGGTGTATATTGGGAAGCTTTGCATGAATAGCCTCGACGACCCGCATCGACAGAATTTCGCCGTCGGGCTTGCGGGTGAATTTATAAGCGCCATGCGAGGTGCCCATGGCAATCGCCAAGGCGTCGACCTTCGTCCTTGTCACGAAATCGACAGCCTGATCGGGGTCGGTCAAAAGCTGCTCGCGGCTGAGCTTTCCTTCCGCGCCATGGCCATCTTCCTTATCGCCACTGCCGGTTTCGAGCGAGCCAAGAACGCCAAGCTCCCCTTCGACCGACGCGCCCACCGCATGGGCAACACCCACGACCTTAGATGTGACGGCGACATTGTAGTCGTAGGAGGCGGGCGTTTTTGCATCTGCCTCGAGCGATCCGTCCATCATCACGGACGAAAATCCATATTGGAGCGCCGTAAAACAGGTTGCTTCGCTGTTGCCATGATCTTGGTGCATGCAGACCGGAATATCTGGATAAAGTTCGATCAGCGCCTCGATCAGCTTGGAGAGCACGATATCGTTGGCATAGGCACGGGCCCCGCGGCTTGCCTGAATGATGACCGGCGAGCTCGTTGCCGCAGCCGCCTCCATGATCGCCAAGCCCTGCTCCATATTGTTGATATTGAATGCCGGGACGCCGTAGCCATGCTCGGCCGCATGGTCGAGCAGCTGCCGAAGAGTAATTCGGGCCATAGGATTTACTCCGTTGTCAAATCAATGCGCCAGGGGAACAATTTTATCAAAGATATCACGCCGGTAGAGTTAAATTATCGCAAGCGCTTCATTTTTCAAGCCAAGCGCCGCCGTCTCTCGACAAGTTGAAGCACAAAGGGCGTCAGAATCAATTGCATCGCAAGATCGAGCTTTGCTCCGGGAATGACGATCGAATTGGCCCGCGACATGAAACTGTCGTGGATCATCGAGTGCAGATAGGCAAAATCAATGCCTCTCGGTTTGGCGAAGCGTATGATGACCATCGACTCATCGGCGGTCGGAATCCAACGCGCGATAAAAGGATTGGATGTATCGACCGTGGGTACCCGCTGAAAGTTAATATCCGTTGCGGTGAACTGCGGGCAAATATAGTGTACATAGTCCGGCATTCTGCGCAACATCAAATCCATGGCTGCCTCCGTCGAATAGCCGCGCGCGGAACGATCGCGATGAATTTTTTGGATCCACTCCAGGTTGATGACTGGGACTACTCCGATCTTCAGGTCTGGGTATTGTGCAATGTTGACGTCGCCAGTTTTGACCGCGCCATGCAGCCCTTCATAGAAAAGGAGGTCGCTGTTTTCTGGCAAAGCCTCCCAATCCGTAAAGGTACCGGGCGGATGACCATAAAGCGCCGCCTCCTCATCGTCGTGAACATAATGCCGGGTCTTGCCGCTTCCCGATTCGCCGTAACTGCGAAATACGGTCTCGAGCTCGGCAAGCAGATTGGCTCCAGGGCCAAAATGGCTGAAATCGCGATTGCCCTTTGCCTCCTCCGCGGCCATTGCCGCAGACATTTGGTCACGGTCATAGCGATGAAAGGCATCGCCCTCAATAAAGGCCGCCGCAATCTGCTCGCGGCGAAAAATCTGCTCGAACGTGCGCCTCACGGAGGTCGTTCCGGCTCCGGAGGATCCGGTCACGGATATGATCGGATGTTTCGCGGACACGTAAACCTCGCCTTTGCTCGATTGTCCTATCTCGTGTTTAGCGGCGCATGAGACCGCGCTTGCCAAACAATGGCGCGCGGTCCGAAAATTGAGGATCGCTGTGGTAGCGCGCGATAAGTTCGACAAGGGCCGGCGAGCCAAACACGAACGGCACCTTGGCATGGATCGACGCGGGCATGATGTCGAGCATCGGTCTTACGCCATCCGTCGCACTCCCCGCGGCCCGCTCGATGACCAAGGCAACCGGATTTGTCTCGTAGAGCTGCCGCAGTCTTCCGCTGCCATATCCGGCCCGCTCGTCGCCCGGATAAAGAAAAACGCCCCCGCGCATCAAAATGCGATAGGCGTCGGCGACGAGCGAACCCGTCCAGCGCATATTGTATTCGCGCTTTAGGGGGCCTTCCGCGCCCTGCTCGCAATCGTCGATAAAAGCCCGGACCGGGGCCTCCCAATGCCGGAAATTCGAGGCATTGATGGCATATTCGGGGTTGTCCTTGGCTATGGCCGGCGCAGATAGCGCCTGGTAGAACCGGCCGTCGCACCTGTCGAGCGTAAATATTTGCGTGTCTTCGCTGCCATACGCAAAAATGATCGAAGTCTGCGGTCCATAAATGACGAAGCCCGCGGCAATCTGCTTGCGTCCTGGCTGAAGGAAATGGGCCTCGGCATTCGCGTCCGCAACCGCAGGTAGAATCGAAAAGATCGTGCCGATCGAAACGTTGGTATCGATATTGGATGAGCCGTCGAGCGGGTCCATTGCGACCGCGACCGGGCCTTTTGGGTCGAGAACCAAAGGCTCCTTCATTTCCTCGGAGAGGACCGCCGCGACCGGAGCCTGCCGAAACGAGTCAACGAATGTTTCGTTAGCGACAACGTCGAGTTCCTTCTGAACGTCGCCGTCCGTGTTCATGCTGCCCAGGCTCGCACCCAGCCAGCCGGCGAGGCGGCCAAGACCAATAAGGCGCGACAGTTCAACGCCCGCAGCTGCGATGGCGCGGAGAACTGCGGCGGCTGGCCCAAGAAGCTGGTCCCCGCCTGCGACCTCATCGAGATAGGCGTCAAATTCCTTGGGCCCGGTATTTTGCGGCATAATTCGCCTTATTGTTGTTATGCAACCCGCAGGGCGGCTTAGGCCGCCGGAAATAAACCTGCCGAAAAATTCAGCAGGACTCAAGGGGGACCTTGCCGCGCCCCTCCATCGATGGCTCATCGCAGTGTCAATCATTAAGCTACAGCTTGGCTGACAAATTTCCAACGTGAATGGTCCTTTGCCTTGCAACGCATATGGGTAAGACTGCCTCCAATCGTTGCCCCGCAGATTTTGGACTTTTCGTTCTTGGTAAAGAGCATCGCGGCATCGCAAACAAAAAAAAATGGTGGGTACCAATGCGGGGGTCAAAAGACTGCGTTTTTTGGCTTCTGTTGTTGCCAGCATTGGCACGTATTTGGCCGCGGACTTGCGCTTACCGGCACGCATTATCCGGCCACCGATCCCGCTCCGGACCGCCAACTTCTTTACGGGCGACCCACTGTCAAAACGCAAGCTCCCATTTCACATCGAGGTGACGGATGAGGGCAAGGTGCGCAACATTTTTGGTTTTGTCAGGGGCAGTTTCAAAAATTGGCGCAGGATCGGCAAGCTCCCTTCAAAGATCGCATCGCCCGTGCTTGACAAGCCGCGGCTCGCCGTTTATTAAACTGCTCCATTAATTAACCGACTGGTTATATATAACGTGGCAACCGATCGCCTGAGCAGCACTTTCGCGGCCCTTGCCGACCCGACGCGCCGGGCGATTCTCGCGCGGCTTGCCCTGGGCGACGCCGCCGTCACCGAGCTCGCCGAGCCCTTCGAGATGAGCCTTCCCGCAGTCTCGAAGCATCTCAAGGTTCTCGAGCGCGCGCGGCTCATTTCGCGGGGACGCACGGCACAGTGGCGGCCCTGCCGGATCGAGGCGGGCGCCCTTAAGGATGTCGATGACTGGCTTGAGCGTTATCGCCGCTTTTGGACGGGGAGCTTCGAGCGTTTGGACAAGTACCTCCGCCTGTTGCAAACGAAGGATGGAAAACGTGGCCGCAAGAAACGAACTTAACCCCGCGCTTGAACCGGCGGAGCAGGCGCTCGAGATTAAGCGTGTCTTCGACGCGCCGCGTGACGTCGTCTTCAAGCTTTGGACCGACTCGAAGCACGCGATCAAATGGTGGGGCCCGCGCGATTATCCCGCCACTTATCTCGATATGGACGCTCGCCCTGGCGGCGCTTGGCGCGGCTGCTTGACGTCGACCGAAACCGGAAACGATCTCTGGCAGAGCGGCATATTTCGAGAAATCCTCCCGCCAGAACGCCTTGTCTTCACATTTGCCTGGGACGACGAAGGCGAGCGCGGGTTTGAAACCGAGGTGACGGTGGCATTCGCCGAGCAGGATGGGAAGACCGTGATGACATTCCGCCACGCTCCGTTCCGATCAATCAAGGAACGCGATGGGCACCAGGGAGGCTGGACGAGCACATTCGACCGGCTGGTTGAATATCTTCGCGGCTTGTAACGCTGGGAGCGGCACATCGTCTGAAACGAAGCGAGACCAAACGCGATTTGAAACTTGGCAGTTTGGGATGCCGTCAATCTGTCGTTAGCATGAAGGAGGAGATAACCGATGTTCATTACACTTTTGTTGGTCGTTTGTGTTGCCGTCATCGCGATCTTCGTTGCGATTGCGCGCCAGCCTTCGGAATTCCGTGTCGAGCGCACAGCCACGATTGCTGCTTCGCCGGCGGCTCTGTTCGGCCAGGTCAATGATTTCCATCACTGGGAAGCGTGGTCGCCTTGGGCAAAGCTCGATCCCTCGGCAAAAAACACTTTTGGCGAAATATCCTCGGGAAAGGGAGCCGCATTCGCCTGGTCTGGCAACAGCAAAGTGGGCGAGGGCCGCATGACGATCACTACCAGCCGTCCGGGGGAGCTGATTGAAATCAGACTCGAATTCACGAAACCGTTCAAAGCGACCAATCAGGCAGCCTTCACCTTCAAGCCCAAAGGCGACAAAACCTTGGTCACTTGGAGCATGGCCGGGCGCAACAACCTTGTGTCCAAGGCGATTGGGCTCTTCATGAACTGCGACAAGATGGTCGGCGGACAGTTTGAAAAGGGTCTGGAAAATTTGAGATCGGTGACGGAACGTCCGGTCAGAGGTGAGGGTCAAAACTCCCTGGCGCGCGCGGATTTGGCAGCGGCCGGGCCCAATCGATAGCTCAAATCGACGGACTCTGATTCATGCAGCTCAAGCAGAAAATAACCCCTTTTCTATGGTTCGATGGCAACGCAGAGGAGGCCGCAAACTTTTACGTTTCCATATTCAAGAACTCAACGATTCTGGGCATCTCTCGCCGTGCAGAGGCTGGGCCCGGCCAAAAGGGTTCTGTCGAGTCCGCCACATTTGAGCTCGATGGGCAAAAGTTCATCGCGTTGAACGGAGGTCCACAATTCAAATTTACGGAAGCCATTTCCCTTTTTGTGAACTGTGAGACGCAGCAAGAAGTGGATGAACTTTGGGAGAAGCTTGGCGCGGGCGGTGAAAAGCAAAGATGCGGCTGGCTCAAAGACAAGTTCGGGGTGTCCTGGCAGATCATTCCTTCTATTTTGGGCGAGTTGCTCCACGACAGGGATGACGTAAAATCAAACAGAGTTATGAAAGCAATGCTTCAAATGGATAAGATCGATATCGCGAGACTGCAAGAAGCCCATGCGGGATGATCCCGCGTGTGGCGCTTTGCGGATAAAAAAGGAGAATCAACATGACCAACTATGTTGACGTTTTCGTGGTTCCCGTCCCCGAAAAGAATATCGAAGCGTATCGTAAGCAGGCGGAATTGTTCGCCAAGGTCTGGCGCGAGCATGGCGCGCTCTCATGCGTTGAGGTCGAGGCGGACGACGTCAAGTCAGGGCAATGGACCTCGTTTCCGCAGAGCGTGGACTTAAAGCCCGGCGAAAAAGTCTTCGTCGGCATCGTTACCTACGCCTCGCGCGCTCACCGCGACGAAGTCAATGCCAAGGCAATGGCAGACGAACGCATGGCCGGTATGAAACCGGAAAC
>JACXTT010004509.1_pt1 | contig 20663 bp, 17 predicted proteins | sample 9270951 | NCBI WGS metagenome assembly JACXTT01 (sample SAMN15532306, study PRJNA645909) | rock metagenome | isolation source: weathered quartz diorite | place: Puerto Rico | collected 2017-06-21
TCCAGGTCGACGGCGTCGAGGTTTCCGATCCGCTGTTCGGCGGCGGCGCGAACATCGCCAACCTGGCGGTCGCCGGCGCCGACGTGCTCTCGGGTGGAATGGACGCCGAGTACGGCAACGCCCTCTCCGGCGTCGTGGCGGTCTCCACCAAGGAAGGCACCGAGAGGTTCGGCGGCGAGGTGCGCTGGGACACCGATCGCTACGGCGATCCCACCAAGACCTACGACAACTTCGACCGCTTCACCTTCGGCTTCGGCGGGCCCACGCCGGTCAAGAACCTCACCTACTTCGCTACCTACGAGGGGACGTTCCAGGACACGTACACGCCCACCAGCCTGAGCCGTCCGACCCGCACGCTGTGGGACTTCATCCAGCTCGGGAACCGGCAGAACAATCAGATCAACACCAACCTCAAGCTCGCCTATCGGCTGAGCCCGAAGCACAAGGTGACGCTCGAGACCATCAACAACCGATCGATCTTCACCCCGTACAACCACATGTGGAGCCGAAAGGGCTTCGTGAAGGTGAGCTACGACACCGTGCACACCAACGGCCAGGCCGACACCTATCGGCCGAAGTACGGAACCTGGTCGGCGACCCAGGTCGACAGCACCTACATCCCCGAGAACTTGCCGGATCACGTTCCGACGACGGACGACCGCTTCCACGGACTGACCGCAGTTTGGACCAGCCAGCTCTCGGACAAGACGGTCTGGGCGACCCGGGCTTCGTCGCTCAAGTTCAATACGCTGTCTTCCGTCGGTCGCAAGGAGCCGTGGGACTACTCCATCGAGAGTCCTCAGTATTGGGACGGCAACACCACGATCGGGACCGAGGACAACCCCTTCTTCGCCACCCACGGCGACTTCCCGACCTACTCGGACCGCAACACCGAGACTTGGGTAGTGAAGAGCGACTTCTCGACCCGACGCTGGAAACAGCACACCTTCAAGACCGGTATCGAGGCGCGTTACAACCGGGTCCAGAATCTCGGCATCATCCGCCCGAACAACGAGAACATGGGCCTGCCGGGTGGTGTGCGCTCCGACTACACCAATTACAATCCGGAGGGCGCCTACTACCTGCAGGATCGCTGGGAGTACGAAGGCTTGGTGCTCAACGCCGGCCTGCGCTACGACCTCTTCACGCCTGGGGACCAAGTCGAAACTCGCGACCTGCCGAGCGGCAAGCGCTACAAGCAACAGATGAGCCCGCGGCTGGGCATCGCCTATCCGATCTCCGATAAGGACGTGCTCAGCTTCCACTACGGCTGGACCTACCAGACGCCGGGCCGCAACTTCGTGTTCGAGAACCGCGGTCTATCCTCGTCGGTCGCGATCCGCGGCAATCCGGATCTCCAGCCCGAGACCAACATTGCCTACCAGGCGGCGGTGCAGCACCTGTTCACGCGCGACATCTCGGGTCAGTTCGCCGTGTTCTTCAAGGACATCTACGGCCTGATCGCGACCCGCGCGGCCAGCGATCAGTTCGGCAATCAGATCTCGGTCTACGTCAACCAAGACTACGCCAGCTCGCGCGGGTTCGAGGCCAGCGTCACCAAGAGCTTCAGCCACAAGTTTTCGGCCGAGATGAACTACACGTACCAGATCGCGACCGGCGTGGCGTCCGATCCGCGGCAGGCGCAGCAGTTCATCACCGGGGGCGGCCTCTACCTTCCGATCTCGGAGCAGCCGCTCGATTGGGACCAGCGCAGCACGCTGACCTTCCAGGGTGTGGTCCGCGATCCGGGTCGCTGGGGGTTCCGCTTCCTGTGGCAGTACGGGTCGGGGTTCCCGTTCACGCCCACATTCCGCAACGATCGCAAGCCCGATCCGGCGCTCGACAACTCGCGTCGCTTGCCTTCCAACTCGATCCTGACCGTGGACGGCGACAAGTACTATCGGATCTGGGGACAGAACGTGACCATGTTCTTCGACGCCCGCAACGTGCTCGACGCGAAGAACATCAACAGCCTGACCTACGGCGTGTTCCCGAATCCGTTCGTCGGCCAGTCGGGTGACGAATACCTGATCTACTTCACCGAAACCGGCCGCGCGGGCGGCGCTTACCTCCAAGACGTGAACGGCGACAACATCCTGGATTGGGTCCCGATCCACGACCCGCGTGTCTTCCAGGAGGGTCGCAACGTGCGCATGGGCGTGAGCATCACGTTCTAGCGATCGAAAGGGCCCGAGGAGCACTCCCCACATGAGCCTGACCACGAAGCGCGCCCTGTTGGCGGTGGTAATCGTGCAGCTCGCGAGCGCTGCGGTGGTTCACGCCCGGCCGGATCCCAGCGAGGTCCAGGGATTCCAGCAGATGCAGGCCCACATGTGGCGCTCTCCGGCCAATCCGGCCGGAGGCATGAAGAACCGCAGCGCCACGCCGGCCGCGATTCCGGACATCTACGGCCCGGGCGCGGTGCTGACGGTCGGCAACGTGGTGATGAAGGTCACCAACTACGGCCTGCTCGGGAATCCCTTCACCAACATCTCCAGCGATCCCTCCGGGCAATGGCCCGGGGCCTCGGGGGTCGAGTATCTCGACTTCATCCTGCTCGCGGTGGGGGGAGTGAACCCGACCGCGACCGACCCCACGGCGGTGCGGCGCGTCAGCTACATCCCCGAGTGGTGGCCGCCGACGCCCGACCCGGTAGACCGGATGTACCGCGCCTACGACGGCATCATCAACGGCAACCGTCTGGTCAACGACGACGGCGACTTCGATCCGTTGACCGGGCAGCCGCGGATCGACGAGGACTTCCTTGATGGCCGTGACAACGACGGCGATGGCCGCATCGACGAGGACTACGGCGCCCTCGGCCAGCTGATGTACTCGTGCGTGATACGCGACGACACGCCAGCGGCGTTCGCCTCGAGCACGAGCGAGGCCCACGTGCCGCTGGTGCTCGAAGTGAGGCAGTTGGCGTGGGCGTACTCGGTGCCTGGATTCACCGATTTCGACGTGTGCCAGTGGGACATCTACAACCGCTCGGGACATACGCTCGACAGCATGTACGTGGGCATCCGCGTCGACATCGACGCGGGTCCGGTCTCCAGCTCGACGTATTTCTCGGACGACCAGGACATCGCGGTCTTTCCGAGCGGCGAGTTCAAGACTCCGGTGAGCGCCGACGACCCGCGCTTCCAGCTCAGCGTCAAGCAGAACGGATCGCCCGACACGCTGTGCCCCGTGCAGAAGATTCGCATCAACGGGTTCTCGGTCTGTGACTTCGACGGCGACGGGGGCCGCACGCCGGGCGTGGCCTCGATGCTCCTGTTCGGACATACCGTCGATCCACTCGGGATTCGCGCCCCGTCGCGGGTCGGCTTCACGGCCTACCGGTCGTTCGTCGCCGGCACGCCCTACGCCAGCAACGGCAATCCCAGCACAGACGCGCAGCGTTTCCAGTTCTTCAACAGCCACCAGAACGTCGACCCGGTGACGGGCTTCATCAACGCCGAGCCCGGCGACCAGCCGGCCGACTACACTGCGTGGTCCGCCGTGGGTCCGTTCCTGAACGTGGCCGACGGCTCGATGATCACCTGCACGATCGGGTTCGCGGTGCAGCGCGGCGCCTACACGCAGCTCCAGAACTACCGATTGGACTACGCCAGCTACCAGGCCGGACGATTGAGTCTCGACGACTTGTTCGGGCGCTATCCCGCGCTCGAGAACGCGTTCACCGCCCAGGTCGCGTACGAAGGCGTCTACGAGCTGCCGCGCCCGGGCTTCACTGACCAGGTGCCGAACTGCCACGGCTGTGAGACGGGGGTGAAGCTTCCCACCGGCTCGACCCCGATCGTGCTCTCCGAGACTTGCCCCGACCGCGAGCCCGTGCCCAAGCAGGTCACCGACAACGCCTATACCTGGTTCGACTTCGATTGCGATCCGTGCACCGGCGTCTACAACGAGAGCAACGGTCAGGGTTACTTCCTCCGCCACTGGAACGCGGAATCGCCGCCGCCCAACCCGAACCTGAACGTGGCGGCTGCCTACAACTACACCGACAATCCCAACCGAGTCGTGGCGGGCGGAGACAATCAGATCACGCTGGCTTGGGACAATCTCTCCGAGACCACCGCCGATCCCAAGTCGGCTCAGTTCGACTTCCGCGCCTATCGAGTGTGGAAGGTGGCGGGCTGGCAGCGACCGGTGGGGGCGGCGGGGCCCAACGACGAAGACTGGGCGTTGCTGGGCGAGTACCGCCTCTTCGACTACGCCGACAGCAACTTCACGCGCGATCCGGTCAGCGACACGACGGTGTGCCCGATGGTGTTCGTGCCGAACTACACGTACCCGGCGGGCCATCCGCACTGCAGCGACCGCAACGCCGATCCGCTCCAGCTGCGCGGCGGGGGCTGCCGCGATACCGCCACGGTCAAGATCTGCCTGCTGAAAGGCGACCTGTGGGATCGGCAGACGGGCTACATCCTGCGTCCGCAGAACGTCGATTGCGTGCGGTCGAGCGCGAACGGACCCTGCCTCCAGGACAGCGGTCTGGTGCTGGGCACCGAGATCCACGTCAAGAAGACCCGCTATCCGGTCGGGCGCTACATGATCGTCGACAAGGAAGTGAAGAACGGCTTCATCTACTTCTACTCGGTGACCGCAGGCGACTCGACGGCGGGCAGCCAGCTCTTCGGACGTCGCTCCGCGGTCGAGGCCGATCAGGTCACGCCTCAGGCGGCGGCCAAGAGCGGGAAGTCGGTGTGGGTGGTTCCGAATCCCTACCGCGGATTCACCAACATCCAGGCCCGACCGTCGGCCTGGGACCTGACGCCCAACGCCACCGACCCGACCGGCACGCACATCGATTTCATGGGCCTGCCGAAGGGCAAATGGAAGATCCGGGTCTACACCGTGTCCGGGGATCTCGTGGCGGAGATCCACTGGGACGATCCGGTCAATCAGTCGATTCGAGGCAACGTCACCGGCTCCGACAACGTCACGCGGCCGGGCTACAACCGGCAGCAGGACACGCCCAACGACGGCCAAGCGCGCTGGAATCTGATCTCGCGCAACGGGCAGGACGTGGTGAGCGGCATCTATCTGTTCGTGGTGGATTCGGATCAAGGACAGCAACGAGGCAAGTTCGTCGTCATCCGCTAGACCGGGCGTGGGTATGAAGGAGGTTTCCGTGAAGAGAACGATCATCACCCTCGGCGGGCTCGCGTTGTTGCTCCCGGGGTGGGCTTTCGGCGCCCAGATCTTCGAGAAGGTCGGGACGTTCGACGGCCAGTTCCTGAAGATCGAGGTCGGGGCCCGTGCGGCCGGCATGGGAAACGCCTTCGTCGCGGTCGCGGATGACGCCAGCGCGGTGTTCTGGAACGCAGCGGGGATCGCGCGCATCGATCCGAACAAGTCGGAACTGAGCCTCAACCACGCCAACTGGATCGCCGATCTCAACTTCGATCAGGTCGGCTACGTCTTCCACGTGAAGCGCATTCCGGGAGCGTTCTCGGTGCACGCCCGTGCGCTGAGCATGAATCCCATGGTCGAGACCACCGCCTATCAGCCGGACCCGGTGGAGGGCACGGGACGAACGTTCGATGCCGGCATGATGACCGCGGGCCTCACCTACGCGCGCTCCTTCACCGACAAGTTCAGCGCCGGATTCACCGCCAACTTCGTGCACGAGGGTCTGGCCGAATTCAATCAGCAGACCTACGCCTTCGACATCGGGACGCTCTACGACGTCGGCGTCGCCGGGATGAAGATCGGCATGACCATCTCCAACATCGGCTCGCAGGTGAAGTTCATCGACCGCGACGCGCGCATCCCGGCCTTGTTCCGCGTCGGCTCGTCGCTCAATCTGCTGCAGAGCGCGGACCAGCGCCTGGTCGGATCGCTCGAGTTCTCGCATCCGCCCGACAACGCGGAGCGGCTCAACGTCGGCGCCGAGTACTCGTTCAAGAATTTCGCGCACGTGCGCGGCGGCTACAACATCAACTACGATGCGGAGGGAATCGCCGGCGGGGTGGGATTCCACTTCCCGGTTTCGGTCGCAGGCGAGGCCGATCTCGACTATGCCTACACCGACATGCAGGATCTCGGAGGAGTGCATCGGTTCTCGCTCACCTTCGAATTCTGAGCCGCGGCTGAACACCGAGCAGCGGTGCGCGCGCCTCCGTCAGGGGGCGCGTGCGTCGTTTTGGGCCGCGGCTCTGCTGGCGATCGGCACGTCCGCTCGGGCCGATGACGTCACCGGCCCGCTGCCGTGGCGAGTCAATGGCAAGCTGGGTTTCACCGTGGACGCGGCCGCCTTTCCCGATTCGGTCGATGACCAGCTCGAGGTCTACTGCCGGCTCCCGCCGGCCACCATCGCATCGCTGGCTCAGTCGGATCATGGCGAATCGCGGCTCAGGATCACCGTCACTCTGCACAACCGGTTCGGCGCTCTGCACCATCAGGCGAGCCAGGAATTCAGCGTCGTGCCGAGCGACACCGGCGGTTTCGGCAAAGTGGTGCTGATGCGTTTCCCGATCCGCAGCGGCACCTACCGGATGGACGTGAAGCTCGACGACCCACTGTCGCGCAAGCGCGGTCTGGCCTACGTCGGACGCACCGTGGCCCACTCGGCGTCGATCGGTGGCGACATCGACGTGCCCGAAGCGGCGCAAGGGCGGCGCGTGTCGAACCTCGAATTCGTATGGAGCGCAGGCTCGAGCCAGGCCTTCCGCCGCGCGGATGCCGACACCGGCCTGCTCCCCAATCCCGATCGCCTCTATGGGCTGTTCGCGACCGAAGTGCGCGCGCACTTCGAGGCCCGCTCGGACCGCACGCCGGCGAGCTGGCATTGGCGCGCGCGCATCCTCGACAACGCCGGGAAGGAAGTGGCCGTGCGCGAGAGCTCGATAGTCGCTGCCCATCTGGCTCAGGTGGTTCCGTTCGACGTGTCCGCGCTGCCGGCCGGCGGCTACGACTTCGAGATCCAGGCGTGGCGCGAAGGCGAAGTGACAGCGCTCACACGACGGGGACGATTCAGCGTGGCATGGAATCGGTCGTCGTGGTGGCGCAATCCACTCGACGTCGAGGACGAGGTCCATCTGCTGCTCGACCGTGAAGAAGACGAGGAGGCCTTCGCGCGCATGAACCCAGGCGAACAGGAGGCCTACCTCGACGGTTTCTGGCGTGAGCGCGACCCCACGCCCTCGACGGCCCAGAACGAAGCCCGCAACGAATTCTTCCGGCGCGTCGATCACGCCAACCGCACATGGACCCAGCCCGCGCTGGGCAAGGGGATGTTCACCGACATGGGGCGCGTGTACATCCGCCATGGCGAGCCCGACGAGATCCTGCGCCAGGTCATCCCGGCCGGCGATCAGACGCTGCAGCAGGTGCTGGCGCAGCTCGACGCGACCGAGGACCGCCCCACCGGTGACGTCGAGAACAAAGGAGTCGGCGGCGACACGCGTCCCTTCGAGGTCTGGATCTACGAAGGCGAGCGCGGGCGCGGGATCACGGCCAAACCCGACCCCACCGCCGGAGGGAAGACGCGCAAGCGCCTCACCTTCCTGTTCGTCGACGATCGAGGCTATGGCGACTATCGGCTGCGCTACAGCACCGAGTGAGTTGCCGGCGCCCGCCGCCGCAGCGCGCGGAATACTTGACCTGCCCGCCCGCATTGCGGCATAGTCCGACGCTGCATTCAGCATAACTCCATCAACCACAAGAGCTTGGAGCGGCGGCGTCGAGGGCCGCCGTTCGGTCGTGGTGACGTTCGAGAGCTGGCTCGCGCCCGACCCGCGCCACCGCGACTCGCGGACGCCCGAGCTCAGACCGGAGGGAGAGACCGATGGCCTTGCGGATCGGCATCAACGGGTTCGGTCGCATCGGGCGTCTGGTGTTGCGCGCCGCGCATCAACGCCGCGCGCCGCTCGAGATCGTGGCAGTCAACGACGTCACCGATGCGCCCAACCTGGCGCACCTGCTGCGCTACGACACCGTGCATCGCACCTTCCCCGAGGCCGGCCCCGCCGTCGACGGCGCGCTGCAGGTGGCGGGTCGAAAGATCAGCGTCCTGAGCGAGAAGGACCCGGCGCGCCTGCCGTGGAAGTCGTTGGGCGTCGACGTCGTGCTGGAGGCCACCGGCAAGTTCACCGACAAGGCGTCCGCCTCGGCTCACCTCACCGCCGGAGCGCGCGGCGTGCTGATCTCCGCACCGGCCAAGGACGCCGACCTGACCTTCGTGATCGGCGTCAACCATGCGCAGTACGATCGCAGGAAGCACGTGGTGATCAGCATCGGCTCCTGCACCACGAATTGCCTGGCGCCGATGGCCAAGGTGATCCACGACGCGTTCGGAATCGAGCATGGCTTGATGACGACGATCCACGCCTACACCAACGACCAGCGCATCCTCGATCTGCCTCACAAGGACCTGCGGCGCGCCCGGGCGGCGGCGCAGAACCTGATTCCGACCTCGACCGGCGCGGCCAAGGCGATCGGTCTGGTGCTGCCGGAGCTCAAGGGCCGATTGGACGGGATCGCGGTGCGCGCGCCGGTGATGAACGGCTCGCTCACCGATCTGGTGTGCCGCGTGGCGAAGCCCACCGACGCCGCGCAGGTGAACGCGGCGATCAAGGCCGCAGCCGATGGCCCGATGAAGGGCATCCTCGAATACTGCACCGAACCGATCGTGTCCTCGGACATCATCGGAAACCCCGCCAGCAGCGTCTTCGATTCGCTCTCGACCGCGGTGCTGGGCGGCACGCTGGTGAAGTCGCTGTCCTGGTACGACAACGAATGGGGGTTCTCCAACCGCGTCGTGGACGCCTTGCAGATGATGGCCTAAGGGAGGTCCGATGGCCCTCGGCAAGCGGACGCTGAAAGACCTCGACCCGACCGGCAAGCGCGTGCTGGTGCGCGTCGACTTCAACGTTCCGGTGAAGGATGGCGAGGTCGGCGACGACACTCGCCTGGTGGCGACCTTGCCCACGCTGCGCTATCTCCTCCACAAGGGCGCGCGGCTGGTCCTGATGTCCCACCTCGGGCGCCCGAAGGGCGGCCCCGACCCGCGCTACAGCCTGGCGCCCGTCGCCAAGCGGCTCGAGCGGCTGCTGCGCATGCCGATCGGCTTCGTGCGCGACTGCGTCGGGCCCGAGGCCGAGGCCCGCTCGCGCGCGCTCAAGGACGGCGACGTGCTGTTGCTCGAGAACCTGCGCTTCCATCCCGAAGAGGAGAAGAACGATCCCGCCTTCGCGCGTTCGCTGGCGGCGCTCGGCGACCTCTACGTCAACGACGCATTCGGCACCGCTCATCGCGCGCATGCTTCGACCGAGGGCGTGCCGCGGATCCTGAAACCGGCAGCGGCCGGCTTTCTGATGGAGCAGGAGCTGAACCACCTCGGCGCGGCCCTGGATCGGCCCGCCCGTCCCTTCGTGGCGATCCTGGGCGGGGCCAAGATCTCGGGGAAGATCGACGTCATCACCTCGCTGCTGGCCAAGGTGGACCGGCTGCTGGTGGGCGGGGCGATGATGTTCACCTTCCTGCGCGCGCAGGGGAAGGCCACCGGGCGCTCGCTGGTGGAGGAGGATCGCATCGACCTCGCGCGTCGCGTGCTCGAGGATGCGGCGGCCCGCAAGGTCGAGATCGTGCTGCCGGTCGACTGCATCGTCTCGACCGCGAGCGACGGCTCGGCGCCCGCCCGCGCGACTTCGATCGACGGGCTGCGGAGCGACGAGATGGGCGTCGACGTCGGTCCCGAGACGTTGGCTCTCTTTCGGCATCGCCTCGAGGGCGCCAAGACGGTGCTGTGGAACGGGCCGATGGGGATCTTCGAGGTGCCGGCGTTCGCGGCAGGCACGCTGGCGGTGGCGCGCGCCCTGGCCGAAGCCACGGGGCGGGGCGCCGTGACCATCGTCGGGGGTGGCGACTCGGCCGCCGCGGTTCAGCAAGCGGGCCTGGCCGAACGCCTCACGCACCTTTCGACCGGGGGAGGAGCCGCGCTCGAATTCCTCGAGGGCAAGGTGCTCCCCGGCGTCGCCGCGCTCGACGACCGGCCCTCCTGATGGTTCCCTGGCCGCGCCGACCGCGCCTCGTGGCCGGCAACTGGAAGATGAACAAGACCGCGCCCGAAGCGGCGGCCTTGGCGCGGGAGCTGGTGGCGGCACCGGCGCCCGCGGGCGTGCGTCTGCTGATCTGCCCTCCGTTCCCCGCGCTCACGGTCGTGCGCCCGATCCTGGATGGCCACGACGTGCTGCTCGGCGCGCAGAACCTTCACGCCGAGCCGAGCGGCGCGTTCACCGGCGAAGTCTCGGGGCCGATGCTGACCGCGGTCGGCTGTCACGTGGTGATCGTGGGTCACTCCGAGCGCCGGCACGGCATGGGCGAGGACGACGCCACGGTGGCGCGCAAGTTGCGCGCCGCGCTGCACGAAGGGTTGACGCCGATCGTCTGCGTGGGCGAGACCCTGGCTCAGCGCGAGGCGGGACAAACCGAGGCCGTGCTGCGCCGCCAGGTCGGCGCGGCCTTCGCCGGCCTCGACCTCGATGCCGCTCGCGCCACGGTCATCGCCTACGAGCCGGTGTGGGCGATTGGGACCGGCCGGGTCGCGACGCCCGAGCAGGCGCGCGACGCTCACCGGGTCATTCGCGCCACGCTCGACGAGATCGCCTCTGCCGGATTGGGTGCGCAGCTCGCCATTCTCTATGGTGGCAGCGTGACGGCGGGCAATGCACCGAGGCTGTTCGCCGAGGCCGAGATCGACGGTGCGCTGGTGGGCGGCGCTGCGCTCGACGCGGCGGGCTTCCTTTCGATTGCGCGCGCCGCGGCTGTGGGCACGCGCGCGCGTTGACGCCACCCGGCCCACGCTGGTAGCTTTGCCGGCCGCGTCGAAAGCATTGGTTCCCCGTCCGATTCGCCGATTCGAGGTCCCATGTACGGCTTGCTGCTGGTGCTCCACATCCTGATCTGCCTCGCCCTGATCATGACCATCCTGCTGCAGTCCGGAAAGGGCGGGGGGCTCGCGGGCGGCGCCTTCGGCGGCACCGCGCAGACCGTGTTCGGCGGGCGCGGCGCCACCGACTTCCTCACGCGCGCCACCATGGTCCTGGGCGGCGCTTTCTTCCTGACCTCGCTGGTTCTCGCGCTGATGTCCTCGGGAACGCACGGCACTTCGCGCAGCCTGATCCAGGAAGAGGCCAAGCGCGCGATCCCGACTGCGCCGCAAGGGCCCGCGGGGGCGCAGACTCCGGGGACGCGTCCCGCGACGGGAGCCCCGAGCGGAGCGCCGGCTCAGGGAGGACAGGCTCCGAGCGGCGGTGGCGCGCGGCCCGCTCCGTCGGGCTCGCCCGGCGGCCATTAGCCTCCAGCGTCGCGCCGAGATCTTGCCCGGGTGGTGGAATTGGTAGACACGTACGTTTGAGGGGCGTATGGGGAAACCCGTGCGAGTTCAAGTCTCGCCCCGGGCACCACGAAGCACGAGAGCCACGCGATCCGCGTGGCTCTTTCGTTTCGGCGGGCCGCGAGGGACTAGGGGCTGGAGCGCGGGATGACGTTCGGTCCCACGATCTCGAGCACGTAGGAGTCGAGGGTCTCGGGATCGATATAGCCCTTGACGCGCCGCACCACCTCGCCGTCGCGATTGATGAACACGGTGGTGGGCAGGTAACGAATCGGCCCGTACTGGTCGAGCACCTTCTCGTTGGCCATGCCGAGGCGGAAGCTCACGCCGAGATCGTGGGCGAAGCGGCGCACGTCGTGGTCGACGTCCTCGTCGTCGACCGAGAGGCCGATCACCACCAGCCGCCCGTCGCCGAAGCGCTTCTGCACCGCGTCGAGATGGGGCATGGCCGCGCGACACGGGCGGCACCAGGTCGCCCAGAAGTCGAGCAGCACGGGAGTGCCTTTCAAATCCGAGAGCTTGACGACCTTGCCCTCGAAGGTCCTGACCGTGAAGGCAGGAGCGACCTGTTTCGGATTCTGGGCCGCGGCGATGCCCGGGGCGGTGGCGAGGAGCAGAGCGGTGATGAACGTGGTGCGCCCGGTCGGCACGATGACCCTCCGGTCAGAGGCTGCGTCGTGAGCTGATTTCGCGCCGGAAAGTCTATCGAGTCGCGCGCGCCAAGGGGAGGGGTGAGCCGCGGTTTTTGCACCGCTTTGACGCCCGCTCTGCCGGGATCGAGTCGCGGCTTTCGCTTGAGGCGCTCACAAACGCTGTGCTAGCGTGCTTCGCAAACCTCTCCCCAAAGGCATTGCTCATGTGGGACCGGCCGCTCCCCGGATGGTCATCCGGCTCGGTCCGACTTCACAAGGAAGGTGAAGCCCGCGATGCACATCCTGTGGCTGATGCAATGGAGTGGCGGCGCCCGGGCCACGGTTCCGGCGTTGATCGCCGCGTCGGGGCCCTTTGCCAAAGTCGTCCTGAGCGTCCTGTTGATCATGTCGGTGTATTCATGGGCCGTGATCTGGAATCGCGCCCGGCTCTACGCCCGTGTCCAGCATGCCGATCGGGATTTCCTCGGCGCCTTCCGGCGGCTGCCGCGCAATGCGGACCTCCGACTGGTCTGCGACCAGCACCCGCATAGCCTGCTCGCTCGCGTGGCGCTGACCGGGCAGCGGGCGCTCGATCAGGCGGGCGCAGGCTCGACGGCGACGCGCTACGAGATCGCGCAGCGCGCCATGGATCGCGCCGCTGCCGAAGAGACGGCGCGCCTGGAGCGCCACGTCGGCTTCCTGGCCACGACCGGCAGCGTGTCGCCGTTCATCGGTCTGATGGGGACGGTGTGGGGAGTCATGACCTCGTTCCTCAACATCGGGGCGCAGGGATCGGCCTCGTTGGTGGTCGTGGCGCCCGGCATCGCCGAGGCCCTGATCGCCACGGTGGCCGGGCTCGCCGCGGCGATCCCGGCGGTGGTGGGCTACAACCACCTACTCGGTCGCCTGCGCGACTTCGCCAACGCCACCGGCCAGTTCGCGAACGAGTTCCTCGACCCGCGCCTCGGGGTGAGCGAGTGATCGCCGGCGCCAACCGCCGCCCCATGGCGGAGATCAACGTCACGCCGCTGGTCGACGTCGTGCTGGTGCTGCTCATCATCTTCATGGTGACCGCGCCCTTCCTCCAGGGCGGGCTCGAGGTCGATCTGCCCAAAGTCGCCACCCACGGCCTCGACGTGCACGAGGGCCTGATCGTGAGCGTGCGGGCCGATCGCCGCGTCGCGGTCGGGAACCAAGTGGTGGCGATGAGCGATTTCGAGCGCGCGCTGGAGCGCGCCGGCGCGGGGCGGCGCCCGGTCTTCCTCAAAGCGGATCAGGGCGTCCCGTACGGTGTCGTGGTGGACCTGATCGCCCGCCTGCGACGTTCGGGCGTCGCGGCGCTCGGTCTCGTCACCGAGCCGCCGCCGGCGAGGCGATGAAGTGCGCGGCTCGGTCATCGGCTCGGGCGCGGCCCACCTCCTGGTCGTGGTGGCGCTCTTCATCGTGCGGCAGCCGATGAGCATCGTCGTGCCGGGGCCGGACGTCATCCAGGTGGCGTTGGTCGATCCGACCGCCGCGATCCCGCCCCCGACGCCGCCTCAGGTCGAGCCGCCCAAGCCCGAGCCCGAGACGATCAAGCCCACCGAAGAGCAAGGCGTGAAGCTCCAGGCGCCGAAGCCGAAGAAGACGCCGAAGCCGCAGCCGTCGCCGCCGCCCGCCCATTCGGCTCCCGCGCCGGCGCTGCCCTCGGCCCAGGTCGGGCCGTCGGGACTCAAGGGTGACGTCGACGTCGACTCCGGCAACTTCGAGTTCACCTATTACCTGATCCTGATCCGCAACCGGATCGGAGCCAATTGGTCGCCCCCTGCCGGCCTCAACCGCGGCGCGCCGGTGCGCGCCGTGATCTACTTCCGCATCGGGCGGGGCGGCGAGCTCTCGGGCGTTCGCATCGAGACCGTAAGCGGCGTCGAATTCTTCGATCGCTCCGCGCTGCGTGCGGTCACCCTCAGCGACCCGATGCCACCGCTCCCGCTCGGCTACACCGGCGGCGATCTGGGAGTGCACTTCGGATTCGATTGGGAGGCGCCATGAAGCGCAACGTCATTCTGGTCGCGGCCGCGCTCGTGTGCCTTGCCCGCTGGGCTCATGCCGACGTCAGCATCGATCTCAGCAAGGGCGGAACGCGGATCCGCATCCACTGCGAATCGCTGCAGCCGCTCGGCGACCAGAACGCCCACTCCTGGAGCGTGCAAGCCGACGACGTGCTGGCGCACGACCTCGACTGGTCAGCGGTGTTCGCGGTCACGCGCTCCTGGGTGGCGGGGGAGGAGGCGACCGACGCCCAGGCCATCGTGGGTGGCAAGCTGACGGTTCACGGTAACGACCTGAAGCTCGAGGGCCAGGTACGCGACGTCCCCGCCGGTCGCCCGATCCTGGCCAAGGAGTACCGCGGCAAGCTGCAGGACTGGCGCGATCTGGTGCACCGTTTCTCCGACGACATCGTGCTCCAGTTCAGCGGAGAGCCGGGCGTGGCACGGACCAAGATCGCCTTCGCTGCGCGCAGCGGACGCTCCAAGGAGCTCTACGTCATGGACTGGGACGGAGCGAACCGGCGGGCGCTGACCCAGGACGGCAGCATCGCGCTCTCGCCTTCGTTCTCACCCGACGGCTCGCTCATCCTGTTCACCTCGTACCGCGGCGGCGCCGGCCCGCGCGTGTTCGTGACCCGGAGCGAGGGCGGCAAGCCGTTCCTGGTCTCGGGTCGCCCCGGCCTCAACACCAGCGCCTCCTACTCGCCCGACGGGCGCGACGTGGTGTGCACGCTCAGCATGGACGGCAACTCGGAGATCTACCTGCTCGACGCCCGGGGCGGGAATCCGCGCCGCCTCACCAACCAGCGCGCGATCGACACCTCGCCCGCTTGGGCACCGACCGGGCGCGAGATCGCGTTCACTTCGGATCGCACCGGAACGCCGCAGGTCTACGTGATGGACCGCGAGGGCGGCGACGCCCACCGCCTCAACTTCGACGTCGGCTACACTGACTCCCCGGCGTGGTCACCCAAGGGGGACCGCATCGCGTTCGTCTCGCGCACCGGCAGCGGCTTCGACATTTACACCTGCCGCGCCGATGGGTCCGATACCCAGCTGATCGTGAGCGGCGGGAGCAACGAAAACCCCCATTGGTCGCCGGACGGCCGCCACCTGGTCTTCGCCTCGGACCGCGAGGGCTCGCCCGCCCTCTACGTCAGCGACCTCGATGGTCGCGCGCCGCGACGCCTCGACACCGGAGGGCTCGCCGCGAGCTCTCCGGCGTGGTCCCCACGACCCGGAGAATCCGGAAGCTCGCTCAATCTCGATACGACCAACTCAGCGCTCGGGAGGTAGGCCATGACCTCGAAGAACCTCGTGACCCGACTCGGGATCACCGCACTGATCCTCACCGTGGGATTGGTGGGCGGCTGCGCCAAGAAGCCGGCGCCGCTGCCTCCGACCCCGCCGCCGGTGGCGACGCCTGTTCCCACGCCGCCGCCCGCGCCCACGCCGGAGCCGACGCCCACGGCGCCGACGACGCACGTGGTCGGCTCGGGAGACTTCCAGCCCGCGTTCTTCGACCTCGACTCGTACACCCTGCGTGACGATGCGCGCGCCGCCCTCGACAAGGACGCCAAGCTGCTGCGCGACAATCCCAACGTGAACGTCACCATCGAGGGCCACTGCGACGAGCGGGGCACCGAGGAATACAACCAGTCGCTGGGCGAGCGCCGCGCGCAAGCGGCGCGCGATTACCTGGTCGCGGCCGGAATCGGCACGAGCCGACTGCAGATCATCTCCTATGGCAAGGACCGGCCGTTCGCCAACGGTCACGACGAAGCCAGCTGGCAGCAGAACCGCCGCGCGCACTTCACGGTCCGATGAAGCCACGCACGCGCGCAGCAGTGCGACCCGGTCGAGTGCGCCGCGGGGCGGCGTTCGGGGTTCTCATGACGCTGGCATCCGGGCTGCTCGTGCCCGGATGCTACGCGCCGCAGCTCGGCCTGCTGCGCTCGGGCCTCGACAGCCTGCGCGCGGTGGTCGACACGATGAGCGTTCGCGACTCGGTCACGCAGGTCGTGCTCGAGAGCGCGCGCAAGGACATCACGGAGCAGCGCGACATCCTGCTCAGCACCCGCGCCTCGACCGGGACCACGACCCAGGAGCTCTTCGAGCAGATGACCCGACTGGAAGGCAAGCTCGACGAGGTCACCGGTCGCTTCCAGCAGATTTCACAGCGCAGCGCTCCCGCCACGCCGACCGGCAACGAGATGAACCAGTCCTACGACCAGGCGACGCTCGATCTCACGCAAGGACGCTACGGCCTGGCGCTCCAGGGATTCCGGGAATTCCTGCGGCGCTTCCCCACCAGCGAGCTGGCCGACAACGCCCAGTACGGCATCGGAGAGTGCTTCTTCGCGCAATCGGTCTTCGACAGCGCGGAGGTCCAGTACGGGAAGGTGGAGTCGTCTTACCCGAGCGGGGACAAGGTGCCTGCAGCGCTCTACAAGCTGGCGCTGAGTCGCGAGCGCCTCAAGAAGACCGCCGCGGCGCGCGCGACGCTGGAGGACCTGGTCAAGCGCTTCCCGAATTCGGGCGAAGCGCAGCTCGCTCGTGAACGGCTCGGCGCGACGCAGCGTCGTTGACGTGACGCGAGGGCTGGCGGGGATCCTCGCCCTCGCCCTCGGGCCGGCCGCGGGTTGGGCCCAAGCGCCGGCGGACTCGCTCGAGGGGCGACCGATCCGGAGCATCCGGATCGTCGCCCACAATCTCTACGAGCCGCTGCCACGCGGCGCGCTGCGTCCGTTCTACCGCCTGGCCAATACGCTGCACGTGCGCACGCGCCCGCGCACCATTCGCAATGCGCTTCTGCTGCGGCCGAACGAGGCGTGGAGCGACGACCGCGCCCGGGAGAGTGAGCGCGCGCTGCGCGCCATGGGGATCCTCGAGCCGCAGCCGCTCGAGCCGACGCCCGTCGGCGACTCGGTCGACGTGCGGGTCGTCACCCGCGACGACTGGACCACGCAGCCCGAGTTCGCGGTGCAGAGCGCGTCCGGCGCGTCCTTCACGAGCGTGTCTCTGACCGAGCGCAACTTGTTGGGCTGGGGCAAGGAGGTCGGCCTGATCTATCGCGAGGCCCCGGAAGGCGTTACCCGCGAGGCCGAGTACACCGACCCCAACGTGTTCGGCTCGCGGCTGCGCCTCAGCGCCCGCGGCGGCACCGGAAGCGAAGGCGCCAGTCAAGGCTTCGACGCCGGAGTGCCGTTCTACGCCGAGAACACGCCTTACTCCTACGGCGCGCGCTGGAACGTCGCGACGTCGGTGGGTCGTCTCTATCAGTCGGGAGAAGAGGCGGCGGCCTTCGATCGGCGCCTCGAGGAAACCGAAGTCGAGTGGGGCCGCGGCTTTCAGCGCGACATCGACGTCGTGCGACTGGTCGGATCGCTGCTGGTGCGCGATCGCCGCTTCGGCGCCAGCCGGCTCGAGCCGGGCGCGCCCGTGGCCTTCGGCGGGGCCGAGGAGAACCTCAACGAGCGCCGCTGGGCGGCCGAGCTGCGCTGGTGGCGCCCGGCGTTCGTGGAGCGCGAAGGCGTCGATCGCCTGGGCGGCATCGAGGACATCGATCTGGGCCCGATGGCGCGCATCGCCGCCGGATTCTCGCCCCGCTGGATGGGCTCGAGCGCGGACGAGGGCTACCTGGCCGCGCGGCTGGACGGCGGTCTGGGCGCCGGCCTCGGCGGCTTCGGGATGGCCAGCGTCGACTTCCACTCCCGGCTGCGGCGCGGCCCGCGCGAGGCGATCACGCACGCCCGCGCGCGCTGGGTGATCCAGCCGCGGCGCGACCACACTCTGGTGCTGGCCGCCTACGGGGGCTATGCGTACCAGCCGGAGCGCGATTACCAGGAGATCCTCGGCGGCCTGACCGGCCTGCGCGCGCTCCCGGTGCGGGCGCTGAGCGGTCAGGAGGTGTGGCGCTTCAACGGTGAGCATCGCTGGTGGGCGGGGCGGGAGTTCCTCCAATTGCTCTCGCTCGGCAGCGCGACCTTCTACGACCTCGGGCGTACCTGGGGCCCGGGCGCGGACGATGGAGGTTGGCGGCAGGACGCGGGCCTCGGCCTAAGACTCGCGCTGCCGCGCTCGGGCCAGGATCGAGTGGCGCGCATCGACATTGCTTGGCCGATCGCGCGCCGCCCGGGCGAGCAGCGCGGTCCGGTGTTGTCGTTCGGCTCGGGACAGGCCTTCTGAAGCGCCCCGCTCCGATCGCGAGGGCCGCGCGCGGGCGCGCGGTCGAATCCGCGCCGCGACTTCGCACCCGCACGCGAGTGGCGTAGACTGCGCGCCGCCCTGCGCCGCCCGGTGCGGGGGAAACCGAGGTCGGGGGCAGGCATGAGCGACGGGCATCGGGAACGGGCGCCGGTGGTGATCGTCGGCGCGGGCTGCATCGGCGCTTCCATCGCCTACCATCTGGGCGGCCGGGGCGTGAAAGGCGTTCGCGTGCTGGAGCGCGAGCCCTTCGCCGGCGCGGGCTCCACGGGCAAGGCCGCGGGCGGGATCCGCTCCCAATTCTCGACCCGCATCAGTGTCCAGGTCTCGCAGCTCGCCATCGCCCACTACGAGCGTTTCGCCGCGGAGTTGGGCACCGCTCCGGTCTTCTTCCAGGTCGGCTATCTCTTCCTGCTCACCGATCCCGCGCGCTGGAAGGCGTTCCAGGAGCAGGCGGCGATGCAGCGCGAGCTGGGCCTGCCGGTCGAGGCGCTCACGCCGGCCGAGGTCAAGGCGAAAGTCCCCGAGCTGATGGTCGACGACCTGCTCGGGGCGACCTTCTGCGCCAAGGACGGACTCGGCAATCCGCACGAAGTCACCCAGGCCTACGTGACCCGGGCGCGCGAGCGCGGCGCGCGCTTCGACTTCCGGCGCACCGCGACCGGCCTGCGCATGGAGGGCGATGCGGTGGTCGGCGTGGAGACCGACCTGGGACCGATCGACGCGCCGTGGGTGATCGACGCCGCCGGGCCCCACGCGGCCGAGGTCGCGGCCTGGGCGCACGTCGATCTACCGGTCCAGCCGCTGCGTCGTCACTGCTTCACGACGCGACCCCTACCGTTCGTTCACGACCGTCTGCCGATGATCGTCGACATGGCGTCCGGCGTGTACATGCATCGCGAGAGCGGCGGCATGCTGCTCGGGCTCGCCAAGGCCGACGAGCCTCCGGGCTTCGACACCAGCGTGGACTGGGATTTCGTGGAGCGCGTGGTGGATCCGGCGGTGCGCCGGCTGCCCGCGCTGGCCGAGGCCGAGATCGCCAACGGCTGGGCCGGTCTGTACGAGACCACGCCCGACCACAACGCCATCCTCGGGCCGCCGGCCGCCGTTCGCGGCCTGATGCTGGCGAACGGATTCAGCGGCCACGGCTTCATGCAGGCCCCCGCCGTCGGGCAGCTGATCGCGGAGTGGATCGTCGACGGACGCCCCAGTCTCGACCTGCACGAGCTGCGGCTGGAGCGATTCGCGGAGCGGCAGGCGCTGGTCGAAGCCAACGTGATCTGAGATGGGACTGGTGTCGCGCTGTTTCGAGCTCGGGCCCTTCGCGACCAACGCCTACCTGGTGCGCTGCGAGTCCAGCGGCGAGACCGCCTTGATCGACGTCGGCTTCGAGCCCGAAGTCGTGATCGCCGTGGTGAAGCGCGAGCGCATGCCGGTGCGACTGCTGCTCAATACCCACGCCCACTACGACCACGTCGCGAGCATGCGCGAGGTGCAACGGCAGGTGGGTGGGACGTACTGGCTCCATCCTGCGGATCGGCCGCTGCTCGACCATCTCGCGGAACAAGGCGCCGCCTTCGGCCTGCCCCCCGCCCAACCTCCCGATCAGGTCATGGACCTGGCCGACGGCCAATGGCTCGAGCTGGGCCAGGAGCGACTCCGCGTGATTCATACTCCCGGCCATTCGCCGGGCAGCGTGACTTTCCGCTGGGACGATTGCCTGTGGGTGGGCGACGTCTTGTTCGCCGGATCGATCGGCCGCACCGACCTGCCTGGCGGCTCGTTCGAGGATCTGGAGGCCTCGATCCGCAAGCGGCTGTTTCCGCTCGGGGACGACCTCCGCGTGCTGCCGGGCCACGGGCCGGAGACCACGATCGGGGTCGAGCGCCGCACGAATCCCTTCGTCGGCGACGCGGTGGGTCGGACGTGAGCGGCCACGGCGCGGTGACTCTTCACCCCACCGCCCTCGTCGCGCCGGGCGCGGTCGTGCTCGGCGACGTGACGCTCCGCGCGCGCTCGAGCGTGTGGTTCAACACCGTGATCCGCGGCGACTCGGCGCTGGTGGAGGTGGGCGAGGACACCAATCTGCAGGACAACTCCGTGGTGCACGAGGACGAAGGACTGCCCGCGCGGATCGGGGCTCGCGTCACGGTCGGACACCGAGCCATCGTCCACGGCTGCGTCATCGAGGACGAATGCCTGATCGGCATGGGCGCGGTGATCCTCTCCGGGGCGAGGATCGGAAGCGGGTCGCTGATCGGCGCCGCATCGCTGGTGCGCGAGCATCAAGTCATCCCGCCCGGCAGCTTGGTGGTGGGCGCGCCGGCCCGCGTCGTGGGCCCGGCCACCGACGCCCATCGGGCCACGATCCGGAACGGCTGGTCCCACTACGCCGAGCTGGCGCGCGCCGCGATGCGGCGCGGCCTGGCGCGCGGCGCGGATCGTCAC
>JACXTT010004510.1_pt1 | contig 20660 bp, 18 predicted proteins | sample 9270951 | NCBI WGS metagenome assembly JACXTT01 (sample SAMN15532306, study PRJNA645909) | rock metagenome | isolation source: weathered quartz diorite | place: Puerto Rico | collected 2017-06-21
GTGGTAGCAGATAATCTCTGGTCGGCCCTGCAGGGAAGAAAAGCCCTGAAAGTGGAATGGGACGATAGCGGTTTTGAACACTACAGCACCGACCAGCTTTATGCCCGTATGCGCGAAGACGTGAAAGGCGATATGCTGTCCTTTAAAACAAAAGGCAATTTTGCCGCTGCATACGAAAAGGCGCCGCAAAAACTGGAAGCCCTCTACGAAACGCCGTATGAAAGCCACAGCTGCATGGAGCCGCTCAACTGCGTGGCCCATTACCAAAACGACCATTGCGAGATCTGGGGCCCTATACAAGGGCCGGACTGGGTGCAGAAAGACGTAGCCGCCATGCTGGGCCTGAAACCCGAAAATATGAAAGTGAACATGACTTTCCTGGGCGGGGGCTTTGGCCGCAAGGCGTTCCTGGACTACCCGCACGAAGCCGCCCTTATTTCAAAAGCCATCGGCGCACCGGTGCAGGTAGTATGGACAAGAGAGGATGATATGACCCTGGGCCCCTTCAGGCCGGGTATGGTATACCAGTGCAAAGCGGGACTGAGCCAGCAGGGCAATATCCAGGCCTTTGAAACAAAAATGGCGGGGCAGGATATGGACCATGAATGGCCGGGCGCCGACAAAAAAGGATACAACAGCAGCGTTACGGAAGGATTTCCCGACCCGTATTTTGATTCGATACACGATTATAGTTTTGGCGATATACCGTTGGATTCGCCCATACCGGTTATGTGGTGGCGCTCCGTGTATGCTTCCACCAACGGGTTTGCCTACGAAAGTTTTATTGATGAACTGGCCCATGCCGCCAACCTGGACCCCCTGGGCTTTCGCAGCATGCACCTGCGCGATGAACGCTACCAGGCAGTTATCGACAAACTGCAGGAGGTAACCGGCTGGAAAAGCCGGGGCAAAAACCAGGGCTGGGGCGTAGCCATTACCGAATGCTTTAAAAGCATCGTGGGCGAAGCGGTAAAAGTATCGCGCAAGCCCGACGGCAAGATTAAAATTGACAAGGTATTTGCGGTAATGGACTGCGGCTGGTATGTAAACCCCGATACCATCAGGGCCCAGGTAGAAGGCTGTATTGTAATGGCGCTGGGAGCAGCCACCAAACATGAAACGCATTTCCAGGACGGCATGGCGGTGGAAAAGAATTTTGACAGCTACAAGATGCCGCGTATAAACGATATTCCCGAAATTGAAGTGCACATTATGGACAACGATGAGCGCCCGGGTGGGGTGGGCGAGCCCGGCCTGCCACCCTTTGCGCCGGCCCTTTGCAATGCCATTTTTGACCTGTGCGGCAAGCGCATCCGCAAACTGCCGTTTAAGCTGGAGGAAATCTGAGGTCTGAAGTCTGAGGTCAGATCGTTTGCTTCGCCTTCAGACCTCAGATTTCCAGCCTCCTAAAAAAATCGATATGAAGTTTGCATTTATGGCGTTTAGTGTAGTTTTGACCCTTGTTGGCATGTCGTCTTTTATTGATTTTCAGCAGGCGAAATTTGACCTTAAAGCCAGCATTGCCCGCGGAAAAGAAGTGTATACGGCTTATTGCATTTCCTGCCACATGGAAAACGGCGGCGGTATTGAAGGAGTGCACCCCCCGCTGGCGAAGTCGGACTACCTGATGGCCGATAAAAAGAGGGCTATACTACAGGTATTGTACGGTATTAACGGGGAAATGAAAGTAAACGGTAAGGTATATAACGGCGTCATGACCAGTTTTGACCTGGACGACGGGCAGGTAAGCGATGTATTGAATTATAGCCGCAACTCCTGGGGCAATAAAGGCGGGGCCCTGAAACCCGAAGAAGTAAAGATGGTGCGGAAATAAATTTCCTTATCCCCCTATTCCTCTTTATTTTCCGTTCCGAATAACCTTATATGTCGAAAATCGTATTAATTACCGGCGCCTCTTCCGGGCTCGGCGCTTCTATTGCTGCTTACCTGTGCACCAAAGGATATAAAGTTTACGGCGCCTCGCGCAACTTACCCAAGATCAACCCTGCTTATAAACCTGTAGTAATGGATGTATGCAATGAAAAAAGCATACAGGATGCCGTTAACGCTATTATGCAGGCGGAAGGCCGCATTGATGTAGTGATCAACAATGCCGGGCTGGGAATAGCGGGCCCCGTGGAAAACCTGTTGCTGAATGATGTGCAGCGTGTTTTTGATACCAACCTCTTTGGCATGCTGCGCACCTGCCAGGCGGTATTGCCCGGCATGCGCGCCGCCCGGTCGGGGCTTATTATCAATATCAGCTCCATCGGTTCGGAAACGGGCCTGCCTTACCGTGGCGCCTACAGTGCCAGCAAGGCGGCGCTGGACCGGCTTACCGAAGCCCTCCGCATGGAGCTGGCGCCATTTGGCATACAGGCCTGCTATCTGCAGCCCGGCGGCATACAGACCGATATCAATAAAAACCGTATTACTACGCCGCTGGCCGCGGGTAATGCCTATAAAGAAAGCTTTGACCGCTGTTATGACATTGTAAACGCCAGCGTAAGCAAGGGAATGGATACCGAAGTATTCGGCCCCGTGGTGGAAAAAATAATTGGTTCAAAAAAAGTAAAACGCTGTTACCGCATTGGCAAGCCGATGGAAAAGATTTCCGTAGCCCTGAAAAGAACGTTGCCTGATCATACATACGATAAGCTGGTGAGTAATCACTATAAAGTATAATGACGGAAAAACCTGTACTATGCAAGTATTAAAAGGATACCAATTCTGGAAATGGTTTTCAGTAAATCAATCCAACTATTTCGATATCGACGAAAAGGAGCAGGATGAAGTGCAATACCTTTTCAACGAATTGCTGCAGCAGCTGCACGGTTATTGCAGCAAGCTGGTGTTCCAGATTGGCGGTAAAGACCCATCGGTAAAAGAGCTGATCATTTCGGCCGAGGGCAATCCCGAATATTTTGAAAAGGCCGAACAACTGGTATATATGGCCCCCCGGCTCAAACGCTGGAAATTTATAGCCCTGGCGCCCGCGACCGAATCGCTTTCAGCCATTGAATACGACGGGCTGCAGGTTGACCCCAATAATGTTTGGTTTTCGGCTATAGAAACCCGTGAAGAGCCCCACCTGCTGGGCGTGTGCATTTATATAGACGGCTTTTCGGCCAACGACGAGCATCGCTATTACAGCATTGCCTACGTGATACTGGAATCGGTGCTGGGCGAACGCTCTACCGCCCTCGATATTCATTATCTTGAAGTGGCCCACCTTCCCGCCAACCCCAATAAAGACGAGCTATTCCCTGTAGAAACCCTGCCGGCGTATATTGAAATGAGAAGATCGCAGGCGGTAATGAATTAAAAAAGGCGTGCCACGGTTCGAATGTTAAGCAAACGAACCGTGGCACGCCTGGCAACCAGCTATCTTAAAAATTGGTAGCCGCTATGAGCCCGCCATCCGTTGAACTCACAAAATCCATCGGGATGATACCAAACCGGCCGGAAGTATTGGAAGTAAAATAACTTACCACTTCGGGGTTGATGGTATTGGAAACATCCGGTATGCTGGGGATACCGAAAATAAGTGATTTGTAACCGCTGGTGAAATTGATGTAAAGCGTAGACTTGCTGGCGGTCTTAGCTTCAGCAAGAAGGCTTGTGATAGCCGACCATTTGTGGCTGTTGTCAGAAACCTTGTAATCGTCCTGGATGCTCATCTGCACCGTTCCGTTATTAATTGTGAATGCTGCATCGTCGGCCCAGTTGGTAGCATCGATGCCCTTGGGCAGGCTGGTGGCGCTAAAGCGACGAAACAAAACGATCTTTCCTCTTACATCTCCCAGGTTGGGTATGCCTGCACCAAGCACCCATAAAGAAGGGTTTTTCGCAGTATAGGTATCGAAGGTCTGCTCGAAGGTGAGGGTGCTGCTCGCTTCGTTATATTCCTCCTTTACCGACATCACGATCGTTTCCGTAGGGTTGCTGCTTAAAAAAGCCGTGCAGGCATTGATCACGTCGTCGAAGTTCATGTTCTGGTATATCGACCCATGGTGAATGGCAAAGGCATTACCGATAAGGCGGCAGCGGATGTCGAGGAAGCGGATGCCTCCATTCAACTGGTCGGCCAGCGCCAGGTTCTGGCATTTGGCCGTACCGGATACGGGCTCCACCCGCGCACACGACTCGTGCGAACCCGGAATGCTGAGATTGGCCAGGTTTACCGCACCTGCTACGGCGCCCATCCATTTGTTGAGCGTATAACTGGTAGCCATGATTGTTTTTACCGGGGCGGGGGTAATGTCGGCCGGTTTGGTGCCAACGCCCTGTTTGCTACAGCTAAAAAATGATACTGCTAGCAGGCTGCATACTGCTGCTGTGGATAAGAATTGTTTCTTCATTTGATAGTATTTAATTGTTAAGATAATTGCTGTTTACCATCCCTGGTTTTGTGTTACCACTCCCCCGCTGTTATCAATTTCACTTTGTGGTACGGGCCATACATGGTTTACCTGGGGGTTGAATGTTCTTGCAGGCCATACTACCTGTCCGCCGGCCCCATGCAGCGGCTGGGCATAAGCAGCCTGCGCGTCGCCCCAACGCACAAGGTCGCGGTGGCGGTCAGCCCATTCGCCTGCCAGTTCACAACGTCTTTGCAGCTTCAGCTCGGTGATATCGGCATTGGTTACAGATGCCAGGCCCGCGCGATTGCGGATGGCATTGATATCGGCATCGGCATTCTTGCCCTGCATAAGTCTTGCTTCGGCATGAATAAGCAATACCTCGGCATAACGCAGCAGGGGCAGGCATAAATCGGTAGTAGGATGGTCGCCGTTAGGGCTTAAGTGAATGGCCCCGGCATAGGAAAACGGTTCTATGTATTTCCTGAACTGGTAACCCGAAAGGCTGTTGGTGGAATTGTACACCATGGTATCGCCAAAGAATTTAAACTTGTCGCCCGGTTTCAATATCGTTGCTTCCCTTCTTATATCGCCCGGCTGGTAGGCGTTGTACAATTCCTGCGTGGGCATATAATATCCCCAGCCGTTATAATAACCCCAGGCCTTGTTTTCCAGCATTACGCCGGGCAATATGCTGCCCCAGCCACTCTGGCCCTGGGCGGTACTATAAGCACTCCAGATGTATTCTTTGCTCCAGTTGTTGGCAATGGTAAACACGCTGGCAAAATCGGGTAGCAGGGCATGCTTGCCGGAATTGATAATGGAATCGGCATATTTCTCGGCATTGGCATAATCCTTTTTGTACAAATACATTTTGGAAAGAAATGCCCAGGCGGCGGTTTTATGGGGCCGGCCATAGAGATCGGACGTATAGGTATCGAAATAAGGCAACAGTGCGGCAGCGTTTTTTAATTCGCTTTCCACATAGGCATAATTAACATCAATGCTGGCCGCGCGGGGGATAGGGTCGGAACCGGTGGCCTTTGCCCTGTCTACCTGTGGCACGCCGGCGCGGCTGTCGGCATAGGTAGACGCCAGCTGGAAGTACATGAGCCCGCTGATAAAATAGGCTTCGCCCATGATGCGCTGCTTAAGCGCGGCATCGATATTCATCGTGGGTAAATGCGTGATAATATCGTTGGCGCGTTTGATGGTAATATAGCGCAGCTGCCATTGGTCTTCGGTATATGCACCGCCGATAAAAGTTGAATTGAAGTTCTTGATATTATCGCCCTGCGCCTTTACGCGCCCGGTTACCATATCGTCGCTGGCATTGATAAACCACCAGTAGCCACGGCCATAAAAGTCTTCATCATCAAACTTTTCATACATGGCGTTGGAGGCCTTAATGGCGTCGGATTGGGTAACCCAGAAGTTGGCGGAACTGGGACTTCCTTCGGGAACAATGTCCAGCTTTTTGGCACAGGAGCCCATGCCCAGCACCAGGGCGGCGATACCCGACCATTTTAATATATTGTTCATAGTAGTATGTTTTAACATTTAAAAATTGATGTTCAGTCCTGCCATTAATGTTCTTGCCTGCGGGTAACGCCCGTAGTCAATGCCATAGTTATCCATGCCCACTTCGGGGTCAAAGCCTTTATACCGGGTGAAGGTGAAAAGATTGTTGGAGGTAACGTACAGCCGCACTGCATTCAGCTTTACACGGCTGGTAAGACCGGCAGGCAGCGTATAACCAAGTGTAACCGATTTGATGCGCAGGTAAGAACCGTCTTCCAGGTAAAAATCGGAGGTATTGCCAAAAGAACCGTTTAAATCGCTGGCGGAAATGCGCGGTATGCTACTGTTGGGATTGGTGGGCGACCAGGCACCCAGTACATCCTTCAGCATATTGTAATTAGTACCGATGGCCGCGTTCATGGTGAGGTATTTGAGCGAGTTAAATACTTTAATACCCTGTACGCCCTGGGCAAAGATGTTGAGGTCGAAATTTTTGTAACTGGCGTTAAAGCTAAGGCCATAGCTGAAATCCGGGAAGGGGCTTCCGGCAGTAACGCGGTCGTTGTTATCTATTTTGCCGTCGCCGTTCTGGTCTACAAACCTGATATCGCCGGGTTTGGCATAAGGCTGGATAAGTGCGCCTGATTTGTTTTTATAACTGTTGATTTCATCGGTAGTTTTAAAAATACCGGCCGTTTTAATCACATAATACGAATATACCGGGTTGCCTACCGCTATACGGATAGGATTGAGCACCCCGCGCACATTATAGCCGCCGCTGGGCAGTGTGGGGAGCCCGTCCAGCGAAACCAGTTTGTTGTTTACCCTGGTAATGCTGGCCCCGATATTGTACTGGAAGGCTGCTTTATCGCTGCTTTTGTAATGCAGGCCCAGTTCAAAGCCTTTATCCTGCGCCTCGCCAACGTTTTCCCATTTGCCTTCTGATACGCCGGCAGTGCTGGGCGGCGTGGTTTGAATGAGCATGCGGGTGGTGGTCTTTACAAAATAATCGACCTGCAGGCTTACCCGGCTTTTGAGCACATCAATGTCAATACCGCCGTCCACCTGTTTGGAATTAGCCCAGTGCAGGTTGGGATTGGAAAGGGCGGATTCGGCATAACCGGATACCAGGGTAGGCGTCTGGCCCATGTACACGTTTACCGGGGTAAGCGGGATATTGAGCGCATTATTGGGCAGGCTGGCCAGGTTGCCCATAATGCCGTAGCTGCCTCTTAGTTTAAGGTTGTTAATGACTGCTATATTATTAAAAAACGATTCTTTACTGATTACCCATGCCCCGAGCACGGAGCCATAGTTCTCAAACCTGTTGCCGGCGGCCACCTTGGACGTACCATCTCTCCGGCCGATGAGGGTGAGCAGGTATTTGCTCCTGTAACCGTAATTGAGGCGCGAAAACCAGGATACCAGGGCATTGCTGGTTACCTGGTTGATGGGTTTGAATATATCATTGGCATTTTGAAAATACCGGTAAATGGGGTTTTCATCGTCGAAATTCTGCGCATAGGCATAGAGCTGGTTGTATTTATTGCTTTTGTATGAATAACCGCCCAGCGCCGTGATATCGTGGTTGCCGAAACGGTGCGTATACGACAGTGTTTGCTCGGCCAGCAGGTCGGTCGTATTGCTGGTCCATTCGTCCAGTTCATCATTGCTGAATATCTTGCCTATTTCCAGCACGCGGGCATGAAACTGCCGGGTGTCTTCAAATGTTTTGGTGATAGAAAAATTTGAGCGGTAAAGCAATCCATGGCCCAGGTTTATTTCGGCATAAGGATTAAAGACCAGTACATTTTTAGGGTCTTTATAATCGATGCGTTTCAGGTAGGCCACGGGGTTAATAACATCGCCATAGGCGCCGGCCCATTGGGCGGGCAGGCCGGCAAAACTGCCATCGGCATTATAGGGCGCTACATTGGAAGGATAAAAGATGGCCGAGAGCAAAGCGCCGGTATAGGCATCCTGGGTATTGGCGCCATTGCCATTGGTATACGTGTATTGCAGGTTCTCTCCCAGCTTCAGCCAGGGCTTTATTTCCGACTCGGTATTGATCCTGAAATTATAGCGTTCGGTATACGTGTTTAGCAAAATACCCTGCTGGTTGCGGTAGCCAAAACCCATAAAGTATTTGTTTTTGCCGTTGCCGCCTTCAATGCCCACGTTGTAATCGGTCAGCGGGGCATTGCGGAAAATATCGTTTACCCAGTCGGTGCGGGTTATTTGCCCGTCGGGGTACACGGAGGCGTCAAATGCCGGGTTGCGCGCAATACCGGCATTGTCGGCCGCCAGGTTTTCCACATCGGCAAATTCCTTTGCATTCAGTGAATGCAGTTTACGCCAGGGCGATTGTGAACCGTATTTGGCATCGAGCGTAATTTTAAAACCGGCAGGCGCACCTTTTTTGGTGGTAATGAGAATAACGCCTCCGGAAGCCTGTGCGCCATAAATAGAGGCAGCGGCATCTTTAAGCACGGAAATGGATTCCACATCATTGGGATTGATGGGGCCGCCGGTATAGATGCTTCCGTCTACCACGTACAGGGGTTGCTCGCCGTTAACACCGCCCAGGCCGCGGATGTAAACCCTGGGCAGGGAGGTAGGATCGCCGCCCTCGTTGGCAACGATAACGCCGGGCGCCTTGCCCTGCAATGCTTCGGACACATCGCTCAGGGAACGCGATTTTACATCATCCAGGCTTACACTGACCACAGCGCCGGTAATACTGGCGCGTTTTTGGGTACCATATCCTACCACTACTACCTGGTTCAACGAGCTTTCCTGTGCTTTTAGCTTTACCATCAGCGAAATGCGCTCACCCTGCTTAACCGTATAGCCTTTTAATACCTGCTGGGCAAAGCCTACATAAGAAAAAGTAAAATTGTACGGGCCATCGGCCAGGCCGGAAAAAGAAAACAGGCCTTTATTGTCAGAAACGGCGCCGGTAGATTTTTTTGAACGCGTATTAAGCGCTACTACGCTTACGCCGTCCAGCGGTTCGCCTTCTTCGTTTTGTACAATACCCGCTACCGATACTTTGTCCTGCGCCCGCAGTATTACCGGGCACAGCAAAAGTATGGCGGTTACTGCCATCAGCAGTCCTTTCATGTTGAATGGTTTTGTTGTCATATAGTCTGATTTGGAAAATGCGCTGCCCTTCACTGCTATTGCAGTGTTTCATACCGGTACCGGCCGGGCATGCTTTTTTATGTTAACTGGTTATTTTTTTATCGTATATACTTCTCCTTCCCTTGATACGGCCAGGTTGTTCAGAACAGCCAGTAAATGCAGGATGGAATCAATTTTTTCATCGCTGTTAAATTTACCGGTAAAGAATATCTTATTAAAGGCAGCATGATCGTATTGCAGGTGAACATGGTATTTACCCTGAAGGGTGGTAAAAATCCGTCCCAGCGGCTGGTTGTTAAAATCGAGCCCTGTATCTTCTGTTGCTTTTGCGCCGGCAGGTTTACGGTTGCTGTTGGCCGGCATATACCGGGCTAGCTGTTCGTCGGCCTCTATGTTGCGCTCGGCCGACACCAGGGTTTGGGTATCAATATTCAGCTCCCTGCCGGGCAACAGGAATACCTCCCGGAATTGCTTTGCCTGATCCGGGTCTGCCTGTTTTACCACCACTCTACCGGTTAACAGCTGCACCCTTACGCGCGCCTGCCGTTTAAACACGGTAATCCGGAAAGAGGTGCCCAACGCTGTAGTGGCAAACCCGGCGGCCTGCACGGTAAAGGGCCGGGCTTTATCTTTTGCTACTTTAAAAATGGCTTCCCCTTCCAGGAAAAGCAGCCGGGCATTGGAGCGGAACGGGGCTTCATACCGCAGTGTGCTCCCGGGTTGCAGGTATACTGCCGACCCGTCGGTTAATGCAATCGTTTTTACCGAACTGCCGGTATTCGTTACCAGGGCAAACGCCGTACTGGCGGGCTTAGGGGCATTGGTGTGCAGTGCTATTGAATTGTTTTCACGGGATGTTTTATTGTTCAGCAACAGGCCGGCGGTTAGCAGCAGGGCGGCAATGGAGGCTGCCACGGCCCAGGGCCTTATATACGCCAGTACCGGCTTCCGCGCTGTGGTACGGCGGCTGATGCGCTCCCATATTTCCGCATCCAGTTCCGCGGGTATCCTGCCGGCGGCTTTAAACTGTTTCCATTCCTCCTCCCCTGCCACGCGCTCCAGTTCGGCGGGATATTGGGATAAATACGCTATTACCTGCTCCGCTTCCTGCCTGTTGCATTGATCGTTCAGAAACTTTCTTATCAGCTCGTCGTTAATATCTGTCATTATAGTTATTCTTTAGAGAATACGTGTGAAAAGAAGAATACCCCAGCGGTTAACAATTTGGTAATACTATCGGTCAGGGGCGCATGATAAGGACAAGGAAAAGAATGCTTTTTTTGAGCAGGCTGATGGCCTTCGAGATATGATATTCCACTGTTTTGGGAGAAATGGAAAGCAGGCGGGCAATTTCATTATAGGTAAGCCCTTCCTCGCGGCTGAGGGTAAATGCCTTTTGCCCCATGGGCGGAAGCTGCCGGATGACTTCGTTTACTTTTTGCCGGGTTTCTTTTTCGTGCTGGTTATCGGCCAGTGAATTGTCGGTTTCCGGCAGGGAGAGAATGCTGATGGCCTTTCTTTCGGAGGCTTTTTTACGCAGCAGGTCTATCATGGTAGTACGGCCAATACGGAAGATCTGTATTTCCAGCGCCAAATCGGGACGCAGGCGCTCCCGGTGTACCCAAAGCTTGATAAATGTTTGCTGTACCAGTTCCTGCGCCAGGTAGGAAGACGCTGTTTTGGAAAGGAAGTAATAATACAGCTTGTCCTTGTATGCGTGGTAAGCTTCCTGGAATGCTTCTTCAAGGCCGCCTTGTATTGCCTCAACTACAGTCAATGTTAAACAGATTTTATTGAACCCTGTACATCCGGGCCTGCAAGTTGACGATTTTTAGGATACTTGAAAATTAAGCTACCGTTAAGGAAATTATTTTCTATATTTCGGAGTAATAAACCTACTTTTTAAAACAAATCCCGATGTTCCTGAAAAAACACCCTGGTTTTTACCTGCTACTAATAGTAAGCATGCTTACAGGCCTGTTGTTATTTGCTTATGCAGGCAATTCAATAGCCGCTACAGCACCCGCCGGCACAATATATAATGCGCGGGATACCACTATAACAGACACTATTTTAAATAGCTGCTCCAGAAGCAAGGAAGTGGAAAAAATTATTGACGACGCCATTGCCATGGGGGCGCCGATCTACAATGCCGGGGCGCCGCTGGCCTGTTACCGTATATATGAGGGAGCGGCGTATAAAATTCTCTACGAATACGGCAAAACCTGCAGGGAAGTGGAAAAAGTACTGAAAGCTGCCGTTGATAAATCGCACGGTGATTATTCCGATATAGAAAAAGCATGGATAATGCGCGCCGCTTTTGATAAAATACTTGGCGTGCCCACGCAAACAAAAGCCAGTACGCCGGACCGGGTTGGGTAAAGCGTTATTATGCCTCCTGCAGCTCCGCTTTTTTCCTTTTTGATTCGCTCTTCAGCCGTGTACGGTGCTGTGCGCCCCATTTTTGCAGCGCCCCGATTACTTCTTCCAGCGTATTGCTGTATTCCAGCAGTTCGTACTCTACCGATACAGGAATGGTATCGTATACATGGCGCTCCACAAAGCCGTTGAGCTCAAGCGTTTTCAGTTCGTTGGACAATACTTTTGGAGCAATGCCGTGCACCGCGCGCTGCAATTCGCCAAAACGCTTATTGCCTTCGCTCAGGGCTACAATAATAGGCAGCTTCCATTTGCCGCTCAACACATACAGGGCATCCTGTACGGCACCGAGGGCGCCCCGGCATTCTTCCTGCTCTTCCTTCGAGGCAGATTTTTTTCGATGTTTAAACATAAATTTGTTAATTTGTATTAAATAAAGCGCTTACTTTTAGGTAAGCACTTACAAATTGTAAGCAAATGTACCTACATTTGCCTTCACTAAAAAACAAAACATGAACACCATGAAAAAGATCTCCTTATTCTCAATTGCCCTGGTAATATCTGCAATTTCATTTGCACAGACATGGAGCGTTGATAAAGCGCATTCAAGACTGGGTTTTGGTATTACCCACATGGGTATCAACGAAGTGGATGGTTCTTTTAAGAGCTTTAGCGCAACCCTTACCGCAACAAAAGATGATTTTTCCGACGGCGCGGTAGAGTTAACAGCCGACGTCAGCAGCATCAATACTGATAACGAACAAAGGGACGGTCACCTGAAGAGCCCCGATTTCTTTGATGCAGCTACTTACAGCACATTTACCTTTAAAAGCACTTCTTTTACAAAAGTTGGTGGTAATAAATACAAGATTACCGGCAACCTTACGCTTCACGGCGTTACCAAGCCCGTAACACTGGACGCGGTACTGGTAGGAAGCACGGTTAACCCCATGAACAAAAAACCTACGGTTGGTTTTCGCGTTACCGGCAGCATCAAACGTACTGATTTTGGTATCGGCGCAAAATTCCCCACCGCTATGCTCAGCGATGAAGTGATACTGGTGGCCAACACCGAATTATCCAAAGGCTAAACAAATAAGGATGAAAAAACTTATTGTATGTATTGCAACACTGCTGCCCCTGGCGGCAGTGTTTGCCTTTACCCTGGCGCAGGGCTGGCAGGTGACCGATAAATATGAAATCGGCTTTTCGAGCGACGACGCCGGCGGCGTGTTTAAAAAATTCAGCGGCGTTATTCTCTTTGATGATAAGAACCCGGCAGCATCTTCGTTTAACCTTACTATCGACGCTACCTCCATCAACACGGGCAATGCGCTGCAAAACAAGCATGCCAAAAGCGACGAGTGGTTTGATGTAGCCAAATACCCGGTTATCAAATACGTATCAAAGAAAATCGTGAAAACCGCTACCGGCTACCAGGTAACGGGCGATATGGACATGCACGGTGTGAAAAAAGAACTGGTAATACCGTTTAATTTTCAGCCCACCGGCAATACCGCCCTGTTTAAAGCCAGCTTCAACATTAACCGCAACGATTTTCATCTCGGCAAACCCGGGCCCGATGTGGCAGAAGTAATTAAAGTGGACGTGTCTGTACCGGTTGTAAAAAAATAATTTAAAAACACTTGTATGTTTAAACGTTCCTTGTTCCTGGGCATTGTGGCCGGCGTACTAGCCGGCATAGCCTCAGTTATTTACCAGCGGGTATATACCAGTTCACAGGAAAATGCCGATTTTTCAATGGTTACAAAACCTGTTGCCATTATTGCTGCGAGTACAATTGGCAGCATATTGGCGTCTATCGGCTTCTGGCTGCTCACCAAATGGAAGAGGAATACAGGAGAAATCATCTTCAATTTTGCATTTGCCATCCTGAGCTTCGCGAGCATACTGTTTATTTTTGGAGTAAGACTTCCCAAAGGAGTAACAGCAGATCCTGCATTGTTTACCGGTCTCACCGTTCCCATGCATTTCTTTCCCGCACTGGCATGGTTTACTTTAAAGCCGCTGTTTATAAAAAGCAATTAAGATAGCTGTAAAATAAAAAAAAGGGATTGGCCGTATGGTCAAATCCCTTTCTACAGTAAAACAGGGCTTCCTACATGGTTAATACACAAGTTCCCGCACCGGTATGAGCCGGTGAAAAAATATATAAAATAAAATACAGGATGTTATTTAGTTATAACAGGTATTGCGCAGTAGCTGTTTGCATTCCAAAAATAACTATATATTCATCTTGTTACATCAATAAAATACATAATATTTTGGAATTAGGTATTTTTATGTAGAACAAAAAAGGGTTTACTTTTTCAGCAATAATTGTTCCATCAGAAGGTAGCGGTGCTTTCCTGTTTCCTCTTTTGTATTTACATCTATGTGCATCACGGTTGCAGGGCTGCCGCTTTTTGCACTATAGCTTCTTTTCTGCCACAGGCCATAAAAACAATCAAGACAAAAGATACTTCTCCTATTTCACCGGCCATGTATATATTGTTTACATTCGGCCCTCCTTATTTTACAGTTATCCATCGTCGTTATCTATTATTAAAATGATAAATTTCCTGGAATAGAACATACCACTTAAGTACTACGAACAGGGTATAGGAAACGGGGGGCCGTACAGCCTACCTTCGGAAACACTTTTTAAAAAAAGGAGGCCATATGTCTGACAACTTAGTTAAACCCAAAAAAACGGCCGCTGCACCGGCCACCACTGCAAAGCAACATGTACTGCTTCATGCCAAAGCAGCTGAGCCCGGCGCCGCTCCTGCTGTAATGCCCGCCGCCGGCGCCATGGTACATATTGGAAACACCGCGCATTTCAGTGTGAACGCCGATAGTACGCTCGGCGCCAATGGCCGCACCCTGGCCAATGGGGTTCTTGCTACCTGTGAGCAGGACTATGATAATGTCCAGCATTTCTTTCCCCTTCACCCCAACAATGCTTTTCTGCTACAAACCGGCACCCCTATTACCCAGGCCGATGCCGCCAATTTTCTTTTTGCCACCGGCGATTTTAACAAAGACGGCATTCCTGATTTGTTCTGTGTTAAACGCAGTAATACCGGCACGGGAAAACTGGAAGTACACATTCTCAACGGGGCAACCAATTACCAGTCTTTTCTCCTGCAAACCGGCACGCCCATTACACAGGCCGATGCGCCCAATTTTGTATTTGCCGCGGGCAATTTTAATGCCGACGGCATTCCCGATCTCTATTGCCTGAAACTGACCAATACCGGCTCCGGCAAACTGGAAGTACATATACTGAGCGGGGCCAGCAATTATCAAAGCTTCCTGCTGCAAACCGCTACCCCCATTACGGCAGCCGATGCGGCCAATTTCCAGTTTACCACCGGCGATTTCAACAAAGACGGCATTGCCGATTTATTCTGTCTTAAACGCAGCAATACCGGCACCGGCAAACTGGAAGTACACGTACTGAGCGGGGCCAGCAAGTACCAGGCTTTCCTGCTGCAAACCGGTACGCCCATTACACAGGCCGATGCCGCCAATTTTCTTTTTGCTACCGGCGATTTTAACAGAGACGGCAGCCCGGATCTTTTTTGTATGAAGCGCACCAATACAGGCACCGCCAAGCTGGAAGTGCATGTGCTTAGCGGGGCTGCCAATTACCAATCGTTCCTGCTGCAAACGGCAACGCCCATCAGCCAGGCCGATGCGGCAAACTTCCTGTTTGCCACCGGCGATTTTAATAAAGACGGCATTCCTGATCTTTTCTGTCTCAAACGCACCAATACCGGTACCCAATCGCTGGAGGTACATATACTCAGCGGTAAAGCGGGTTACCTCGGAGGCCTGCGGTTTGTGGTAAATATTCAGCCCGGCAGTAATGGCGCGTCGCACAGCACTTGTGCGGATACTACATTAAACTGCGATGCTTTTGGCGGCACGGACCAAAACCTGGAACGTATGTTGGTAGTGGCCGAAGCCGACGAAGTATTTATGGATACGCAAAACAACGGTTGGGATTGCGGCGCCAGTAATGGTGAAGGATTATCGCGCCTGATTTCAGCGGAGCTCTACCCCGGTTCGCAATCCGGGTTTGAAACAGGCCCCAGCTGGCTGGCCAGCAACCGTCCTAATTTTGTTGACAATACGGATGGGACGGACCGGAATTTTGTATCCATTGGCTGCGCCACCCTGTTCCTGAATTACCTGCATTACCAGCTGGGGCATCCCTGGCTGAATATTATTGGCGCAGGCGGAAACCCGCTTGCAAAAGCCTATACAAGAACCACCGGCATACAGGGCGGAGGCTTTTTGCCTTTTTCCACTTTGCTGCAACAGTTCTTCCCTGCAGGCCGGCCGGTAACGCTTGGCACAGACAATCCCTTCCCGCTCAGCCCGTTTGCCCTGCAAACCGGTACGCCTATTACGCAGGCCGATGCCGCCAACTTCCTGTTTGCCACCGGCGATTTTAACCGCGATGGCATACCGGATCTTTTCTGTCTTAAACACAGCAATACCGGCTCCGGCAAACTTGAAATACATATACTGGGCGGGGCCAGCAATTATCAAAGCTTCCTCCTGCAAACGCCTACTCCCATTGCGGTGGCCGATGCCGCCAATTTTGTGTTTGCCACCGGCGATTTTAACCGCGATGGCGTTCCCGATCTTTATTGCCTGAAGCATACCAATACCGGCAGCAATTCGCTGGAAGTACATATACTGGGCGGCGCCGGCAATTACCAGTCTTTTCTTTTACAGACAGGCACTCCCGTTACCCAGGCCGATGCCGGCAACTTCCTGTTTGCCACCGGCGATTTTAACGGCGACGGGACTCCCGACCTTTACTGTCTCAAACACGCCAATACGGGCACCAATAAACTGGAAGTGCATATACTGGGCGGGAAAACCAATTACCAGGGCTTCCTGCTCCAGGCCGGCACACCCATTACACAGGCCGATGCCGCCAATTTCCAGTTTGCCACGGGCGACTATAACCGGGATGGCATCCCGGACTTGTATTGCCTTAAACGCAACAATACCGGCACCAATAAACTGGAAGTGCACATCCTTAACGGGGCAGGCAGCTATCAATCGTTTCTTTTGCAAACGGCCACGCCCATTACGCAGGCCGATGCTGCCAATTTCCTTTTCTCGGCCGGCGATTTTAACCGCGACGGGCTTCCCGATCTTTATTGCCTGAAACGCACCAATACGGGCACCGGCAAACTTGAAGTGCATGTACTCAATGGCGGCGCCGGGTATTGATTGATCATTGAACAGTAATAATAAACCCCTGTTGGCAGACCAACAGGGGTTTTAATGCTTTTGCAAGAACCGTGATTTACACTTTGGAGGAAAGCGTGGCGCCGGCTTTAAATTTGGCTACTTTCTTTGCTTTAATCTTGATGGCAGCACCGGTTTGCGGGTTACGCCCCACACGGGCGGCACGTTTAGACACGGAGAAAGTGCCAAAACCAACCAGGGTTACCTTATCTCCTTTTTTAAGCGTTTTGCCAACAGCTTCGGTAAAGGCGTCGAGCGCAGCAGTAGCCTGCTTTTTAGAGATATCCGCATCCCCGGAAATTTTTTCAATCAATTCGGCTTTGTTCATGTTTAATAATTTAATGGTTTTTAAATCGGGGATAAAAATACGGCTTTCCGGGTATACCGGTTATTGAAATGAGACCGATGCCGGGTGAGCCGCCCCGGTTAAATTTTGTATTATTAAATATTTAAATGTAACTTGTTGCAAATATTCTACACTCCTTCTCCTTCCGGTCTTTTACCCTTTTCATGCAAACGCACATATTAAACCTTACCAGGATGGTATAAGGCATTTACCGCACCGTGGTGGCAACACTACCGGGTGTGGTTACGCGCGCCTTACCCCTGCCTCCAATGTCCTGCGGCTGCGCTCCCCCTATTATTTCTTCATACTTTAAAACACCATTAACGATGAGAAAGCTTGCACTTTTATGGCTCCTGCTGCCCTGTATAGGGCTGGGCCAGGTAAAAAATGTAGTTACTGCCGAACGCTATTTTCCTAAAATGGACAAAAGGGCGGAATTTGAAAAGGCGCTGGCCAACCATGCGCAGAAATATCATTCCGGCGACTGGAAATGGCGGGTTTTTGAAATTGAGTCGGGCCCCGACGCCGGTGGCTACCAGGTTAACGAAGGGCCTAATACCTGGGACCAAATTGACAACCGGGGCGATCTCGGCGCAGAGCACATGAACGACTGGAATAAAAATGTGGCTCCCTATCTTACCGACCGTTATTCCTCCAGTTTCGCCACCTACGAAGAGGATTTTAGTACCGTTCAGCTGACGGATTATGCTTCTAAAATCGCCATCAACCATGTGTTTCCGAAACCGGGCTGGAGTGACAGGATGGAATCAGAACTAAGAAGAATAAAAAAAGCATGGGTAGCCGGCAACCAGACCGTAGCTGTATATTCAGCAGCCTCTTCCGGCCCACCACAATTCATTTTGGTTACAAGATTCAAACAAGGTCTAAAAGAAAAGGAAAAGGGATTTCGCAAACCCTTTAAAGAAAGATATGAAGCAACGAACGGCGAAGGCTCTTATGAAGATTATATTCAAAGCATAAAGGATGGTGTAGAACATTCCTGGCAGGAAATACTCATGGCAAGGCCTGAACTTGGTTCTAAATAACCAACGGCAAACGGTGGGTCGCCATTCGACAAGCTCAGGGCGACCCACCGTTTGCTATTATAATGCATCACAACCTCGGCGCCGGCGGCTTTATGGGCGCTTCAAATGAATTGGCCCCATGCACTTTTAACCGGCGGCGATAAATTTTATCCTTGCTGGATACATAGAATGTACTAAAGTCGGCCCCGCCGAAACAGCAATTGGATGCCTGGCCCGAGGGCACAGGTATAATAGCGTTAACACGCCCGGCCTGGTCCAGCACCTGTATGCCCAGGCGCGAGGTAACGTATACCCTGCCTTCCCGGTCGCATTTGAGGCCATCGGGCCAGGCGTTCTCTTCTGTGTCGGGCACATGCAGCCAGCCGTAGCGTTGTTTGTTGACCAGGCGCCCATCGGGTAATATCGTATAAAGCCATACCCAGTGCGAGGCAGATTCGGTTACGTATAACTGCGTTTGGTCGGGCGTAAGTGCTATGCCGTTGGGAAAGCGTATGCCTTTGTCTACTTCAATTCTTTCACCATTGGGGCGTATAAGGTACAACTTACCAGGTCTTTCACTTCCGTCGGGCGACGTAACATAAATATTCCCGTTGGCCGCTACCACCAAATCATTGCCGCTCATACTATCGGCTACCACCGTTTCTTTTTCATGCGCATCATAACTGATTATTTGTTTGGTGGCTCCGGCAGCCACATAACGTTTTCCACCGGGCCCGAATGAAGTACCGCTGCTTTTTTTGGCATTGATGGACAACACGCTTACCTTGCCATCGAGGCCAACTTTATAGGTTTTTGAATTGGGGATGTCCTGGAAGAATACCTCGCCCGCGGCATTGGCGGCCGTGCCCTCCGAAAAACCCAGTCCCTCTGCCACCAGTTGCCAGTCTTCGCCCGGCACTAAAATATCGCTTAGCATCGGATTTTTAGAATTGCCGGCCACTACCGGTTGGGGCCAGTCTTTCCAGAGCCAGCGCATGGCATCGGGAAAAACGGAAGTACCCTGCTGCCCGTTATGCGCCCCTTCGCCCCATACATGCCGCACCTCGTAACCGGCAAAGGTCAATGCCCGCTCCATCGACTGGTTGGCCATCCACCAGTCGCCGCCATAACTATTGTGATCATTGGACCCATCCTGCAAAAACAGCCGCAGCGGTTTGGGCGTATATTTACGAACAAGGATAGAATAGCGTTCGCCGCCGCGCAGGCCCACATAGGTTCCGATAGCACTGAATACGCGGGTAAACTCCGACGGCCGCTCCCAGGCGGCGGTAAATGCACAAATAGCCCCGCTGCTGGAACCACCGATGGCACGGTCGTTACCGCTGTGCGACAAACGAATGGCACGGCCATCGCTGGTTTTTTGTTTTTCCACTTCGGGCAAAATCTCTTCCAGTATAAAGCGGACATAGGCATCGCCCAGCCCGTCGTATTCATAACTGCGGTTAAAGCGGTCCAGCGCATGCGCGGTATCTGCCGTACGAATACGGCCGGGTGTAACAAACACGCCAATGGTGACGGGCATTTCCTTACGGTAAATAAGGTTATCAAACACAGTAGGCGCTTTCCACTGGATGCCATCCTGGTTTACGTATACACAAGCCGGTGACTCCGGGCGGTATTGAGCAGGTACGTATATCCAGTATTCCCGCCAGGTGCCGGGATAGATGGCGGAATGGTCGAAGGTAAGTTTTAGTATTTCGCCCTTTGGCACGCCCGCCTGTTCAACAGAAGCAGAATCTACCGGATAATGTTCGGCAGGTTGCTGGGCAAAGACCCGGGCCTGCAGAAGGACCAGGAGGAGGAAGGTTGTTTTTTTCATGCTGGCAATTATGACAGCAAAGATGAAGCATTCCGGTAAAATAGTACGCGGCTCATTTTAAACAGAGGGGCAATGTGATGAATACGTTATACCACGTTGAAACCGGCAATTAATGGCCCGTGGCAGCTTTGTTTTGTAAAAACCGTTGCTCAATTACGGCCAGGCTGGCCGGGCTAAGCTTTGACGTGGCTTTTAATACCCCGGTAAAATAGGTTACTTCATTGGGTTCGGCAGGGCAGCCGGTATTGCTGCCGGAGGCATCGGCGCTTGCTCCTGCCGGCCGTATTTGCGAGTCGGCCAGCAGTTTGCCATTGGCATCCAGCACCAGCCAGAACGGGAGTCCCGATTTCTCTCCCTTGTATTTTTTCAGGAGATCCAGCGAACCGGCATTTTCAAGATCTGCTTTTGCCGGTTGCTCCATCACATCCAGGTAGGTAACCACGTAATTATCTTCAAACATTTTTTTGCAGGCGGGGTCGTTGATAGAGGCTTCCATCTTTTTGCACCAGCCGCACCAGGACGCATGAAAGATGAGCAATACTTTTTTGTTGGTTTTTGCAGCCTGCTCAAACGATTGCTGCATAACGGTTTCGGCTGATGGCATGGGCGCCTGGGCAATGCAGGCGGCGCTTATACAAAACAACAGGACGGAGAAAAACAGGATTGGTTTCATGGTCTTGAGCATTTAACTAAAATTAAGCCGTTTTTTTAATTCCCCGGGTTAAATATGACCTGCGGCGGCCGTAGCTTTGGGGTATGTACACTAT
>JACXTT010004511.1_pt1 | contig 20659 bp, 21 predicted proteins | sample 9270951 | NCBI WGS metagenome assembly JACXTT01 (sample SAMN15532306, study PRJNA645909) | rock metagenome | isolation source: weathered quartz diorite | place: Puerto Rico | collected 2017-06-21
CCGCATTGACCGTAGTTGGTGATGGTGATGGCTCTATCGGCATGGGCAAGGGTAAGTCGAAAGAGGTGCCCGTTGCCGTGCAGAAGGCAATGGAGCAGGCTCGTCGCAAACTGGTGAAAATTCCATTGAAGAGCGGCACCCTGCATCACACGGTTATCGGCAAGCATGGTGGGACCCGTGTTTTCATGCAGCCGGCTGCTGACGGTAACGGTATCAAGGCTGGCGGCGCGATGCGTGCGGTATTTGAAGTCATGGGAATCACCAATATTTCCGCCAAATGCCACGGTTCCACCAACCCGTACAACGTCGTTCGTGCCACGCTGGACGCGCTTTCGCAGATCAGCCGTCCTTCCGAGATCGCGGCAAAACGCGGCAAGACGGTTGAAGAGATTCTGGGCTAAGGAATGAACATGGCACAAAAAACCATCACGGTAACACTGCTGAAAAGCACTATCGGCCGCTTGGAGGCGCATAAAGCATGCGTGCGCGGCCTGGGCTTGAAAAGGTGCCGTCACACCGTCACTGTCATTGATACGCCCGCCAATCGCGGGATGATCAACAAAGTAAGCTACTTGCTCCGCGTCGAAGCATAAGTGCAATTAAGGGCGACAAGATCATGGAACTGAATACACTCAAGCCAGCTGAAGGCTCCACCAAAAACCGCCGCCGCGTCGGTCGCGGCATCGGCTCGGGTCTCGGCAAAACTGCTGGTCGGGGCCACAAAGGGCAAAAATCACGCTCTGGCGGCTTCCACAAAGTTGGTTTCGAGGGCGGCCAGATGCCCTTGCAACGCCGTTTGCCCAAGCGCGGATTTATCTCCCTGACACGAAATGACACGGCGGAAGTTCGTCTGTCAGAAATCGATAAGATGCCAGTGGACACTATCGATTTGCAGGTTCTTCAACAGGCGGGTGTTGTGTCTGGCCAGGCGCTGGCTGCGAAAGTGATTCTTTCGGGAAAAATCAGCAAGAAAGTCAAGCTTATTGGTATCGGTGTTACCAAGGGCGCCAAGGCGGCAATTGAGGCGGCAGGCGGTTCAGTCGAAGCCGCAGTGCAAGCCTGAACACAGAAAAGACGGAAATCAGACGTTGGCAACCAATCCCCTAGCTGCGGTAGGCAAGATGAGCGACCTGAAACGCCGATTGGTGTTTCTGGTGCTGGCGCTCATCGTCTTCCGCATTGGAACGCATATCCCGGTTCCCGGCATAGACCCGGAAGCATTGGCGAAACTGTTTGATCAGCAGCAGGGCGGTATCCTTGGCATGTTCAACATGTTCTCGGGTGGTGCCTTATCCCGTTTCTCTGTGTTCGCGCTGGGAATCATGCCCTACATTTCCGCCTCGATCATCATGCAGTTGTTGACGGTGGTTTCACCCCAGCTTGAGGCCTTGAAAAAGGAAGGCGAGGCAGGTCGCCGCAAAATTACGCAGTACACCCGGTATGGCACCGTTGCATTGGCTCTCTTCCAGGCTGTCGGAATTTCGATAGCCCTGGAATCGCAGCAGGGTTTGGTGCTCGATCCGGGTTTGATGTTCAGGTTTGTGACGGTCGTCACGCTTGTCACCGGAACCATGTTTTTGATGTGGCTCGGCGAGCAGATCACGGAACGCGGTATCGGCAACGGTATTTCCCTGATTATTTTCTCGGGCATTGTTGCCGGCCTTCCATCAGCTATAGGCAGCACGCTGGAGTTGGCCCGCACGGGTGCCATGTCAATTCCCGCAGTGTTGTTGATTGCGGTGCTGGTTGCGGCGGTTACCATGTTTGTCGTGTTCGTCGAACGCGGTCAACGCAAGATTCTTGTTAATTACGCCAAGCGACAGGTTGGAAACAAGTTGTATGGCGGGCAGTCATCACATTTGCCTCTGAAGTTAAATATGGCCGGTGTCATTCCGCCGATCTTTGCTTCATCCATTATTCTGTTTCCTGCCACTGTCGCAGGTTGGTTTGGCAGCAGCGAAAAAATGGTTTGGCTGAAGGATCTCGGGGCCGCGCTTTCTCCCGGACAGCCCCTGTATACGCTCCTGTATGCCGCGGCAATTATTTTCTTCTGTTTTTTCTATACGGCGTTGGTGTTCAACTCCAAGGAAACGGCAGAAAATCTGAAGAAGAGCGGTGCGTTTGTGCCGGGCATTCGTCCGGGCGAGCAAACTGCGCGATATATAGACAAGATTTTGATGCGCCTCACGCTTGTAGGCGCCGCGTACATTACCCTGGTTTGCCTGTTTCCCGAGCTGCTGCGTAATTACTGGAACGTGCCTTTTTATTTTGGCGGTACTTCGTTGTTGATCATAGTCGTAACCACCATGGATTTCATGGCGCAGATGCAGGCATACATGATGTCGCACCAGTATGAGGGTCTCTTGAAGAAGGCTAATTTCAAGGGCGCGGGTTTCCCGGCACGCTGATCATTCGATCAGCTGACGGCTCAGGAGAAAAGACGAACGCATGGCGAAGGAAGAAACGATTCAAATGCAGGGGGAGATTGTCGAGACCCTCCCCAACGCCATGTTCAGAGTGAAGCTTGAAAACGGGCACATTGTGTTGGGCCACATCTCGGGCAAGATGCGCATGCACTATATCCGTATCCTCCCGGGCGACAAGGTCACTGTGGAATTGACGCCTTACGATTTGACAAAAGCACGGATTACGTTCCGCGCAAAGTAGTTCCAACAGATATAACGCGGAATCAAGAAGGAGCAAAAAATGCGAGTTCAAGCATCGGTAAAGAAAATCTGCCGCAACTGTAAGCTGGTTCGGCGTAAGGGCGTGCTGCGCGTGATCTGCAAGGATCCGCGTCACAAGCAGCGTCAAGGTTAATTGAAAGGTACATCATGGCCCGTATAGCTGGTGTAAATATTCCGAATCATCAACATACCGAAATCGCCTTGACTGCGATCTACGGTATCGGCCGTACCACTGCGCAGAAAATTTGTGAAGCGGCAGGTGTTGCGCGATCGGCAAAAATCAAAGACCTTACCGACGGCGATATGGACAAGCTGCGCGAGCAGGTTGGCAAACATACGGTTGAAGGTGATTTGCGCCGCGAAGTGTCAATGAACATCAAGCGATTGATGGATCTGCAGTGCTATCGCGGTGGACGCCATCGCAAGGGCTTGCCGACTCGCGGTCAGCGAACCCGTACCAATGCTCGTACCCGCAAGGGCCCGCGCAAAGCAATTCGCCTGGCCAAGTAAGCCGGCGAAAACAAGTTTAGAGTGAAGGAATAAGCATGGTTAAACCCAACGCTGCAACACGCGTACGCAAGAAAATCAAGAAGAATGTGTCGGAAGGCATCGCGCACATTCACGCGTCGTTCAACAATACGATCATCACCATCACGGACCGCCAGGGCAATGCATTGTCATGGGCAACTTCCGGTGGCGCCGGCTTCAAGGGCTCGCGTAAATCAACGCCGTTTGCCGCGCAGGTGGCGGCCGAATCGGCCGGTAAAGCGGCCCAGGAATGCGGAATCAAGAACCTGGAAGTTCGTATCAAGGGACCTGGTCCTGGCCGCGAATCTGCAGTGCGTGCATTGAACGCCTTGGGAATCAAAATTTTGTCGATCGCTGATGTGACGCCCGTGCCGCATAACGGCTGCCGTCCACCCAAGCGTCGTCGTATGTAATCGTCGGGAGACTAAACGTGGCACGTTATCTTGGTCCTAAATGCAAGCTCTCCCGTCGCGAGGGCACCGATCTTTTCCTGAAGAGCGCGCGCAGACCGCTCGATTCCAAGTGCAAACTTGAATCGCGCCCCGGTCAGCATGGCGCCAAGCAGTCGCGTGTATCCGAATACGGTACACAATTGCGCGAAAAGCAGAAAATCCGCCGTATGTATGGCATTCTGGAGCGCCAGTTCCGTACCTATTTCGCCGCTGCAGAGCGTCGCAAGGGTGCCACAGGCGAGAACCTGCTGCAGATGCTGGAATCCCGTCTCGATAATAATGTTTACAGGATGGGCTTCGGTTCAACGCGCGCAGAGGCCCGCCAGCTCGTCAGCCACGGCGGCATCCTGGTCAACGGCAAAGCGGTCAATATTCCGTCTTACCTGCTTAAGCCCAGCGATGTAGTCACCTTGAAGGAAAAAGCCCAGAAGCAGCTCCGCGTCATCGATGCGCTCAAGCTTGCCGAGGCCAACGGGTTCCCGAGCTGGGTAGAGGTCGACACCAAGAAGTTTTCTGGCGTATTCAAGAGCTTGCCGGATCGCGCCGAGTTTGCCAACGATATCAACGAGCAACTCGTCGTCGAGCTTTATTCGAAGTAAGCCGTTTCCCGGACGCGCCATGCCTTGCATGGTGCGTCTTCACCATTTCTAGAGGCCCCCGTCAATGCAAAGCAATGCTACGACTTTCCTGAAGCCGCGCATCATCGACGTGCAAAACATTTCCCCGGCGCATGCCAAGGTGGTAATGGAGCCGTTTGAACGTGGCTATGGCCACACGCTGGGTAATGCACTGCGCCGAATTCTGCTGTCTTCGATGCCAGGTTATGCACCGACCGAAGTGAAAATTGCCGGCGTTTTGCACGAGTACTCAACCATCGAAGGCGTCCAAGAGGACGTGGTGGACATCCTGCTGAACCTCAAAGGTTTGGTCATGAAGTTGCACAACCGAAATGAAGTTACGCTCAAGCTGAAAAAGGCCACTGCCGGTGCTGTCACGGGTGCCGACATCGAACAGACACACGATGTTGAGATACTGAATCCGGATCATGTCATCGCTCATTTGACTGCCGGCGGCAAGCTGGACATGCAGATCAAGATCGAAAAAGGTCGCGGGTATGTTGCTGCTACAGCACGCCGCGCAGACCATGATAACCGTACTATCGGTTCGATCTTGCTCGACGCTTCATATAGCCCGGTCCGCCGCGTCTCGTACGCCGTAGAAAGCGCCCGAGTCGAGCAGCGCACTGATCTGGACCGTCTGGTGATGGACATCGAAACCAATGGTGCTATTGAGCCTGAGGAGGCTGTTCGCTATGCCGCGCGGGTGTTGGTGGATCAGCTTTCTGTGTTTGCCGATCTGCAGGGAACACCGATGCAGGCTGAGGAAGCCAAGGCACCGCAAATTGATCCGATTTTGCTGCAGCCTGTGGATGACCTCGAACTTACCGTCCGTTCAGCAAACTGTCTGAAGGCCGAAAATATCTATTACATTGGCGACCTTATCCAGCGTACGGAAAACGAATTGCTTAAAACCCCCAATCTGGGTCGCAAGTCGCTTAATGAAATCAAGGAGGTTCTGGCAAGCAAAGGCCTTACCCTCGGGATGCGGCTGGAGAATTGGCCAGTAGCAGGCGTCGCCAAGTAACGCCGCAAGCAAATTTTATCAACCCATAACGATTATAAGGCTGGCCCCAATTTGAGGGCGTTACGGCCAAGATTTGAAAGGATATATCCATGCGTCACCGTCACGGTCTCCGTAAACTGAATAAAACCAGCTCGCATCGCCTCGCGATGTTGCGCAACATGACCAATTCGCTCTTCCAGCATGAAATCATCAAGACCACGTTGCCGAAAGCCAAGGAATTGCGTCGTGTGGCCGAGCCGCTGATCACCCTTGGCAAAGAGCCAACTCTCGCCAACAAGCGCCTTGCTTTCAACCGTATGCGCGACCGGGATATGGTCCTCAAGCTGTTTGCCGAGCTTGGGCCGCGCTACAAGACGCGTAATGGCGGATATCTGCGCATTCTCAAGTTCGGTTTCCGCAACGGCGATAATGCGCCAATGGCACTGGTCGAGCTGGTTGATCGACCGGAAGTGAGCGAAGCGCCAAAAAGCGAAACCACCGGCGAGTAATTGCGATGCCATTGCGAGAAAAAGCCCGGGCTTCCGGGCTTTTTTCGTTTGGAATCCGGGATCTCAATTTTCCGCCATAAGATGACAAAATGTATCGACGCAATGGTTGTTCGATTACCGCTAGCAAGCGGTAAGCGTGGCGGCTGACTAACAGTCAAGAAACCCCCTTCTCATGCATCAAGCCAAATTTGACCCACCTAAAATAGCTTCCAAACTGCCAGCGGTCGGGACGACTATTTTCACCACCATGTCCGCCTTGGCCCAGCAGGTGGATGCCGTCAATCTTGGCCAGGGATTCCCGGATTTTGAATGCGATCCGCAGCTCATCAATTACATGAATGAAGCAATGCGCGCAGGCCTCAATCAATATCCGCCGATGGCCGGCCTGCCTGCGCTGCGCGAGGCAGTTGCCGCCAAGGTTGAGGCGTTGTATCAACGCAGATACGATCCTGCCAGCGAAATTACCATCACGGCGGGGGCGACACAGGCAATTCAAACGGCATTAACAGCCTTGGTTAATCCGGGCGAAGAAGTCATCATTTTCGAACCCGTATACGACAGCTATGAGCCGGTTATCAGGCAAAACGGCGGTGTGCCGGTATATGCCCGACTCCAATACCCGCGTTATCGGCCAAACTGGGCAGAGGTGGCTGCTTTGCTAACGGCAAAGACGCGCGCCATCATGATAAACAGCCCGCATAATCCGACCGCTACCACCTGGACGGAGGCGGACTTGAACGCCTTGGCGGCACTTCTTCGCAATACGAACATCGTTCTGATCAGCGATGAAGTTTATGAGCATATGGTTTATAACGGCGTCATGCACAACAGCGTGGCGGCGCATCCTGAGTTATCAGCGCGGTCATTTGTGATTTCTTCATTTGGTAAGACCTATCATGTGACCGGCTGGAAGATCGCATATTGCCTTGCGCCGGCAGAACTGATGTCCGAATTTCGCAAGACGCATCAATTTGTCGTCTTCACTGTCCATACCCCTTCACAGCACGCAATTGCCAGATACATGGCATTGGGAACGCATTTGCAGTTATCAGGCTTCTACCAGAAAAAGCGCGATTTCTTTCTGGATGCCGTCAAGGAAACGCGACTTCGATGGCTACCCAGCGCAGGCACCTACTTTACAAGCGCGAGTTATGCACATTTGGCAGAATTCAGCGCCATGGCGGACACCGATTTCGCCGCGCACTTGACGCGGACATATCGCGTGGCCTGCATTCCGCTGTCCGCATTTCATCATGATGCCGCGGATCACAAAACTGTCAGGTTCTGCTTTGCGAAAAAAGAAGCCACGCTGACCCTTGCAGCCGAGCGGCTGCAAAAAATATAAGCATTGCCGGTTAAACGCGTTCGCGATCGGCCCAGCTTACTGCAAACCGGTTCAACGCGTTCATGCTGCCCATCCCCAACTTCTTTTTCATGTTGGCGCGATGCGCCTCTATTGTCTTGATGCTGCGCTCAAGTTTATGCGCAATTTCTGCAGAGCCAAGCCCCAACCCTATCATGCGGAATATTTCAAATTCACGGTCGGTCAGCTTTGAAATGGCCGACGGGACTTTGCTCTTCGGGCTCACGCGCAAGGTATGGTGCAGGACCGCTTCCATGCGTTCACTCATGTAAGGCTTGCCTTCGAGAATGCGCCTCACGGCAATCACTACCTTGTCGGTTGCTTCCTGCTTGGTCAGGTAGCCACGGGCGCCTGCCCTAAAAGCGCGTTCGCCATGTATGAGCTCATCATGCATGCTGAGCACCAATACGGGCAGTCCTGAATATTGCGCAGCGAGCTGTTTGGTCAGTTCTATTCCCGAAATCCCGGGCAGCGAAATATCGGTGACCACAAGATCCGGGCGCGGATTGCTTTTTAGCAGATCGAGGGCCTGCTCCGCCGATTCCGCCTGCAGAGTCACTTTCAAGCCCGATTCATTATTGATCAGCAGGCAAAGGCCGTGCAGAACAATGGCGTGGTCATCGACTACCATTACACTCGATGTCATGATGCCTCCGTGATGCGTTTTGACGCGGATGCGCCTGCTTTATAGCGAGTTGGGGTCCAGCGAACGAGAACTTCGGTGCCGCCATGACGCCCCTGTTGTATCAGGAGCGCGCCGTTGATGGCGCTAGCGCGGTGGCGAATGCTGTGGAATTTGGTATCGCCGTCATCCTTCAAACCAAGCCCATTGATATCCGAGCGTGCAATGCCATCGTCGCTGATGCAAAGTTGAACCTCGGACTCCAACTGCGCCAGCTTGATGCGAATATGCCGGGCATGACCATGCTTCAAGGCGTTGTTCACCGCCTCCTGCGCGATTCGATACAAATTTCGAGCGGCAATTTCATCATTTATCTCAACCATCGCAAGTTCGGAGTCGCAGGCAGCAACCCCGAGGCTGTCGATATCGTTGGCCAGCTGCTTCAATGCGGGAACCAGGCCGCCTGAGCCCCAAATGTAGGGAGACAGCCCGTGCGAGATCATGCGGGTGTGCTTGATGGTGCGGTTGACCAGTGTGGAAATACGCGCCGCATCCTGGGTTTCTCCAAGTCCATGTGACTGAAGCTTGCCTTCGAGCGCCTTGGTCAGAAGTGCAATACCCGTCAGATCCTGGCCCAAATCATCGTGTAACTCGAGTCCAACCTGGGCAAGTTCGTTTTCAATTGCCATCAGGAAATCGCGTTCGAGTTGCTGACGGCGGGCGACTTCGTCTTCGAGACAGACATTTATGGTCGCGAGCTCGCGCGTTCGATTTGCGAGTGACTCCTCCGCCAGTTTGCGGTCAGTGATGTCCTGTCCCGTGCCGCGATAGCCAACAAAGCGTCCCGTCTCGTTGAAAACAGGTTCTCCGCTGATGCTGTGAAACGACGTGACGGTATCGCCGTGCGGTTCAATCATGCGCATGACCAAGCCATAAAAGGGGCGGTGCGCCTCGAGATCGGCACGATGTTTCTCCCAATCGGCAGCGGACATGGCATCCGGAAACAGGTCCCAGTGTGTCTGACCCAATACTGCAGGCTGATGCTCGGCCGAGGAAATCTGGCGCGAAAAAAAAGTGAAACGGAAATGTTCGTCCTGCTCCCACACCCAATCCGACAGCAAGCCGGTCAAGCTGCGGAAACGCTCTTCCGAAGAGCGTAGCGCCGCCTCGGCTTCCTTGCGCCTGGAAATGTCGCGTGATGCGGTCTGATAATGTTTTACGGTGCCATCAACGTTGATGACCGGTGCAACCACAGTTTCCAGCCAGCAATAGTGGCCCTCGTGATGACGGATTCGGAATTCAACAGTGGCGACCTGGCGATGACCGCCGATGACTTCCGCAAGCACTTTGCGCACCAGATCACGATCTTTGGGATGGATCATTGCGATCAGTTTCTCGCCTCTCGAAGGATCGATGGCGTAGCCGAGGGTGCGCGACAATGAAGGGGAGCAATAAAGCAGGTTTCCGCTTGCATCATGAAGCGCCACGATGTCGCTCATGTGTTCGGAAATCATGCGGTAGCGCTCCTCGCTTTGCGCCAGGCGCCTTTCGGCGGTTTTTTCGCTGGTTACATCGCGGGTGATGCCGTGATAACCGGAGAGTTTGCCCTGATCGTCGAAAGTCGGTCCACCGATCCATTGCACCCACTTCGGAGTACCTTTGGCGGTAACAATTGCGCGAATTCCGTCCACCGGCTCCTGTCCGCTGCTGTCCGCAGTCGGGTTGAGATAGGTAACAACCTCATCCGGCCGCTCAAAACGGCGGGTCCATTCGAAAAGCGTTTTCGGGCAACTGCTTCGTGGCACATCATAAATTTCGCAGACTCGCTCGCAAACCGTAATCGAGTCCGTAGCCATATCCCAGCTCCAGACGCCGAGACGCGCAATGCGCTTCGCATCCTCCAGTTCCTTGGTACGATCGGCAAGCTGGCGCTCGGCATTCTTTTCGGCACTGACATCACGCGTTACGCCGACATAGCCCGTTATCAGGCCGGAATCGTCACACACCGGCTGCCCGATCAGTTGAAGCCATTTACGGGAGCCGTTGGCAAGGATGGCAAGACAAATCTGCTCATAGGGCTCTCCTTGGGCTCGCAACTTTGCGTTGGCCTGAACAGCCAGTTTCATTTCGCCTTCGATAAATTGTGAATCCCACTCGCTGAGGGTTGCAGGCACTTTCGATGGCTCGGTCTCAAACAGCGCAATGTACTCGGAACTGGGGTAGAACCTGTCGTTAAGCCGATGCCAGGTCCAGCTTCCGCATTTGGCCATTCTCTGCGCCTCTATGAGATGCAAATGCTGAAGCGCAAGCGCCCGATCCCGCTCCTTCAATTCCGCTTCTATCGCCTCCCTCTTGCCGAGTTGTCGAGACAGAACCAGAAAAAGCAAAACGACGAACATCGAGCTGCCCGCAGCCACCGCCACAGCGCGCCATCTTAATTCGGAAAAATGTGCGAATGCCTGCTGCTCGCCAATAGCCGCCACGATGGTCAGTGGTTCGCGCTGTACATCAAACCCATGTTCGACCTGGGCCAGGAACCGCTGCTCCCCTTGCTGAAAGTCGCGGACATTTTCGACGCCACCCCAAGGCGGTGTTTCGAAAAACGATCCCACAGAGTCCGATGCCGCTGCCAGCGCCAATTGCCGGCCCCGCGAGTCGAAGATGGCGATATCCTTCTTGGTCAGGCGTGAATAGCGCAAGGCGACCGGGGATGCATCTTCGCCGCCATGTCGCAGTTCGTCGACCACGGCATTGGCAACTTCAGCCAGCTCAATGCGGACTTTTCGCTGTTCACTGTCCTTGCATGACAATATGTAAAGTGAGGCGGTGATCGCTGCCGTGATTAACCAGAGTAAGCAGAGCCAGCGCAAAACGCGGCTCGCGGGCCAGCTTGTGGCCCGAGGCAATGCTCCGTAGCGTGCCGATGGCACCTGTGGATCCGCTCTTGACGAGGCGGAAAGTTCAGCAGAAAAAAAAGGCATGCCCGTTAACCTCGAAGGTCAAGCGCAAATTGTTACATATTTGTATCCGGGACCGCTTGCCTGACCGTTAAATTTTGTGCCGACGACTTTTCGCAATTATCGCGTGCCGAGGCTCAGGTTAGGAGGATTGCCCGGTAATCGTTGACATTCGTCCGCGTTGGACCGGTAGTGATGGTGTCGCCGATAGCGCTGAAAAAGCCGAATGAGTCGCTGAGCGCCAATTGTTGCTTGGCCGAGACGCCGGCCTGACGGGCGCGCGCGATCGAATCGGGCCCGAGATAAGCCCCGGCATTATCCTCGCTGCCGTCAATGCCGTCCGTATCGCAGGCCAGCGCGTCCACATTTGCGAGCCCGTTCAATTCGATCGCCAGCGAAAGCAGGAACTCGCTGCAACGCCCGCCGCGTCCGGTATTTCCATCGCGCAGGGTCACGGTGCATTCTCCGCCCGAGATAAGCGCAACCGGCGGCTTGAACGGATGATGATGCTCCCGAATCTGCCGGGCCAGCGCCGCATACACCTTGGCGACCTCTCGCGCTTCCCCGGTTACGCTGTCACCCATAATCATCGGCGTTACACCGCGTTGCTGAAAGAATACCGCCGCTTTTGACAAACTTGCCTGTGCCGTTGCGATGACGCGGTTGTCCACGCGCGCAAAAGTTGCATCGTCAGGTTTCAGGGTTTCTGCCGCCCCGCCTCGCGCACCGTTTGACAGGTGACGCGCCACCGATACCGGCGGGGTGATGCGATAGCTGTTGAGAATGTCGAGGGCGTCCTGGAAGGTTGATGCGTCCGGCGCCGTCGGACCCGACGCGATCGATCCCGGATCGTCACCGGTAACATCGGAAATGATCAGTGCAGTTACGCGCGCGCGCGTCGCAGCCGCCAAGCGTCCGCCCTGGATTGCCGAAAGATGCTTGCGCACGATGTTCATTTCATGAATGGGTGCGCCGCAGGCCAGCAATGCCTGCGTGACAGCGCGCAAATCCGCCATGGAAATATCGCCGGCCGGCAAGGATAAAAGGCTGGACCCGCCGCCGGAAACGAGGGCGAGCACCAGATCATCGCTGCCTGCCGACTGCGCCATACCCAGGATTCGCCTGGTTGCCGCCTCTCCCGAGGCGTCAGGTACAGGATGCCCGGCTTCAATTACTTCAATACGCCTCAGCGCATCGTCGCCCCCATAGCCATGCGCATAGCGGGTTATCACAAGGCCTTCAAGGTGACTCTGCGGTGACCAGTTCATTTCCACCGCCTTGGCCATCGCGGCGGCGGCTTTGCCCGCGCCAACGACAATTGTTCGCCCCTTGGGCGGTGCGGGCAAATGCGGCGGAACGATTACCAGTGGATCGGCTGCGGATAGAGCGGCACGAAAGCTGTTGATCAGAAGTTCGCGGGGAGTCATGGTCGGACCGCCCTCAATTGCGGGCGTGAGCAGGATGAGCAGGGGCCAAGGATAGCGTGAAAACGGCCGGATCGGTCCGGGGGCACGAGCGGCCCTCCCGGAGGTCGGCGAATATCATTTTTTGGCAATGGCCGTCCGCGCTGCCGCCATGCCCAGGATGCCGGCAAGATATTGCGCGGTAAAGCTGCGCGGATTTATTGCGACTTCTTCAGGCGTGCCTTGTGCAATGATTTCGCCGCCGCCGTCTCCGCCTTCGGGGCCCAGATCGACAATCCAGTCGGCGGTCTTGATGACATCCAGATTATGCTCGATGACGACTACAGTATTGCCGTGGTCGCGAAGGCGATTCAGCACCTTCAGCAGCAAATCGATGTCGTGGAAATGCAGGCCGGTCGTCGGCTCGTCAAGTATGAACAGAGTGCGCCCGGTGTCGCGCTTGGAGAGTTCGAGCGAGAGCTTGACGCGCTGCGCCTCGCCGCCTGACAAGGTCGTGGCACTTTGCCCTAGCCGAATGTAGCCGAGGCCGACTTCAAGCAGTGTCGCCAGCTTGCGCGCCACAATCGGTACAGGTTTGAAAAATTCATAGGCATGCTCGACGGTCATTTCCAGGACTTCGGTGATGTTCTTGCCCTTGTAGTGAACATCCAGCGTCTCGCGGTTGTAGCGCTTGCCATGGCATACATCGCAGGGCACGTACACATCCGGCAGGAAGTGCATTTCAACCTTGATGACGCCATCTCCCTGACAAGCTTCGCAGCGGCCACCCTTCACGTTGAACGAGAATCGCCCCGGTCCATAGCCGCGCGCCCTGGACTCGGGCACACCGGCGAACAGGTCCCGTATCGGCGTGAACAGGCCGGTGTAGGTGGCCGGATTGGAGCGCGGGGTGCGGCCAATGGGCGCCTGGTCGACATTGATGACCTTGTCGAAATGATCAAGGCCTTCGATGGTCTCGAACGGGGCAGGTTCATCGGTCGAAGCGTAAATATGGTGTGCCACCGCCTTGTACAGCGTGTCGTTGATCAGGGTTGATTTGCCGGAGCCCGAGACCCCCGTGATGCACACCAGCGCACCCACAGGCAGGTCCAGTCGCACATTCTTGAGATTGTTGCCCGATGCGCCCTTGATGCTCAGGCGTTTTTTCATATCCGTCTTGAAGCGTTTTTTCGGCACGGCAATCTGCTTTTTGCCCGACAGGTATTGTCCGGTGAGCGATTGCGATGACTTCTTGATTTCTGCCGGCGTGCCCTGCGCCACGATCTGGCCGCCATGCTCGCCCGCCCCGGGCCCCATATCGACGACGTAATCCGCGGTGTTGATGGCGTCTTCATCATGTTCGACCACGATGACCGAATTGCCCAGGTCACGCAGTCGTTTCAGTGTCGCCAGCAAGCGGTCGTTGTCGCGCTGGTGCAGGCCTATCGATGGCTCATCCAGAACATACATGACGCCGGTGAGGCCGGAACCGATCTGCGAGGCAAGACGGATGCGCTGCGCTTCGCCGCCCGAAAGCGTGTCTGCGGAGCGCACCAGCGAAAGATAGTCGAGGCCGACATTGTTCAGAAATTGCAGGCGGCTGGAAATTTCGTGCAGGATTTTGTCCGCGATCGCCATTTTCTGAGGCGTCATTTTGACCGTCCCGAACCAGCGATGGGCCTCTTTCAACGGCATCGCGGAAATGGCGTGCAGCGTTTTCTCGAACACCCTGACATTGCGCGCTTCCTTGCGCAACCGGGTGCCTTCGCAATCGGGGCAGGTTTTGGTCGAAATATATTTGGCGAGTTCTTCGCGAACCGCCATCGAGTCCGTTTCGCGATAGCGGCGTTCCAGGCTCTTTGCCACACCCTCGAATGTTTCCTCGCGCACCACAGCCCGCCCGCGCTCGCCCGGATACTTGAAAGGAATTTTTTCCTTGCCCGAGCCGAACAGGATGATGTTCTGGGCAGCTTCCGGCAGCTTGTCGAAGGGCATGTCGATGTCGAACTTGTAATGCGCCGCCAGTCCGGTCAACATCTGGAAATAGAATTGATTGCGGCGATCCCAGCCCTTGATGGCGCCGCCCGCAAGCGAGAGACCCGGGTAAGCAACGATCCGCTTGGGGTCGAAAAAGGTGATTTCCCCAAGGCCGTCGCAGGAAGGACAGGCGCCCATCGGATTGTTGAAAGAAAACAGCCGCGGTTCCATTTCCGACAGCGAATAATCGCACATCGGACAGGAGAATTTTGAGGAAAACAGCGTTTCCGCGTTCGAGTCAAGATTGACGGCGACAGCCTTGCCCTCGCCGACGCGGATGCAGGTTTCGAACGATTCCGCCAGCCGCTGCTTCATTTCTGCTGCGACCTTCAAGCGGTCCACCACCACCTCGATAGTGTGCTTTTTCTGCTTGTCGAGTTTGGGGAAGGCGTCGATCTCGATGACTTTGCCGTTTACACGCAGGCGCACAAAACCCTGCGAGCGGAATTCCTCGATCATGTCGAGGTGTTCGCCTTTGCGGTTGACCACCACTGGCGCCAGCAGCATCAGCTTGCTGTCCTTGGGGAAGGCCAGCACGGCATCCACCATCTGCGAAACGGTCTGCGCTTCCAGCGGCAACTGGTGCTCGGGGCAATAGGGAGTGCCGACACGCGCGAACAGCAGGCGCAGATAATCATGGATTTCCGTGACCGTGCCGACTGTGGAGCGCGGATTGTGCGAAGTTGCTTTCTGCTCAATCGAGATGGCCGGGGACAATCCCTCGATCAAGTCGACATCGGGCTTCTCCATCAGTTGCAAGAACTGGCGCGCGTAGGCAGAAAGGGACTCGACGTAGCGACGCTGCCCCTCTGCGTACAGCGTATCGAAAGCCAGCGATGATTTCCCCGATCCGGACAGGCCGGTGATCACCACCAGGGAATGTCGTGGAATATCCAGGCTGATATTCTTGAGATTGTGTGTGCGGGCACCGCGGATTTTGATCTGGTCCATGAATTTCTTTTGAGAAAATCTGGCTAAACGCCTGAAGCGTATGGATTTGCGCCTGGTTACCGGGATCCGGTCAAGGGCAGTCGCGACGGCTGCCGTCAGTGCAGCGGAACGGCCGCAAAACGGTGATTCTGTACGAAAAAATCAGCCTGCTATGATAGCGCCCTTTCCAGTCCTCGCGCACCTGTTTTTTCATCTTGTGCCTGAAGGCGGGACGCATCCGTAAAGCCCGCAATTGCGCCGGAGTACGCTAATATGGCTGCTCCCAAATTGACGTAACTTTTGTCGGCGCATAACTGTCGCCAGGCATTGAGCCGGCATCATAGAATTCATCAAATCCCAAACTGCAGAGGTTCAACATGGCATCCGTCAACAAAGTCATTCTCGTCGGCAATCTTGGCCGCGATCCGGAAACGCGCTATATGCCCGACGGCGGCGCAGTCACCAATTTTTCCATCGCCACGACGGATACCTGGAAGGACAAATCCGGCGAGAAACAGGAAAGGACCGAGTGGCACCGCATCAGTACCTTCCAACGCCTTGCCGAGATTGCCGGTGAATACCTGAAAAAGGGTTCGCAGGTCTACATTGAAGGCCGCCTGCAGACCCGCAAATGGACCGACAAGGACGGGGTTGAAAAATACACCACTGAAATCATCGCGGACAGGATGCAAATGCTGGGCTCCAGGCAGGGCATGGGCGGCGACGGCGGCGGTTCGGGCGGCGGCGACTATGCCCGTTCCTCCAGTGGTGGCGGCTCCTCCAGCGCTGCCAAGCCGGCGCCCGCGGCCAAGGGTGGCGCCGCCAAGTTTGAAGACTTCGAGGACGATATCCCGTTTTAGGTCAGCTTGTGCGGCCACTTCACGGCTGGCGCCTTGCTGCAGTCTTGGCCGTGTGTCTGGGCGGTAGCGCCAGCGCGGCGCTGCCGGACGAAATACAGGTCTATACCTTCGATATCAATGCGCCCGGCGAATACGGGCTCGAGTTGCATATGAATGCGACGCCCAGTGGACAGGCAAAGCCTTCCTTTGCGGGCGAAGTCACCACCCAACATGGCTTTCGTTTGACGCCGGAGTTCTCCTACGGCTTGTCCCGAGACTGGGAAGCGGGCCTTTATATTCCGACGGCGCGCGGCAGCGGTGGCGCTTATTATCTGGCAGGCGCCAAACTGCGCCTGAAATGGCTGCCGGCGCAAGTCGACAAGGATGGCCGCGGCTGGTTTGCCGGCGTCAACACAGAGCTGGGCCGCATCAGCCAGCGCTTCGACCAGTCGCGCAGCAATCTGGAACTGCGTTTCATTGCCGGCTGGAAAAACGAGGACTGGTTGCTTGCGGCCAATCCGATATTTGGCTGGCCACTATCGGATGGACAGCGCCAGCGAACACCGGATGGCACCATCGCCATCAAGGCGGCGCGAAGCGTTGCGAAGGGACTCGCTCTCGGTGTCGAGTATTACTCGGATTACGGCAAGGTATCGAAAGTGCTGCCGCTGGACGCCCGCGACAACAAACTTTTCCTTGCGCTGGACTATGAGGGCAAACCCTTTGCCTTCAATTTCGGCATCGGTCGCGGGCAAACCGGCGCCGCCGACAAGTGGACCGTGAAGGCCATCATCGAGGTTCCGTTCTAGAGCGAAGCTCAGCGCACCTTGAGCATGATCTTGCCGATGTGCGCGCTCGATTCCATCAGCAGGTGTGCGTCGACAATCTGGTCGAGATCGAAAGTCTTGTTGATTACTGGCCGCACTTTTTTTGCTTCCAACAAGGGCCAGACTTTTTCCTTGACGGCGGCGGCAATAGCCGCCTTCTGATTGTCCGGGCGCGCGCGCAATGTTGAGCCGGTGATAGTCTGGCGTTTCATCATCAAGGGGCGGAAATCGATTTCGGCCTTGCCGCCTTCCAGAAACGCGATAAAGCAGTAGCGTCCTTCCAGGGCCAGCGAGCGCAGGTTCTTCTCGATATAGCTGCCGCCGACCATGTCGAGAATGACGTTGACGCCTTTCTTTTGCGTGATTGCGGCGATCTCCGCGACCCAGTCCTGCATCTTGTAATTGAACACATGGTCGGCGCCGATAGATTGGCAGAAGGCGGCCTTTTCAGCATTGCCGACGGTGGTAAACACCTCGGCGCCGAAGGCCTTGGCCAGCTGGATCGCCGTCAGGCCAATGCCGGAGGAGCCGCCATGCACCAGGAACTTTTCGCCAGCCTGCAGACGGCAGGTTTCGAACAGGTTGACCCATACCGTAAAGAAATTTTCCGGCACCCCGGCGGCTTCCAGCATCGACAAGCCTGTCGGCACCGGCAGGCAATGCGCAGCGGGCGCCACACAATATTCAGCGTAGCCGCCACCCGGTGTGAGGGCGCATACTGGATCGCCCACCTTCCAGTTTTTGACGTCGGTGCCAACCGCTGCAATCTCTCCCGAAACTTCAAGGCCCATGATCGGTGAGGCGCCCGGCGGCGGAGCGTAATTGCCGCTGCGCTGCGCAACGTCGGGACGATTGACACCCGCGTATTGAACCTTGATCAGCACATCCTGCGCGCCCGGCACGGGGAGTGGGCCGTTGGCAATGTGCATCACGTCGGCGGCGCCGGCGCCGCGGGTGGCTACATAACGCATGGTGGAAGGCAGCATGGCGGACTCGATAAGAACATTCGGATTGGAAAAAAGCGCGGGGAGGTGAGGTGCATGACTGCGAAGGGACAAACGCAGTTAAGCCGTATTTTAATCCCAGAGCCAGGCGGCGCCGCGAACCCCGCTGGAATCGCCGAAGCGTGGCGGCAGCAATTCGGTGGCGACATGGTCCGAGAACACGAACTTCGTCCATCGCCGCGGCACGTTCCGGTACAGGCGTGAAATTTTCGACAGACCGCCGCCCAGTACGATCGCATCTGGATCGACGATGTTGATCACCGAAGCGAGGGCGCGGGCCAGACGCTCTTCATATTCCTGCATGGCGTGCTCGCAGGCAGCGTCTCCGGCCTCGGCTTGCTCGACGATTGCCGAGGCCGAAAGACTGGCGCCACCTTGCTGCTGAAAGTGCCTTGCGAGGCCCGGGCCGGACAACCAGGTTTCAATGCAGCCCTCGCGGCCGCAGTAACAGCGGTTGCCCGGCAACTCGTCCGCACGTGGCCAGGGCAAGGGGTTGTGGCCCCACTCGCCGCCGATGGCATTGCGCCCTTTGACGACCTTGCCGTTGACGACGATGCCGCCGCCCACGCCGGTGCCGAGGATAACGCCGAAAACGATGCCGACGCCGCTGGCTGCGCCGTCCGTGGCCTCGGAAAGCGCGAAACAGTTGGCGTCATTTTCGATGCGAATTTCGCGCTGCAGGGCGTTTTCGAGATCCTTGGTCAGCGCCTGGCCGTTGAGGCAGGTCGAGTTGGCATTCTTGATCAAGCCGGATTGGCGGGATACCGCGCCGGGCGTGGCAATGCCTACCGTGCCGCGCCGGCCCAGCACCGCTTCCGCCGAAAGCACCAGACCGACGATCCCATTGACGGTGCTTGCATAACCATCCTGCGGGGTGGCGATACGTTGGCGATGGATTTCATTGCCGTCGGCATCCATGGCAAGGATTTCGATTTTGGTACCGCCGAGGTCGATGCCGATGCGCATGGGATGGGCTTGTGAGAGTATGGACGCGCGATGCCTGGCGCCAGCGGCATCATGCCAAAAAAGCACGCAGGCGGCGAATGCCCCATTTTGCCTTTTTATTTTTCAGGAAAATTCCATGGCCAAAAAATCCGCCCCCCTGATCGATGCGCGCTTCGGCGCGATCGATCCCATTGTTGCCGGCGGCAAGACGCGGCTGGGGAAGATCGATACCCGTTCCACCTGCGGATTCACCGGCGACAAGGACGATGCGGCACAGCTCATGGCGAGCATGGGCGCCGAGCTGGCCGCTTTGCAGGATGTGCTTTACGCCGAGCATCGCCATAAGGTGCTGGTGGTGCTGCAGGCCATGGATACCGGCGGCAAGGACGGGGTGCTCAAAAAAGTCTTTCTCGGCATGAATCCGCAGGGACTTGGCGTAGTCAGCTACAAGGTACCTACTGCGCTGGAACTGGATCGCGATTATCTGTGGCGAATCCACCAGCATGTCCCGGCGCGCGGCGAGATCATGGTATTCAACCGCAGCCATTACGAAGATGTGCTGGTGACGCGGGTGCATGGCCTCATCGACGATGCCGCCGCGCGCCGTCGTTTCCGCCAGATCAATGATTTCGAATGCATGCTGACCGAAGAGGGTGTCACCATCCTCAAATTTTTCCTGCACATTTCACAGGACGAGCAGCGCGAACGCCTGCAGGATCGCCTTGACGACCCGACCAAGCGCTGGAAATTCAATCCCGGCGATATCGAGGAGCGCAAGCGCTGGGATGATTACCAGCGCGTTTACGAAGAAGCCATCAATGCCACCTCGACGCCGCATGCGCCCTGGCATATTGTGCCGTCCGATCGCAAATGGCTGCGCGATGTCTATGTCTCGGCGGTATTGCGCAAGGCGCTGCGTTCCTTGGACATGCGCTACCCTGCCGGCCCGAGCGAATTGGACGGCATGCGCATCGAATAGATTCAGTGCGCCGCTTGCGGCACTGCACAATGGCGCTAACTCATTGTGTTAAAATAAGAAATTAAATCAATAATGTTGTCGCGCCGGAGCCTGCAATGCCGATTTACGCCTATAAATGTTCGTCCTGCGGCCATGCCGCAGATGTACTGCAAAAAATTTCTGCGGACCCACTGACAGAATGCCCGTCCTGTGGAAAAGCAACCTTTTCCAAGCAATTGACGGCACCGGGTTTTCAGCTCAAAGGCAGTGGCTGGTACGTGACCGATTTCAAGAGCGGTGCCCCGGCCGCGGCGCCGGCCATTGCCACCGACAGCGCGCCCGCCAAAGCGGACAGCAGCAAGCCTGCGGCCGCCCCCGCCGCATCAACACCCGCACCGGCGCCAGTGTCGACCCCCACTCCGGCCGCGGCGCCTGTCGCCGGCGGCAAGGCCTGAGCCGACCATGCGCAAATATCTTGTTGCCGGACTGCTCGTCTGGATTCCTCTGGTCATTACCGGATGGGTGCTTAAGTTGCTGGTCGATACCATGGACCAGACCTTGCTGTTGTTGCCCGAGCGTTTCCAGACGGAGGCTTTGCTCGGCTTCCATGTGCCCGGCATGGGCGTGATCCTGACCCTGCTGATCGTGCTCGTCACAGGCGTGCTGGCGGCGAATTTTTTCGGCCGGAAACTCCTTGCCCTGGGTGACTCGCTGTTGCAGCACATCCCCATCGTCCGCTCCGTTTACGGCGGCGTGAAGCAGATTTCGGACACCCTGTTTTCATCCGACGGCAAGGCATTCCGCCGCGCTGTGCTGGTGCGCTATCCGCAGCACGATACCTGGACCGTGGCGCTGTTGACCGGCGAGCCCGAGCATGAAGTCAGCGACCATCTGGGCCTCGACAATTACGCGGTGTTCGTGCCGACCACGCCGAACATCACCGCCGGTTTTTTCCTGATCGTCCCCAAGAAGGAC
>JACXTT010004512.1_pt1 | contig 20654 bp, 16 predicted proteins | sample 9270951 | NCBI WGS metagenome assembly JACXTT01 (sample SAMN15532306, study PRJNA645909) | rock metagenome | isolation source: weathered quartz diorite | place: Puerto Rico | collected 2017-06-21
GCCGGAAGCCGCTTCGAGCGCCACTCTAGCCCCAGAGGCCGCGCGTAACGCCTCTCTGAATTGCTCCGCCCAACCGGGGAAGCTGTATCCGCTGGCGGCATCGAGCCCAAGCCTTCTCAGTAGTTCGCGCTTGGGTTTCGAACTCGCGAGCGCGACTACCTTTCCAAAACCCATTAATTTTGCGAGTTGGACGAGGTACAGCCCGACGCCACCGGCGGCAGCTTGAATCAGCACGCTCTCGCCGGGCCGCGGCTTTGCTGCGAGTTTGAGCATGGCGTATGCCGACAGCCCTTGGATCGGGATCGTGGTGGCTTCGGCAAACGAGATTCCATTTGGAATCGGAATGCAGAAACTGGCTTCAGCGGTAGCGAACTCGGCGTAACCGCCACTGGTAACAATGGCCGTTACCCTGTCGCCGACCCGTACGCTGTTGACTTTCGAGCCAATGGCCACAACGGCCCCGGCTGCTTCAAATCCCATGACAAACGGCAGGGGCTTCACGGCCGGATATCTGCCGTGGGTGAGTTCGAGTTCCGCAAAGTTGATGCCCGCGGCTTGAACCGAGATGAGGACCTCGGTATCGCCCGGCTCCGGTTTTTCCACATGGACAATCCGAAGGCTGTCAAAACCTTCGAATCCATTCAGTTGCACTGCTTTCATGCGCTCATTCACTCTTTCTGAGTAGCGTCCATCTTTTCCGGACGCTCAAATCCTAAATGCGCGCAGCGAAACCGTCTATTCCCGCCTTCCTTTCTCGCGCCTAGCGCCCCTGCGCATTTGACTCCATCTCGCGCCGGAGGACTTCGTTCATGTAGGTTTGGTATTTCTTGCCGCGGCCACGAAACCAAGCCAACACTTCCGCATCCACGCGCAAGCTAACGAGTTGTTTGATTGGCCGGTAAAAGCGCCCCACTTCGACTCCAGATGGCCGCCCCTTGTGTGACGGCGCATCAGAATAATCAATCTCGGTGTCGGGCAAACTCGCGAGGCGCTGCAGCTCTTGGCGCTGTGCGTCAGAGAGGGGCTTCGTAAAGAGCGCGCTCGCGGCGATTCGCCTTTCTTGCGGAGATGATGCGGATTTCTTCTTCGTTGCCATATTGTTCCTTGCTCGTGTGAACTACCAACAGGATCACGATGCCACCAACAGAACCGATCGTGTGCCAGCGCTCCTCTTCGTCAACCACACGGTCTGGGTACGAAACTAGGAGAGGGTCTTCAAAGATCCTCGCCGCCGTTCCGAATGAGACGTCATGCTTTCGGACGAAGATCATTTGTATATACACAACTGTAGCACTTTGAAGCCCGCTGGACCAGGGTTCTTCATTCCCGCAACCCCTGGATGAACGCTGTCACGGCTTCCGTCACGTCCCGCTCGGCGCGGTCGCTAAATGGGGAGGTGCGGGGTTCGTACCCGCCTTCCGCGAACGCGGCCTTTGTGGGCAAGTATCCGAGCCAGCCGTTCGTGTAGCCGAAGAAGAAGGTGTTTGCGAAGGGCGATTTCTCGCGCACCGCGAAAGCAAGTTCGCAGAACATCTCTACGGGACCTCCCCAAATGAGTGTGTCGTTGATCTTCAGGAATCGCAACGGCAGTCGAATCAGGGGCGCGCCGGTAGCGTCATCGCGGCCATAGGCGTTCAACTCCTCGTTCCAGCCTAGGTCGTAGCGGCGCTGCGTCTCCACAATCTTTTCGGCTGTGCGAAGTTTGACCTGCGAGGTCGCGGCGCCCAAAGCCCGGTTCGCCGCGAGGATGCGATCGCCGAGCAGCACGTTGAATTCGCTCAGATGGCCGGCTTTCGGGTTGTCCTGCGTCGTATAGATGGGCGCGATGTTGCCGGCCGCTCCGTTCAAGTACAACATCGGAGCCCCGATTTTCTTCTCGACGTACTCCGCGACCATGCCCTGTGCGTCGCCGCTGATCTGCATCCAGCGGCCTCCCAGCACAGTGCCGTGCATGGCGTAGTTTGCGAGCAACGCAATCGGTTTCCCCTCATCGCCGGCGCGATCGATCCGGATGAGGCCTATCTGGCGATCCACGGGCCCGTCGGGATTGAGCCCCAGCGAAATCGAACCGTTCACATCGCGCGCGCGCCGGTTAATGTTGGCGAAGGATACGCCTGTACCGATGGTGAGGCGCGCCGGTTCGAGCGCGCGAACCCCTTCCTGGATCCCCGCCACGAGTTTGTCGACTAGCTCGCCCGTGTACTCAGCCTCGACAGGATGGCCGGAGCGCCCCGGAAGCAGGACCTCATACATCCCGCGAGGGCCGATTTCAGGGGCCGAATGCGTATGTGTCGCCGTCCACCAGAGACTGACCTTCGCGATTCCGGTTTCCTTTTCGACCCGCGCCGCAAGCTGGTCATATAAGGTTGGCGAGAAGACGCACACATCCGTGGAAACAAGCGCGAACCGGGTGGCGCCGTCGTCGAGCAGCACGATGCGATGAAAGATCGGGTCGAGTACGCCGGTGGATTGGCGCGCGGCATAACCCATCAGCCACTTCGGCGTTTTGGGCGTGATGTCCACCTTCACCACCGAAGCGCGGAAGTCCGCTGCCGGCACACATAGGGCGAAAAGCGCGCCGAAGCCCACGCGAATCCAGTTCATGTTGAGAGGCTCCCCGCAGTGCTCTCATCGCCGCCGCCGAACAGATCGCGCGAACCGAGCGACTTCCAAAATACGATTGCCGTTACGGTCAGGATCAGGCCCAATGTGGCGAAGCCTGAAGCGGTGTACCACGGCGTCCAGTTCGTGCCGATGAGCGATTGTCCCAACAGGTTGACGAAGGCGATCATCGAGATCGACACCACCAGGCCCAGCCGAAGCAGGGCAAACGCCAGCGCAGCATACACGATTGCGTACATCACATAGCGGAGTTGCCAATCTGCCGCCTTCGCAAGGCTTCGTTCCGTCGCCGCAAAGATCAGAGCGGCGGCGATTGCGGCGATCCAGTCTTTGCGCACCAGGGTCCGTAGGCCAAACAACACGAAGAATCCGATCATGCCCGTTACCATCGCTTCCATCAAAGTGGTGGCGACCATCGCAAACCAGACTCGCGTACCATCGAGGCTTCTCACGTTGGTCGTATCGATCGAGCCGGTGGTTTGCAGCGCGGCGTTCATTCCGACCCACATGATACAGGCGATCGCGATGCCGAAGAGCACGTGGCTTGCGACCTGCGGATCGAGAAACCGGCCTGCCAGAACGCGATTCCAGGTCACGATCGATTGCGGCGATCGCGCGCGCAACGCAGGTTCGAGCGCCAGATAGAGGACCCACAAAACACCGGCTGGCGCCAGTGAGTCGGCGACTCCAGCAAAGAACTGGTCGAAGATTTCTCCGCTCGTCGCCGGATGCGTTGATCCGGCCCAGGCCACCACGCCGAGAAGAATCTGGACCAATGCCAATCGCCCCGCGCCGCGTTTGTCGATCCTTCCGAGTTTCCAATTGCGGACTGCCAGCAGCGTGGCGAAGATCGCCCCGAACACCATAACCGCCGCCATCACAAAAAACCGCACGAAGCGAATGGGAGAGCCGCTATCCACCGTTTCGCCGCGAGCGTTCATCCACGGCCAGATGACCTTCACATGAGTCACTTGCGAACGCCACCAGCCGATTTCGAGCGTCAGCGGAACGTCGGGAATATCGGGATGAGCGCCCTTCCAGGCCCGCATGCGTTCGGTTGCCGTGCGAGGCAGCGTCTGCGGCTCAGTCTCGGTGAATTTGGTGGCATCGAGTCCCACCGCCCGAAACACGGCTTCGGGTTCCACCGGCGCCTCGCCGGCTTTCCAATCCGAGTACGGCACTCCCGAAAACCCGCGCAGCCTGCCATGCGCGTCGAGTTCGATTTGCGTCATCCCAGGAACGAGTGGCGCCGGATTGATGGTTGTCACAATACCCGCGGGCCACGCGACGAGTTCACGGAGTGCTTCGCGGTATGAGTAGGACAGAGGCGCCTCCGCACGCATCCAAGCCGGCCAATCGCGTTGGCCTTTGGCGGAAAGGTAGGCGATCAGACTATCGCGGTTAAAAAAGGACCCCGCGCTATCAGCCGTTTGCCGGGGATAGCCGAGCGATGCGGCCACCTCTCTCGCCTTGGCGTTCAAGGCATCGGGTGGAAGCCGCAATGGCGCCTGCATCATGGCGAGACGCTGCGAACGCAGATATGGTGCGATCAGGACGCAAGCGAGAATCACGATCAGGCATCCCACAGCCCACGTCACCTGCAGGCCTTCGTTGCTTCCGGCCGCGGCCACCATTTCGGGCGAAGGTGTTTCGCCCGCCGCCAGCGCAACGGCCAGCGGATCTCCGCCGGGTAAAGCCGCCGCCACCGCGAGAGCCGTCGGCGGGCGTCTCGCCGGACTGGCGTCGAGGCATCTTCGAATCACCGTTTCCACGCCCGGATCGAGGTCCGGAGCGAGAGTGGTCATGCCGGTCAGTTGCATCGCGTCCTGCTGGTCGATCATCGACTGCACGGTGCGCGCTTCATACGGACGCTTGCCGGTGAACAATTCGAACAAGACCGCGCCCAACGCGTAAAGGTCGCTTTTGGCGGTGACCTCGAGCCCTTTCAGTTGCTCCGGCGCCATGTAGGCGGGCGTGCCGTTGCGGGCTTCCGCGCCTGAAAGCGAATCCGCTACGGCAGCGAGGCCAAAGTCCATGATGACCACTTCGCCGCGCTTGTTGAGCATGATGTTTTGCGGCTTCAAGTCGCGGTGGATCACGCCTTTGTCGTGCGCCGCGGCAAGGCCCGCGCAGATCTTGCGGGCGGTCTCGAGCGCCTTGTCCGCAGGCAGGCGGCCGATGCGCTGCAGCAGCGAAGCGAGGTCCTCGCCATCCACGTATTCCATCGATATGAACGGCGCGCCATCGACCTCGCCGATGTCGTGTACGCGGCAGACATTGGGATGCGAAACCTGCCGCGCAATGCGCACTTCGCCGTGGAACCGCTCGAGCAGCCGCACATTGCCGCTCGCGAATTCAGGCAGAAACTTCAGCGCTACGGATTGGCCGAGCGTCAAGTCGGTGGCCTGATAAACCTCGCCCATGCCGCCGCGGCCCAACAGACCTCTGATCCGGTAGCGCCCGTTGAGCAGCGTGCCGGGAACGAAGCGGCCCTCGTCTTCATACACCGTGGATGGCGGCCGCAACTGTGGTTCCGGTTGCGAGGAGGCCACGGTTTCGGCTGAAGTCAACTGTGGATCTTCAAGCGCCATTACATGATTCTACAGATTCACCGGCCCGGTCGCGGATGGCTTGCGGCCCGCCTGCCGAATAGTCGACAATCTAATACTGTCAAGCAATTCTAATTTACCCTCGAAAGGTGTTCTATGTTTCTCAGACGATTGTTGTCTCTGGGTGTATTGCTCGGTCTGTGCCCAATGGCTTTCGCGGATCTCACAGCCGATCAGAAAGTCAGCGATTTTACGCAACTTGCGGCGTTGTATGCGCGCAACTACGGCCCTTATGAGGCTAAGCGCGATGTTTTTGGGTTCGACCTTTACGATGTCAATCCCTGGCTGGCCAAGGTCCGCGCCTCGAAAACAGATCTGGAGTTTTACGATATCTGCGTGAAATATGTCGCCTCTTTGCGCGATTCTCACGATGGGTTTACAATCGCATCCACTTACGAACCATATCTTCCATTCTCTGTCGATGTCTACGATGGCAAGGTGTTGATCGACGGCGTTGACCGCTCGCTGCTGCCTCTCAGCCGATACCCGTTCCGGGTGGGGGACGAATTGGTTTCGGTCGACGGCAAGAGCATGGCCGACTGGATTCAGGAACTCGACCCCTACACGGTCAACGGAGCTTCGAATGCCGTCAGCAGAGCGCGCATTGCGGCCAATCTGGCGATCGACCGCTATCAAGGGTGGTGGGTCACGTCACCGCTTTCGATGGGTGATCGCACCAAAGCGGCCATCGTGGTGTTGCGCCAGACCGGCGCCACGGAATCTTACGAGATCGACTGGCAGATTTATGGGACTCCGGTGCTCGGCGAGGGTCCGATTCCCAGCTTCAAGACCGAGGCCAAAGCGAACCCGAGAATCCCGAATCGCCAGCGCGCCATGAACGGCACACGACAGAAAGGCGACCCCGAAGACGGACGCGAATCCAATCCATGGGGCCTTGGAACCCTTCCGGCGGAAGAAATCGCGCCTGAAATCGCGCCAGCCTACATGGAAGCGGCCCGCGCGCTCACCGTTGCCTTGCCGGAGGACGGCGGGAGCCTTTCGCCATTTGGCTCGCCCTTCCCCGCGTTCGATCCGCCGACTGGCTTCCGCCTGCGTCTGGGCGCGCGTTCCACCGACTTCTTTCTTTCCGGCACGTTCCCGGTGGGGACTCGCACGATCGGTTACATTCGCATTCCCACCATGTCACCCTCGAACACGACGGCGGCTCTCAATCAATTTGTTACTGAGATCGTGTTCCTGCAGGCGAATACCGACGGCCTGGTCGTCGACGTGATGGCGAACGGCGGCGGCAACCTCTGCTACTCCCAGAATCTTGTCAGCGCCCTGATTCCGAATCCGTTCAAGGGGGTAACCTACCAGATCCGCGCCACCCAGTTCTGGACCAACATTTTCAGCAGTTCCCTCTACAGCGCGAAAGCAAACAACGGGCCGCAGTGGGTTCAGGACTTGTACGCCGCCTATTTGAAGGAGATCTCGCAGGCTTATTCGGAAACTCGCGGCATGACGGGCCCGATCCCGATTTGCAGCCCCGCTATCGAAGCCTCACCCATCCGGGATCAGAACGGTAGCGTGTTGTCGTATCGCAAGCCGATTCTGCTGCTCACCGATAACTTCACCCTGTCTGCCGCGGAATCGTTCGCCATGTTTTTGCAGGACGAAAAGCGGGCCACCGTTTTCGGCATGGTGACGGATGGCGGCGGCGGCAACGTGAATTCGTTTCAAGCAGGGGCCTTTTCAGAAGGGCGCACCCGCATCACCCAGAGCCTGATCACGCGCAAAACGCCGGTCGCCGTTCCGGGATTTCCGGCTCTCAACTACTATGACGGGGTCGGCATCGCTCCCGACATCACAGCCGATTTCATGACGAAGGACAATCTGCTGGAGGGCGGCGCCGCCTTTGTGCAGGCATTCTCGGACGCGATTGCTCAACTGGTCGATGCCGCGGCGGGGAAACCGTAGGCAAAGCCGTTGGAACCTACGGGCGGCGAACAAAGGGTTGCAGCCGTCCGTAAGTTCCACATCGCCACAACCATTCAGCGGGCCCGAAATGGAACCGCTCCAGCCACCAACGGCTAAACGCCAGTTGTGCGAGGTACAGTGCGATGCTCGCCACGGTGCAGGCGAAGGCGCCAACCTGGCCGCCAAAAAGGCCAAGGCCGTAGCCGTAGAACACGAAGCTAAAGATCAGGGATTGTGTGAGGTAGCTGGTGAGAGCCATCTGCCCGCCGGCCGCCAGCCAGCTCGAGGGCCGGAACCACAAGTACAAACACGCCGCGTATGTGAGCGCCAGTGGAACCTGCGCCAGCGCATCGCTGCCGACGAACATTCCGGTGAAGCCGATGGTTCCGAACAGAATCGCCGGCGTGATGTAAGCTTCTTTCCTCGGGTCGTTGAGCCTGCCGGACCTCCACGCGGCCATGCCCAGCAGCATCACGCCGAGAGTCTTGACAAATGTCAGGCACAGTAGCGGTCCGATGAATTGCACCGTTTCGCGCCACCGGAAAGCGAGGATCTCGGCGTACCCGCCGTGCGCATACACGCGGTTGGCGAGCTCAGCCTGCGCACGCATGGCGTCCGCGCCGGGAAGGGCAACTGGCAGCGGCGTGACATAGGAACTGATGATCATCAGCGCGCCAAGAACCGCGGCAACCCGATCGGACAGCCGCAAAAGCGGAATCAGCAACAAGCCGCAGACCGCGTAGAGCGTCAGGATGTCGCCGTTCCATATCAGGATCAGGTGAATCAGACCGATAGCCAGCAGGATCAGATGCCGCCGCAGCAGGTGCATCGCCGAGGCGCCGCGCTGCGCCTGCAACGCGACTCCCGCGCCAAACAGAAAGGAAAACAGCGTGAAGGCTTTGAATTCGACGAGCGCCGACATCATCGCGAGGATGGTTCGGCCCGCGTAATCGGTTGCCGGCGGCGTATCGAGATCGAGGATGTGTGCGAACAGCGAGACGCGAAACAAGGTGAGCAGATTGACGAACAAGACGCCGAACAAGGCGAGCCCTCGCAGTACGTCAAGCTGCGCATAGCGGTCCTGTCGCGGCACGGGTTGCATGCCGTCCATGATAGACCGTGCGCTATACCCTGCCCAAACATCGGCCTATCCATCTGGCTAGTTCTTTCGTTTGAATTTTGCGGAGTACACTGGAGACAGGTCGGAACATTCCCTGTCGCAGGGCTCTCGTTTCTCGAGGTGCTCGCCGTCGAACTGCCCGCCGCAAGTTCATGCTGACTTCCAAAGAAAAGTCGGATACTAGACGTCTTCCGATGATGCCTATCCGCGACGTCGTCATCTTTCCTCATATGATGACTCCGTTCGTGGTTGGGCGGGAATCGAGCGTCCGCGCCCTGGAAGAGGCGCTAGCTACCGATAAGAAAATCTTCCTTTCCACGCAACACGAGGCGACGGTTGACGAACCGCGTCCGGACGAAATCTACCAGGTGGGCACGGTCGCCAATATCGTGCAAAGCGTTCGCACGCCGGACGGGAATATCAAAGTTCTCGTGGAAGGCGTAGAGCGCGGCAAGATCCTCTCGGTCGCCGAAGAAGAAGGCTTCTTCCGCGCCACGGTCCGCACGTTCTCTTTCAAAGTGGACGCCGGACCGCAAGTGGAGGCTCTCACCAGCCGCGTGACGTCGCTGTTCGAACAGTACGTCAAGCTCTCGCAGAACCTGAACTATGAGACGATGATTGCCGCCGTTCGAGTCGACGACGCCGGCAAACTCGCCGACACCGTCAGCGCGAACCTGCAGCTCACCATCGAAGAGAAGCAGGACCTGCTCGAAATCTTCGACCCGATAGACCGTCTGCAGCGCGTCGCCGAGATGCTCGATATCGAGATCGAGAAGCTCAACGTCGACCGCACCATCCAGGGCCGCGTCAAGCGCCAGATGGAAAAAGCGCAGAAAGAATACTACCTCAACGAAAAAATCAAAGCGATCCAGAAGGAACTGGGCCGCGGCGAGAAGAGCGAGTACGACGAGCTCAAGAAGAAGATCGAAGCGGCAGGAATGCCGAAAGAAGCCTACGACAAGGCCATCACCGAATTGCGGCGCCTGGAGCAGATGCCGCCGATGTCCGCCGAGTCGACCGTTTCGCGCAACTATCTCGACTGGCTGCTCGCCGTGCCGTGGAAGGAAAAGAGCAAGGAAATCCGCGATCTCAAGTTCGCCCAGGAAGTGCTCGAGAACGATCACTACGGGCTCGAAAAGATCAAGGAACGCATTCTCGAGTTCCTCGCCGTGCGCCGCGTGGTCAAAAATCCCAAGGGCTCCATCCTGCTCTTCGTGGGGCCGCCCGGGGTGGGTAAGACTTCTCTGGGCCAGTCCATCGCCAAGGCTACGGGGCGCAAGTTCGTGCGCCTGTCGCTTGGCGGCGTTCGCGATGAAGCGGAAATCCGCGGCCATCGCCGGACGTACATCGGCGCGCTGCCGGGCCAGGTCATTCAGATGATGAAGAAGGCCGGCACGCGCAATCCGGTGGTCATGCTGGACGAAATCGACAAGATGTCCACCGACTTCCGCGGCGACCCGTCTTCTGCGCTGCTCGAAGTGCTCGATCCGGAACAGAATACTTCATTCCAGGATCACTATCTCGATGTCGAGTACGATTTGAGCGAAGTGTTCTTCATCGCCACAGCGAACGTGTTGCATACGATTCCGCCGGCGCTGCAGGATCGCATGGAAGTGATCCGTCTGTCAGGTTATACCGATCTGGAAAAGATGGAGATCGCCAAGAAGTTCCTGGTGAAGAAGCAGATCGAACAGACCGGCTTGTCCGCCGACACGGTGGAATTCACCAACGACGGCATTGACTCGTTGATCCATCACTATACTCGTGAGGCCGGCGTTCGCAACCTGGAACGCGAGATCGGCAATGTGTGCCGCAAAGTGACGCGCGCCTGGGTGCAGTCCATGCCCGACAAAGAACCGGCCCCCGGCGGCAAGAAGGCGAAGGAACAGCAGCAGAAGGTCGAGAAGGTCGTCGTGACGGCGGACAAGGTGACCGAGTTGCTCGGACCGCAAAAGTTCCGCGACACGGCCGCTGAAAAGGAAAACGAAGTCGGCGTCACGGTTGGCCTGGCGTGGACTGAAGTCGGCGGGCAGATCCTGCAGACTGAAGTCTCGATCATGGAAGGCCGCGGCAAGCTGACCCTCACCGGTAAGCTCGGCGACGTGATGCAGGAATCCGCGCAGGCGGCGATGAGCTACATCCGCTCACGCGCCGGGGTGCTCGGATTGCCTCGCGAATTCAACAAGCACCTCGACATCCACGTGCACGTGCCGGAGGGCGCGATTCCCAAGGATGGTCCGTCGGCGGGCATTACGCTCGCGACATCCATCACGAGCGCGCTGCTGAACATCCCGGTGCGTTGCGACATCGCAATGACCGGAGAAATCACGCTGCGTGGACGCGTGCTGCCGATCGGCGGACTCAAAGAAAAGCTGCTGGCGGCGCACCGCCACGGCATCCGCGAGGCGATCATGCCGAAGGACAACGAGAAGGATCTGCCGGACATCCCGGAAAACATCCGCAACGAGATGAAGCTCCACTTTGTTTCGTCGATGGATGAGGTCCTGAAGTTTGCCCTGGAGCGCGAAGTGGCGATGCAGCCGATGGCGCAAGTTTCGGCCGCGGATATCATCGCAAGGGTGGAGGCCGACCGGCTGAAGGAGCCGAAGGTCCACTAGAGAAGGCGTTTCACCGATACGAAAGCGGCCCGGAAGCAGCGATGCCTCCGGGTCACTTTTGTTTGTATCCAACAACCTACACACCAAAAGGGACACTCCTACTATGTCCCCGATCTATCCCTTGGACTACAGGATTTCCCGGTGGATGAGCCGCACCCGCTGCACCTGCGGAACTCCGCCGCGCATCCAACCGAACATGCTCTACCGGTTGCTGGGCCATTCCGGCTTGCGTGTCTCTGAAATCTGTCTGGGAACCATGACCTTCGGCACGGAGTGGCCACTCGGGGCCGACTACGAGACATCCAAAGCGGTGTTCGATGCCTTCGTCAACGCCGGAGGCAACTTTCTCGACACCGCCAACCGCTACACCGAAGGAACCTCGGAAAATGGGTCGGCGAGTTCATCGCCTCCGACCGCGACCACTTCGTCGTCGCCACCAAGTACACCCTCCACGACCGGCCCGGCGACCCCAACTTCGCAGGCAACCACCGCAAGAACATGATCCGCAGCCTCGAAGGCAGCCTCCGCCGCCTCAATATCGATTGCGTGGATCTCTTCTGGGTCCACCTGTGGGACTCGACCACGCCCGAAGAAGAAGTCATGCGCGCCCTCGACGACCTCATCCGCGCGGGCAAAATCCACTACATCGGCATCTCGGATACGCCGGCCTGGGTGGTGTCGCGCGCCAACATGCTCGCGGAACTCCGCGGCTGGAACCGCTTTGCGGCCCTGCAGCTCGAATACAGCCTGATTCAACGCACGCCCGAACGCGATCTGTTCCCGATGGCCAAAGCCCTCGACCTCGCGATCACGCCTTGGGGCGTTCTCGGCGGAGGCGCGTTGAGCGGCAAGTATCTGCGTGGGGAACAAGGCCGCGTACCCGAATCGAGCATCCGGCGTGGGGAAAGAAGCATCCGCGCCGCCGGAGAAGCCGCTGCGATCGCGACAGAACTCGGCGGCGGGGCGACGCCTGCTCAGGTCGCCGTCCGCTGGGTCATGCAGCGCGGGCAACTGGTGATCCCCATCGTCGGCGCCCGCCGCGCGTCCCAGCTTGAAGACTCGCTCGGAGCGGCCCGCATCCAACTCACGGACGAGCAGGTGAGGCGGCTCGACGAACTGACCGCAATCGAGCCGGGATTTCCGCATGATTTTCTCAAAAGCGAGGCCGTGAAGGGCGCGACCGGAAACTCATTGCCGATGATCGCGCGGCATCGTTAATTCGTTAATTGCGAGCCGCGCACGCCTGAGCCTGGAACTCGGCCACGGCCCCATCGAACGTAACGCCAAACGCCGCCGAAAACGCCGCGCGCCACGATCCCGGATCCCGCAGCACGGCTTGCAAGTACGACTGATACCGGTCGCGGCCCTTCGCGGCCATCAGGAACTCGTTGAACTTGCGCCAAGCCACATAGGCATACCGGATGTCGAACTCCGGTCCGGCCTCACCCCGCCGCGCGGGATCGAGAAACGGCCCCACATCTTCCCGGCCAATGCGCCCGAAAAACTCGGCGTCGGTGTAGTACGACTTTTGATCGCCGTTCGCCACCGCGAGCCCCTCGAGCAGCCAGGGAACGTTGGCGATGCGATAGGCGTTCCACAGGCTTTGGTTTTGATTGAGGGTCGCGTGCGAAATCTCGTGCCGCAGAAACTCGCCCGTGTCCAGTTTACGCTCCGCCAGCCTCGGCGACACGTAAATGATCGTGCCCGTGGCCAGCGTCACCGCCCCGACTCCGTTGCCACGGTGTTGCGGCAGGAACCGGTGGAAATCCGCCCAGTCGCTGCAGGCCACCACGCACAGCCGGCGAGGCGCAGTCATATGGTGAAACCGCTCTGAAGCCGCGATGTATTCATCGAGTCTGCGGTACCCAGGGTCGAGTGTTGTCCCGGTTCGGTAGTAAACGTCCGCCCGCTCGAGAGCCAAATGCTCGAAGCCCGGCTTGACGGGGGACCACGGAAACAGCGGTCCATAGGGGAACGTCATCAGAAACAGCAGTGCGCAGGCGTACCAGAAGGTTCGCTTCATATTCGCTGATGTTAGCGTGGAAATCAGGCTGAAATCGCGTCGCCGCATTCCGGCCGTGACTTGTCGAAGCTGTACCCGAAGCCTCGCACGGAGCGAATGAACGCGGGGTTGGTGGCGTCCGTTTCGATCTTCTGGCGCAGGCGCAGGATGTACACGTCCACTGTGCGATCGGTCACCGCGCGGTCATGCCCCCACACCGCATCGAGCAACTGCTCGCGGCTGAAGACCACTCCCGGGCGGCTCATCAGGAACTCCAGCAGTCGGAACTCGGTCGCGGTGAGCGAAAGTTCCTCGCCCCGCAGTTTCACACGGCAACTGGATTTGTCCAACTCCAGGCCGCCGGCGCGCAGAGTCTTCGAAGGACCTGCCTGCCCCCGGAACTGAATTTTGATTCGCGCGATCAGTTCGCGTATGAAGAATGGCTTGACGATGTAGTCGTTCGCGCCGAGCTCGAGCCCGACAATCCGGTCGGTTTCCGACGCGCGCGCCGTGAGAAAAATGACCGGCACATGCGCGAGTTCCGGGTGGTTCCGGATGCCTTTGCAAATGTCGAGCCCGTCGGAATCGGGCAACATGATGTCAAGCAGAATCAGGTCGGGGCGTTCGCGCCGGCACAAGTCGATCGCGCCTTTTCCTGTCTGCGAACCAACCAGAATGAAACCTTCCTTTTCCAGGTTGTACTTCAGCAGTGCGAACAGGTCGGAATCGTCTTCGATCAGGACAATCTTTTTCATCCTGTAACAATGTAACCCATGAACCGTTACAGCGTGATTACGAACTCATGGTTTGCGACGGAATTGGAACTTCGCCGAGGTTCTCGACAGCGTCCACGGGTAGCGTGAACCAGAATGTCGAGCCTTTGTTTACAATACTTTCGACGCCAACTTCCCCACCCTGGGATTTGGCCAGATGTTTCACGATGGCAAGGCCCAGACCGGTGCCGCCCAGCTCTCGCGATCTCGCCTTGTCAACCCGGTAAAAGCGTTCGAACAGCCGCGGCAGTTCGCCTTCCGGAATCCCGATTCCCGTGTCGCGAACGAAGAATCGCACCATCTGGTCTCCCGCCAGGGCCTGCGCTCCGACGGTAATCTCGCCGCCTTCCGCCGTGTATTTGAGGGCGTTGTCGAGCAGATTGCTCAACATCTGATGGACGGCCTCGGAATCACAGAAGACCTCGGCCTTCGCCTCGGCGATCTCGAGCAGAATTCGCACTCTTTTCTTGTCCGCCAGTGGACGCATCGAATCGGTATTCTCTTCAAGCAGGCGGTTTACGTAATAGGAGCCGAACTGGAACTTTTGGCGCCCCAATTCGATGCGCGAGAGCGCCAGCAAATCGGCCGTGAGCCTCGCCAATCGTTCGGCGTTCTGACGGATGATGCCGAGGAACTTGACGTTGTGAGCGGGGTCATCGATGGCGCCGTCGAGCAGCGTCTCGGTGTAGCCTTGAATCGAGGCGAGCGGAGTGCGCAACTCGTGCGACACGTTAATGACGAAGTCTTTCCGGATGCGTTCCAGCTTTTCGAGTTCCGCATGCTCGCGGTCGAGTTCACGCACCATGTTTTCGAGCTTGGCGCCGGTGTCGTTCAGTTTTGCGCTCAGGATCCCCAGTTCGTCGACGCTCGGATGGTCGAGCCGGGCGGCGAAGTCTCCCTGCGCGAGTTTGCCTGCATATTCAATGATCGACGCCAGTCTCCGCGACACCTGGCGCGAAACTAGGGCCGCAAGCAGAATCGACGGCACAAACCCGAGCAGCGTCGACCAGAAGACCTTGCTGCGAACCGCATTCACGCGTTCGACAAGCTTCGATACCGGAACCGCGAGGCGCAGCGCGCCGTGGTCGCCGAACGGCACCGCAACATACAGAAAGTCGATGCCGATCGTCGCGCTATGCCGGGTCACCGAACCAATTTCGCCTTGCAAGGCGCGCAGGATCTCGGGCCTCTGCCCGTGGTTTTCCATTCGCGAGGGGTCTGTTTCGGACTCGACCAGCACATGGCCGTCCCGGGCGACGATCGTCATGCGCGCGCCCGCCGCCGAGGCCATGGCGCGGACCTGCGCCTGGGTTGGGGTGATGGCGCCCGTCGCCACCATCCGGCCCTTTTCCGCCAGTTCCTGAATCAGGCCTTCGCGGTATGTGCGTTCGGTAACGCGGGAGACCAGCAAATCCACGGCCGTGAGCGCGACGACCAGCATTCCCAGAACGGCAACAATCAGTTTGACGAAGATTCTTGCGGTCAAAACGCTATTGTAACGGACTTGTGTCAATACTCCATGACGGTTCGGGCGAGATGGCAGGCGCTAGGACTTTACTTTCTTCGACAGCATCCAGTCGTAGATGTGATTGTCGTTGTACATCGCCGTGATGTCGTGCCCTTTGCCTTTGACGATTGTGAACTTGGGCTTGTTGCCCACCTGCCGCAACGCCTTCACCATATCCTTCGAACGCTTGATCGGCACGACCTTGTCCTTCTCGCCGTGAAAGACCCAGATCGGCATCTTGCGCAAGCCGGCAGCCCAATCCTTGGGTTGCGTCGGTCCGCACATCGGCACCACGGCGCCAAAACGGTGCGGATATTGCGAGCCCATCCACCACGCGCCGCCTCCGCCCATACTCAGTCCCGTGAGGTACACATGCTTGGGATCGGTGTCGTACATGCCCATTGCTTCGTCTACCAGTTTGATCAGCGAACCGTCATCCTCGGTCCACAGTCTGCCTGGAGGACACTGGGGCGACAGCACCACGAAGGGGAACTCGCCGCGCTTTTCCGCCACCGCTGGAGGACCGTAACGCATCAGCATGCTGGTGTCCGCGCCGCGCAGCGACGCCCCGTGCAGCCAAAGCAGCAGGGGTAGTTTCTTTTTCCTGCCGTGTTCCTCCGGCACGAAGATCAGGGACTCGGGTTGCAACGCCGGGCCGCTGATTTCGGACCGGTGTACGATATTCCGCGCGGCATCGTCATTGGCGAAGATCGACGCCGAAACAGATCCAAACAAGAATGTTCGACGCAACATACTTTTTCATTATGTGCCTTTTTGGGCCGTTATGACATCGCCTTGATGCGCCTTCGGCAGAGGTCAAGCACTTCCGCCGTCATCTTCCGGGCTTCGCCGGTGAGTTCGATGGCTTTGGGCGCCTCGATAACATCGACTGCTCTACGCAATCGTTGCAAAACTTCATCCACAGCGGCTTCTGCATCGTTTGACCGCAAGCCAGCCGTTGCTGCCAGCGCCTGGAAGTCGGCACGGCGGAGATTGTCGTCCTTGCCATTGAGCTTGAGCGCGAGGCGGTCATGCTTGAGCTTGGGAAAGACACGCGTCGTCACAGCATCGTAAAGGGGCGCCATTCGCACACTGTGAAACTGCCTTTCGCCAGGCCCGGCAATCTTGAGCAGCGCCATGTTTTTAAGATGCATGTCGCCGTCGGCGATCAGCCACGCGAAGAGCGCGCGCTTCACGATGATGAGAAGGTCTTCTTCGGGCGCCGTAGACAGCAGGCGGACCGCGCGCGCAACGCGCTCCATTGTGCCGTCGTATTTCGCGCTCGTCGGCAAGTCGAGGACGGAGCACATATCTTCCAGCGCAAGCATGCGCGTGTCGCTGGCGCTCGCGCGAATATCGAACCGCTCGACGAGGAGCGCCGGAGGCATCCTGTCCGGCATGGCGACGAGCGAAGTCGCCGGCGCCTCGAAACCAGCCGCGCGGCCCAGTTCCATGGCCATCCATTCGACAACCGGCAGAGCGTCATAACCGATGGCGCCAGCCGGCTTGAGGATGTGGGTAAAGGGCTTGCCCGTCGCTGGCGACAGAACCCCTTTTTCGTCAAGATACATTGGGGCCTTGATCTGCACGCCCGAGAGTCGAGGGGTATCGGCGCGTGCATAAATTTGCGCGAGATTGCGGTCGAAGTTCTCCCCAATTTCGCTGCGACCGGGTCCCTCGTACACGCCGGTGAAGGCGCCATCTCTGGTGTACTTGTTCAGCCGCGTCACCAGAACGTCCTGCGGCAACTCCTCGAGTTCCGCCTGATTCTCAACAATGGTGATGTTGGACATGTAGCGCTTGCCCGACCGCAGCTGCGCGCGTTCGTCCTTGTCGTTGAGAACCTTTTCAAGCCAGCCTTCCGGAAGCAGTGCGACGATGAAGGGCGGCAGCTTACCAGGGGTAGTCTGTCGAATCAGAAGCGGGACCTGGCCTTCGACCGATTTCCACCGCCACTCGAACCCGTCATGGGCCAAACGCCCTAGAGACGCACCATGCCACGCGACCACAAAATCGAGCGCGGCCTCGTTTTTCACAGGAGCGGCGCTCGGCCGGCGCAGAAGGTAGCGCTCCACCGCCTCCGCCTCCCGATACCACTCGTTTTCGCGGGCCAGAATCCGTACGGCATCGGCTGCTCCCTGTGCGCTGCCGTATTCTTCGATCAGACGCGCAGCGATAACCGCGCGCGTCCCGTCGTCGATCGAGGACGCGTGTTCGCTGCGCAACCGGAACGCCTCGAGGAACCGCTGACGGATAGAGGAGACGGCAATCCGGAACTCACCCATGCCGTCGTCGATGATGGCGTCGGAGACAGAGGGATGCGCAGGCGCCTCGTTCTGGATGATCTCCAGCGCACGGATGCGCGTGCGCTGCTTGCGCCGGGCGCTCAAAAAGAGGCGCCCGTCCGGCGTTGGCGCTAGCAGGACGGCGCTCGCCGCCGACAGGTAAGCCTGGGGGTAGAGATAGTGGGCGATGCGGACGGCATGCCGAAGGACGACGGCATTGACATCGTCGGCGGCATCGACGTAGATACCACGCATGAGCTGCATGAGCTGCCCTTTCTCGGCCCCGTGGTAGCTGCGGATCTTATCAATGTTTTCGCCGACGAGATGAAGCGCCATCTTAACTTTCCCGTACTTCAGGTACGACTAAGTTAACACGTGATTGGAGCTGACATGTAACTTTCGCGTACTTGAAGTACGCAAAAGTCAGAAAACGCAACATCACCGGTTGTACGGCCGGCAAGTCTCGAGTTCCCGCAGAGTTCCATTGGCGATGAGGTATTGAGCCGCGTAATAGGTTCCCCAGACGATCCACCCGCGCAGGGGAACTGCGCCGTGAAAACGGCTCGCGCCGAGCGCCGCGTCCGAAATCAGGAACAAAAATGCACCCGCGGAGACCCATGGCGTGGACGCTTTCCAGGCCAGGGAAGAAAAGATCATCGCGGTCAAAACCCCGACATACGCCATCACTGCGGGCGCGAGGCCGCCCAGAAACGGCATCAGCCACCAGGAGAAAGAGACCGAGAAGGCAGCGAGAGCTACCGTGAGAATCCAGCGGATCGCGCCGAGCGATTCCCCTTTTCGCCGCAACCCCAGGAAGAGTTGAATGTAACAGATGTGCGCGAGCAGAAACGAACCGAGACCGAAGACGAACATCGCGGAACTGAGGTCGAGCAGAATGTCGCCGAGCGACGAAAGAGCCAGAGCGCCAGTGAGCAGCGCGCGGTTGCGGCCTCCCCTCTCGAGTGAGATCCACGCCAGCGCCGCGAGGGCCGACACTGAAAGTCCTTTGAGGACGATGCTGCCCGGAAAGGGTTGCCATGGAGTGGCCAGAAAGTATGTCAGGCCTGCGAAGATCGAGAGGTAGAGCAGAGCTTTTCGCAAATCCACATCAACCTCTATTTGTGGATGCGGACGTGCTTGAACGAGGAGGTCTGGCCGGAAATCACCGACACGCGCGTGATCGGAACTTTGAAGTGGGCGGCCAGCAATTCGCAAACGGCAGCGTTGGCTTTGCCCTTTTCAGGCACTGCCGCGACCTTCAGCTTCCACGTGCCGTCTTCCATCAGCCCGACGACTTCGTCTTTCGAGGCCCTTGGAATCACCTTCACGCGGATGATCATTGGATTGTGGATAAGGAAGGCGAGGAATGATGGTGGACAGGGAAGGATTCGAACCTTCGTACGCCGCAAGGGCGGACAGATTTACAGTCTGTTGGCTTTAACCGCTCACCCACCTGTCCAAATACGACTGTAAAACCACTATAGCAAATGATCAATTCGACGCGCCAGCGCGGCGGGTTCGAGCGGCCACTGTCCGCTTCGCCGCAGGCGTGGAACTGTTGCTGCTGACGGGCGCCGGATCGGGCCCGGGGACCGCCTTGACCGGGGGGCGGGCGGCCAGTTGGAAGCGGCTGAGGGACTGCCCGTACGACTCGATCCCCTTCAGAATCGCTTCGGCGAGCTTGTCGCGGTATTCGGAGGTCCGCATGGCATCCTCTTCCTGGGGGTTCGAGATGAAGCCGACTTCCGCTAGGATGGCGGGCATTTTGGCGCCGATCAACACGATGAACGGGGCCTTGCGAACGCCGCGATTGCGAGCCGCTTTGCCTGCGGCGCCCGTGCCATTGGCAAGCGCGGTTTGCATACGGGAGGCAAATTCCACCGATTCTTTGATCTTTTCGTTGAGTGCGATTTTCTGCAGCAGATTCTCGAGATCCGCGATGGATTGCGTGGACGCTGCGTTTTCACGCGCGGCAACCTCGAGGGCCTGCTTCGACGAGGAAACGCTCAAGTAATAGGTTTCGACGCCGGTAGCGGATGCAATCGCGGACGAATTACCGTGGATCGACAGAAACAGATCGGCGTGACGGTCGTTGGCGATCTGCGGGCGTTCTTCGAGCGGGATGAAGACATCGGTTTCGCGGGTGTAAATCACTTCCGCGCCCAGCCTCTCTTCGACGAGCTTGCCCACGCGCAGCGCCAGATCGAGGACCAGGTCTTTTTCCTTAAGGCCGTTGCGGCCCTTGCTGCCTTCGTCGTGCCCGCCGTGGCCCGCGTCGATCATGACGCGATTGAGCTTCAGTCCCAAGGCGCGGGTCAGGCTGCGGTCCCCTCCAGCGGCCGGAGTGGCGACCATAGTTGCGCTACGTTCAGCGCTCGCTGGAATGGCCGCACTTCCGTTGTTGCTGTTGCTTCTGGGCGGTGCAGCGCCGCGCGGCAGCCCCGCGGATACGGTTCGTGGAAGGGATGCGACGCGGAGAGCCACCTGGGGAGGCGCGTCGAAAGTTTGTGGCGGATCGGCGGGAATGTGGGATTTGCGCTCAATCACCGGCGGTTCAAATCGCTTCGGCGGGTTCTTGGTCACTGCCGTCGAGGCAGTGATGGTTGGCGCCGGGGCGGGCATGGAAGCGGTTACCGGGGCGCTCGGGCCAGCCGCGGTTCCATAGGTTGCCGTGACGCTGGGTGTTTCCGGCGGAGGCGCCGTAGACGGGCCAAGGGGCGAAATCTCGATGATCAGACGGTGCGGCGACTTCACTTGCGCGACGGTGTATTCGGCGTCCGTCTCGAGGTCCACCACCAGGCGAGTATTGAGACCTGCCTGATTCGCCACGCGAACCTGCTTCACGAGTTTGTCGTTGACCGGCAGCAGGTATAAACCCTTGGTCTTGCCTTCGAGCGAAAAGCTGGTGTTGGGCAGGTCGAAGAAGACGCGGTCCGGCCCGGCGATCTTGCCTGCCTTGAACTTGAACTCTCCGGAAAACTCGACGGAGATGCGTGTCGAGGTCCCCATGGACCAGAACTGCACGCGGGTCAACTGTTCCGCGGCGGGCGCGACGGGGGCGAGTAGCAGCGCCAGCAGCATCGCTGCCAGCGCCATGGATTTCGGAGCGGTGTTGGTCGTCTCGCGCCCGCGGGGCTTCATCGTTTATCGTGTCCGGAGAAAAAGGCGCCCATTCGCATCGTAATAGGTTTCGACCTT
>JACXTT010004513.1_pt1 | contig 20649 bp, 21 predicted proteins | sample 9270951 | NCBI WGS metagenome assembly JACXTT01 (sample SAMN15532306, study PRJNA645909) | rock metagenome | isolation source: weathered quartz diorite | place: Puerto Rico | collected 2017-06-21
ATGGAAAGCAGTGCCACCAAACTGACTCATAAGATCATCACCTAGGATCATTAGTTCCTTTGAATGGAATTCTTTGCGTACTTGCTCAGATGCAGTTCTGGCTGATGTGGCATTAAAAAAAGAACATCTCGCTTCTAGAGCCGCCTTTGCATATTTTTCACTACTTTTTTCCATGCCTGATGAAATTAGATTTATCAAAAATTCCGGTTTTATTTTTTTAAGAGATGTAACAAATTCATCATAGCTAACGGATTTTATCTGGCCATTCTTTGATATATGTGAAGGAATCACGTCCTCTGATATTCCTGGTAGTACTGTCAGGTCTGAAAAATCGGTCTTGCCATCTATAATTTGCCCCACCTTTGTTCCAACCTTGGATGGATCAATGTCATAAACTGCTAATACTGTTATATCATCTAATGAAAACCCGCCAATCCTTGGATGCCACAACCCTTCTGTTGAATTTTTGTAAAACTCTACACCTCTCATTAACATTGATGCAACGTTTCCCATTCCAGTAATTGCTATCCTAATTTTATCCATCACGCAATTTTTTAGTCGGTCATCATTTAACTCTTTTCTGATTTGTTAATTCAAAGTTAAATTGGTAAACCTTCTATCTGCTATTATCTGTGCAAATTTGTACCCAAATCCTAAATGCTTTGACTAAAATTCCCATATTATAAAATTTATATGCAATCCGTAGGGTAGCTATGAATAATTGAGCAAGACTAGTCTTAGTCAGTCAAAACCTAATAATTTGCCAAAACCTAAGATAAATTGGGCAAGGGTAGAGGAATCAGAAAAATTTGCTGAGATGGTAAAGCTATTCAGACAAGGAAAAATCAATCGTGATGATTTTAGGCGTTTCAGATTACAGCATGGGGCATACGGCAGCAGAATGACAGACGATTATAGCATGATACGCATCAAAATTCCTGCTGGTGAAGTTTATCCTGAGCAGCTAGAAAAAATCGCTGAGCTAAGTGAATCATTCTCAATAGGAAGCGCACATGTTTCAACAAGACAGAATTTTCAGCTACATTGGGTAGCACTGGAAGATGTATCTGAGGTCATGCGAGGACTTGCCGATGTTGGATTGACATCAAGGGAAGCATGCGGGAATACAGTAAGAAACGTAATGTGCAGTCCTCTTGCAGGAGTCTGTCCAGATGAAACTTTTGATCCTACTCCGTATACAATGGCAACAACTCGATTCCTCTTGCGTAATCCTATGAATCAGACTCTTCCAAGAAAGTTCAAGATTAATTTCACATGTTGTGAAAAACATGGAATGGCAAGAATAGTAGACATAGGATTAATACCACATAAAGTTGAAGTAAATGGAAAGTTACAGAACGGATTTAAGATATTTTTGGGAGGAGGCTTAGGCGCTCAGTCATTTGTTGGGCATCAGCTGGAAGAATTTACTTCTGAAGAAGATTTGTTGTACACAATAATCTCAGTCATTAGAGTATATGACAGAATGGGTAACAGAGAAAACATGGCGAGAAACAGAATGAGATACCTAGTAAATGAGCTTGGATGGGACAAGTTCCAAAATATTGTATTAAAAGAAAGAGCTGTTGTAAGAGCAACTCAATCCGTTGTAATAAAACTAGAACTTGATAAAACTCAAGATGTGCTTAGAAAGGTTTCAATTAGCTCTGAGATACCATCACATCCTGCTGGATTTTCAAGATGGTTGAAAACCAATACTGTAAAACAAAAGCAGACTGGCTTTAGTGTTGCATTTCTCACTCTGGAATCGGGAGATGTTACTGCAAATCAACTCCGGATCATTGCAGATCTGGCACGGGAATTTTCAGCGGAAGGAAGAATAAGAAATGGATTTGCACAGGATATAGCCTTCAGATGGGTACGAGATGATGATCTGTCAAGACTTTATTCTCGATTACTTGAAGCGGGTCTTGCAAATGCAGGTGCCCTCACCATGGCATCAGTTGTTGGATGTTCCGGCACAACATCATGTAACCTTGCATTAACAAATTCACACAGACTGGCAAAAGAAGTACAGAGAAAATTTCTTGAGCTTAAACTTGATGAAGATGATGACCTGAGAGATTCTACCATAAAGATAAGTGGTTGTCCTAATTCATGTGGTCAGCATGAAATAGCCACCATTGGTTTCTTTGGAGGTGGAGGAAGACTTGGTAAAGATATGTTCCCGCAGTATACGATGTCGTTGGGAGGACGTGCTGACGAAAAAGCAATGTTAGGGCTTACATGCATGAAAATTCCAGCCAAAAGAGTAATTCATACGATTATCAAGATAATTGAAATCTTCAAATCTGAAAAAAGACCAGGTGAAACTCTAGATTCATGGATACACAGAGTAATTGATGGAAATGGAGGACCGAATGTTAAATAACTTAACGATATAAAGGAATTGTTAAGGCATGTTTCGGCCGCCCCTACTATAGACCAAGACAAGGATTTTTACGTAGATTATGGAAATGATGGGAGCTATCATGCACGAACTGGAAGGGGCGAATGTGCAGCTTGAGAAAGAAAAAACTATGCGAATAACAATTGACGCAGATGCGCTGAGATCGGAGATTAGGGACAAAAGCGTTAAAGTCCTTGACATACGAAAAGAAGAAGATTACAAACAAAGTCACATACCTGGAGCGATAAACTTCCCGCTATCCAATTTACTTGCAGATGATAGTCCGGACAAGGTACTTCAATACACACAATCCTTTGGTATCGACGATGAGACACCTGTTGTGGTATACGATGATACCTTTGGTGCACTGGCATCACGTGTGGCATGGACACTACAATACATAGGGCACGAAGACACTTCTCTTCTGGATATCACCTTTGGTACCTGGAAGAGTCTTGGCCTCGAGACAAGCGTGGAACTCCCTTCTCTTGACAAGAAGACGCATTCCTTAAAACTTCAACCACAAATCCTTGCCACTGCTGAATATCTTATACCTGCAAAGGAAAAAGGAGCAGTTCTAGTAGACAATAGAGAACGACTTAATTTTCTTGAGAACCATATTCCAGGCGCTATAAACATACCATACAGAATGCTTGCATCCAATCAAAACGTGCTTAGACCAAAGGAAGAACTGAGGCGAATGATCCAAAATAGAAATATTTCTTCTGGTTCCGAGGTCGTTACTTACTGTGGAAGTGTAGGAACCCTTTCAGGACTTGGTTATTATGCGTTAAAATCAATAGGAATGGGAAACGTAAAGCTTTATGTCCGGTCATTTAAAGAATGGAAGTCTCTTGAAAAACCAATAGAAAAACAAAACGACGCAAACTATTGGGATCTTTCGGCAGAATAATTCTCAGGATTCTTATCAGTATAGGTACGGAGTTTCTTTGTTACTGACATCTCTATATGATCAAGAAGTTCTAGTATCTTATGTTTATTTGATTGAAGATATTCGAAACCTCTGTCGTTTAATCTAACTTTGTATAATCTTATCTCTCTGTGTTCTTCAAAGAATAATTCAATCATTTGAGCACCTTTCTTTGCAGGATCAATGAATATGTCTAGTCTAGAAACAACTTCTTTGATATCGCCTTGCTCTATTGCTGATTTTGTGGCCTGCACAGCTTCACTAATCTCTTTGAGATGTTGCATTAATACTGGCTGACTCTTTTTTGTAGTTCCAAACAATCCTTTTTTCTCTACCCCTATTTTTTCAGCTAACTCTGGAGTTATTTCATATTCTTCAATTTTTTGCAAACCTAGATTTTTTTCTATTTTAACAATAAGCCCTTTTTCGATCAATTTCTTCGCGGCATCTTCAACTTCCGCTTTTCCTAACATTGTAGTCCATACAATTTGACCTATTTTGTGATAACCCTGTCTTACAGATTCAAGAACTACAACTTCAACTATTCTTCTGTAACCTTCATCAGCTTTTATGTTTTCAAAATCTTTATCGCGAACAGCTTTCTTGGCATTTTTTACATCAACTTCAATCGAACGTTTAAGGGCTTCAATCGATTCTGGAATGTGATTTAGAAGTGAATGATAACATGCTTTGTTGTACCAGGACATTCCATCCCATGGATTTGATTCTATGGCTTTTTCTACGCATTCTAGCGCCTTTTCGTGATTTTTTTGTCTGTAGTAAATAAGACCTTTCAAGTTCCAAGCATCCGCATTTGTAACATCAATTTCGTGTACCTTGTTGTATGCATCCATGGCACCAGCTAAATCCGTCATATGAAAACGAGTGTACCCTAACTTGAGCAATGAATCGATATGTGATGGATCGATGCGTAAGGCATCTTCAAAGGCACGAGCGGCATCCTCCATTTTTTCGTCAGCCATCAAGGCAATGCCTTTTTTGAAGAACTTGTTTCTTGAATAATTTGCATCAGTTAATTTGCTTATTTTCGGTTTCTCTTCACGCGATTCGGGAGCTCTTTTCTTGGATTCCTTTACAGATTCTATCTTGTCTTTGAATATTTTTTTCAAGTCATTGAAAATATGGTTTTACCGTAGATAAATACTATTTCCAAGTGTCTAAAAAATCAATTTTATTCACAAAGGAGCTTTATATCGTATGGAAAATACAAAAATACTAAGGTATTACACCTAGGATATGTCCTCCAAAGAGAAAACCATCGAGATAACCGGCGAATCACCATTCAAGCTTTCGTCTGGTGTCTTTGAAGTACAAATTGCAATTTGTGATAATCTTCCTACACAAGACGAAATAAAGCGAAAAAATTTTACCACGCTGTGGAAAGACAATTTCCATCTTAGGGTAAAAGACAAAAAATTTACACAAACTTTGGGCTCATCAGACAACCCGTTGCCAGATTCTGTTTTTCAAAGAGATTCGGCTTGGATTATAGTCATAGATCAATTCTCCTCCATTCATACTAGTTTTCAAGTTGAGGTTCCGAGAACACAAATCGATGAATATGCAAAACCAGAAGAAGAACCTGTTTCACATACTCAAAAACCACCTCAAGAACCCTATTCTGTAGAGCGTGGTTCTCGTTGGCAATCTGGCTCTATGGGGCCATCGGGTCCACCAGGGCCACCTGGCGAAAGAGGCGTGCGAGGTCCATCTGGTCAATCAGGTGATAAGGGTCCACCAGGTCCACAGGGTCTAGTTGGAGATAAGGGGCCGCCTGGTTCGCCTGGGGATAAGGGTGACAAAGGAGACAAGGGTCTGTCAGGTGATAAGGGAATAACTGGTGATAAAGGACCATCTGGAGATAAAGGTCCTCGTGGTGACAAAGGTCTAACTGGAGATAAAGGCGATAAAGGAGATAAAGGTGACAAAGGGGATAAAGGAATTACAGGTGACAAAGGCCCGCCTGGAGACAAAGGTCCAACAGGTCCATCAGGTCCCCCAGGTGATAAAGGAATTATGGGACCTCCTGGAGAAAAAGGCCCAAAGGGTCCATCTGGTCCAATAGGTGATAAAGGACCGCAAGGTCCTCAAGGTCCGCCTGGTGAAAAAGGTCTTACTGGAATCCCAGGCTCACAGGGCGATAAGGGTCCAAGAGGATTGCCAGGTCCGGCAGGTGATCAAGGTCCGCAGGGAGCTGCGGGCTTACAAGGACCGCCCGGTCCACAAGGAATTCAAGGTTCGCAAGGCGAAAAAGGACTTACTGGCCCACAAGGCCCGCCTGGAGACAAAGGCCCGCAAGGGGTTCAAGGTCCACAAGGTGAAAAAGGACTTACTGGCCCACAAGGCCCGCCTGGAGACAAAGGCCCACAAGGCCCACAAGGTCCATTGGGTGAACAGGGTCCACGAGGTCCACCAGGTCCACCTGGTGAAAAAGGGCCTGCTGGATTTTCAGAACAAGAAAGAGCTCTGATAACGCAACTATTGGAAATATTGGCATCAAAAAACCTCATTACTACAGAACAGCAGATAAAGCTAATGAGCTTCCTCTATTAGCAAGTATCTTCAAATAAGTCTGGTCTGTATTTGATACATGAGCATCTCAAAGGATAAGATTGAATTCAAAATGCTGGATCATGGAAGAATAGGAGACGAATACGTTACGTTCAAACTAGAAGATGGAACCATAGTAAAGGTAAAAGTTGATCTCGACAGAGTTGGGATTGCAACTAATTATCGTAACCCCGACGGTACTCCACATTATGCTGTTAATGCATCACTTAAACTCACAATAATTCCAAATGAAAGAAAATTTTTTGTAGAGCCTGATGCAGTGAAGAGCAAATCCTCAACTCCACCTAGCCAAATGTTCAGTTAAAATATGCAAATTATCGCTTACCAGTGAAGCGATAATTTGGTGTTTTATCTTCTTCTTCGCTTTGAAGATCTTTTTGCAGCAGAACGTCTAGATCCTCGTCTTGCAGAGCTTTTACCTGAAGATCTTCTTGAACTTTTCCTTGAAGATCTTGCAGCAGAACGTCTAGATCCTCGTCTTGCAGCACTTTTTCTTACTCGTTTTGCCATTGTCAATCTGTTAAATTTACTTGTTTTTCTATCGTGACACTTTAAAAAATTACACCAAATGATGATAATGTATAAACAAATTTTTAACAAAATTTGAAAATTCTGATCGCATTTTTAGTAAACTGATTCAGCTGATGGTCTTCTTGCTTGCAGCCATGATGTTTGACCACATTGAACGCATTTGTATTGTCGTCTTCTTTTGTAAGTTGGAATTTCTGGCATAAATATGATTTCTTGTCTAGTCTTTGACAGACATTTTTTGCACCATCTATACTCAATCTCTTTTTCCATATATTGCATATGATTTCTTAAGCAAAAATGTTTTTCTTATTTAGTTTTGATTATAGTGAGAACATCTTCATCTTTCAACCTGTGACCAAGTCCAACTCTTTGTCCACCAAACTTTACGCTCTTTCCCCATACCAAGGCAAATCTGAACTCTCTCTTTAGATCCCGATGTAACTTGTTACATACATCAAGAACAGTTGAACCATTTCTTGTAATGAGGGGTTCTTTATAGTCAGTCTCACCACCTTTTGGTCTCATGTAGATCCTAATAAAATCCAATTTTTCATAAATCATATCTTTTAAAGCGTTTATGTTAATTTCCGAGTCCGCTGATATTGGAATAATTTTTGACTTGACATTGTTTTGTAGTTCATTTAGGAAACCCTGATTGACCAAATCTATCTTATTCATGACCGTGAGGGATTCCACGTAAAACTTGTTTCCCGATACAAAGTCAATTAACTGTTCTGAATCCACATCTTCTCGTATGAGTACTCTTGCGTTGTTTATTCCATAAACTCTCAATATGTCCTTTAGTAGGCTAATAGACATTTTTGTAAGAGGTACTTGTTGACTTGCTGAGATTCCGCCATCTCCAGTCTTCTCTAAAACGATATCAGGAGGTTTCTGATCAAGTCTGATCCCTATGTTTCCAAGTTCGGTTCTGACAATATCCTCATGGTAGGGCTGGAAGACATCAAGAACAATTAGAACCAAATCAGCACTCTTTGCAACTGCGAGGACTCTTTTACCAAGTCCCTTGCCGGTGGATGCCCCCTTGATAATTCCGGGTAAGTCAAGTATCTGTATCTTAGAACCGCGATGCTCCATCATCCCTGGAACAACAGTGGTAGTTGTAAATTGAAATGCACCGACAGCTGATTTTGCTCCAGTTAGCTTGTTAAGCAATGTTGATTTTCCTACGCTAGGAAGACCAATCAGAACTATTGTGGCATCACCAGTTCTTTTTACATCAAAACCAACAGAACTACCAGATGATTTTGATTTTTGATCTTCTTGCTCCCTTCGAAGTTTGGCAAGCTTTGCCTTTAAAAGACCTACATGATGCTCAGTCGCTTTGTTGATTTGTGTTTTTGCCATTTCATCTTTTATGGCTTGAATTTTTTCTGGAATTCCCATGTCTTACCAACTGTTTTACTGCATAAAATCCTATTTCCTTAATATGAGAAAACTAGTAGCTAATAATTCTCAATTCAAAAATAGCGATATTGTGCCTTAGTTGGTGCACAAAAGTCCTTGAGGCTTGGTTTGTCTTCTGGCATTTTAATTCTCAAGTAATTTTATCAATGTTTTTTGGACCACAAAATTCTGTTTTCTTTCTTAATATAAATAATCCGAGTTGCAGGAATTGTTTCAAAATTCTCTGATATTTTTAGAAATTCAGGCAGCTTTGATTCCATGATTTTATCAAAATCAAGATATCCTACAAGATAGAAATTTGGGTCATCGTCGTATAATGCCTTGCTGAAGATCTCTGTCATCTTTCCTTTCCTAACCATAGTATATTCAATAACTGAAAGTATTTTAGCTAGCAGTTATTATGCTCGGCATCAGTATGGGATTAGAATGAAACCTAAGATATTTGCAGTCGATATTGACGGCACAATTACAGACAATAAAGGAGGCAGGGTTGATCTAGATGCGCTTGCTGCTCTTAGGTATCTAGTAAAGATAGGTCATACGGTGATCTATGTGACAGGAAGATCTTCAATTGAAGCATACATTTTGTCAGTATTCGGTGGAACAACTAGGATTGCAGTGGGAGAAAATGGTGGAATTATAACAACTGGACCGAATGAACATAAGCTAATTGGGAACAAGGATGAATGTGTAAAGGCATTTAGTCTTTTAAAAACCAAAATTCCAGAAACAATAGAAAAACCAGTCTTCCCACGAATAACGGAAGTTGTACTTGAACGAAATTTTGATATTAATTTAGGCAAAAAAATTCTAGCAGAAAATAACTTTGATGTACAATTATCGGATAGTCAATATGCTTACCACATTAATTCAAAAGGCATCAACAAGGCTAACGGATTTCTTGAGGTAATGAATATGTTTTCAGCCAAAAAGGAAGACGTGATAGCAATAGGGGATAGTGAAACCGATGTTCCCCTCTTTAAGATGGCAGGAACAAGTGTAGCCCTTGGAAATGCCACTGAAGATGTGCGTTCGTATGCAACAATGTCAGTGCCTGGTCATGCAGGTGACGGAGTAATAGAGGCACTTGAAACTATTGAACAAAAACTATTAGCTGAATGAAAATATGACACTAAGACTTCTCTTCGCCGATATTAAATCCAACGTAAAAAAAGTCTGCAATAATCTAGGATATCCACATGTCGATTTTGATGTATCTGAAGCATCTAGATTAGAATTTGGCGATGTAAGCTGTAATGTTGGATTCTTGCTTGCCAAATCACTCAAGAAAAAGCCATTTGAGATTGCGGAGTCAATAGCAAAGGAGTACAAGAAAGACAAAGGAAAATTTGTGACGGAAGTGATGGCTCATAATTCTGGGTATTTGAATTTTACGGCAAATTATCCTATATTGACACAGTCTGTTATTCAATCGTCCATACAAGAAAACTACGGGCAAATTGATATTGGAAATAATTCAAAAACTGTCGTTGAACACACTAGCGTAAATCCTAACAAGGCACTACACATTGGTCATGTAAGAAATATTATAATTGGTGATACTCTTTCCAGGATTCTACAGAAAGCTTCCTATGATGTCAAAGTGCTAAACTATGTTGATGATTCTGGTCTCCAAGTGGCTGACATCATAGTTGGTTTCAAATATGGCGGATTTTCGAAAGAGCCTCCAAAGGGTCAAAAATTTGATCATTACTGTGGGGATGTGGTTTATGTTAAGACAACAGAAAGGTACGAAAAAGAACCTGCCTTGGCAAAACAGAGATCTTTGATTCTCAAGGAACTTGAGGAGGGAAAATCTGAGACCGCTAAATTTGGAGACGAGATAACAAGAAAGGTTCTTGAAGAACAACTAAAAACATGTTGGCGTCTTGGTGTAACATATGACTGTCTAAACTTTGAATCGCAAATAGTTCGCTCCAATCTATGGAAGGATGTGTTTGATAAGATGAAATCAATGGGAATTATTGAGCTTGAAAAAGAAGGAGAAAATGCAGGTTGCTGGGTAATAAGGGATGAATCAGACGATAAGGTCATCGTAAGAAGCGATGGCACTGCTACATACATAGCAAAAGACATTCCATATGCTGCGTGGAAACTTGGAATCCTCGACGACCCATTTTACTATAAACAGTACAGCGTACAAAGAGATGGCAGAGTTCTTTGGGAGACCACACTCGATACTGGAACAAAACTGAATTTCACAGGAGATGCAGTAATTACAGTAATTGATTCTAGGCAATCAAGATTGCAGAAGATTATAACAAAAATAATTTCCGATTTCAAATCAAAACAAGGTTCCTATGTTCACCTCGGTTACGAGTCTGTAACTCTTAGTGCAGAGACAGCAAAAACATTGAATCTAGATACTGGTGGCAAGTCTGTACAGATGTCAGGCCGAAAGGGAATCTATGTTAATGCAGATTATGTCCTTGATATTCTTGGAGTAAAGACATATGAAGAGGCCAAGAAGAGAAATCCAGATTTGAATGAAGTAAAACTTGTACAAATTTCCGAACAAGTGGCAATAGGAGCACTACGCTATTCAATGATAAAGCAAGATCTCGATAAAATAATCACCTTTGACTTGACAGAATCACTAAGTTTGGAAGGCGATACAGGACCATATGTACAGTATGCATATGCTAGGGCAATGAGAATTTTAGAAAAAGGAGGCAATAGACCCACTTTTGAAGTTTCATTTAATGATTTGAATACTAGCTATGAGACTGCCTTGGTAAAAATGATAGGCAAGTTTGATATTCAGGTAGAAGATGCGGCAAAGAACTTGTCCCCTAAAATAATTGCAAGGTATTGTTATGACCTTGCTGTTGCCTTTAATGCGTTTTACGAGCACATCAAGGTATTAACCGCAGGCTCAGAAGAATTGGTAAACGCAAGACTATGTCTAGTATATTCATTTAAGGAAACACTTGGCAAGACTCTATCTCTTCTTGGTATAGATGCGCCTGAAAGAATGTAAATACAAGAGGAAAAGACCAAGTGACATCAAAGAAGGCATCAATAGTAACCGTAATTCTTGCAGGACTAGGTCTAGTCCTTACGGTGGTGGGCATGTTTACATTTTCACAGGACAAAGTCATTCTGGGTATAGTATTCTGGATTGCCTCTGTGATTACAGGTAGATTTATCAAGAAAAAAACTATTACGAAAAACTAAGTAATAGCATATTGAATTTTTGAACTATATTCAATGTAGTAATTTGGAGCACTTTGGAAATACTCTTATCCATTATAAATCAGGTCTAGTTGTGAAGAAAATAAAACAAAATGACAATGTATTGTTCTTTTATAATGATTCCAAAAAGTGGTTAATGAGGGTATCAAAGAAGCAACAGTTCCACACTCATATTGGAATAATTGACCACAAAAAAGCCATCGGTAAGCAATATGGTAGTGCAATCAAAACTAACAAAGGAAAGACAATCTATCTTTTAGAGCCCACCATATACGATTTTGTGATGAAGAGTCAACGCAGTACCCAAATAGTATATCCAAAAGATTTAGGATATATTGCAGCAAGAATCGGATTGCAAAGCGGTCAACAAGTAGTTGAGATTGGAACTGGAAGCGGGTCGCTTACCACATTTCTTGCAAGCATTGTAAAACCAAAAGGTCATGTATACACGTATGACGTTGATGAAAGCTTTATGGAAATTGCCAGAAAAAACATAGAGAAAGCAGGCGTGGCAAAATACGTTACTTTGGAAAAGTTTGATATCAAAAACGTAAAAAAAGTTCCTAAAACAGATGCTGATGTTGTGGTAGTAGACTTGGGTGATCCTTGGGTTGTTGTTCCGCAAGCAAGGAAGATGCTAAAAGGTAGCGGTGCGTTTGTTTCCATATGTCCAACCATGAATCAGCTTGAAACACTTGTATCCGCACTAAGGCAGAATGATTTTTTTGATATCGAATGCACTGAACAGATAGTTAGAACAATAGAAGCAAGAGAAGGAAAAACGCGTCACTCGTTTCGCGGTATAGGACACACTACATACGTTGCTTTTGCAAGAAAAGTCACCACGCCAAAAGAATTGCGAAGAATAAAGCCTGATGTGGAAGAGATTAATTCTGATGCTGATAAGCTAACAGAAGACGAAAGTTTATCCAGCCAGAAAAAATAGAGCATTTGTTGGCCAAAATTCTCCAATCTTCTATTGTTAAGAAATTCATTCCTCCAAGAAAATCTTCATCCAGAAAAGGCGAGAATGGCAAAGTCTTGGTCGTAGGAGGAAGCTACCTGTATCACGGTGCACCTATACTTTCATCTCTTGCAGCCCTCAGAGCAGGAAGTGATTTGGTATACACATGTGTACCAAAAATTAATGTGGCCTCAACACGCGCATTTTCTCCAAATCTCATAGTTGTTCCTCTTGTAGATGCCAAACTGACAAGAGGTGCAGTCCATAAATTGCTTGGAATTGTACCAAAAGAACTTGATTCATGTACAATAGGAATGGGTCTTGGAATTCAAGACAGAGAAGCATTGAAAGTTTTGGTTAATTCACTTTTGGACAGAACTGTTATGTTGTCCCTTGATGCTAGCGCTTTGATACCTGAAATCTTACCGGAGATAAAGGGTAAGAAAGTTGTTCTAACTCCCCACGCAGGTGAATTTAGGAGGATGTTTGGTGAAATGCCTTCAGAGAACATTAAACACCGAACCATGATGGTACAAAAATACGCAAAGGAAAATGATTTAACAATCTTACTTAAAGGGCCAACCGACGTTATATCTAATGGAAAAGATACTTTTCTGAATCCAAAAAATATATCAGCGATGACTGTTGGAGGTACAGGCGATGTTCTCTCTGGCATAGTTGCATCAATTTTGGCAAAAAACAAAAATCCAGTTGAAGCTGCTTCTGTAGCAGTATTTGTAAACGGAAAGGCAGGTCTTTTGGCACAGAGAAAACATGGTCTTCATATTGTCGCGACAGATCTTTTGGACTTTATCTCAATAGTTATGAAACCATTTGATAGAGTAAAGTGATTATTATAATGCAGGATAAATTCATTGATAAAAACATGCCAATCCTAATTTCTGATCTTCAGAAATTAATAAGACAGCCCAGTGTTTCAGCAAAAAATCTAGGACTAGAAGAGTGTGCTAGATTAGTTGTTCAAATAATGAGAAAAGCGGGAATAAAATCGGAGATATTACGAATAGGAACGAACGTTCCACCTATTGTGTATGGTGAAGTAAAGTCAGTACGAAATCCGAACAAGACCATACTATTTTACAATCATTATGACGTCCAGCCAGAAGAGCCATTGGAACTATGGAATGATAAACCATTTAGTGGAAAGAGAAAGGGAAACAAGATCTATGGTCGAGGTTCAGCAGATGACAAGGGTGAACTGATTACTAGAATCAAGGCCGTGGAAGCATTTCTTAGAACCACAAGAGATGTGCCATGCAACATAAAGTTCCTTGTAGAAGGCGAAGAAGAAGTAGGCAGCATGCATGTGGAAGATTATCTAAGAAAGTATAAGAGCAAGTTATCTTGCGATGCAGTAATTTGGGAGTTTGGCTATGTTGATGAAAAGGATAGGCCAATTATTAGCCTCGGAATGAAAGGCCTCTTGTATGTAGAACTGTCTATCCAGGAATCAATACGTGACGCACATTCTAGTCTTGCAGTTTTAATCGAAAATCCAGCATGGAGGCTAGTGGAAGCTTTGAAAGTTTTACGAGAAAAAAAAGGCAGGATATTGATAAAAGACTGGTACAAAGAAGTCGATAATTTTACAAATAAAGAACTCCAAATTATTGCATCAGAGCCCTTTGACGAACAATCTTTTAAAAAAGAATATGGAATCAAAAAGTTTGTAGGCAACAAGAAAGGCTTTGAAATAAAAAAAGCTCTAGTGGGTGGGCCTACCTGTAATATCGCTGGTTTTACATCTGGCTACAAAGGGCCAGGAGCAAAAACGGTTCTGCCTTCGACAGCTTTAGTCAAAATTGATTTCAGGCTAATTCCTAAGATGAATCCATTAAAACAGTTTACAAGACTCAAACAGCATTTAAAAGAAAAAGGATTTGGTGATATTCAAGTACGAATGATTCATGGCGAGGCAGCATCAAGAACTAGTATTTCGGACAAGTTTGTTCAAACTGTAAAACAGGCAGCCAACGAATCCTTTGGCAAATCTATACTGAGTGTTTCTTCAGCAGGTACTGGTCCAATGTACTCATTTTCTAAGGTGCTCAAGGCGCCGTGCATATCTATTGGCAGTACATATGTATTTTCGAGAATTCACTCTCCTAACGAATTTGCACGAATTGTTTTGTTAAAGAAAACAACAAAATGCATGTGCAGAATCATAAAAAAATTTGGCAACCAATAATCCTTGTCTGATCCATGTAGTTATTTATGGTAAGAAAAAGATGTCCTCCATTGTATTATATGATTTTAGGGAAAAGCCTTTATTGTGCTCGTCTTGCAGTTCAGACATGGCTTACATGTACATGCCGGGCGCTACCGCTGTTGGCATTACCTATGATGGCGGTGTTGTTATAGCAAGTGAGAGAAGGGTTGCGTACGGAAATTTTGTAGTAAGCAAAACCACAAAGAAGACTTTCAAGATTACCGATTATGTGGGAGCATGCTGTGCAGGAATGGTTGCCGATATGCAGGTTCTAGCAATGCAAATGCGGGCGTTGACAAAGATAAGAAAAATGGAGCTAAAAAGAGATATTCCGCCAAATTCAGTTGCAAAGATGATGTCTAGCTTAATGTATGAGCGTAGGTTCTATCCGTTATTAACTCAAGTTATAGTAGGAGGGGTTGACGGAAATCCAGCCATTTACACACTAGATCCATTGGGCTCCGTTTTGCCAGATGACTATGCTGCCGTAGGAACAGGCGCTGAAATGGCGCTTGGTGTTTTAGACCAGGAATACAAGTCAAAGATGAAAGAAAAGGAAGCGGTTGCACTGGTAATCAAATCTATCAAGTCAGCAACTATGAGGGATGCAGCAAGTGGTGATGGTATTGATGTTCTTGTTGCTGACAAAAACGGTGTACGAGAATTTACTGAAAACTAGCTACTTTATCAATTTAGCAGATTCCCAGTATTTGTCTGAAATATAATGTAAATTTTTAATCACTTCACCTTTTGTGATGTTTGACATGTCATCACTTGAGACAAATGATTTTCCCACTGCAAGATATTTGTTGTGTGATTCGTCAACGACACAGACTATGTCATCTTTTTTAAACTCGGTATATTTTTTGATTCCTGGCCGCATGACATTTGCCCCATTGCAAACAAATTTGATTGCGCCAGTGTCTACTGTGATTTTGGGAAATTTGTCAAGTAAAGAAATCTCAGTTAAAAACGGCAAAAAAGTATCATCAATCTTTAGTGCTTTGAAATCATCTGCTGTTATAAGACTAGAGTTTTCATCAAGCTCATGTAGTACTAGTGTCCTGATTTTTGGCATGTCTATATGCCACTGAGACGTTATTTTATCAAATATTTCATTACCTGCACTTTTAGAGAGAGTGTGAGACTTCAAACTCTTGACATTTCCTGTTTAATATCGAGTAAGTCACGTAGAATTGAGCTCGCAGTTTCCATACCGCCAGCTCCACGTCCTATTATGGTCTGTTGGCCAGAATGTTCAGAATTAAAAGTAATAGCGTTTAGTGTTCCATTTACGCATAATGGGTCATCAAGAGATATTTCCTTTGGTAATACCTCAAGTTCTCTATCACAGGACGCAACAAGTTTTACAGCGGATTTGTGTTCTGCGGCTTTTTTGATATCTGCAGTTTCCACCTTTCTAATTCCACTACGCTTGATGTCTTTTATCGTGACTTTCATGCCCATTATCCAATTTGCAAGTATCACAAGCTTGGCCGCTGCATCAAAACCATCAATGTCAAGAGACTCGTCAGCTTCCACATATCCTTTCTTTTTGGCATCTGCAAGGGCCACCTTGAAGGTCATACCTCCAGCCATGTTAGTCAGAATGTAATTCGTAGTGCCATTTAGAATTCCTTGAAATGAGACTATCCGTTCTCCTCTTAGACTATTTTTTGCGTAATCTAGTATTGGAGTCCCACCCCCAACTGTACCGCTAAATTTCAATTCTACCTGATTGTATGTAGCCAATTCAATTAGAGAAGGAAATGCGAGGGCTAAAGGACCCTTATTTACACTAATTACATGGAGTCCCTTTTTCATTGCATTTACAATATGTGACATGCCAGGCTCTGCGTCTTTGTAGTTACTTGGAGTAGTTTCAATGAGAACCTCGGCGTCCATACCCTTTATCATTTCTAACCCATTTGCGTCTCGCTCTTTGTTGTGGTATTTTCTTATATTGCCATACTTTTTTTTCACTTCTAACAATCTGTTCAGATCAAGGCCTGCAGAAGAGGCTGCAGAACCTTTAGAATCAAAAATACCGACTATTCTTGGTTTGAGTCCATGTTTTGCATAAAGATCTTCAGACCTTGATAAGAGAAGTTTTGCAAAACTCTGTCCAACTATTCCAAAACCACATAATATTATGCGCAACATTCACAAGACACATTTTGGGATTAATTAACATTCACGAAACACCAGATTGCTTTATTAATATATCAAAAACTCATGATACCGTGAAATCAAAAAAATATGCTTATGCTGGAATAGCTGGCGCTGTTGCAATTGTCGTAGCAGTTATAATTTTCAGTCAATTCAATGTTACACCGAAAACCGTCAAGGAAGAAGCAAGTTCTACACTAGACTTGGACTTTTCATATGAAGAAGCAAATTCCGATTTGAAATCAACATTAGCATTAAATCATATTAACATGAGTAATCCTCTACGATTTAGTAGCCAAGAAAATATACGCCAATACTGTAATTTCCTGACAGATCCAAACAAGCAAGATCTAGTCAAATATTGTACTTCGACCGAACTGCGAGATGAACATGGTAACTTTCTTGGAGATGTCAATATGGTGGGATCCTCTACTGCGCCAGGACTCGTAATGGCAGTATTACAATTAGATCCGATGTTGACTCGCTATAATGATGTCAAGACCGTGTTTAGTGCAGTGATTAATGAAACAGTGTGCCAGTGCTGGGATAAAGAGAAACCAGGTGGTTATGCCACACTTTCTGATATGATAGACGCACTTAGAGATTTTCACATTAATGGTAAAAAGCCAGATAGCACAACCCATTCTATATCATTAGCAAATAAACACTTTGAAATTGAAGTAACCACAAACGAGAACGGTTACGTATGGAAATTGCTGGTTGCCAGATAATTAACTCCATATCTTAGCTCACTAAGGTTGACGAGATTCCTTAATCTGTAGAAAATTCATTTTGTGATGGAATTGTTTGATTACTTGTGGCTACTACCTCTTGGATTTGTAGCTGGAATAATAGGTTCAATGATTGGACTGGGAGGAGGATTTGTAATAGTTCCAGTATTAACATTCTTTGGATTTTCACCCACTCTTGCTGCAAGCAACAGTCTTTTTGCCGCCTTTAGTAATGCAGTTGCCTCTACCGCATCATATGCAAAACAAAAAAGAATAGTTTATTCAATAGGTTTCAAACTTGCATTCCTCTCAATACCTGGAACAATACTTGGAGTGTACATATCCGATGAAATATCGTCATCATTATTCAAATTGTTATTTGGAATTGTTTTGATTGGCTCCAGCGGATACATTTATGCTAAGAGAAAAATGGAACCTAAAGAGTACAATCTTTCAAAACAGATAATGATACTTGCAGTTGGGGCAAGTTTTTTTGCTGGAATAATTTCAAGTCTTTTTGGAATCGGAGGTGGTACAGTATTTGTACCTCTGATGGTGATCGCAATTGGGCTCTCTATGAAACTTGCTGCGCCCACATCGCAGTTTATTCTCCTGTTTGCAGCAGCATCTGGAATGATAATGCATTCTATTTTAGGCCATCCTGATTATTATCAGGCAGGATTACTTTCAGCAGGAGCGTTTGCTGGAGGAATCTTGGGCAGCAGACTTTCATTACGTGTAGAGGAGGGAAGACTTAGGATACTAGTTACAATAGTTCTAATAATCGCGGCAATCAAGCTAATTATTGATGCTGTGGGGGCTCCTTTTTAATCTGGTATAGGTTTCTTTTTGACACCAGTACAAGTTCACCACTTTCTTTTGTTCCCTCGAAATCTACGGATAATAAACCAAACTCGTCATTAAGATCTCGTTTTTCAGAGATTTTGAACTTGATCTTTAACTTTTCATCGGTGTAAAGAGGTTTTAGAAATCGTGTCTGCCTATTCTTCCATGCTGGGTCACCATCTACGCCGTAAAAAATCAACAGATTGCCAAGCATCTCACTTAGTTTGGTGAATTTGCCCTCTATCTTTGATAGTATGGCCCTACCTGAAATCATTTTGCCTTGCTCGCTTGAAAATTCTTTATTTTCATAAATCACATTCCTTATTCCTGAAAACACGAGGTAGCTCTCAAGCTCACTAGCTGAAATCTTACATTCAGAGAAGAACTCGTCACCTACATTCAGTTCCGAGAACTTCTTCATTATGATCTTGTTTCATCTGTGTAACAGATTACCTCAGAGCCGTTCATCGCTTTTCCAGAAGTAAGATAACTGATTGCTTGGAATATTCTTGCATTGTTTGGTTCGGCTCCATCTATGCTGCCAGGCAAGAGTAGGTAAACTCGTATCTTTGATTTGAGAACATCACTTAGTTCTTGATTTACTGTTGTCACAAACGGTCTCAAGGCGCCCCTGAACACCTCTATTTTTGCCCTGTCTGCACCAGTTACTTTGGCACCAGTTGGCATGTCTGGTCCTACGATTATTATAGTTCCCTGCTTGTCTCTGAACAAAGGTGGATTCTTTGCCCCATTTGGAACAAACATGTTTAGTGATTCTTGTAATACCGATGCGGGCGTATTTATGAACTTGTCAACGAGGCTGTCCCATTTCTGTCTTGGCAATTCTGTAAGCTTGGATACCTGTGGAACCTTTCCTGTTACATAAATTACAGAACTTATGGGTCCTATCTTCTGTGTTGCCGTATTTAGCATCCGCTTGATGTTTTCCTGATTTGTAAAATCAATGACATGAGTATGAAATTTGCCAAGTCTTTCCTCTGCTTGCTTTGAGCTTGTCTTTGAGATTAGAACGATAGCTTTTCCTCCAGTGCTTTCAATATTTTGTGCAAGAAACTCTGCTCGTAAAACATCTGATTCGTCAGTTGTATCTACTGCAAATAAAACCACTTTTGACTTAAAATCTGGCTGTGAATCTGGAATTGAAGAATATATGTGTGGTTTTACAGGATAGAATACTCGGTCACCTGGTATTACCTTGCCGTTTAGTATTTTTGAAATGTTGTCGTCACACAGCATCAAGACTGTTTCGGCTACTTGTTGTTGTGAGAGAAATTGCTCGTCTGCAATCATCTTACTTGTATTACTTTGAATTTTTTCAGCAATTTGTTGAATTTTAGATAAAAGAGTCGAAATGGTTGCGCCGAGTTTCTGAACATCTTGTTCAGAATTGGTTGCTTTTGCATTTGCAAGTTTGGCAGCCGCATTTTTTATTCCATTTTGTATGGTTTTTTCATTTTCTCCTAATAGTGGTAAAATGTCATTATTTACAAGTTCGACCTCTTGAGGGGTTAGATTTTCAAAGCCGCTTACTCTCATAAATTCTGCTGCTGCTTTGGGATAAACTGTCTTGTATATCCTGTCAGAATGGACTGGCCCTGGGTTGGTAGCTATTGAAACGATTCCTTTGTCTGTAAGCTCCCACGACATGGCTTCCGCAAGTCTATTTTTTGCACCCTGCGAAGCAGTATACGGGCTTCGAAATCTGTATGGTCTCTGTTCAAAAGGACGCTCTTCTGTAAAAAATGTAGAAATGGTAAGAATCTTTCCACCTGGTTGCATGGCCCTGATTGCTTGCGCAGAGGTCCAAAAAGTACCGGTAAGGTGAATTCCAACAGTACTTTTGAATTCTGACATTGGTGCGTTGACAAAGCATGTAACTGGTCCTGAAACACCGGCATTATTGATAACAATATCTACAGCCCCTGATGATTTTAGGGTTTCAAACATTTTTGAAACCCCTTCTTCATCGCTGACATCTACACCTGGAAAGATTTTTACAAATGCACCACTTTTGGCGTCTGCAATAATTTGTTGCAGTTCTTTAGCTGCTTCCTCTAGTGGTTCTTTTCTTCTTCCTAAAATGACAATATTTGCACCATTTTGGGCAAATTTGATGGCAATCGCTTTTCCAATGCCTGTACCGCTGCCAGTAACGACTACAACTTTATTTTGAAATTTTAGCATTAATAGAGACAGGGTATTTTCGGAGTATTTATTCGATTATGCTAAAACGCCAAGCGCTAAACTAATATTTATTTGAGGGTCAAATTCAACCTGACGCATGCATGATTCTGAACCAGATACTTTTTCGCAAACCAACAAGCGAGAAGAATTTTGTGCCTTACTTGAAAAGATAGGAGTTCAAGCTGAGGCCAAACAAATTGATAGTGATGAAGTAGAGAAAGGTGACTACTATTCAAAGCAATTTACCCATTCTCCTGCCATGGTGACAAACCATGGCTGTGTCAAGTTAAAAAGCTCCAATATTGACGTAGTACAAATAATTCAAAAGGGCTAAAAAATGTCACAAGATCTTATGCCGCAACCATGGGGAGCACAGGATAGATTTCAGGCTCATTT
>JACXTT010004514.1_pt1 | contig 20648 bp, 18 predicted proteins | sample 9270951 | NCBI WGS metagenome assembly JACXTT01 (sample SAMN15532306, study PRJNA645909) | rock metagenome | isolation source: weathered quartz diorite | place: Puerto Rico | collected 2017-06-21
GCAGGGCAAGGACGCAGGGAGCCCGCGTACTGGACAAGTACGCGGGCGACCGAGGACACAGCCCTGCGACGGTTTGCAGCCCCGCGAAGCATGAGCGTATTTCCCGGAGCGACCACTAGCCCACCGGGTTCTGCCCGGAGAGGGTGACGCGGGGTACTAACAGACTACTAACTCCGGGCTGCCGGCTCAGGCTCGATACGAGCCCGGGCTTCCCTGAGGTACTGGTGGACGAAGGCGATCGCCATGCTCCCTTCCCCCACTGCAGCCGCCACGCGCTTCACGGGGCCGAGTCGAACGTCGCCACACGCGAAAACGCCGGGAACGCTGGTCTCGAGGAGGTACGGGTCGCGCTCCAGCTCCCACCTGTCGGCGAGCTGCAGGTCGGAGCCGGTGAGCACGTAGCCGTTGCGGTCGAGCGCGATTTCAGGGGGCAACCACGCCGTCTCCGCGTCGGCACCGATGAGAACGAAGAGCCCGCCAGAATCGAGCCGGGTCGTTTCACCCGTTGCTGCGTTCCGGACGTCGATCGTCTCGAGGACGCCGTCGCCCTGAGCGTCCACGACCTCCGTGTGGGTCAGCACGTGGATGTTCGCCCGCGTGGCCAGCTGGTCGATGAGATACCGGGACATGCTGGACTCGATCGTTTCGCCACGGACGACGAGCGTGACACTGCGAGCGTGGGCAGAGAAGTTCATAGCAGCCTGGCCCGCAGAATTGCCCGCGCCGACGATATGGACGTCGAGCCCGTGGGTGGCCGGCGCGTCGCTCGGCGCCGCCCCGTACGAGATCCCTTTCCCGAGCAGCCGATCGAAGGTCTCCACCGCAAGGCGTCGCCACGAGACGCCGCAGGCCAGGATGATGGTCGCTGCCCGCAGGACGTCGCCGCCGTCGAGATGCACCTGCCTCGTTTCAGGATCGATCCGTGTGATCGTTCGGGTCACGAGGATCTCCGCACCCAGGCGTCGTGCCTGCTGCAGCGCGCGGCGCGCCAGCTCCTCGCCGGACACGCCTGACGGGAAGCCGAGGTAGTTCTCGATTCTGGACGAAGCCCCGGCCTGGCCTCCCGGTGCTTCGCGCTCGATCACGATCGTTCGCAGACCCTCCGAGGCTCCGTACACGCCTGCTGCCAATCCTGCGGGCCCCGCGCCGATGATCACCGTGTCGTAGTCCGCTGCAGCTGGTTCGGTGCTGATGCCGAGCAGCTCAGCGACGCGGCGGAGCTGCGGCCGAACCACGGTCTTGCCGTCGATCACTCGGATGACAGGACAGTCTCCGTCGGCCGGCAGCGGGCCACCCCACTGCTCGGTCGCACCGGATTCGTCGGGCTGAATCCAGTCGAAACTGACCTGGTTGCGGTCGAGGAAGCGGCGCAATTCGGCGCAGGACGCATCCCAACGCTGCCCGACGACGATCGCGCGTGAGGGGGGCGCCGCCGCCGTCAGGCTCTGCAGGCCGGACGCTCCGCCGATACGGGTGCTCGCCAGCCTGCCGACCTCCTTGCCGATGTCGAGCTCGATCGATGCGAGCGCGTGGTAGTCGCGCGGCTCCAGGCGCATCACCCGCGTCTGCTCAGCGGCGCGGAAGCCGACGGGGAAGGTCGTCCCGAGGGTGAGCGGCACCTCGCCGAAGATGTCGCCAGGCGTGCGTTCACCGACGACGCGGGGGATGCCGTCGACGTGCCTGACGGCCTCGATGCGGCCCTCCAGGACAGCGAAGAGGGCCCGCTCGCCGCCCTCAGGGACCGCGTACTCCCCTGGCAGAAGACTGATGTCGGCAGCCGCCCGCGCAAGCCGCTCGCGGGCGCCCTCGTCGAGACCGGCGAAGATCGTGACCCGCCCGATCTCCTCCGCCGTCACCATTCGCTGCCACCTTGCTGCGACAGCCGGCGCCCGCCCCACGTTGCCATGGGCGAACGCTACTAGCGCGGAGGAAACCATGTTTCCCCCGCGCACCTCCTTCTTCCCGGTTGTGTCGTGGCAGCTGGTTCTTGGCCTTTCGGCCGCCATGTCGGCCTTCGGCCGCAATGGGATGCGCGCCCGGCGACCACTCGAGGCCACGCGCTCATGAGCGGGCGCTGCGGGCTAGACTGTCCGGCCGCCGGGGCCGTTAGCTCAGTTGGTAGAGCAGGGGACTCTTAATCCCAAGGTCGAAGGTTCGAATCCTTCACGGCCCATGTCCATGTCTCGTCTCTACGGAGACTCTTGCCCCGGCGAGTTGCCAGGCAAGTGGCCGTTGCGGCCGGAGGGCGGCTTTGCCGCCCGGGAGGCCAGGCGCGCCGACGGCCGTGGCGTCTGGAGGAGGGGGTTCGTGGGGGAACCTTGTTGGTTCCCCCACGCTGTTCCAACGGTCGAAGGTTCGAATCCTTCACGGCCCATGCGGTGTCTCTCCGAGCTGGTGCGGGAGAGGGCGCGCGTACACGACGACGAGCGTTCTCGTCGGGCGCGTCAGCGCAACGTAGAGCTCGCGAAGCCCCTGAGGCCCCTCTGCGATCAGCGCGGGCTCGACGACGACCACGTGGTCGAACTCGAGCCCCTTCGCCCTTCGCGGCGGGAGCAGCGGGATGCCGTCGTCGTACGCCGACGCTCCCTCGAGCTCGGGAACGAGCTGCTCGGGGAGGATGACGGCGAGAAGACCTTCCTCGCGTGCGAGCACGAGTGCTTCGCGGAGGGCTTCGGTGACGAGCTCGGGCTCGTCGACTCGTCGTAGACGGGGCGGATCGGCACCGGTCCGAAACGCCATCGGCGGAGCGACGTCCGGAGCAATCTTGTCGAGAAGAGGCAACGCAAGCTGCATGATCTCGGCGGGCACGCGATACGCGTGGCGTAGCTCCTCGACATGCGCCTCGTCCCCGCCCGGCAGATGCGTGAGCACGTCGACCCAGCTCCGGTGCGCGAACGGACCGGTCGCCTGCGCGATGTCGCCCAGCACCGTGAGCGAGCCTCTGCTCGCGCGCCTCGCGACCATGCGCAGTTGCATCGGCGTCAGATCCTGGGCCTCGTCGACGATGACGTGTCCGAATGATCGGGCCGACTCGGCGAGGAGCGCCCGCGCCTCGTCGACGAGGGGGACGTCGTGCTCGCTCCAGGAGAACGATCCGCGCGGCTTCAACAAATAGCGCTGCTCGTCCTCGTCGAGCACACCGTCGGCGGCCTCGGCGAGCATCGCCTTGGACGTCAGGAGCCGTCGCACGACCCGGTCCGGAGCCGGAGCAGGCCACACCTGATCCAGCCACCGACCGAGGAAGCCCTTGGCGCGGAGCACGCGCTCGACCTCGCCGAAGTCCCGGACCGCGAGCCCGCCCAGTCGCGCTCCGTAATCCTCGTAGAAGCGCCTGAGAACGCTCATCCGGAAGCGCTCGCGCGCGTGCGCGATGAGGCCGAGCTCTGCACGGGCCTTCTCGAGGAGCATCCCTACGTCGTCCTCGCGGACGCGGACGTAGGCTCCGTCCAGTCCGGCGACGAGCTCCTGGGGCCTGGGTGCGGAAACGGCAACCGCTGCGCGCTTGAGAACGGTCACGAGGCGATGGTCGCCTTTTAGCCGGGACACGTCCGCGGAGTCGCTGGAGGTCGGAGTGATGCCCTCGACGAGCTCGGAGACGGCACGCTGCTCAACGCTCTCCTCGCCGAGCGTCGGCAGCACGTGCGAGACGTACTCCATGAACGTCGGGTTCGGCCCGATGACGAGCACTCGCCGCAGCCGCGCGCGGTGGGAGTACAGGAGGAATGACGCTCGGTGCAGCCCCACCGCGGTCTTGCCCGTTCCCGGTCCGCCCTGCACGACGAGCGGTGGCTCCGGCTCGCGGGTGATCAGCCGCTACTGGTCGGACTGGATCGTCGCAACGATGTCCCGCATGAAGGGCTCGCGGCTTCGTTCCAGCTCCTCGAGGAGGAAGTCGCCGCCGGCCACCGAGCTTCCCGATCCGTCCAGGGTCTCGTCGCTGAGGTCGAGAAGCCGCCGACCCTCGGTCCGGAATCGTCGGCGAAGCGTGACGCGCAACGGCTCGTTCGGCGTGGCGATGTAGAACGGCCGCGCGGCAGGCGCCTGCCAGTTGACGACGAGGACCTCCTGGTCGTCGTCGTGTACCCAACGCCGACCCACGTAGAGCGGTGTGCCGGCACCCTCGAGGTCGAGTCGACCGAAGCAGAGGCCGCGCTCGGCGTCCTCGAACGTCCGCAGCCGGCGTATTGCCCAGGCCTCGAGCGCGAGCGCGGCGACCTCGTTGTCCGATGTGTCTGCGGCGCCGAGGACGACCTCGCGCATGTGGTCGAGACACTCGTAGGCGTGGTCGACGTAGGCCTGCTCGGCTGCTAGATCCGGGTGAGACACGTGCCAAGAATGCCTCGCGGGGATAACGCAGCGAGGCGGCTCGAAGGCCGCCTCGCAGCGTCGTGACGGGTGTTTTGCGCGAATTGACGCAGACGGCTGTGAACCTTCCAGCATCGAGACGTAAGGTTTTTTGGCGGCACACGTGTGCAGTGGGGGCGGTGTGGGCGCGCTTCCGTTTGCGGCCGAAGGCCGACATGGCGGCCGAGAGGCCAAGTACGAGTTGCCATGACGCGCCCGAAGGAGGGGGCCGATGGGGGAACCATGGGTTCCCCCATCTGAAGTGATGTAGGCTCGCTGCGGTGCGTAGGGGCTCGATCTTCCGCATCTCCCTCTACGGGTTGGCGGCCGCGGGCGCGGTCACGCTCGTCGCACTCTTGATCAAATGGCTGCCGACGTCCGCGTCGCGCCAGATGGACCGGATCACGTTCGTCTACTGGTTCGCGACCGCGATCTGCATCGGGATCTTCGGCGTCGTAGCCGGCGTGATCGTCTACTCGGTGCTGCATTTCCGGGTGCAACCGGACGACGACTCTGACGGCCCGCCGATCCACGGGCACACGGGAATCGAGATCGCCTGGACGGTCGTTCCGGCGATCCTCGTCATCGCCATCGGGATCGTCTCTGCGATCGTTCTGTCGCAGAACGGGCGTGCCGGCACGAACCCGCTGCACGTGAAGGTGTTCGCGCAGCAGTTCGCGTGGCATTTCGAGTACCCGGACAACAAGGACGTGAAGTCGACGGAGCTAGTCGTTCCGGTGCACAGGAACATCCGTTTCGACCTCAACGCGGCCGACGTCATCCACTCGTTCTGGGTGCCCGAGTGGGGTCAGAAGCAGGACGCCGTCCCGGGGATCAACACGCACGTCATCGTCACGCCGACGCGGACCGGCAGCTTCACGCTCATCTGCACGGAGCTCTGCGGGCTCGGACACGCAACGATGCGCGCGGCGGTAAGGGTCGTCTCCGAGGCAGATTTCACGAGATGGGTGCAGGAGCAAGCCGGGGGCGGCGGCGGGGGCGGCAACTCCGGCGCAGCAGCGTTCACGAGCGCCGGCTGCGGGAGCTGCCACACGTTCAAGCCGGCGAACTCGACGGGCAAGATCGGGCCGGATCTCGACAACCTCGTCGCGGATGCACAGAAGGCGGGCAAGCCGCTCGCTGACTACGTCAAGGAGTCCATCGTCAATCCGGACGCATACATTGTCCCCGGGTATCAGAAGGGCGTCATGCCGACGACGTTCGGGCAGTCGCTGTCGGCGCCGCAGATCGATGCGTTGGTCACGTATCTGACGGGGTCGAAATAGGGAGTCGCGAAACGTGAGCACTGCCGTTCAGCACGAGCACCACCCACCGTCGACGGGATTCGACCCGTACGGGCCGAGGCCCCGCGGTCTTCTCATGCGCGCAGGCTGGATCCGTGCCGCCTGGTGCACTGCGCTCTTCTACGGGCTCGGGATGGGGATCGTCGTCCTCTCCCGCTGGGCCTTCGGTCTGAGCCCGGTCCTGAACTGGACGGTCATCGTCCTGGTCGGCGCACTCGTGATGGCGCCGATCGGGTTCCTGCTCGGTCTCGGTGCGTTCGACTACTGGCTGTACTGGATCTCCGGGCGGCCGACGCGTGCCGAGGATCATTCGGGTCACGGCGCGTACTCCTGGAAGGACTACTTCCGCGTCAACACCGATCACAAGGTGATCGGCGTCCAGTACACGGTCACCGTCTTCGTGTTCTTCGTCGTCGGCGGTCTGATGGCGATGCTCTTCCGCGCCGAGCTCGCCCAACCCGGATTGCAGTTCTTCAGCTCGCAGACGTTCAACGGGCTCGTGTCGATGCACGCGGTGCTGATGATCTTCCTCTTCGTGATCCCCGCCTTCGCGGGGCTCGCGAACTTCGTCGTGCCGTTGATGCTCGGCGCGCCGGACATGGCGTTTCCGCGGCTGAACGCGCTCTCGTACTGGCTGCTCCCGATCGCCGGTGTCATGTTCATGTCGAGCTTCCTCGCTCCGGGCGGACCGTTCGCGGCAGGCTGGACGGGCTACGCACCCCTGTCCACGGACACGCCCGTGGGATCGATGTTCTTCAACATGGGCGTCCAGTGGGCGGGCGCCTCGTCGATCCTGACGGCGCTGAACTTCCTGGTCACGATCATCACGATGCGCGCGCCCGGGATGACGTTCTGGCGCATGCCGCTCCTGGTCTGGGCCAACTTCACGACGTCGCTGCTCGTCGTGATCGCGACGCCGTTCATCGCCGGCTCGCAGTTCTTCGTCATGTTCGACCGCGTGATGCACACGAGCTTCTTCGTCCCACGCGACGGCGGCTACGTGCTCGGGTATCAGCACATCTTCTGGTTCTACAGCCACCCGGCCGTCTACATCATGATGCTGCCCGGGTTCGGGATCGTCTCCGAGGTGATCTCGACGATGTCCCGCAAACCGGTCTTCGGCTACCGGTTGATGGCGTTGTCGCTCGTCGGCATCCTCGTGCTCGGCTTCTCGGTGTGGGCGCACCACATGTTCGTCGCCGGCATGGCGGACTGGTTGCGCGTGCCGATGATGATCTCGACGCTGCTGATCGCCGTGCCGACCGGGATCAAGGTGTTCTCCTGGCTGGCAACGCTGTGGGAAGGGAAGCTGCATCTGACGACGCCCATGCTGTGGGCGCTCGGCTTCGTGTCGATGTTCGTCATCGGCGGCCTCTCCGGGATCTTCCTGGGGTCGGTGCCGATCGATATCCACGCCTCCGACACCTACTTCATCGTCGCGCACATCCACTACGTGCTGTTCGGCGGCTCGGTGTTCACGATCTTCGCCGGCGTCTACTACTGGTTCCCGAAGGTGACCGGCCGGATGTACAACGAGCGGCTCGGGAAACTGCACTTCTGGCTGACGTTCGTCAGCTTCAACGTCACCTTCTTCCCGATGCACTGGGTCGGGCTCAGGGGCATGCCACGCCGCGTGTTCGACTACTCGAACCAGTTCGGCGACATCAACCTGATCATCTCGATCGCGTCGTTCGTGCTCGGCGCCTCGTCGATGATCTTCTTCTACAACATGATCACGAGCTGGATCCGCGGCCCGGTGGCAGGCTCGAACCCGTGGCGCGCGAACACGATCGAGTGGCAGGTGTCGTCGCCACCGCCCGTGTTCAACTTCGACGAGGTGCCGCAGGTTGTGGGAGGCCCGTACGAGTACGGCGTGCCCGGTGCCCGCCACGCCGTCTTCGGCGGCCAACATGCGCTGGAGGAGGTCCACACGTGACCGACGGCGCGGTCGTACTGGTCGTAGCGAACGAGACGCTTGCGGGTCGCGAGCTGATCGAGGCCGTTCAGCGCCGCGCGGCGCAAGGGCCGATCCGAGTCGTCGTCGTCGCCCCGGTGAACGACCCCGTCGCCGGTTACGTCGTCTACGAGGACACGAGACGTGCTGCAGCCGGGCGGCGGCTCGACCGAACGCTGACGGCACTCCGCGACGCGGGCATTCCCGCCCACGGCGCGGTGTTCGGCGGCGGCCCTCTCGACGCCGTGAAGGACATCCTCGCCCAGGAGCACGTCGACGAGCTGATCGTCTCGACTCACCCGGAGGCCAAGTCCGGGTGGCTTCGCCGTGACCTGATCGGCGAGATCCGCAAAGCCGCCGGCAGCCGGCCGGTCGAACACGTCGTCGCCGACGTCGCGGCGGCGACGGGCGCGACGAACGTGCTCGTCGTCGCCAACGAGACGGTGATCGCCAGGCCCCTCCTCGACACGATCCGGCAGCGCGCCGCGCAGGGACCGGCCAGCTTTCTGATCGTCTGCCCGCAGAGCGACCCCAGTGGGAGCGAGCACGCTCACCCGGATGCGGAGCGCCGTCTGCGGGCCGCTCTCTCCGAGCTTCGCGCCGAAGGCATCGACGCACACGGACAGATCGCCCATCCCGATCCATATGCCGCTGCCATGGAGACGATCCACGACGAACGCGTCGACGAGGTGATCGTGTCGACGTTTCCCGGCGAGCGCTCGGGCTGGTTGAGGCGTGACCTCGTCGGAAGGCTTCGCGCCGACGCGGGCGTCCCCGTCCAGCACGTCGTGGCCGATGTGCCGTCGGCGGATCGGCTCGCCGGGGTGGCGCGATGACGGCCCACGCGCACGAGCACCACGGCCCGCCTGCCGCCAACCAGAGCTCGCGGATCGCGCCGACGGTGCTCGGAATGCTGCTGTTCATCGCCTCGGAGGCGATGCTGTTCGGATCGTTCTTCGCGGCGCTTTTCTTCGCGCGGGTCGTCAACCCGGCTGCACCCGGCCACTGGCCTCCACCGCCGTTCCACTTCCCGGTTTTCGTCGCCGGTGTCAACACGTGCATCCTCGTCACCTCGAGCTTCACGATGCATTGGTCGGTGCAGTCGATCAGGCGCAACGATCGCGCCGGGATGAAGGCCGGTCTGACGCTGACGATCCTGCTGGGGCTCGCGTTCCTGCTCACGCAGGCGATCGAGTATGCGCACGTCGGCTTCAACACCGGCGACGGCGCGTTTGCCTCTACGTTCTTCGGCCTCACGGGCCTGCACGGTGCCCATGTCTTCATCGGCCTTTCGCTCCTGACCTTTGCCGCGGTGCGCGCGTTTCGCGGCCACTACTCGCCGGAGCACTACCATGGTCTCGAGATCCCCGGGATCTACTGGCACTTCGTCGACGTAATGTGGATCGTGGTGTACACGACGGTCTACCTCCTCTGAGGTGGCATGAGGAATCCGCTCCGAGACGAGGGCGCGGCATTCCGGCTCGTGCTGGCTGCCATCGGCTATTTCGGCCTGATCGCGGTCGGCTCCTGGATCTCAACCTGGCTCGGTCTGGCCGTGTTCGTGGCGCTCACCGCCGGCGCCCTCTGGTTCGTCTGGACCGGCCGGCGCGAGCGCCCGGCGAGGCACCGCGTCGCCAGCGACCCGGGCACGCGCCGGATCCTCGTCGTCGCGAACGAGACGGTGGAAGGTGCCGAGCTCCTCGCCGCGATCCGCGAGCGTGTGCACGGCGGCCGCGCAGAGGTCTACGTTGTCAGCCCGGCTCTCAACTCCAAGCTTCGCCACTGGGTCTCGGACGAGGACGGTGCCCGCGAAGCTGCGCAGGCGCGGCTCGACCGCAGCCTCGCCCGGCTGGAGGCGAACGGCCTGCCGGCGCAGGGCGAGATCGGCGACGCCGACCCCGTACAGGCCGTCGAGGACGCCCTCCGCGGCTTCGGCGGCATCGACGAGATCGTGCTCTCGACGCATCCCGAGGGCCGGTCACATTGGTTGGAGCGCGGCGTCGTCGACGCCATGCGCCATCGCTTCGACGTGCCGCTGACGCACGTCGTCGTGGATCTCGAAAGACAGCCGACAATCGGGTCAGAGCCGAAGGTCTGACCTTATTACTTGCCGGCGACGGCGAGTATGTAGGCGACGACGTCGGCGATCTGCTGTGCCGTCAACGTCTTCGTGAAGTCGGGCGGCATGACGCCGCTCGGAAAGCCGGGCACGACATAGGCGTTCGGGCTCTCGATCGACTCCTTCACGTAGCCGGCGAGCGGCTTGCCGGCCTTCTTCGCGTCGGCGGCGACGTTGTCGAGCTTGGGGCCGATCGTGCCGGTCGTCCCGGCGTCCTTCAGGGTGTGGCACGCGCCGCAGCCGCCGCTGACGGTGAAGACCTTCTTGCCGGCCGCGAGCTGGGCGGCGTTCCCGCTCGGGGTCGATCCGCCGCTCGGCTTCGGGGCGGGAGTCGGTGCCGGAGTCGGTGCCGGTGTTGGGGCCGGGGCAGCGACCGCACCCGCTTCGTTGTCCTTGACCACGGCGGCGGCGACGTAGGCTGCGACATCTCGTGCGTCATTGCCGGTGACGAGGTTCTTCGGCATACCCGGTGCGCCCGTCGACGTCGTCGTGATCGCGTAGGCGATCTGACCCCGGACGACTTGCCGGATCGTCCCTTCCGTCATCCCGACCTTGAGGTCTTGTGAAAACGCCACATCGAGGTTCGGACCGATCGCGCCGGTCGTCCCGGCGTCGGCGAGCGTGTGGCACGACCCGCAACCCGGTTTCCCGCTCTTGCCGTCGACGAAGAGCTTCTTCCCGTTCTGCCGGTCGGCCTTTCCAGACGTGTACCCGAGTGCGCCGCATCCGGCAGCGGTGACTGCGAGGGCCGCGAGGACGACGGTGAGGAGCACGCGCCGGCGGGCGCTCCAAGCTGGCAGTGGGCTCTCCACTGCGGGCGAGTCTATCCCGGACGCCGCTGCCGACGTTACGTCTTCGTCAGCTGCTTCAGCTCGCGCCGGATGAGCGGCGCGTCGGAGCTGTCCGGAGCGAGCTGGAGGTACCGCTTGAACGCCTTGATCGCCACGGCGGTGTTCCCCGCCTGCACTGCGTTGCTACCGAGTTCCGCCTGGACGTTGGGATCATTCGGTGAGAGTGCCGCCACCCGCTGGTAGGCGGAGACTGCGCTCTGGAGGGCGGTGCTCTGCGCCTGGAGGGCGGTGGTGTACGCCGACGTCTGCTCAGACGGCGAGATACCCGCGAGCGGGTCGGTGAAGAGCGGCTTGCCGTTCAGCGTCGGCCCCGACCCGGCGGGTGACTGGGAGCCGGAGTACGCGCTCGAGATCTGGGAGTTCTGCGCGATCGTCGCCTGCTGCCGCGCCTGGTCGAAATAGTCGCCGGCGAGTGTCCGGAAGCCGTCGGGGTCCTTCGGCGCGAGCTCCGTGTATCGAATCTGCGCCGCGATCGCGTGCTCGGTGTCGTTCTTGGTGCGATAGACGTTGGCGAGCTCCTGCCAGGCGTTCGCATCATTGGGGCTTTTTTGCGTCGCAGCGAGTGCGCTCTTGACACTCGGCCCGCCTCCGCCGCTCTGATGGTTGCGGAAGATGTCGCCGATACCGGTGCCGCCGGCCCCCACGCCGAAAGCGACGAAGCCGACGCCGAAGACCAGTGCGAGGGCCACGAACATCCATTTCGTGTGGCGTCGCAGGCGAGGGAAGAACATGGTGTCCTCGATCGCCGCGCCTCCGCCTCCGCCGCGGCGGCGCGCGCGCGTCGCCGGCGTCGAGGTCACGCGTCGAGCATTCGACTGCGTGCCCTTCGCGCGGCGCTTGTCGATGCGTGCCATTCCTCCCCTCCCTTCCGGTATCGCTCTTGTCCGTCCACGAGAGTAGCGACGATTCGATCGGAGGACCCGCCGAGAACGGTGGCGCCGACGGGATCTTCCCACGGCAGAAACGGCGAATCGGCAAGCGACAGGACGGTGACGTCCGCACGCTTCCCCGGCGCGAGCGATCCGACCTCCTGGTCGAGCCCGAGCACGCGCGCGCTGCCGAGCGTGGCAAGCTCCAGCGCGTCGGCGGCGAGGAGCGCGTCCGGGCGCCGTTCCCGCGCGCGTGCGGCCATGACCGCTGCCCGGAGCTCGTCGAACATGTCGAAGGACGGCGTCGACGCGGGGCTGTCGGTGGCGATTGCCAGACGGATCCCCGCCTCCCGGAGCGCAGCGAGCGGCGCGACTCCGCACCCGAGCAGGGCGTTCGAGCGTGGGCAGTGGGCAACGCCGACGTCCCGCTCGGCCAGGAGGGCGATCTCCTCGTCGTCGACGCGAACGCAATGGGCCGCGACGACGTTCGGCCCGAGCACACCGGCATCGGCGAGCGCGGGGATGGCCGCGCGACCGAGCGGAGGAACGAGGTACTCCGCCAGCCCTTCCCAGGGCCCCGTCCCGGTGCGGAGATACTCGAGCTCGTCGTCGCTCTCCGAAAGGTGCGTCGCCAGCGGGAGCCCGAGGCCGGCGCACGCCCGGTAGAGCTCAACGGTGCACGTGTACGGCGCATGCGGCGAGATCCCGACCCGGACGCGGTCGGAGAACGCATCGGCCACGCGCGTTCGCAGCTCGTCGAAGCGCTCGAGCGCCGACGCGTCCTCGCCGAAAACCTCGAGGTAGACGATGGCCCGCAGCCCGACGTCGGCGCAGGCTCTTGCGGCTGCGCCGGAGAAGCTGGCGTCGCCGACGGTCGTGATGCCCGAGCGCAGGCATTCGAGCGCGCCGAGGCGCGCGATCGCCTCCATCTCGGTGTGGCCCAGCCTCCTCTTGCGCTGGACATGCAGGCCGATCCACGGTGCAAACGGGAGCCCGTCGCCGAAGCCCGCGTACGCCGCGTACTCGATGTGGGAGTGCGCGTTGACGAAGCCCGGCAGGATCACCGCGTCGGCGAAGTGCTCGCCCTCGCCCAGCTCATCCGCCGGGCCGACGGCGGTGATGTGCCCGTCGTCGCCGATCGCAACGGCGCCGTGCTCGATCGGCGGCCCCTCGACCGGGACCACCCAGTCCGCCGAGAGGACTCTCACGGAGCGTCGAAGGAGAGCGTCGCCTTGCGCTCCCAGTACCGCTCCATCAGCACCGAGAGCCAGATCGAGCCCTCGTAGAGCACGAAGAGCGGGATGGTCTCGAGCGTCGTCGTCACGGGGTCGACGCCGGGGAGCAGAACGCCGACCACGGCGACGAGGAAGTAGCCGACGCGACGGGTGTGACGCAGGCGGTACGAGGTCAGAATGCCGATGCGCACGAGTGCGAGCACGAAGACGGGTAACTCGAACACGACGCCGACGCCGACCAGCACGAGCAGCACGAAGTTGTAGTAGTCGGTCGCGCGTAGCTGGTTGTGGAAGATGTCTTGGTTGTAGTGCGTGAGGAAAGACAGCGCCTTCGGGAGGACCACGTAGTAGCCGAAGGCCACGCCGGTAACCAGAAGCACGGTCGCGAACCCCACCGCGACCATGACGATGCGCTGACTGCGCGGGTCGACGGCGGGGGCAAAGAAGCTCCAGACCTGCCAGAGGATGATCGGCAGGGCCACGCCGAAGCCGACCCAGAGGCTGATCTTGAACGTGACCAGGAACGGCTCGACGACGCCGAAGGTCGTCAGGCGGTTCTTCCGATCGGCAGGAAGCGGGCCACTGAGGAAGTGCAGGATGTGGTGCTGGAAGACGAACGCCACAGCACCGCAGACGACGAGGGCGACGAGCGAGACGATGAGGCGTGACCGCAACTCGTCGAGGTGCTCGACGAGCGTTGCCTCCTCGCCGTGGCGAAGGCGCCGCGGCAATCTCATGTGTCGGCCCGCCTAGGCGGCGTCGTGCTCGCGTGTCGCCGTTGGAGCGGTCGACTCGACGGGCGAGGGAGCCTCGAGCTCGGCGCGGATCTCGTCGACGTGCTTGTTGGCGCCGGTCACCGAATCCTTGAACTCGCGCATTCCCTGACCCATGGAGCGGCCGATCTCCGGCAACCGCTTCGCGCCGAAGAGCAGGAGCGCCAACAGCAGCAGAAGGATGATCTCGCCGGTTCCGATGTTTCCGAACATGCTGTGAGCATAGCTGGATCTAGGGAATCCGACCATGTGCCGGCCGGCCGGCCCGCGGATTGCTGGAGACTGCCCCGGGTCCGGCTACCATGGACCATCCGGACCGGCGAGGGTCCGATCCCTTTCAGGCAAAGGAACTTCTGACACGTGGCACTCCTCGAGATCAAGAACCTGCACGTCGCCCTCGAGGACGGCACCGAGATCGTCAAGGGTGTCGACCTCGCCGTCGACCTGAACCAGAAGCACGCGATCATGGGCCCGAACGGGTCGGGCAAGTCGACGCTCGCCTACGCTCTCATGGGCCACCCGGCCTACGAGATCGCGGAGGGCCAGATCTTCCTCGACGGCGAGGACATGGTCGAGATGGAGGCGGACGAGCGTGCGCGTCGCGGTCTCTTCCTCGCCTTCCAGTACCCGCACGCCATTCCCGGCGTGACGGTGACGAACTTCCTCCGGCAGGCGATCAACGCCGTCCGCAAGGCGCGGAACGACGGCGAGGAGGATCCGATCCCGGTGAAGGAGTTCCGTACCGATCTGCTCGCTGCGATGGAGCGCCTCCGGGTGCCGCGTGAGCTCGCTCAGCGCTACCTGAACGACGGCTTCTCAGGAGGCGAGAAGAAGCGCGTCGAGATCCTCCAGATGGCGATGCTCAAGCCGCGCATTGCGATCCTCGACGAGACGGACTCGGGACTCGACATCGACGCGCTTCGGATCGTGGCGAACGGGGTCAACGACCTCGTCGGCCCGGACATGGGCGCGCTCGTGATCACCCACTATCAGCGTATCCTCGACTATGTGACTCCAGACTTCGTGCACGTGTTCGTCGGTGGTCGGATCGTTGCCGAGGGCGGTCCCGAGCTCGCGAAGCAGCTGGAAGCCGAGGGTTACGATCCGTTCCTGCCAGAGCCCGTCGGAAGTGAGGCGTGATGAGCCAGTCCGAGACAGACATCATCAGGGAGATCCGCGACGAGTACGCGTATGGGTTCTCGGTCAAGGAGGACTACTTCTTCAAGTCGGGACGCGGGCTCTCGCACGAGCTGATCGATGCGATCTCCGAGCACAAGTCGGAGCCCGATTGGATGCGGAAGTTCAGGCACAAGAGCCTCGACTACTTCCTTGCCCGGCCGATGCCCGGGTGGGGAGCCGATCTCAGCGGGATCGACTTCGACAACATCTACTACTACATCAAGCCGACCGAGAAGCAGGCCTCGTCCTGGGAGGAGCTGCCGTCGGAGATCAAAGACACCTGGGACCGGCTGGGCATTCCCGAGGCCGAGAAGAAGTACCTCGCGGGTGTCGGTGCCCAGTACGAGTCCGAGGTCGTCTACCACAAGCTTCAGGAGGACCTGACCAGGCAGGGGGTCATCTTCCTGGACATGGACTCGGGTCTCCGCGAGCACGAGGATATCGTCAAGAAGTACTTCGGGACGATCATCCCGCAGAACGACAACAAGTTTGCGGCGCTGAACTCGGCGGTCTGGTCGGGCGGCTCCTTCATCTACGTGCCGCCCGGCGTGCGCATCGAGATGCCGCTGCAGGCCTACTTCCGCATCAACGCGGAGAACATGGGCCAGTTCGAGCGAACGCTGATAATTGTCGATGAAAATGCATACGTACATTACGTAGAAGGTTGTACCGCACCAATTTACTCTTCTGATTCACTACACTCCGCAGTGGTTGAGATTATTGTCAAGCGTAATGGAAGGTGTCGATATACAACTATCCAGAACTGGTCGAACAACGTCTACAACCTCGTCACCAAGCGCGCCGTCGCCCACGAGGGTGCGACGATGGAGTGGGTCGACGGCAACCTTGGCTGTCTGGCCGGCGACGCGCAGCTCTTCACGAACCCGTCAGGGCCGCGGTCGCTGGCAGACGTTCAACCCGGTGACAAGGTGTATGCATTTGATCTGGACAAGATGCGCCCTGTCAGGCGGACCGTGACCGGATTCAAGGCAACGGGCGTTCAGGCCGTGTACGGGGTCGAGACGAAGAACCACCGGCAGATCAAAGCGACGGCGAACCATCCTTTCCTCGTGCTCGACCGCGCCACGCCTGAGGGCTCAGCGACGCTCGAATGGAAGATGCTCTACGACATCCATCCGGGACATCGCATCGGCGTCGTGCGGGGTCTTCCGGACGATGGTGCGCCGTACGACCTCAGCGGCTACGTCTACAGCGGTCACCCGCGGGGACGGCCGAAGACGACAGTCCGCCTCCCGTTGGAGTCGACCGAGTCGCTGATGTGGCTCCTCGGTGCCTACCTCGGTGACGGCTACATGGAGCGAAGCGCAAAAGGTGTCCCGAACCGGGTCTACTTCGCCGTTCCACCGGCGGACAAGTCTCGCGCGAAGCTCGAGGATCACCTACTGGAGGTCTTCGGCGTCGAGGGCAGGCAGAAGGGCCCGGTGTCGCTCGTCGTCTCCTCAACGATTCTCGCCGACTTCCTGCTCTGGCTGGAGTTGGGCGGTACCGCTCGGACGAAGCGCATTCCCGGCTGGATCTTCGGGCTACCGGTCTCGCAGCGGCTTGCATTCATCGAGGGTTACCTCGATACGGACGGTCAGGTCCGTAACCGAGTCGAGCCAGACGGCGTCACCTTCGGTCAGCTGCATTTCGTCTCGGTCAACCGTGAGGTGCTCGAGGATCTCAAGCTCCTCGCCATCAGCTGCGGTCTCACACCCGGCAAGGTCAGCCGTTATGTCAGGGATCGGAAGCTGACCCTGGGCAAGGTCGAGCAGGAGTACGTCAGTCACACGCTCTCGATGAACCTCCGTGGCAACCTCGACGCCATCCGCTCGAGGCGGTCGCCGGGGATGCGGCTCGAATTCGTCCCGGTGCGCGAGATCGTCCCCCTTCCGGCCGAGCCTACCTACGACATCGAGGTCGAGGGCGCCCACAACTTCGTCGCCAACGGGCTTCTCGTCCACAACTCCAAGGTGACCATGAAGTACCCCGCCGTCTGGCTGCTCGGAGAGAGGGCACACGGCGAGGTGCTCTCGATCGCGTTCGCCGGCAAGGGACAGCATCAGGACGCGGGCGGGAAGGTCGTCCACATCGCGCCGCGGACATCGTCCGTGATCACGTCCAAGTCGATCTCCAAGAACGGCGGTCGTGCCGGGTATCGCGGCCTGCTCGAGGTCGCCAAGGGAGCCGTCGGCTCGAAGTCGAAGGTCGTCTGCGACGCGCTGATACTCGACGAGGAGTCGCGCTCCGACACGTACCCGTACATCCAGGTGGACGAGAACGACGTCGAGCTCGGCCACGAGGCGACGGTTTCGAAGATCGGCGAGGAGCAGCTCTTCTACCTGATGTCGCGCGGCCTCTCCGAGGCGGAGGCGAGCGCGATGATCGTCTCGGGCTTCGTCGAGCCGATCACGAAGGAGCTTCCGCTCGAGTACGCCGTCGAGATGAACCGGCTCATCCAGCTGCAGATGGAGGGCTCCGTTGGCTAGCTCGAAGTCTGCAAGCAGACTTCGAGGTGTCGGCTAACGCCGACGGAGCCTCAGGACGTGGGTGTCGACGTGGTCGTAGAGCGCACGGACTTCATCGCCGTCCCGGTGACGGACGTCGAGCGCTCGACGGCGTTCTACCGTGATGCCCTCGGGCTCGAGCAGATCGGGCACGGCGCCTGGCCCGAGTTCCAGCTCGGCGAGAACGTCAGCCTGTACCTGCTCGACCCGACGAACATCGGGCAGGAGTTCAGAGGGCCGCACACGGCGTCGATCGCGCTGCGCGTGCCGGACGTCGGAGCCGCGCGCGCCGAGCTCGAGGGGCGGGGTGTCGTGTTCGCCGGTGAGACGTTCGACACGGGCGTCTGTCACATGGCGCACTTCAGCGATCCCGACGGGAACGTCCTGATGCTCCACCGCCGGTACGCACCTGCCGATGCGGCCTGAGCTGCTCGAGCGCTACCGCGCTCTGCCGCTGCCGACCAAGGCGGACGAGCACTGGCGGTTCACCGACCTGGCGGGGTTCGATCCGGACGCGTTTTCCGCCGACGGCGCGACGGAGATCGCGGCGCCCGAGACCCTGCTCGACGTCGAGGCGGCGGGCATCGCGGTCGTCGGCGAGGCCGGTATCCGCATCGAGCGCGCACCCGACGGGATCCGCTTCGAGCCGCTCGCCGATCACCCGCTGCTCGGGTCGCTCGTCGGGTCGGACGAGAAGTTCGCGGCCCACAACGCGGCGCTCTGGCAGCACGGATTGCTCGTACACGTCCCCAGAGAAGTCGTGCTCGAGCAGCCGCTCTACGTTCGGATCGCGAACTCGGTGCCGCACGGATCGCTCTTCTGGCGCTTGCTCGTCGTCGCCGACCCGGAGAGCCGTTTCACGGTGATCGAGGAGTACGTCTCCGCCGTCCCGGATCTCGCGGCGTATTCGAATGCAGCCGTGGAGATCTTCGTCGGCGACGGTGCGAAGGTGGAGTACGTCTCCGTGCAGAGCCTCTCGCAGGAGACCTGGCACTTCGCCTCGCACCACGCGAAGGTCGACCGGGACGCCGAGCTCGACTGGGTGACAGGCGGATTCGGCTCGGCGAAGGGAAAGGTGCGCATCCAGAACGACCTCGCCGGCCCTGGTGCCACGTCGCGGGTGACGGGTGCGTACTTCGCGGACGGCAAGCAGCATCTCGATTACGACACGTTCCAGGAGCACATCGCCCCCAACACCACGTCCGACTTCGCCTTCAAGGGCGCGCTCCGTGACGATGCCCGTGCCGTCTGGCGCGGCATGATCCGCGTCGAGCCGGACGCGCAGAAGACGAACGCCTACCAGGAGAATCGCAACCTGCTCCTCTCCAAGACGGCCCATGCCGACTCGATCCCCGGCCTCGAGATCCTCGCCAACGACGTCCGGTGTACGCACGGAGCGACGCTCGGCCAGGTCGACCGCGAGCAACTGTTCTATCTCATGGCCCGCGGGCTTGCCCGGAGCGAGGCGGAGCGCCTGATCGTCCGGGGGTTCTTCCAGGACGTGCTGGACAGGGTCGAGCTCCAGACGGTGAGGGACGCCCTCGGGAACGCTCTCGAAGCGCGAATCCCTTCGGCGTAGCCGACTCTGGCTCAGTTCTTACGCGTTCCGCACGAGCGGCTTGTAACGGATCCGGTGGGGCTCGAGGGCCTCGGCGCCGCGTGTCTCTCGCACCCAGTCCTCGTATTCGCTGAAGCCTCCCTCGAACCAATCCGCCTGGGAGTCGCCCACGAAGGCCAGGACGTGGGTCGCGATCCGGTCGAGGAACCAGCGGTCGTGCGAGATCACGACGGCGCATCCCGCGAACTCCAGCAGCGCGTCCTCGAGCGCACGGAGCGTGTCCACGTCCAGGTCGTTGGTCGGCTCGTCGAGCAGAAGCAGGTTTCCCCCGGACCGAAGCAGCTTGGCGAGGTGGACACGGTTTCGCTCACCGCCCGAGAGATCCGAGACCCGCTTCTGCTGATTCGAGCCCTTGAAGTTGAACCAGGAGGTGTACTGCCGCGAGCTCACCTCGCGCACGCCGAGCTGGATGGTGTCGAGGCCGCCCGAGATCTCCTTCCAGACCGTGGCCGTGCCGGTCAGGTCGACTCGGGTCTGGTCGACGTAGGCGAGCTGCACCGTCTCTCCGATCCGGAGCGTGCCGGCGTCCGGCTCCTCTTCGCCGGCGATCATCCGGAAGAGCGTCGTCTTGCCGGCGCCGTTCGGGCCGATGACGCCCACGATGCTGCCCGGCGGGAGCGAGAACGTCAGGCTCTCGACGAGGAGTTGGTCACCGAACCCCTTGACGACGTCCTCGGCCTGGACGACGACGTCGCCGAGCCGGGGCCCGGCCGGAATGTGTATCTCCACGCGGTCGAGCCTCACGTCCCGCTCTGCCGCGAGCAGACGCTCGTACGCACCGAGGCGCGCCTTCGACTTCGCATGGCGGGCTTTCGGCGACGACCGCACCCACTCGAGCTCTCTGGCCAGCGCCCGCCGGCGGGCCGACTCCTGCTTCTCCTCCGCGGCCAGCCTCACCTGCTTCTGCTCCAGCCAGGACGAGTAGTTGCCCTGGAACGGGATGCCGCGGCCACGGTCGAGCTCGAGGATCCAGCCCGCGACGTTGTCGAGGAAGTAGCGGTCGTGCGTGACCGCCATGACCGTGCCCTTGTAGTCGGCCAGGAACCGCTCGAGCCACGCGACGGACTCGGCATCGAGATGGTTTGTCGGCTCGTCGAGGAGCAGCAGATCAGGGGACTGCAGGAGCAGCCGACAGAGCGCCACGCGGCGCTTCTCGCCACCCGACAGGGTGGTTATGTCCCGGTCACCGTCCGGCAGGCGGAGGGCGTCCATGGCGCGGTCGAGCGTTGCGTCGAGCGACCATGCGTCGTGGCGGTCGATCTGCTCCTGCACCGAGGCTTGCTCGGCGAGGAGGGCGTCGAAGTCGGCATCGGGCTCGGCGAACGCAGCCGAAACGGCGTTGAAGCGGTCGAGCAGGTCGCGCAGCGGCCGGACGCCGTCCTCGACGTTGCCGCGCACGTCCTTCGCCTTGTCGAGCTCGGGCTCCTGGGGCAGAAGGCCGACGGTGGCGCCCGGTGCGAGCTCGGCATGCCCGCTCGACGGCTCGTCGAGACCGGCCATGATGCGGAGGAGCGTCGACTTCCCGGCGCCGTTCGGCCCGAGAACGCCGATCTTCGCGCCCGGCAGGAACGAGAGCGAGATGCCGGCGAGCACTTGCCGATCGGGGCCGAAGAACTTGTCGACCCGGAACATCGAATAGACGTAGTCGCTCACCGGCTCGACGATAGCGGCGGGCGACAGGGCCGGGCAGATGAGTCGTGTGAAGGGGCTGGGGTCTTCGACGGTCGACGGGGTGACCGTCGCGTCTGGGGAGATGCCGGCGTCGTCGAACGGTCCCACTAGTGGTCTCTCCGGTTAGTTCGTTTCCGCAAGGAGGGTCCAGCCGTTTTCGATCGAAGAGGTCGTCGTCCTGTTGGGCGACGATGGAGGCGAGCGAGATGGCTGCAGCGGCGAAA
>JACXTT010004515.1_pt1 | contig 20644 bp, 15 predicted proteins | sample 9270951 | NCBI WGS metagenome assembly JACXTT01 (sample SAMN15532306, study PRJNA645909) | rock metagenome | isolation source: weathered quartz diorite | place: Puerto Rico | collected 2017-06-21
ATTGAGAACGAATGGCGCCAACGCCGAATTGGCAGTGAAACTTGCATGGACGCGCGCGTCAGGTTCTGGTTTGCGCCGCCAGGCGATTCCGCTGAGACTCGAGGGAAAGATTTTGACGGTGGGGGTCGCCGACCCGATTTGGCAAAAACAGCTTCAGCACATGAGTTCCGAGATTATCTTTCGCATGAACAATCTGTTAGGGAAAGCGCTGGTGGAATCAATCGTATTCGAGGTGAAACCTTCCCTGATTTCCCAGCTTTCGCCGCCGACCCGCGCCGCCGAAGCGGCACCTGAGCCCGCGCCAACAGAACTGGTCTTTGCGGCTCGTTCGATCACTGACGAAGATTTGCGTCGCCGATTCATCCGGGCGGCTGAGAATTGCATCGCACGACGCACCGCGCATGAAACTGACAGATGAGTTTCGAGAGAGACTATGCCGATAACGGAAACCGACATTGAAAAGATCGCGCAGCTCGCGCATCTAGACATCACCAGCGACGAACGTAAAATGTTCGCGCCGCAAATTTCTGAAATAGTGACATATGTAGAGCAGCTTAACGCGATCGACACGAGCGCCGTCGAACCTGCACTGGGTGGTCTGACGCCTCAAGGCGAACAGACTGACTCTTCACGTCTCGATGAGTTGCAGCCGTCTCTTGGGCAAAAGCTCGCGCTTGATCAGGCACCGGACGCGGCGGCGGGACATTTTCGGGTTCCAAAGGTACTCGGCTAATTCTTATCGACAAAGACAGCGAAGACCATGCAGTCAGCACTGGATTTAAGAGAAGACATCGCGCGCGGCAAAACGAAGTCGCGCGACGCGGTTGAGGCTGCCCTAAAGTCCGCAGAACGACTAAATGACTCCTTAAACGCCTTTCTCCAAATCGATCGCGACGGAGCTTTGCTGCGCGCCAATAGCATCGACGTTGAACCTCACAAAGATTCAATGTCCCTTGCGGGCGTACCCATCGCGATCAAGGACAATATCTGTGTCCGAGGCATGCAGACTTCCTGCGGCTCACTCATCCTGGGACCGTATCATCCACCTTACAACGCGACGGCGATCGATCGACTGCTTAATGCGGGCGCGGTGATTGTCGGTAAGACGAATTGCGACGAGTTCGCGATGGGATCATCGAACGAGAACTCTGCATTCGGTCCGGTGAAAAACCCCTGGGACACCACACGCGTGCCGGGCGGATCGTCCGGCGGATCGGCAGCCGCAGTAGCAGCCGGGATCGTTCCAATTGCGTTGGGCTCCGACACAGGCGGCTCAGTCCGCCAACCGGCAGCGTTATGCGGTGTCATTGGTTTGAAGCCAACTTACGGCCGGATCTCGCGTTATGGTTTAGTGGCGTTCGGCTCGTCGTTGGATCAGATCGGGGTCTTCGCGCGCAATGCCACAGACGCAGCGACTGTCCTGCAAACCATTGCGGGTCGAGATGTGCACGACTCAACGACGGCCGATGTTCCGGTTCCTGACTACATTGGGGAGACGGCGAAGAACCTGAACGGCCTTCGCATAGGGGTCGCGCGGGCACTGATGGGCGAAGGGTTGGATAGTGAGGTTCGCCACGCGATCGAAAATGCTATCGATGCTTACCAGGCATTAGACGCTGAGATCGTTGACGTGGATCTTCCGCACGCGAAGTACGCCATCGCGGTTTATTACATCATCGCGACCGCCGAGGCATCGTCAAATCTCGCGCGATACGATGGCGTGCGCTACGGATTTCGGGCGGAGGATGCACCGGGTTTGCGCGATATGTATCGCAAGACACGCGATGAAGGATTCGGCCCTGAAGTGAAGCGACGCATTATGCTCGGGACTTATGTTCTCTCTGCCGGCTACTACGACGCGTATTACCTGAAAGCTCAGAAGGTGCGAATGCTGCTGCGCCAGGATTTCAACAAGGCCTTTGAGAAATGCGATGCGATCTTGACGCCAACGACCCCGACCCCCGCCTTCAAGTTCGGCGAAAAGGTCGACGATCCCCTCGCGATGTATTTGAACGACGTCTACACCGTGACGGCCAATCTCGCTGGCGTTCCGGGCATCAGCGTACCGTGCGGCCTTTCGTCTGAAGGTCTGCCGATCGGCATGCAACTGCTGGGACCATATTGGAGCGAAGGGATTCTGCTGCGCCTCGCTCATCAATATCAATTGGCGCATCCGTTCACGCAAGTGCCCGCGCTGCACGCCTGACAGATTATCTCGAAGTTTCTTCATTCATGAATTTGTGGTGGAAATCGCGCGAGCGACGACGGAGTTCCACCCAATCCGCAAATAGCGCAGGCGTTTGCAGCCACACTCTCAGCCATTCTGAGATTTCTCTTTGAGTGGTCCGCGTCCTTTGATCGCGCCTTCGATCCTTTGCCGATTTTTCAGCCTGTTGACGCGCCTCCGCCGCGAATGAGCGTAGCTCCTCCAATGCTTCGTGCTCACTCGCTTGACCGAATCGTTTTCGCAGTCTTTCCAATTCGTCGAGCAGCGTCACCGCCTGCTCGATTGTCAACGGTTGGTCAGGCGAGAAGCGCTCAAGGGATTTGAACCGCCGGCGACTATCGTCCAACTGGGCTTGCCGCCACTGAGCGTCGAACTCGATCACGTCAGGATGCCCTAGCTCGGCGCCTTCATCCGCGAGCACGCGCGCAATGAATGCCGGACTGGCGACGGGGGCAACTCTCAATTCCTCCCGCAGCGCCTTTTGCACAGCCCGCAACTCCTTCGCGCCAACACTCGGTCGGTTCAAAGCAACCCAGATGGCAACGATTGCGTCACGTTTGGTCGTCTTAGGCATGCTTATGGCAGAGTTGGCCTTGGCCGCGGGAATCAAGATAAAATCCGAGTCTCAATTGAGAACATGCGATAACACGTGACTGAGAGTCAAACATGACATTCGCTTCATCCATTAGTTCCGCTCGACTGGTCGCCGCAGCCATCGCGGTCGTCCTATTGCTCTTACCAGTGGCGGCCCAGCAGGGTTCAAGAATTCAGAAAATCGAAGTCACCGGAATCAAGCGAATGACGGCGGACCAGGTTATCGCACTTAGCGGCCTGCAAATCGGACAAGCAGTTGATGCCAGCGTACTCGACGCCGCTTCAAACAAATTGTTGCAGTCGGGATTGTTCCGTCGTCTCGGCTACCACGTTCGCAACACCGAAGATGGCGCGATTGTGACATTCGATGTCGAAGAGTCAGCGCGCAGCCTCCCGGTAGTTTTCGAGAATTTCGTCTGGTTCACCGACGAAGAAATCCTTGCCGCGATTCGCCGCGATGTCCCTTTCTTTAACGGAACGGCGCCGGCCACCGGCGACACAACCGAAAAGATTGCCGCCGCCTTGCAGCGGCTGCTTGCCTCACGCAACATCACCGCGCGCGTTGAGTATCTTCCCTACGTTTCCAAAGACAAACAGGAACTGCTCTTCACGGTCAAAGGCGCGCGCATTCCGGTGTGCGCCTTGCATTTTCCGGGGGCAGCAGCAATTCCTGAGGCGGAATTGATCAAAGCATCTCGGGAAATCATCAACACCGAGTACTCAAAGAAAGACATCGCGACCTTCGCGCCGATCAAGCTGATTCCGCTCTATCGTCATCTCGGATATCTGCGCGCCGAGTTTCAGCCCGCGACCGTGTCCATGGAAACTTCAGCATCGTGTCCCGGCGGAGTGTCAGTGACGATTCCGGTGGAAGAGGGAGGCGTTTATTCGTGGGGCGGATCGGAATGGAATGGTAATGAGAAGCTGACGGTCGACGATCTCGCCGGCGCCCTTGGCATGAATCCAGGAGAGATTGCCGATGGATTGAAGATCGAGAAAGGTCTGAAGGAGGTACGCCGCGCGTATGGGCGTCGCGGTTACCTGTCGGCCCAGGTGAAAGAGTCGTTGGAGTTTGCCGAAGGCGCACCGCGCGTGCGCTACATCTTTAACATCACTGAAGGTCCACGCTACTTTATGGGCAACCTGATAGTTTCCGGCATCGCGCCGGCTGATGCCGAAGCTCTGAAAGCAAAATGGACGCTCGGTGCGAACTCCGTGTTCGACGAATCTTACGTGGAGCAATTTCGGCAAACCTCTTTGCGCGAATTCATGGCCGGGCTAGGGCCACGCAGTCGCGGCGCCTCGCGCGCACGAGCCGAGATTGATACTCGACCGGATACGCAGAAATTGACGGTTGACGTCCTCATAAAATTTAAGTAAGTCAGAAGTAGTCAAGGTAACTCACGCAGATGCGGACCGAAGTTTCGCGCCCCGATCTGTTCGATCGAGCAGCGGCGGCATTCAAATCAAAGCCATTCATAGCTCCCCGCATTCTCACCCATGGTGATGTGCAGACGATTGCCGCCTACTTTTGGCCGGGTCGATATAAGGCGCAAGACACGACCGGTGACGAAGAGCGCCTGTTTGAAGTGGAGCCGGGCAGCCGCGTGCTCGCGCGCTGTCGATGGCAGTTAAATCGCGCCGGTCACGCCACGCTCGTCATATGGCATGGCATGGAAGGCTCAACGGAATCGGCCTACATGCTGACCGCGGCGGACAAAGCGTACCGGGTGGGCTTTAATGTCGTGCGGGTCAATGTCCGAAACTGCGGCGGCACCGATCATCTAACGCCCACGCTTTATCACGCCGGATTGACGAGTGACCTGCGGGTAATCATCGACGAACTTGTTCGCGTCGATCGGCTATCGACGATCATGATCGCGGGGTTTTCGCTGGGTGGGAACATGACGTTGAAACTGGCCGGCGAATATGGCGATGAACCTCCTCCCGAAGTGAAGGCTGTGTGCGCCGTCTCGCCATCGGTTGATTTGCGCGCGAGCACGTCTCTCATGGCCCGTCGTCGCAACTGGGTTTACCAGCAATCGTTCCTCAATCGTCTCAAAATTCGTATTAGGAAAAAGGCCGAGCTGTTTCCCGAGCGTTACGACGTCAGCCACTTGCAACAAATCAAGTCTATTGAAGAGTTCGACAATCGTTATATCGCGCCGGCGTTTGGCTTCGCTGACGCGAACGATTACTACTCAAAGGCCAGCGCGCTGCGCTTTATTTCTCGCATCAGAATTCCGACGTTGATCATTCACGCTCAGGACGATCCTTTTATTCCGTTTGCGCCGTTGCTGGATCCATCCATCGCCGCAAACCCATACGTGATGTTGCTGGCGCCCAAGCAGGGCGGACACGTCGCCTTCTTATCCGCGGACTCGAAGAGCGAAGATCGCTTTTGGGCTGAGAACCGTATGGTCGATTTCTGTCGGATCCTTGCGGAGCGCTTGGGTGCTATTTCCCGATCTTCTTCAGAATTCGATCGGCTTGGTTGCGGGCAATGAGAGGGATGTGCTCGTCGGTCTTCAATTCGTTCAATAAAGGGACGAGCTGTTTTGGATCGGACAAACCGTTGCGTCTCTCGAGCGATTCCATTTGGTTCAATAGAGACGGAACATTCAGCGGCTGCATCTCACGCGCGAGGTTCAGATCAAAAATCAGGATGGCTTGATCTGCGACGCGACGATATTCATTCGCGAGATTCCAGGCGCTTTTGTTGTTGCTCCAATTGAATTCTGCCGTCCGCTTTCGCTTACCATCATCCAGAGCGATGCGATAGGTGCCCAGGTGAGCGAAGTTTTTGGGCGACTGGTAGTTTTCGTCGGAATCGAGAAAGTGAAGGTCATCCCACAATCCAAAAATCCGACCTAGCGCGGTGCTTGATAGTTCAATGGGCTCGACGATCGGCGTCTCTTCATTTTTTCGCTCGAACGTAATCTTGCCATGCCCGTGAGCGTCATGGTCGATCACGATGTGACCAACTAGGAAGTTTCGCTGCGTGAATTCCCAGCTGTAACGCGCACGATCCAACGTCATTTTCGCTGATTCGGCGCGCGGTTGAGCTGACGGCGATTCCATGGGACGGTCATTGCGCTTGGTTGAATCCTGTCCGACTGCCGACGGTACGGCGATTACCAGCAGCAGAAGCGCAAATGCAATTCCGGATCGCATAGGTTGCCAATTATTTTGAAGACGATTGCAGGGAGACGCAAGGAGAGTCGCTGCCGATGCGGGCCAGATAAACGACCCGCCGCTATTCAAATTTTACGGAAACCAGTTTCGAAACGCCGGCTTCTTCCATCGTCACGCCATAGAGCGCGCGCGCAGTTTCCATGGTGCGCTTGTTGTGCGTGATAACGATGAATTGCGTATTGGTCGACATCGAAACCACTTTGTTTGTGAACCGACCGATGTTGGCTTCGTCGAGCGGGGCATCGACTTCATCCAGCAGGCAGAACGGCGAAGGTCGATAATGAAAGATTCCGAGGACCAGTGCGAGTGCCGCCATGGCTTTCTCTCCACCGGAGAGAAGCAGAACATTCTGTAGACGCTTGCCCGGCGGTTGGGCCACGATGTCGATACCGGACTCAAGTTCGTCGTCCTGATCGATCAGGCTCATCTCGCCACGACCACCGCCGAACAGTTCCAAAAAGAGCGCGCTAAAGTTTTGATTGATCTTTTCAAACGCATCGCGGAATCGTTCCCGCGATCGCCGTTTGATTTCGCGCAGCGCTTCTTCCGTGGCGGCGATTCCCTTCGTGATATCGTCGCGTTGAATGGTCAGGAATGCCAGCCGTTCGTCTGCTCCGGCAAGCTCTTCCAGCGCCATCATGTTAACGGCGCCAAAGTTCTCAAGCCGATTACGTAAATCTTCAACCCGCGTACGTTCAGCTTCCAGATCGAATTCGGAATCAAGCGTCAATTCACGCGCAATTTCTTCCAGGCTTTGACTTAGTTCATGCTCGCAGGACTCCCGCACAAAGCTCACGCGGGCTGAAGCTTCCGCGCGTTGCACCTCGATCGCGGCGCGGGCATCGCGCGATGCTGCCGCTGTTCGATTCAACTCTGCTAACTCGTTGGCCAGCAAATCCGCTTGGCCGCGCGCGCCTTCCAACCGAGCTGTCGCCTCAGCGATCTGCTCATCTTCACGCGCCTTTTCTTGGTCAACGGTCGTTGCCAGTTGATCGATTTCCGCGATCGAACCCGTGAGAGTTTCGATGCGACTCGATGCCTCGGTCAGTTCCAGGTGGTGGCGGGCGACTCTGTTCGTCACCTCTTCGCGCTCAGTCTCGAGCCGTCGCAAGTCCGCGTTGGTTGAGCGCCGCCGCTCCGCGGCGCCCGCCGCCTCTGCGCGCTGTTGATTCAGCAGGTCACTCTCGGCTTCGGCATCGCGTCTGAATCCAGCGAGTACGGCAGTTGTTTGCTCGATGCGTTCCTGCGTCGCGCGCCGCATCTCCTCGGCGGACGCGGCTTCACCCAGGCTCTTGGCGCGGCTCTCTTCAATTTCGCGCTTTTCCTGATCCAGCCGTTCGCTGTCGTCGGTCACTACGCGCATGTGACGCTCGGCCCGCTCGATGTCGTGACGGAGAGTTTCAGCGGACATCTCTCGCGCCATTACCTCGCGCTCTTCACGCGCGATCGAAGCGTTCAGCAGCACGACTGATTCTTCCAGGCCGCTCAGACGAGCTTTGGCTTCAGTGACGGCCACTTCGGTGACGGTAAGCTCGGCGGCGAGATTGTTAACACGCGATTCGAGTTCTCGCAGTTCGCGCTTGAACGTAAGCAAGCCGGCGCCCTCTTCCAGTGCGCGGCCGTTGCCGGCGTTCACAAACTGGCCGCCCGCAACCCAGTCACCTTCGGTGGTTACGAACATATCGCCCGTCGCCAACGAGAGAGCGGTCGCATCGTCCAGCGTGTCGACGATGCGCGCGTTCATGCGCTCCGGCATCGTGCGTTCCAACAACCCCAGCAGTTGGCGGTCGATCCGAAGAATGTCAGCGAGTCGAGGACCGTCAATTCCCACCGGCACGTACTGGCGACGCTCGGGTGTAGTTTCGATCGACCGCAAGTAAGTTAGCTCATCGATATCGACGTCAGCTTCATCGCTGCCGCCGTGCAATCCGGTTACGAGAAAGTTCGCACGACCGGCACGATTGCTTTTCAACCAGGCGGCCGCCCGGATGGCATCATCCGGCGTTGGCACCAGAATCGATTGCAACGACGATCCAAACACGCCCTCCACCGCTCGCTCCCACCGCTCATCAACTTCGATCTTATCAGCGAGCGTTCCGATGAGATGAAAGTCTTCATTCTGATTTGCCGTGAAGGCTTCCTGTACCGCGAGCGAGTAATGCGCACGCCGATCGTCCAGTTCCTTAAAGCTTTCCAGCCGATGCAGCGCGCGCGAATGATCATCGCGCACTCGCGCCTGCTCGGCATCGCTATCAGCGACGCGTTCGTGGCCTTCGACCACCTCTTTGACCGCCGCTTGTCGTTCTGCCGTGAGACTAGCAAGCTTGGCGCGCGCCATCGCGATCTGCTCGCTAAGTCTCTCAAATTCAGTTTGGCGTTCGTGGTGCGCAGTTGTCGCCCGCTCGCCTTCGCGGGCCAAACCATCTGCCTGTTGCGAAAGTTTTTCGAGACTGTTTTCAAGTTGACGGGCTAGTTCATGCAAACGCTCAGCCGCAGCCGTGTGACGCAATAGTTCGGCGCGCGCCGATTCAATGTCATTCTCAGCATTTGCGACCAGCGCTAATTTCTGGGCATGGGATTCTTCGGCCGTCCGCAACCCCGCGGTCATCTGCTCATTTTCCGTGCTTAACTGTGCCTCGATGCCGCGCAGGCGCTCGAGTTCAGAGTCGATGACCAGTAACCGCGCGCTGAGCGATTCAACTTCTTTTTCAATTTCACTGCGACGCTTTGAGAGACCTTCTATTTGCTCTTCCTGGTAGACGCGTTCGCGCAGCCGCCGATCGCGTTGCAACGCCGCATCAGCCACGGCCGCGCGCACCTGCGCCAGTTCAGCTTCAAGTCCGCGCGCCTGCTGCGTTGCGGTGCGGCTGGATTCTTCGCGTTGAGTCAAGTCGGCCGTCAGTCGATGCTCTTCTTGAGTTGCCGCATTCAACTGAGCCTGACTCTGTTCCAGGAGAATGCTAAGGCTGCGATCCTCTGCGACGTACACCCGACGCAGCAATTCCCGCAGCTCTTCGCGAAGAATCCGATAGCGACGCGCCTTGGCTGCCTGGCGTCGCAGGCTGTTCACCTGGCGCTCAATTTCCGAAATGATGTCGGAGACGCGACTAAGATTAGAACGCGCCGACTCAAGTCGCGCTTCGGCCGCGCGTTGGCGCACCCGGAACTTGGTGATGCCCGCCGCCTCTTCAATGATGGTGCGGCGATCCATCGGCTTCGCCGAAAGGATTTGACCAATGCGGCCCTGTTCGATAATCGCGTAATGACCACCAGCTAAGCCCGTGCCCGAAAACAGATCCTGGATATCCCGTAGACGACAAGGACGATCGTTCAGGAGATACTCGCTCTCGCCGGATCGATACAGACGCCGAGTTACCGAGATGGATTCTCCCGATGCAAACTCAAGTGCAAGATTGCGACGCTGTCGCCAGTGACGATGATGCTTTGGTTTTGATTCAGCAACGGTGTCAGGAGCAGACGCCGCGTCGCCAGCGGGGGCGGTTGGATCAGATGATTCGCTTACTTCGAGCGGCGACGCCTCAATGCGTGATACTTCTGCGTCAACCAGCGCGCCGGGCTCGGTATTCACCGTTTCGGATTCCGATGCAGACTCTATTTCTTCGAAAGCCGCCGACTGCTGATCGATTTGCTCGAGCTGAGAATCGATGTCTTCGATGTCTGGTTCGGCTTCAATTACTTCGTCACGGACCAAATGAAGAACGACCTCAGACATTCCACTGGGCGGGCGGTTGCGCGATCCCTGAAAGATCACGTCTTTCATCTCGCCGCCGCGGAGATGCTTGACGCGCTGCTCACCCAAAACCCAGGCGATCGCGTCGGCGACATTGCTCTTGCCACAGCCGTTCGGCCCGACAATTCCAGTTATTCCGTCACCAGTGAAGATGAGGTCAGTATGGTCGGCAAAGGACTTAAAGCCCGTTATTTCCAGGCGCTTTAGCTTGAACATCGGCATCCGTCGTTTGATGCGGGGGGTGACGCCGAAGCTGGCACCAATAACGACCTTACGGGTACGTCACTATAGAGAGAAGCGTACGACATGTCAACAACAACTTGAGCTTATGGAGTTTAAGTAGTGGGAGACAGTAGCTTATCGGTTTGCCCGGTTTTGGCTTCTCAGGAGTGTCCTTTCTGCTCGAGCAGAACATTGATGCCCTGCCGCAATCCCGCGAGGTTCGTGGCCTGATAATTTACGAGCCGCGAATCGAGAAACACCGTTGGTGTACCGGTGACGCCGATGGCGCTGCCCCGCTGCATATCTGCGCTAATGCGTTGGTCGATCATGTTGCTGCCCAGATCGTTAGTGAACTGGTCGATCTTGAGACCGAGCTGTTTCGCATAATCGACGAACACCGGCCTGGGGTCTTCCAATTCAGACCATTCCTTTTGATTGCGATAAAGCCGGTCGTGCATTTCCCAAAACTTGTTTTGATTGCGCGCCGCTTCGGCAGCATGCGCCGCCATGAGCGCATTCTTATGAATTTTCACTAACGGGAAATGATGAAAGACGATCTGCACCTGGTTGCCGTACTCCTTCTCGATCTCTTTGAGTTCCGGATAAAGCTGGCCGCACGGCGGACATTGATAGTCACCGTACTCTTCAAGCACCACGGGCGAACTGACTTTCACGTTGGGTTTGGTCGCACCCGCGGTGTCGGTAGGTTGGGGTTGGCTTTGCGCTGAGTTATTTGTTGCGGCCCGAGGGTCGGTGACGTCAGACGCAAAGGTTGAATTTGAATTCGCGGTCGTCGTGCCACTTCGCTTCCACAGGAACAATCCAACGCCGAGGGCGATAACTAAGACCGCAATGATGATGACGAACGGTAGTGACTTCTGCATGAGTTTATGAATGAACTGCGACGCGCGGCATTTCTTTTCCGTCGCCGCCTTCCGCCGGCGTTAAGACTCGTAATGGCTCCGGCCATTCGACCGCGGGAATCGAGTCCGGCCCAAACCGCGGATCGCGTCCGCGACCTTTTTCTCGCAAAGCTTTCAGAACTTTTTCCGGTGTGATCGGAACTTCATCGATACGGACGCCGATCGCATTGTAAACCGCGTTCGCAACTGCGGGCGGCACCGGCAGCAACGGCCCCTGGCCAACTTCTTTCGCACCGAACGGTCCGTTCGGATCCGGATCTTCGATCAAGTAGGTCTTCACGTCGCACATCTCCAAAGTCGTCGGGCTCTTGTATTCGAGCATCGACGGGAACTTATGTACGGCATTCCGATTCGCCCGATAGGACATCTCTTCCATCAGGATCTCGCCCAAGCCCATGTAGACGCTGCCTTCGACCTGACCCATGACGAGCACCGGATTGATCGACTTGCCGATGTCGTGCGCGATCCAAACTCGTTCGACGGTGACGATGCCGGTCAGCGGATCAACGTCGACTTCCGCGACCGCGGCTGAATAGCTGTAAGCCGGCGATGGTCCAACTCCGGCGCCTTTGTATTTGCCGGGCGAGCGCGGCGGCGTATACGAACCGACCGTGCCAATCGTGCCGAATTTGGATTCGGCCAGCACCACCGCCTCGGCGAACGTCACACCAACTTCGGGATTCTCGACGTCGAACGCTCGTCGCTCCGCGAACGAAACGTTTTCGATCGGCACTTTGAGTTTTTCCGCGACTGCGATCGTCAACAATTCCCTGGCCCGTTCGGCGGCTTGAATAGCCGCGTTGCCGGTCATCAAAGTCACGCGACTCGAATAGCTGCCTAGATCGACAGGCGTAAGATCGGTGTCAGCGGTAACGACCCGAATATCAAAAGGATCGATTCCAAGAATTTCTGCCACGATGTAAGCGAGGATCGAATCCGATCCCTGACCAATATCGGTTGAACCGCACATGACACAGACGCCGCCTTGCCTGTCGAGGCGCAACTGCACGCCCGATTGCGGCATGTTGTTCCAGTAGATCGGCAGACCCGCTCCGCAAATATACGACGAACAGGCAATGCCGATGCCTCTACGAGGGTGCGGAGTCTGGAGTGCCGAGTGCGGAGTTGACCATAAGAACTTTTCTTTCCAGTTGGCGCCCTCGACAACCTTATCGATGCACGCGCCCAGACCCATGCTGCCGATGCGCAGATAATTCGCGGTCACTGAATTCGCCGGGACTAAATGCTGACGACGCATTTCAGCCGGATCGAGATTTAGTTGTTCTGCAATCTTGTCGAGATGCACCTCCAGCGCATAACGCGGCTGTGGCGTTCCGTGACCACGCTTTGGACCGCACGGAGGTTTGTTGGTGAACACTCGTGCACCTTGAAACTTATAGCGCGGGACATCATACGTAACTGTTTGCAAAGCCCCGGTGTAGAAGGTGCTCGCTACGCCGTAACTGCCATACGCTCCTCCGTCAAGGAACGATTTGAAATGCATCGCCGTGATCGCGCCGTCTTTCTTCACGCCGGTTTTCACTTGCATCAGCACCGGATGGCGACCGCGATGGCAATAAAAGACTTCTTCGCGCGTCAGCGTGCACTTCACCGGGCGTCCGGTAATCATCGCCAGCTTGCTGACCACAACTTCGTGATTGAAAGGGTCACTCTTGCCGCCAAAGCCGCCGCCGTTCGGCGTGGCAATCACACGGATGTGACTTGCCGGAATTCCGAGGACCTTCGTCAGCGCGCGATGAACGTAGTGCGGTGTCTGCGTCGAACTCCACAGCGTCAGCTTCTCATCCGCGTCGAAGTGAGCGACCGCAGCGTGTTGCTCCATCGGCAGATGCGTGTTGCCTTCGTAAAAGAAAGTATCTTCGCGAACTAGATCCGCTTCCGCAAACCCCTCGTCAACCTCGCCGAATTCGAGCGAGACCTTTTTGTGAACGTTGCCGCCATCGCCGTAGTCATGAATGCGTGGCTCATCGATGAGCAAGCCTTCTTCGATCGAGGTGATGGTTTGCAACGTCTCATACTCGACTTCGATCAGGTTCATCGCGTCAAAGGCGACGTCCTCATCGATCGCCGCCACGGCAGCGACGGGATCGCCCACGAAGCGAACCTTGTTTATGCAGAGGGCATGCTCGTCCTGACTGACCGGGAGAATGCCGTACGGAATCGGAAAGTCTTTTCCGGTGACGATTGCCAACACGCCCGGCAACGCCAACGCTTTCGATACATCAATTTTCTTGATTAGCGCATGTGGTTCGTGACTGCGGAGAATCTTGCAGGCGAGCATGCGCGGCAGAACTATATCGTCGGCAAACTTCGTCTGGCCGCTGCACTTCGCGCGCGCATCAACCTTGCGAAAGGGCCTACCAACTACGTTGAGCTTTTCGCTGCTGCCGTTAGTTGTCATTCTAAAATCAACCACAGATGAACGCAGATTTACACGGATAGAAAATCGATTGGAAACGGTGAAAAGTCAGTTTCTTATCTGGGTAATCCGTGTTCATCCGTGGTTGGTTCTACTCCAATCCGTACAAACTCTCGCGCGGCAATTCCATGTCTTCCCCACGCATTCTCGCTGCCGCTAACTCGACCGCTTCGTAGATCTTGATGTAGCCGGTACAGCGGCAGAGATTTCCTGACAGTGCCTCTTTGATTTCATCACGCGAAGGCTTCGGCGACTTTTCAATCAACTCTTTCGCCGCCAGCAGGAATCCGGGCGAGCAGTATCCACATTGCGCCGCGCCGAGATCCGCAAAAGTATCCTGCAATGGATGCAGCTTGCCGTGTTCGGCCATGCCTTCGATCGTCGTCACTTCACGGGCTTCGGCGTCCAATCCCAGCATCAAGCAAGAGAGAATCGATTTGCCGTCGACCAGGACCGTACACGTGCCGCACTCTCCCAACTCACAGCCATGCTTCGTTCCAGTCAGAGCCAAATCTTCGCGTAGGACTTCGAGCAGTGTCTTGTGCGGCGCGAAGGCGACTTCTGTCGATTCGCCGTTAAGCCGCAATGAAATGTGAGCTTTCTTCATCAAGCGTTTGCGCCCACCTGCTTTTCTGTGGCACCCAACACAACGTTATCAATCAGGCGCGTCTTTCCAATAAAAACTGCGAGCGACAGAAGCGCCGCTCCATCGTCGATGCGATCGAGAGTTTCCAAAGTATCAGCATCATTCAGCGAAATGTAATCGATCTTCGCCCGCGGCTCACTTTCGATAATGGCACGCGCAGCCTCGATTAATCGCGATGCCGAGCGCTCACCCTCGCTATACGCGGCGCTCGCTTTCGTTAGCGCCTGGTTGAGTACCTGCGCGGCGCGGCGGTCTTCATCGCTGAGATAACTATTTCGAGACGACATCGCCAGCCCAGACTCTTCGCGCACAATCGGCGCGACTACAACTTCAGTCTTAAAGGAAAGATCACGGACGAGACGTTTAATCACAATGGCCTGTTGCGCATCTTTTTGTCCGAAGAAAGCAAAATCGGGCCGCACGATATTCAGCAGGATGGTCACCACCGTCGTGACGCCGCGAAAATGGCCGCGTCGAGCCGCACCCTCGAGCTTATCGGTTAATCCCTCAACGGTGACGTAAGTGGAAAAGCCGTCTGGATAAATTTCTTCGACCGTCGGCGCGAAAACGTAGTCGACGTTGTACTCGGCAAGCAAGCCGGCGTCGCGCGTCAAGTCGCGCGGATAAGCCTTGAAGTCTTCGGCTGGGCCAAATTGCGTGGGATTTACAAAAACTGAAACGACCACGACGTCGCACAACGCGCGCGCTTCATGAATCAGGCTGAGGTGACCTTCATGCAGCGCTCCCATCGTTGGCACAAAGCCGATGGTGCGGTTCTCTTCCTGACGAAGTTTACGCGCAACAGACATCATCCGTTTGCGTCTATTGATGACTTCCATTTACTTGTGAATAGTAAATCGTAAATCGGGAATAGAAAAATACCGTGAAAAGCAAGCGAGTCTCGTGCTAGATCCAATCGTTCTAAGTACGATTCACGATTTGCGATCCACGGCTTTCTTAAGCTCAAGCTCTTCCGCGGCTTCGGCAGGCAACCCATAACTTTCGGCATCGGAAGGATAAGTTCCGTTGCGCACATCCTCGGCCCAGCGGGTGACAGCATCAGTGATCGTCTCGCGGAGGTTCGCGTATTCGCGGACAAAACGCGGCAGCTTGCCGAAGGCCATTCCCAATAGATCATGAAAGACGAGTACCTGAATGTCACATTGAGCGCCTGCGCCGATCCCAATCGTCGGCACCTTCACCCTCTCTGTGATCATTTGGGCTATCTCGCGCGGCACCAATTCAAGTACGATCGCAAAGACACCGGCATCTTCGAGTGCATACGCATCATCAAGCAGCCGGCGCGCGGCGTCAGCCGTCTTGCCCTGGACTCGATACGCACCGAGCTGATTGATCGACTGCGGCGTCAGACCGATGTGGCCCATCACGGAAATCTCTTCGTTCACCAAACGCTTTACTAACTTGACGCGCTTCAACCCACCTTCGAGCTTGACGGCCTCAGCCTCGCCTTCTTTCACCAGTCGCAACGCAGCACGCACCGTATCATCCGCGCCGGTATGAAATGACCCATAGGGCATGTCCGCGACCAACAACGCGCGCTCGACGCCGCGCCGCACGGCCTTCACGTGTATCAGAATCTCTTCAAGCGTTACCGGCACAGTGTTGCCATATCCCAACACCACATTGCCGAGACTGTCACCGACCAGAATGATGTCGATTCCTGCTTCATCGACGATGCGTGCGGTTGGATAGTCGTAAGCCGTCAGGCAGACCAATTTCTCGCCTCGCTCTTTGCTGGCTCGCAGCGACGGCGCACTCACCTTCTCTGGGCGCTCAGGTTTGAGATATGGCATAGGTCGCTTCTCTACCTTTGTGAACTAGTGGACTTGCATACTTAGATCTTCTGGAACGCGAGTCATTGCTAAGCCTCATTATAGCGGGAAAACTCAGCACGGGAAAACGGCTCTTTCATCGCGTGAGATTACCGAAAATCGCTGGTCAAGAGAATGCTTGATCTTGAAAACGCGTTGTTTCAGCATGGCTCAGCAGGCCTAATACACCGGGATCTGGTTTGGCGAATCTTCGTTGAAGGACCGCGCGGACGAAAAGACTACTACGCCGGCAAGCAGGGCAAACTGATCGATAATCCCTACTGAAATTGCGCGCATTTCAACTGCTCACTATAATCGCGCCCGTGAGTCCATCTTCAAATCGAACTCCGCAATCTCTGAGCGGCCTCCTGTTGCCGATTACGACCCCGTTCGAGACGGATGGGGCAATCAACACAGCAGGTCTAACTTCCAATATTGAGAAATGGAATCGCATCGGCATCACCGGTTACGTCGTGCTCGGCTCGACCGGCGAGCGCGTGAACCTCGATGAGCGCGAATATCTACAAGTAATCGAAACCGCGCGTAATGCAGTGCCCGAATCGAAGACATTCATCGTCGGCGCTGGACAGCAGAGCACTCACACTACTATTGAAGAAATCAAAAGCGCCGCGGCCGCTGGAGCGGAGGCAGTGCTGGTTATTACGCCGCACTACTATCGTTCAGCAATCACGCAAGAAGCTTTGGTCGATCACTACACCGCCGCCGCCGACGCTTCGCCGGTTCCGCTCATTCTTTACAGCATGCCCGATTTGACTGGCATCAAGATTGAGCCGGAAACGGCCGCGCGTCTGAGCGCACACGAAAACATCATCGGGATGAAAGACAGTTCAAACGACACAGACGGTTTTCGCAAAACAGTCGCGATGGTCGCCGACGATTTCGCGATGATGATTGGCAACGGAACTGTATTCAACGAATCGCTGCAAGGGGGAGCACGCGGTGGCATTCTCGCCGTCGGCTGTTGCGCGCCCGAAATTTGCCTGGAAATTTATCGCGCCCACCACGCGAGAGATTCGCAACGTGCAGCCGCGCTGCAGGAACTGCTGGCGCCACTGGCCCGCGCCGTCACCAAGACTTACGGCATCGGTGGACTGAAAGCGGCGCTCGAAGTCGCCGGCTATATCGGCGGTGAGGTGCGCGCGCCGCTGAGACGTCCCAGTCAGGACGCGATTGCTGAGATTGCTTCACTGCTTCGCGCTGCGTCGCAAGTGGCTGCTTCTCACGCCTAGCACTCCGCAACACTCCCCGCGTAAAATGCTCGCACAGGAGCATTCCCCAAATTGAGCACCGCTGAAACTGCCTGTCACGCTACGCCTGAACAAGCCGGACTCCGCGTAGCAAAGCTCTCCTTCGATCAGATTCCAGGTCAAAGCAAACTATTTCTTGACTACCTCCGTGACCCGATCGCGTTGCGCCATTTCTATCCGGAGGCGGTCAAAAGTCCTGTCGACTTGATCGAACGTCGTGAACGCGTCCTGGCTAACTACAAGGCCGATCGCACGACTGTATGCGACGCGCTGGAGCGCTTGAATCGTGCGTGGGGCGCGGGCGAGCAAACACTCACCCACATTCGCACGCTCCGCGAACCGGACTGCATTGCGGTTGTCTCGGGACAGCAGGCCGGATTATTCGGTGGGCCGCTCTACACAATCTACAAAGCTCTGTCAGCGATCAAACTCGCCGAATGTCTATCGCTGCGCGGCTTGAAAGCCGCTCCCGTATTTTGGATCGCAACCGAGGATCATGATTTTGCGGAAGTCGCGTCGGCCGAATTCATTAATCGCGATTGCCGATTGGGTAGTGTCACCGTTTCCGAAAACATCCACCGCGAAGGCGCTCCCGTCGGGCTGGCAACACTCGATAATTCGATCGAGCAAACCACCGGCGACCTGCTGAATGCTCTCCCCCAAAATGAATTCAGCGAAAATGTCGCAGCTCTGGTGCGCGACTCTTATCGATCGAACACTGGATTCGGAAATGCATTCGCTTCGATATTGATGAAGCTCACGCGAGAGCGCGGATTGATTCTGCTCGATCCGCTCGATTCAGAATTGAAAAGGCTTGCTGCGCCATTGTATGCCGAAGCTGCCCGGCGCGCGCCGGACATCGCGAACGCAATCGTCGAGCGCAGTCGCCAACTTATCGAAGCGGGCTATCACGCGCAGGTAACGCCGTCCGAAGATTCGTTTCCGCTGTTTCTGCACGACGAAACGGGGAGGCGCCAGGCATTGTCTCGGACTTCGGCGGGAAATTATCGGACGAAGAGTAATGGGAAAGCCCACTCGATTGACGAGCTCGCTGAGCTGGCTCAACGTGAGCCTTGGCGCTTCAGTCCGAACGTAACTCTCCGCGCGGTCGTTCAGGATTATCTGCTGCCCACAATCTGTTATTACGGAGGGGCCGCTGAGATTGCCTACTTCGCGCAAACGTCAGAGGTTTACCGAATTCTTAATCGACCAGTGACGTCGATCCTGCCGCGCGCTAGTCTCACGTTTGTCGAGAAGCACACGTGGCGATCGCTCGAACGCCATGGCCTTCGCTTCACAGATTTTTTTGCCGGTCCGGATCACGTGGCCGCGCGAGTCGTCGCGGAACATCTCGGTAAAGACACCGCCCAGACATTTGATCATACGACTGAGACGTTTCGTCACGAGCTGGATAAGCTTCAGGAGCAATTGCGTCGCGTCGATCCCACTCTAGCGGACGCTTTGGATAAGGGCCGTCGCAAAATCAATTATCAAATTGACGGATTGCGAACACGATTCAACCGGTCGCAAGTCGCCCGTGATGAGGCAGCCAATCGTCAGATTGAACATGCGTTCGATTTGCTCTACCCGATGAAGGCGCTACAGGAGCGCCACGTCAATATCACCTCTTTCATTGCGCGGCATGGATTCTATTTTGTCGATTGGATATTCGATGCGATTGAATTGGAATCCAATGAACACCAAGTCGTTTATCTGTGAAGATGTTAGGTGCTAGATATTAGATGTTAGGATAAGATGACTGCTCCAGCACCCATCAAGAGTCACCGTGATTTGATCGTTTGGCAGAAGGCCATGGATCTTGTGGAGGCCGTTTATGGCGCCATCTAACACCTAGTATCTAACATCTGCTTTTATGTCCAAGATTCGCGTACTCCCAGATCACATCTCAAACCTGATCGCCGCCGGTGAAGTGGTCGAACGGCCTGCGTCAGTTGCTAAAGAACTAGTTGAGAACGCGATCGACGCGGGTGCGACGCGCATCGTCATTGATGTTGAGTCGGGCGGACGAAGGCTGCTGAAAATCACCGACGATGGCGAAGGCATGTCTCGCGACGATGCAATTCTCGCTTTTGAAAGACATGCCACGTCGAAGATCAGAAAGGCTGAGGATCTCGCCGCTATCGGCACGCTCGGTTTTCGCGGTGAAGCGCTGGCTTCAATCGCATCGGTCGCACGTATTGATTTGACTACTTGCACCGAAGATGCCGCGGCGGCCACGCGCGTAGTCATCGAAGGTGGCCGCATGCGCGATGTCAAGGATGCGGCCCATCCACGCGGAACCACGATCGGCGTGAGAGATCTTTTCTTTAACACACCGGCGCGCCGTAAGTTTCTACGTTCAGAAGCCACCGAGAGTTTTCATCTCACTAATCTGGTCACGCATTATGCGCTCGCGCATCCGGAAATCGCGTTCACCTTGACCAACAACGGTCGCGAGACTCTGCGGGTGGCGCCGGCCAGGGACACGCGTGAACGTGCCTATCAGATTTTCGGCGCTCAGCTTCTCGACGGTTTGCTTGAGGTCAACAATGCAGTCAGCGAAACCACTGAAACCAGCTTCTCGCTTCCCCAAATTGCGCGCGTTCGCGGCTTTGTTTCGGCGCCGCGCGAGCGTCGTACCTCGCGAGACGCTCAGTTTCTCTTTGTTAACGGTCGCTTTGTGCGTGATCGCCTGGTCGGACGCGCGCTTTCCGAAGGCTATCGATCTATTCTGCCGCATGGTGTCTATCCGATCGCATTGCTTTTCATCGATGTGCCGCTCGAGGAGGTTGACGTGAATGTGCATCCCGCGAAGACCGAAGTGCGATTCCGCCGCGCGGCTGCCGTTGCTGATGCAGTGCGCGAAGCTGTGCGCGCAGGCTTGGCCAGCGCGGGCTACGCACCCACCGTAGACGTCCGTGATCGAACGATCGTGATCGACGATGTCGGAGAGGATGACAAAGAAGCGGGCCCCGCAACTCAAGTGGAAACTGCGCCACCCAGCATCGACGCCGCTCGGCGCTCACTTAATTTACCGGCTCAACCGCAACAGGAACGTATCGCCTTTGCGACGGCCCGAGCCCAGGAACCAATCGCTGCAAACGCTGCGCTCACGCCCGCTCCGCAAGTCGCGGCTTCTGAAGTTGTGCCGATCGACTTGGTGACCGCTCCCACTCCGACGGAAGAAGTCTTTACTGCGGTTGACCTATCAACTACGGTCAGTGAGATCAAAGCGTTCCCCGATCTCCCGCCCCTCGATTCCGCGATCAGGTTCGTGCGCGAAGCCACCGTCGAATCTTTATCGGCGAACATTCGACCGCTTGGCCAACTCGACGAGAGTTTCATTATTGCCACGGATGACGACGGGTTGCTGCTGATCGATCAGCACGTGGCTCATGAGCGGGTACTGTTCGACAAGTATCGAACGCTTGAAGCTGCGCGCAAACCGGAATCCCAGCAAATGCTAATTCCCGAGACTTTCGATTTGACGCCGGCCCAAGCCGCGGCATTCGACACAGTCGCCGACGAGTTGGAGAGCTACGGTTT
>JACXTT010004516.1_pt1 | contig 20644 bp, 18 predicted proteins | sample 9270951 | NCBI WGS metagenome assembly JACXTT01 (sample SAMN15532306, study PRJNA645909) | rock metagenome | isolation source: weathered quartz diorite | place: Puerto Rico | collected 2017-06-21
TTGTGCTTCGACAATACCTTCGTGATCGCCGCCGTCAACGTCGTCTTGCCATGGTCGATGTGTCCGATCGTCCCCACGTTGCAGTGCGGCTTGGTGCGGTCAAATTTCTCTTTCGCCATTTCCTAGCTCCGTCTTGTATGGCGCAGGCGATCTCACCCGCGGCCTTTCCTTCTATCTCTTGGTGTTGCCCTGCGCCCGCCCGATAATCTCGTCTGCGGCGCTGCGCGGCACTTCTTCATACCGCGCGAAGTGCATCGAGTACTCGGCTCGGCCCTGCGTGCTCGAGCGCATGTGCGTGGCGTATCCAAACATTTCCGCCAACGGCACAATGGCCTTAATTACCTGCGAGCCGGCGCGATGCTCCATACCTTCGATCCGCCCGCGTCGCGAACTCAGGTCACCCATGATCACTCCGGCGTAATCTTCCGGCGTAACGACTTCTACGGCCATCACCGGTTCCAGCAGAACCGGAGACGCCTTGCGGGCGGCTTCCTTGAAGGCCATCGATCCGGCGATCTTGAACGCCATTTCATTCGAATCGACGTCGTGATAGCTGCCGTCGTAGAGAATGGCCCTCACGTCCACCATCTCGTAACCGGCCAGGACACCGCCTTCCATGGCTTCCTTGATTCCCTGATCGATGGGCTTGATGAATTCCTTGGGCACCGAACCGCCCACAACCTCGTTCACAAACTCGTAACCCTTGCCCGGTTCATTGGGTTCGAGTCGAATCTTGGCGTGTCCGTACTGGCCGCGGCCGCCGGTCTGGCGGATGTACTTGCCTTCGGCTTCCGACTTCTTGCGGATGGTTTCCCGGTAAGCCACTTGCGGCTTGCCCACGTTGGCTTCGACCTTGTACTCGCGCATCATGCGGTCGACGATGATTTCAAGATGAAGCTCGCCCATGCCGCTGATGATGGTTTGTCCGCTGTCGGGGTCGGTATGAACCTTGAAGGTGGGGTCTTCCTGGGCCAGCTTCGAAAGAGCCATGCCCATTTTTTCCTGATCGGCCTTGGTCTTGGGTTCGACCGCCACCGAGATCACGGGAACGGCGAATGTGATCGACTCGAGCGCAATGGGATGCTTTTCGTCGCAGATGGTGTCGCCGGTAGAAACATTTTTCAGGCCAACCGCGGCGCAGATGTCGCCCGCCAGAATCTCGTTGATGTCTTCGCGCTTGTTGGCATGCATCTTGAGCAAGCGGCCAATTCGCTCCGTGCGGCCGCGGCCCGAATTCAACACGGAATCGCCGGACTTGAGCTGACCGGAGTAGACGCGGATAAAGGTCAACTGGCCGACGAAGGGGTCGGCCATGATTTTGAAGGCAAGAGCGGAAAATGGATCGCTGTCAGCCGGCTTGCGGGTAATGGTCTCGCCGTTGTCGGGATTTGTGCCCGTGGTGTCACCCAGGTCGAGCGGCGACGGCAGATAGTCCACCACCGCATCGAGCAGGGGCTGCACACCTTTATTCTTGAAAGCCGTGCCCACCACCACCGGAAAGACCTTCAGCGCAATGGTCGACTTGCGCAACGAAGCCCGCAGTTCCACGGCGGAAATAACCTCGCCTTCGAGGAACTTGTGCAGCATCTCGTCGTCATTCTCTGCGACTGCCTCAACCAATTGGGTGTGGAAGGCTTCCGCCTTTTTTTGCAGTTCGGCGGGAATTTCGCCAGTGATGTACTCGGCGCCGATGGTGTCATCCTGCCAGACAATCGACTTCATCTCGATGAGATCGACCACGCCCCTGAATTTGTCTTCCTGACCGATGGGGATTTGAATCGCGACGGGCTTGGCATTGAGTCGCTTGCGGAGGGTATCGACGGCATGCTCGAAATCTGCACCCATCTTGTCGATCTTGTTGATGAAACAGATGCGCGGGACGCCGTACTTATCGGCCTGACGCCAGACCTTCTCGGATTGCGGCTGCACCCCGTGGACCGCGTCAAACACCGCTACCGCGCCGTCGAGAACGCGCAACGACCGCTCCACCTCGGCGGTGAAATCCACGTGTCCCGGAGTATCAATAATATTGATGCGAATGTCGCGCCAGGTGCAGGTGGTGGCGGCAGAGGTGATGGTGATGCCGCGCTCCTGCTCTTGCTCCATCCAGTCCATGGTCGCAGTGCCTTCGTGGACCTCTCCGATGCGATGCGTCTTGCCCGTATAAAACAGGATGCGTTCGGTCGTAGTGGTCTTGCCGGCATCGATGTGCGCCATGATGCCGATGTTTCTGCACCGCTCTAATGGGACTGTTCTGGACACAGCTTTTTTCTTCTCTTCCTTGCGAGACTCTTGTTCGCCGGCGATGTTGGTACCGGTACTCAAAACTTCACCTTTGACGTCGAATTCGTGATTCGAGGAATCGGGTCCACGGAAAACCCGCGGCGCCCGCCCCTTACTGCAATCGCACACTTCCCTTCAAACTTGGCTACCAGCGATAGTGAGCGAAGGCCTTGTTGGCTTCCGCCATGCGATGCACGTCTTCCTTCTTCTTGATGGCCGCGCCACGATTGTTGCTGGCATCGAGCAATTCGTTGCTCAACTTATCGACCATGCCCTTTTCCGCACGCCCGCGCGAGTAGGTGATCAGCCAGCGAATCGCCAGCGAAGTGCGCCGGTCAGCGTTCACTTCCACCGGAACCTGGTAGTTGGCGCCGCCAACCCGCCGGCTCTTGACCTCGAGCAGCGGCTTGGCGTTTTCCACCGCCTTCTTGAACAGCTTCAGGGCCTCGTCGCCGCCCTTCTGCTGGAGCTTGGTCAGCGCTTCGTAAAAGATGCCCTCCGCCGTGCTCTTCTTGCCCTGCCACATCATGGAGTTGACGAACTTCGTCACCAGATCGGATCCGTACACCGGATCGTTCTCCACTTTCCGCTTGGCGATATATCCTTTTCGAGGCATGTAAGCTTCTAGCTCCTGGCTTCTAGCTGTTGGCTCTCACCCGTCAGCTTTCAGCTCAACCCTTTCGATCGAACTCTGCAAACTCTTGCCAATTGCTCGCCGCTTCGACGGTAAGAATTCTGCCGTTGGTCAACGACCAATGACGAACCGCCCATCACGATTCCTAGGCCTTCGGTCGCTTGGCTCCGTACTTCGAACGACTCTGCTTGCGGCCGGCGACGCCTACCGCGTCCAGCGTGCCGCGAATTACGTGGTAGCGGACCCCGGGGAGATCCTTCACCCTGCCGCCGCGGATCAGCACAATCGAGTGCTCCTGCAAGTTGTGGCCAACCCCTGGAATGTAGGTTGTCACTTCGATCCCATTGGTGAGGCGGACGCGAGCGACCTTGCGCAGGGCCGAGTTCGGTTTCTTGGGGGTCTGGGTGTAGACGCGTGTGCAAACACCACGCTTCTGCGGACACCCCTGCAAGGCGGGACTAGCCGTCTTGTACCGCGGCCGCTTGCGGCCGCTACGCACCAGCTGGTTAAAAGTAGGCATACTTGATTCCTGTCCACTTCCGGCCCTCTTCCATCGGTGGCCCACAAACACGCACCGATGCGAAGAACGGCCGCTCCTGCGATTCCCTGCATTCTCAAGGGCTGGAAGGCGGATACGCCTACCATATTTCTCCCGGCATCCAAAACACCGGTGAGAGATTTCGGTATCCCGTTCGGACTAAACGCCGCCGACGGTGGCACCAGGCCCGCACGTTTTCGTCCGGGAGTTGCTCCGTTTCGTCAGCACTGCCCCGCATAGCCTTTCAACGGGTGAAAGGTAAGCGCAGGGCGTTTCAGCGAGGGCGACTCGGGCGCGTATTGTGCCCGGAGACGTGCACTGCTAAAGCTCAACTGCCTTGTTCGGGGTCTTTCCACACACGAACTAGCGTGCGGACCAGAATCCACCGCCTACAGGTAAGCCAGACTTAGCTCGCGGAACCTTACAAATATAGCAACTCGCGCGACACATCGTCAATGCCCGTCTGTTGCATCAGACGGTGAAGTGCGGAATGTTGCGGAATGGATGAGTTGAGGGAGTTTGAAATTGATGACTTGGGAAGCAAATTTCCTGAATTCGTAGACTCGACAATTCGTAAATGGGCCGCGTTCAGGATGGCGCCCGTGGGCTCGCACGCCCATCATCGGCGCAACTTGCTGAAAAAAATTCTAGCCTCTACACTGAGGGCTTTCCAGAAACGCCACGCAGCTCGCCCCGTGAATGCACTGGGCGGGGAGGATTAATGGGTAGGTCGTCGGGTCTCGTCGGGTTCGCGTTCCTCTGCATCATGAGTACCCTGCTCGCCGCTCTGACCGGCTGCAGCAGCAGCAGCCCTACCAAGAATACGAATTTTCCCGCCCCGGCCAAGATTGTTCTATCTCCCGCGACGACAGTCTCGCTCGACGTGGGCAGCACAACTCAGACCTTTACCGCGACCCCCCAGAACAACAAGGGGGCGACAATCACCACTCCCGTTTCCTTTTTGTCGAGCAATACTTCCGTTCTCACCATCGCCAGCAACGGGTTGGCCTGTGCCGGCACCTGGGATTCACTTACTACGCCGCAGATCTGTACCCCTGGCCCAGTTGGCGTAGCCGAGGTCACCGCCACATCACACGGGATCAGCAGTCCGCCGGCGACCGTATACGTACACCAGCGTATCGACAGCGTCGCCATCAGTCTGGTGCCTGGGCAGACACTGCCGCCCGGTCCGTGCTTTTCGAAGAGCCAGATCGTGCAATACCAGGCCACGGCGTTGAGCCGCGGCCTGGATATCACTGCCAGTGTAGGACCGTTTAACTGGCAGGCGTTAACGCCCGGGGTAGCCACGCTCCAGATCGCGAGCGTCAGCACGCCGGTGAGCGGACTGTTGCCGGGGCAGATGGAAGCAACCGCCGATACTCCCGGTGTAACTTCATTGTTTGCCAGCGTCGGCAACGTGAATAGCCAAACGTTGGAGTTCAATACGTGTCCGGTGCAATCGATTGCGCTCGACATCAACGGAAGTAGCGTCAATTCCTTCAACGTCACCTCGGGCAGCGGGAAGACGATCACCGCCACAGTTGTCGACACCCTAGGAAACACGATTACCGGCGTCCCCTTGACATGGAGTTCGTCGCAGCCGGCAACTGTGACCGCGAGCAGTGCCGGAGTGGTAGGAACGACCAAGGCTGGTGGCGCGAGTGTAATCGCTTCCTGCACGCCCCCGACTTGCAACATCGGGCTGCAACCTCTCCTGCCGATTTATCCCGAGAGCGCAATCGGGGTGTTGGTCGCCCCCTCTTCGTCCACGACGACGCAGCCGACCAACACCATCTACGTCTCAAGCACGGGTGTTGCCGCGAATTGTGCCACCACCACCGGTTGCCTCAGCACCCTGGTTCCGATTACTGCCCCAGCGAACACGGCGGGTACGGCGGTCAACCTGCCATCGACGCCGAATTCTCTGGTGTTCGACCGCACAACCACCGGGAAAGCGTATTTGGGGACGGACTTCGGGTTTCTGGGAACCCGGGGTCTCATGGTTGTTACTGCGGGCAGTCCGCCGACCGTCGCGCAGTTCAAGGGAGTCACCGGAAAAGTACTGGCCGTCTCACCCGACGGCAAAAAGGTGGTCATTTCCGACACGAAGTCTTCCCCCAATCAGGTCTTCGTTTTCGACACCACGACCACCACCTCCGTTGCCTTGCCGATCGCCGGCGCGATGGCAGCCGATTATTCCCCCGACAGTCTGAAGGCCTACATCGTTGCCGGAAGCACACTTTACGTCTACTCCACGCTTGCGGCCCTAAAGGCTGTCCCGCTCGGGGCCGCAGCCAACGACGTTTCCTTTCTGGCTAACGGCGCCTTCGCCTATCTAGCCGGGGGCACCACACCCGGAGTTACCATACACACCACCTGCACCGACGCGCTGGCTGCCACGGTCAGCACTCCCCAGACGCCGGCTTTCTTAAAGACCCTGCTCAACGGCCTCCAGGTCTTGGCGGTGGACCCACCGGGGGTCGACGTCATCAACGTCAATACGACGCCGATCGGCTGCTCGCCGCCCATAAGCAACACAGTGCAATCGTTTAATCTGGGCCAGGGTAGTTTTGTGCCGGTGCAATTGATCCTCTCTCAGGACGGCACCCGGGCTTATATCCTGGCCAGCACCCTGGGCAGCGTTCTGGTTTTTAGCGTGGGCGACCAGACCTCTTCGGCGATTCCCTTGGCGGGGGATGCTATCCCGGTCCAGGGTTCGCTCACCCCTGACGGGAACCGCCTTTACATCGTCGCTACGGACGGCCAGGTGCATGTGCTCGACACCCAAACCGGGGGCGACGTGAAGCAGATTTCATTCCCTACGGACGCCACGAACTTACAGGCAGGCCTTTGCATAGGAACGACGATTACATGCAATCCCGATTTGATTGCGGTGAAACCCTAAGCAGTCGTCGGTGGATCGTCGTTGGCGGTTGGTCGCGCGGGGAATCGGGGAGTGGGCCGGTTTACCGTTGCTAGGCTTTCGCCTTTTCGAGTTCCTTACCCACGCTGTCCAGCACGCCGTTAATGAATTGCACCGACTCAGGGCTGGAAAACTTGCGGGCAATTTCTAAGGCTTCATTGATCACCACGGCGCGGGGAGTGTCAGGAAAGCCTAGCAACTCCGCGACTGCCCCGCGCAACAGGTTACGATCTACGGCAGCCATCCGTTCCATGCGCCAGTGTTCGGCGTGGCCTTCGATGAGCCCGTCGATTTCAGTAGCCCGGCTGGTCGCCACCCGGAACAGGTCTTCTGCGAAATCCCGCACGTCGGGACCCACGTCCTCCCGCTCACGCCGGAACGATGTCCGGACCTGTTCCGGATCCTGCTTTCCCATATCGGCCTGAAAGAGCATCTGTAGCGCGAGTTCACGAGATTTGCGGCGGGTTCCCAAGTTCGGACCTCAGACGTCGGGCGCCAGAGCTCCAGCGCAACCTTGGATCTCGGACGTCGGACTTCAGTCTACAAGAAATGGGAAAGCGTAGGTTCTCAGGATTTAACGCCTATCGAACGCGGTTGGCCTTCCTCGCTTATTCTTGCTGAGATCCGAAGTCCGCTGTCCAACGGCTGCTTTCAGATTTGCCATCTCCACTGCCGCCAGTGCCGCTTCGAAGCCCTTGTTACCCATTTTCAGACCGGCGCGGTCGATGGCTTGCTCCAGAGTCTCGCAGGTGAGAACGCCGAAGGCGTGCGGCACGCCCGTCTCTTGCGCGGATTGGCCGATACCGCGCGCAACCTCATTGACGATAACATCGTAATGGGCGGTATCGCCGCGGAGAAGGCACCCGAGACAGATAATGGCATCGTATTGCTTGGTTTCCGCAAGAGTGCGGGCGGCGGAGGGGATTTCGAAAGCGCCGGGGACGCGGACCAACTGTACGTCCTTTTTCTTGGCACCGCTGCGCACCAGTCCGTCGAGCGCGCTCTGCAACAAGCGCTCCGTGATAAACGCATTGAAGCGCGAAACTACGATTGCAAAACGTTTTCCGGTGGCGCTCAGATTGCCTTCAAGCGCCTTGACACGGAGTTTTGATGGAGACTCCAATGTTTTTCTCTTGCTAATGGCCAGGCTCCAGATCTCTTGGAATCGCGGGTATTCGAGTTTCTAAATAAAGCACTCCAAGTTTGTCGTTCTGCGCGCAGGGAAGAACCTGTGCATACTGGCGGCGGCTTCGAAATGCATCGGTCGTGCGGCGGCGGAAGCCGCCTGCCGACAACCATCAGGAAAATTACCGATTCACAATGGATTCGGCTTCGGGCTATTCGGGTCTGCATAATCGTAGAACCCTTTGCCCGACTTCCGCCCATACCACCCGGCCATCACCAGCCGCTTTAGCAGGGGCGGCGCCGAAAATCGCCGCTCCTTGAACTCGTCGTACATCACCTGGGTGATGTAGTAAGTCGTATCCAGGCCGACAAAATCCAGTAGGGTGAAGGGCCCCATGGGGTAGCCGCAGCCCAGCTTCATGGCGTTGTCGATATCGTCGACCGAGCCTACCCCCTCTTCGTAAGCGCGGATGGCGTCGAGCAGATAGGGCACGAGAAGGCGGTTCACAATGAACCCGGTCTTGTCGCTGGTCCGGACCGGAACCTTGCCCAGCTTGAGGGCAAACTCGTAAGCAGTATCGTACACGTCGCTGGCAGTAGCGATGGTGCGCACGACCTCCACCAGCTTCATGAGCGGCACGGGATTGAAAAAGTGCAACCCGATGAAACGTTCGGGGCGCTTGGTGGAGGTCAAGAGCTCGGTAATTGAAATCGATGACGTGTTGGAGGCGAAGATGGCATCTTTTTTCACGACGCCATCGAGCGCGGCATACATCTTTTTCTTTTCATCGACATTCTCGATCACAGCTTCCACAATGATGTCGCAGGCGGCCAGGTCTTGCATGTTGGTTGTGCCCTTAAGCCGGGCGCGAACCGCCTGCGGGGTTTGCTTGATTGTGCCCTTCTCGGCAAACTTTGCCAGGGACTTCTCGATGCCGGCAAAGCCTTTGTCCAGGTACTTCTGCTCAACCTCCAGTACCGTGACATCAAAGCCTGCGGTCGCCGCAACCTGAGCGATGCCCGACCCCATCAGGCCGCAGCCCAGCACGCCAACTCTGTTGATTTCCATACGCCCAGTGAGTTTATCAGCGGGAACCTAATCCCGGCCACATTCGGCTAGTTGTGCTAACTGTGCGGGCAGATAGGAAAGCGTGGAACAAGAAGATTAGGTTAGGCGACGGCGGCGGCGGCGATGGCGGGAGCCAGGGTGACGATGCGACCCATACCCTGGGCGATTCCCATGTCCAGCGCCACATCGGCGCGATTGATGACTTCCGTTACGATGTCCACCGGGTCAAATTGCTGGCGCACCACGGCCTCGGCCAGCCCTGCACTGAATGGCAGAATCTCGTCGGAAAGCTTGACATCAGCGAGCAGCTTGCGCAATTTCTCCACCGCCATCAGAGCTTCTTTTTCCCCCGTTTCGCCCAGCACCAGTGCGATCGTGGTCATTTCATAGCGGAAGGCAAGGTCATTCTGGCGGATGTTGGCAGCGAAGATCTGGCCGATTCTTTGCATGACAGCTTCCACGGCTTTCTCGCCGTGCTCTTTCAGCACCACCGAACTCTTGCCGAACTGAATTAGAGCAACCGTCACGGGGGTGCTCTGCTGCACGGCCCGCCGCGTCTCAGCCATCAACAAATCGATGTAGGAAGCACGTTTGAGCAGCCCTGACTGTTCGTCGGTGACCGACAAACTCTTGACCAGACGGCGCAGGCCTGCGTTGTTGAGTGCGATCACAATCTGCTCACTGATGGTTTTGAGCACAACGACATCGCCGGAGTGCCAGCTGCGTACCGTGTTTTGCATCAGAAGCAGCACTCCCACTTGGTCCTCGCCGTCGCTGAGCGGTAGGGCCAGCAGCGACGCAATGCCCAACTCCGCCACCAGTTCACGGACTTCTTCGAGCTCGGGTGCGGTGGCAGCATGCGGAAGGGCGAGAGTGCCGAGGCTCACTACGATTTCCTGTACAAACGTGACCAGCCGATTCAGGCTTTTGCTATCCCCGCGCTTGATGCCTTCACTGGAGAATTCCTTTATCGCGCTGGGCGCCATTCCAGGTTTGCGCATGGCAACCACACAACGGCTCAGCTTCCACTGCGCTCCGATTTCGTTGACCGCCGTGGACATGACCCCGTCGGCATTGGTTTGGCGATACAGTTTACGGGTGATTTCGGCGACTTTGGTGAAGCTGTTCACCTCGGCCGATTCAGCCGGCGGCTGTACCGGCGCAGGCGTGGGCGGCACAGACGCTTTCGCTGCCGCCCTTGAGGGCGGGTGTGGAGAAGGTGGCGCGGGCTCGGCGCGTTGCGGATTCATTCCCGCCGCGAGGTACAACTGTTGCAAGTCCTGGTTGCGTTCTTCTTCTCCCGGAAACAGTTCTTGAATGCGCTGCAGCCGCTCGATGGCTTTGGAACGCATCCCATACTGTACGAGAATCTCGGCTTGCAACATCAGATCCTGGAGGGCGGCGGCACTCAACGTCGGGCCCTCGGTCTTGACCGGTTCAGCCGGCTTGGCCATGCTGGTAAACCGTGAAGCGATGACCTTGAAGCGGTTCTCGTCGATTTTTCCGCGCAGCATTTCCAGCCGCTTTTGGTGGCCAGGTTCGTAAGCGTCGACGTCGGCGGCCCGGTCGAGGCACTCCGCGGCCTTGGCATAGTTTCCCATCCCGCAATGTAGGTCGAAGAGTTTGAGCAGTGTCTGGGAATAGTCGCCTTCCCGGTTGGAGGCGTTGAACAACTCGCTCATGAATTCCAGGAACTCCGGCGAACTGCGGTGCTGGGCCACGACTTCCTGCATCATGGCAACGAATGCGCGCCGTTCGCCACGGTTGCGCTGAAACTGTTCCAGTTTGCGGGCCAGCGCAACCGCCTCAGCATCCTGTTGCGCTTCGACCAACAGGCCGATCAGGTCCGCAACTTCTTGCAGACGCGACGGGTTCTTTTGGAACAGCTGCCAAACCAGAGGCTCGGCATCGCTCAGGCGGTTGGCTGAGAGCAGCGCTTTCGCATAGCTGTCAAGAATCTCCTGCGGCGCTCCCTCCGCCTTGGCCAGCGGTTCCAGGACAAAGATGGCTGCGCCAACTTCTCCTTGCGAAATCAGGCTCTTGCCGTAACCCATGGCAATCCGGAGATCGGCGGGATCTTCGGTGTAGGCGCGTTCATACCACTGCGCGGCGACGGCCCCCGTGGCCTCTGTCATCTGCGCCAACTTGAGGAAGGCCGTGGCAGCTGCCTGCTTGTCGCCCGCCTGGGAACAGAGTTCGCCAAGCCGCAAGAAATTTCGCTCGGAGGGCTCCAGGGCGACCAAACGCTGCAGCACCGTGGCACGGTCCTGCGGGCGCCCCCCCTTATTGAGGTCGTCGAGCGCGCTCTCGTAGGTTTCGAGGGCAAGCTTCCGGTTGGAAGTCTCAAGAATTTGTCCAAACCGCAGCTTCTGGATACTGGTTGGGGTGGCATAACGAGCCAGCTTCTTGTAGGTCAGGCTGGCGCGCGTGTTTTCTCCCGCTTCGAGCTGCCGTTCAAACAGCTCGCTCAGCAGGGCCACCGCTTCGGGAGTGCGTTGCAATGAGAGGCAAAGATCCGCGGTCATCTGGCGGACGTTGTCATTTTGCGGGTCCCCGCTGAGCACCGCCAGGTACTCCTCCAGAGCGTCGCCGGTCTTGCCCTTTTGCAGAAGCTTTTCCGCGCGTTCCACCCGCCGCGCGATCTCAGCTCGTTCCATTCGTTTGGTCGGGTCGGCCATGAGAGAAAGAGGGTTAATGTGCGGAGGAACCCACTGCGATTTTAGAATCCACGTTCCGGAGCGGCAACGCAGCAGGCACTCCGCGAGATTACGAAAGTCACAAAAACGAATATCCCTTTGGCCGCCAACAAGTTTCTGGTATAGGTGCCACCATGCCCGCAGGCAGCGAGGTCGATCAGGAACAGGGACTTCAGCACCGGCTCAGCGCTGGGCAGATGGCCATGGTCGCTGTGGGGGGCTCAATCGGCACTGGGCTGCTGCTGGGATCGGCCGCGGCGATGGAAATCGCGGGCCCAGGCGTGATCCTCAGTTTCGTTCTCGCTGCGTTCATTACGCTCACCGTCGCCCTGGCACTGGGCGAACTCTCCAGCATGCATCCCGGAGCAGGATCGTTCGGAGTGTACGGGGACATCTACCTGCATCCGTGGGCTGGCTTTATTGCTCGCGCCGGCTATTGGGCGGCCCTATCCATCTCGATTGGGGCGGAACTGGTGGCTTCCGCCACCTACCTCGCCTACTGGTTTCCTTCCGTCCCGGCTTTGGTCTGGGTCACGACCTTCTCCTTCTCCCTCCTGCTGATCAACCTTCGCGGGGTGGAAAACTATGCCCGCTTTGAATACTGGTTCGCCATGATTAAGGTGGTGACCATCCTGGCATTCGTGGTGCTGGGAGCGGCTTTGTTATTCAGCGGGCGCGTACCGCCGCAGTACACGACCAACGGTGGATTCTTGCCCCGGGGCACGCTCGCTCCTCTGCTGGCCATGGGCTTCGCTCTGTACACGTTTGCGGGACTTGAGTTCGTAGCGGTGACCACGGGAGAGTCACGCTCGGCCGACCAGATTCCCCGCGCCGTCAAGCTGACGTTTGGCATCCTGGCTTCGGTTTATCTGGGAGCGATCGTGGTTCTCGTCGGGGTCATGCCCTGGAACCGCGCCGGCGTGAGCGAGAGCCCGTTCGTCACCGTCTTCCGCCACGCTCACATCCCAGCGGCCTCGCATCTTATGACTTTTGTGGTTCTCACCGCCGCACTGTCAGGGGCAAATGCAGTGCTCTATGCATCTTCACGCGTCCTGTTTTCGCTGGCACGGACGGGATGGGCGCCTGCAGTTTTCGGACGGCTGAATCCCGCAGGATCGCCCCAGCTGGCCTTACTGGCTTCCTCTTATGGCATCGTGTTGGCGTTGGTGCTGGAAAAATGGGCGCCGAAGAATGCGTTCGTCTCAATTCTGGCCGCAGCCCTGGTGGGAATGCTGCTGTCCTGGCTGGTTTCCCTGGCGGCCCACGTTCGATTCCGTCACAGGGTTACCGCAGGCCAGCTCGCCGCGTTGCCGATGCGTTCGCCGCTCGGCGCCTGGGGCTCGGCGGTCGGCTTTGTTCTGATTATCGTGGCTGTGCTGGAAACGGGCTGGCATTCTCATCTAACGCTGATCAGCGGAGGCATCTACCTTGTGGTGCTGACGGCCGCCTACTTCCTGCTGAAGAAATAACCAGGAAACGACACTCTCCTCCACTGCCTCTGCATTTGATACCAGTGATTTGAAACCCACTCGCGCCCCCGGACCAAGCAGGGATCGTCATCCACATCAAGATCGACCGCAAAGGCGGCGGACAGGAGTGTCCGCTCCACACTCGCCAATTACATCGTACTCATTCGAATATAGCGGCGCACGTCCTTCATGCTCGCAATCACCACGTATCCCGCGAAGAGAAGACCTGCGGTACCGAGGATGTTTCGAAGTGCTTTCATGGCTTTCATTTTTCTCCTGTCCCGAACATTACGCAATCCGTCAAAATGCAAGGATTGGATGCACTCGCGCCTCGTCAAGTTGTCGCATCAAACTTCTGACGCCCTGGCTGAAGTATACAAACGCGACGCCAAGTACAATACCCCGCATGGCTGATGAACTGCTTTGCTATCGCTCACATTTTCCCATCCTGGAGCGCACGACGTACCTCATCAGCAATTCGCTGGGCGCAATGCCGCAGGGCGTCTATGACGCCATGAAGGGCTATGCCGACATCTGGGCCACGCGTGGCGTGCGCGCCTGGGAAGAGCGCTGGTGGATGCTTGCCGCCGCGGTCGGCGACGAGATTGGTGCCCTGATGAATGCGCCTCGCGGTTCGGTTTCGACTCATCAGAATGTCACCACGTGCCAGGCGGTGGTCGCCTCCTGCTTCGATTTTTCCGGCCAGCGCAACAAGGTCGTGTACAGCGACATGAACTTCCCCTCAGTTATGTATTTCTGGGAGGCACAACAAGCCTATGGCGCCCGCGTCCACATGATAAAGACCGACGACGGGATCACAGTGCCACTCGAGCCCTTGCTGGCTGCGATTGACGAGCAGACCTTGTTGGTCCCGGTTTCACACGTCATTTTTAGGAGCGCCTACATCCAGGACGCAAAAGCGATCGTCGAGAAGGCCCACAGAGTAGGCGCACACGTGGTGCTCGATACGTTCCAATCGCTGGGTACGGTGCCGGTGGACGTACGGGCGCTGAATGTAGATTTTGCCTGCGGAGGCGTTTTGAAGTGGTTATGCGGCGGGCCGGGTGTGGGCTACTTGTATGTTCGTCCCGATCTTGGAACGAGGCTAAGGCCAAAATTTACCGGCTGGTTTGCCCACCAGAACCCGTTCGGGTTCGAAGTGGGACCCACGCGCTACGCGGATCCACCCTTTCGCTTTATGAATGGCACCTCACACATCCCGTCTCTGGAAGCCGCCCGCCCCGGCCTCAAGATCATTGCCGAAGTCGGCGTCGACCGCATTCGAGAAAAATCGCAGCGGCAAACTTCGCGCCTGATGACCATGGCCCGGCAGCGCGGATGGCGCATCAATTCCCCAGAAACCAATGACCATCGCGGTGGAACTGTTTCCCTCGACATGCCCCACGCGGATCGGGTTTGCCACGAGCTTTTGAAGCGCGACATCTTGGTCGATTATCGTCCCAAGGCCGGCGTGCGCATGTCTCCGCACTTCTACAACAAAGACGAGGAACTGGAGACGGCCATCGCCGCGGTAGAGGAAATCTTGAAGGAGCTGGCCTAGGTGAGCCTGCCGGCCCGGCTCCCGTCCGGCGAACATTCCCGCTGTCTCGGGCGCACCAGCCTTCTCACCTCCCGTTTCGCAACTGTGAACTTCTCCATTTAAGATGGCTTGGTGAGTGACCCGGTTCGTATCGGAATTCTCGGCGACTCTAACCCCAAGTCCCCGACGCTTCCCGCGATTGAAAAATCGTTAGAGCACGCCTCTGCCGCATTGCACCTGGCGGTCGAAGTGGAATGGATCTCCACTCCTAGCCTGCTCGCTCCGGCCGCCGAGAAAAAGCTGGAGAGCTGTGATGGCCTGTGGGCGGCACCCGGCAGTCCCTACAAGAGTTTTGACGGGATGCTGAAAGGGATCGAGTTCGCACGCCGACGCGACTGGCCGTTCCTCGGAACTTGTGGCGGGTTTCAGTATGCACTGATCGAATGCATGCGCAACGTGCTGGGCATCAAGGACGCGGACAGCGCGGAGAACCATTCCGGATCAAAAAACGTCGTGATCTATCCGGTCGCGTGCGCCGTTCCCACGCGTGCCAAAGGAGCGCCCAAACTATCGGGTTCAATTCCCGATATCCGTCTGCGCCCCGGCTCCTACCTGCAGTCTTTCTATGCCCAGGACACAATCGCCGAGGAGTTTTTCTGCAATTTCGAAGTTAATCCTGACTATGAATGGGCCGCCATGGAAGCCGGTTTCCCGGTGGTAGCTCGCGGTTCGCAGGGCGAGGTTCGTGCCATTGAATCTCCCACGCACCGCTTCTACATCGCCACCTTATTCCAACCTCAGCTGTCTTCCCAACCCGGCAAGCCCCATCCCCTGGTACTCGCCTTTGTCCAGGCCGCCGCGGACTGGGGAAGAAAGAAACTGGATGACACAGTGCTGGAGTGACAGCGGGCGGCGAGTGTCAGGCGTCAGACCTCGGCAAGAACCGACAGGCTTTGCTTCCATCACAGGGGAATCAATTCAAAGGCCGGATAGCTCTGCACCAGTTTCTGAAACACCTCCACCGGTGACCCCGCTGGCACGGGAAAGTAGGCCTGCACTTCCCGTTTGAACCGGTCCAGATACGCTTTTAGGATCTCTGGCTTCTCCTGATCCGACAGCGACCGAAGCCTGAATTTCTGACGCTGGCTTCCCCGCTTGAGCGCTATTTCCCCTGCCGCTTCCGCGTTTCTCACCCACTGCGTGCGGCCGCGCGGTGCGACCAGAAAGCGCTTGCCCCCGATCTCCAGCAGATCGATGGGAGTTGAATAAACCTTTCCGCTCTTGCGGCCGCGAACTTGCAGCAAGTGATTGTAAGAAAAACCCCAGCCCAGCCCGACCACAAATCCAAAGATCCGGTTGAACACGCGTTCGCCAGCGCTGGGCGCTCGAAACGAGGGCAGAGTGGAACTCATGGCTTTATCCTAGCAGTAGAACCCCGGCGATTGAATCCTGGCGATCGATCCTCGCGACTGGATCACGATGACCATTCGACCCTAGGCCTGTTTCACGAACTTGAGCGCAGCGGAATTCATGCAATAACGCAGGCCGGTGGGCTGCGGGCCGTCGTTGAATACGTGTCCCAGGTGGGCATCGCACTCCATACAGGCAACAGCGTCGCGAACCACTCCGAACATCGCATCCCGGACCGTTCGTATGTTCTCCGCCGCGATCGGCTCCCAGAAGCTGGGCCAGCCGGTGCCGGAATCGAATTTGACGGCCGAACTAAACAGCGCGTTGTCGCAGCAGATACAGCGGTAGAGACCCTTCTCGTGCAAGTCCCAATACCGCCCGCTGAAAGCGATTTCGGTGTCGGCATGGCGCGTGATATCGAACTGGCCGGGAGAGAGCTGCTGGAGCCATTGTTCATCGCTCTTCACAACCCTAGGCACCCGGACTCTCTGCAGCCGCTGTCCGGAATCGGAGAATCGCACCAGCGTGACTTCCCCGGGATTGCTCTTCGGCGCGGCCGCGGCAATCCGGCGCGGCGTGCGCAACGACCACAAAGCAGCCACGCCGAGGGCGGAAATGGAGACCCCGAGAAATGACCGCCGTGCCAAATTCACCCACGAAGTATCGCGATCAAGGTTCGAGTCAAACATCGGCGGGCTCCAAGCAGCGTGACTTGGGCGGACCGCAAAAGCCTGCATGCGCGCGAGTCACTTTCCCTTGTAAAGATCCGGAAACTGTTGCCTGAGATGCGCCACTTTCGGCGCATCGTTAAAAACGATGTAGGGCTGGTCGGGATGGCGCGTGGCGTAGTCTTGATGATAAGCCTCGGCGGGATAAAACGCCTTCAGGGGCACGACCTTGGTCACAATTGGATGCGGAAATACGCTGGCCTTGTCGAGCTGCGCGATATACGCCTCGGCAATCTTCTTCTGCTCATCGTCGCCGTAGAAAATCACCGACCGGTATTGAGTGCCCTCGTCCGGACCTTGCCGGTTCAACTGGGTCGGATCATGGGCAACAGAAAAGAACACGCGCAGCAATTCGCCGTAGGTGATCTGCGAGGCATCGTAGATGATTCTCACCGACTCTGCATGCCCGGTTTCCCCGGTACCCACCACTTCATACTCCGCAGTCTTCGCAGACCCTCCCGCGTATCCCGAGGTGGCACTGACTACACCTTTCACATGCTGAAAGACAGCCTGGATGCCCCAGAAACACCCCCCTGCCACCACCGCGGTTTGCTGGCCTGGCTTCGCCGCCCGGGAGACGTCCACGGCCGGACCTGGCACCGCCTCTGCGGCGGCGTCGCCTGCCGTACACGCCAAACTGCCCGCCAGCAAAACTAGAAACCACAGAAAAACATGAGTAGAGAATCTGAACATCGACCGCACTCCCGGTGTCTGTATGTGTGGTTCGCCACTTATATAGAGTTACAGGCTGGCTAAAAGTTTCAAAGGGAGCACTCCTCAGTCGTAAGTCTTCGGCAGGCCGGTTCTTAGTCACTCCCTACGACTGACGACCGGTGACTGACGACTGGATTCATATCCGGAACAGGAGAGCACCGGCAACCGCGGATATTTCTTGAAGCGACTGTCGGTCAGCGCACGCTGGCATAGAAAAAAGACGGAGCCACGATCCGACTCGATGCGCCGGGCATGGGTGCAGTCCTCGCAAAGTCCGGGGCGAGGGCGAAGCGGTCCAGTTCCGGATGAGGACATGGCTTAGGATAACAGCGGATCAGAGCATAACGGGATCGCAACTGTCATCGACTGGCTTGCGGCGCAAGCGATCCTGCTGCTAGATTTGGAAGCCCGAGAACAGCCCCATTCCCCAGGAGACCACGGTTGAAAACTCGTACGTTGCTCTTCTGCTTCACCCTTTGTTTCGCGCCGTTTTCTACTTACGCGTCGGCACAGGTTGACGACGCCACCCGGCAGCTTTCGCACGACATCTTCAAGCAGCTGATCGAAATCAATACCACCGACTCGGTGGGCAACGTTTCCACCGCCGCCGAAGCCATGGCGCAGCGTTTCCGAGACGGCGGATTTCCCGAAAGCGACCTCCGCATCCTGGGACCCAACGACCGCAAGAAGAACCTGGTAGTTCGCTTCCACGGCAGCGGCAAGCGCAAACCGGTTCTGTTGATCGGCCATCTCGACGTGGTCGAGGCGCGGCGAGAAGACTGGACAACCGATCCGTTTCAGTTCGTCGAAAAAGACGGCTATTACTACGGGCGCGGCACGCAGGACATGAAGGACGGCGACGCCGTCATGGTTACCACGCTTCTGCGGTTCAAAAAGGAAGGCTACGTGCCCGATCGCGACGTCATCCTGGCACTCACTGCCGACGAAGAAGGTGGCACCTCGAACGGGGTGGACTGGCTGCTCAAGAACAACCGCGAATTGGTGGACGCCGAGTTCGTGCTCAATCACGACGGCGGCGGAATCTTGTCGGAACATGGCAAACCGCAGTTCATGACCGTGGATGCGTCGGAAAAATTGTACTCGGACTATCAACTCACCGTGACCAATCCCGGCGGACACAGTTCCCTGCCTAGACCCGACAACGCGATCTATCACCTGGTCGATGGCCTGGCGCGACTGGAGCATTACGAGTTCCCGTTTGAGTTGACCAACATCACGCGCGCTTACTACGAGCGCATGGCGAAAATCGCCACCGGTCCGCGAGCTGCGGACATGCAGGCAATTCTGAGGAATCCTCCCGACATGGCGGCGGTGGCACGATTGTCGCAGGATCCAATCGATCACTCGATCATGCACACCACTTGCGTGGCCACGCGCCTCGGCGGCGGACACGCCAACAACGCATTGCCGCAAACTGCGCAGGCCAATGTGAACTGCCGCATCGTCCCCGGCCACTCGACCGAAGAGATTCGGCAGGCGCTGGAGAAAGTGCTGGCCGATCCCAAGATTTCAGTGAGCGAAGTGGGTGGAATCGGAGGGAAGACAAACCGCAAGTCCTTCGCACCGCCGCCCCTGCGCCCCGACGTCTTCCAGCCACTGGAAAGGGTTGTCGAAAGCATGTGGCCGGGTTTGCCGGTCATTCCCGACATGGCGACCGGGGCTTCGGATGGGGTTTACACCAACGCTGCGGGCCTACCAACCTATTGTGTCTCGGGAGAAGCCATCGATCGCGACGACATTCGCGCTCACGGCAAGGACGAACGCGTCCGCGTGGAGGCGTTCTATCGCGCAGTGGATTTTTACTACCGTTTCCTGAAAGCCGTGACCTCCCAGTAGCTGTTTCCGCCTTGGGGGCGCGGCTGCGGCCTCGGCGAACTGGCCGACCCTTGCCGTCGAGCGCGGAGAAACCACTCCTTGCATAACTAAACTACACCGTTTAGTATTGCTCCCTTTGTAGGAGGCGGCCCATGATTCGCGTCGAGAGCCTGGTCAAAAAATTCGGCGACTTCACCGCGGTTAAAGACATTTCCTTCACGGTTGAAGCGGGCGAAATCTTCGCCTTCCTCGGTCCCAATGGTGCCGGCAAGACGACCACCATCAAGATGCTGACCACCCTCCTGAATCCAACCAGTGGAAGGATTGAGCTGGACGGACTCGACCCCACTGTCCGGAAGAACGAAGCCCGAAGAACCTTTGGAATCGTTTTTCAGGATCCCAGCCTCGACAGCGAGCAGACCGCTTACGAAAACATGGAGCTGCATGCCGTACTGTACAAAGTTCCACGGAAGGAGCGCGGCGATCGCATCGAGCAGCTCCTGAAATTGTTCGAGCTCTGGGAGCGCCGCGACGACTACGTCAAGACGTTTTCCGGAGGCATGAAGCGCCGCTTGGAAATCGCGCGCGGCTTTCTGCACACACCCAAGATTCTGTTCCTCGACGAGCCCACGCTTGGGCTCGATCCGCAGACCCGCAACCAGCTCTGGACCCACGTCAAGCACCTGAACCAAACCCAGCAGACCACGGTCTTTTTGACCACGCATTACATGGACGAAGCCGACCGCGTGGCCCATCGCATCGCCGTCATTGATCACGGCGGTATCATCGCCCAGGGAACACCGCAGGAACTGAAGCAACAGACCAACAGCGAATCGCTGGAGCAGGCGTTTCTCGCCCTGACCGGTTCTTCGATTCGCGATGAGAGCGCGACCTCTGCCGACCAGATGCGGCAGGTGGCAAAGATGTGGGGGAGCCGCCGATGAGCGCAATTTACATTCTGTGGTTGCGGGAATTGAAGCGTTATGTGCGCTCGCGAGCCCAGATCGTGGCCTCTCTGGGCCAGCCGTTGCTCTACCTACTCGTGCTCGGCTTCGGCCTGGGGCCTGTCTTTCAGAAAGCCGGGAACGGGAGTTATCTGCAATTTGTTGCGCCCGGCGTCATCAGCATGACCATTCTGTTCAGCGCGATCTTTTCCGGGATCGCCATGTTGTGGGACCGCCAGTTCGGGTTTCTGAAAGAGACACTGGTGGCGCCCGTCCCGCGGATTGAAGTCATGATCGGCAGAACTCTCGGCGGAGCCACCGTGGCGGTGCTGCAAGGCACCCTGATTCTGGTCGTCTGCCTGATTGCCGGGTTCCGCCCGGCACACCTGTCCCTTGTCCCTCTGGCGTTTCTGTGCATGGGCCTGATTGCGATTGTTTTCGCGGCCTTGGGCACGGCATTTGGTTCGATCCTGCAGGATATGCAGGGCTTTCAGCTGATCATGAACTTCATGGTGCTGCCGATTTTCTTTTTATCGGGAGCGCTCTTTCCTCTAGCCAATCTGCCGAAGGCCCTGGCGATCATCACGCGGCTCGATCCGCTTACCTATGGCGTGGACGCCTTGCGCGGCGTACTCATTAGCTCTTCGCACTTCGGATTGGTAATGGATGTTTCCCTACTCTCCGGAATCGCTGTGGCTTTTCTCTCATTGGGAGGATATTTGTTTTCTAAAATTC